>Ga0065711_1000239_pt1 | contig 79636 bp, 25 predicted proteins | sample Hoacrofraction12_FD_59098 | JGI IMG/M metagenome (GOLD analysis project Ga0065711, IMG submission 59098) | Hoatzin crop microbial communities from Cojedes, Venezuela - Epithelial fraction 12 v2 (version 2) | ecosystem: Host-associated > Birds > Digestive system > Esophagus > Crop | place...
TTTCTCCTTATCTGTATCGTTGTTGTTCCTGTTTCCCTCTGTTTGCTGTTCTGTTAAACTGCCCTTATCCCGACCCACCAGTTTCTGCCTCTTTCTTTTCATTCTCCTCCGCACGCCGGTGGGGAGAGGGGCAGCCATGTGGCACTTTTGTTGCCGGCGGCAGCCAAAACCAAAACACTAACACAAATCTGCCTACTTTGAAAAGCATATTAATATTGAGGGCTTTCTTTTGAGTATGCTGCAGTATTTGTAGTAGTGGAGTTTTGACAAAATGCACTCCAGTTTGCACCAAAATGAAACAAGAAGGTTACAAGAAAGTTAGTGTTTACTAATCTAAAAGTTTTTACCAAAATCCATTAATATCTATTGTTGGATGTTTTCAGTGGTAGCTTAAGAAAATGAAGCTATGCCAAGCCGTTTTTTAGCATTTCAGTGTTCAAGGACCATCTGGATGTCTCAGTCATATGATTTAGTTTTAGGTAGTCCTGCAAGGAGCAGGGAGTTGGACTCGATGATGCTTATGGGTCCCTTTCAACTGGATATATTCTATGAGTCTATGATTTCAACCTCAGAGGTCTTTTTTGGTAGGAAAATATTTCAATATTGTCATGGTTTAACCCGGCAGCCGGGAACTAAGCATTGGACATCCACTCGCTCACCCCTCCCCTTCCCCCTCAGCAGAATGGGTAGGAGAAATGGACAAAAGGGAAAACTCATGGGAACAGTTTAATAAGGCAACACAGGAAATACTAATACTAGTACTAATACTAATAGTAATAATAATAGGCAAAACAAACTATACGCAATACAGTTTTCTCACTGCCCGATGTCCGATTCACAGCCAGTCCCTGAGCAGAGATCATGGAACCCAGAACTCACTGTTTCTCTTGAATTTCGTGAAATTCCCAAAAAAGACTGAACTCCTGGAAAAGCTCGAAGTCCCAGATCATAGAGGATTCAAACTTACAGAAAAGACAAGAAAAAAGGATTCCTGCCCCTAGCCAACCCTGCGTTATAAACTAGGCACTACAACTACAGTATGGAATATTTCCATCGGCCAGCTGGCCTATCTGTCTGGCTGTGCTCCCTCCCAGCTCCCGCACACCTGCTCATTAGCTGAACGTGGGAGACTGGAAAAAGTCCTTGATTTCATAGCAACGACAGAAAACATCAGTGTTATCAACATTCTTCTCATACTAAATCCAAAACACAGCAGCTACTGAGAAGAAAATTAACCATCCCAGCCGAAATCGGGACAAATATATATCGAATGTATTAATATTGCTAGCATTTTCAGATACATATTTTACAGGTACATATGTTGTGTTATTTTCAGAAATTCTCATCAATGCTCACTAAAGTGGAAATAGTAAGAATACCTCAAGAGATAAGTAATGGCATCATAATAATCAGCTCTTTTTGAACCAGTATCCACAAAGACAGTTATCTAGAATTAGTCATGCCTCTTACATATACATGTGATTGGTAGAAATACCAGTTTACGGAACAGGCTCAAGACTTTAATGATGCACTTTGAAATAATAAATAATAGAGAAAAAATGGACAAATTCCACATGATCATTGAAAGGTTATATTTTTTTCCTATTGGATATCACTCTATTTTAATTTCATAGCGTCGCAGAATCATAGAACCATTTAGGTTGGAAAACACCCTTAAGATCATGGAGTCCAAGTGTTAACCTATCACAGCGAAGTCCACCACTAAACCATGTCCCTAAGCAACATGTATACACATCTTTTAAATACCTCCAGGGATGGTGACTCAACCACTTCCCTGAGCCACCTGTTCCAGTGCTTAACAATCCTTTCTGATTAAGAAATTTTTCCTAATATCCAATCTAAGCCTCCCTTGGTGCAACTTGAGTCTCTCCTCTGCTGTCACTTGCTGTCTGGGAGAAGAGACCAACACCTGCCTCACCACAACCTCCTTTCAGGTAGTTGTAGAGAGAATAAGGTCTCCCCTCAGCCTCCTCTTCTCCACACTAAACAGCCCCAGTTCCCACAGCTGCTCCTCCTAAGACTTGTTCTCTAGACCCTTCACCAGCCTTGTTGCCCTTCTCTGGACATGCTCCAGCACCTCAGTGTCCCTCTTGTAGTGAGGGGCCCAAAACGGAACATAGTATTTGAGGTGCGGCCTCACCAGTGCCAAGTACAGGGGCACGATCCCCTCCCTACTCCTGCTGGCCACAATATTCCTGATCCAAGCCAGGATGCCATTGACCTTCTTGGCCACCTGGGCACACTGCTGGCTGTTCAGCCGGCTGTCGACCAGCACCCCAAGGTCCTTTTCTGGTGGGCATCTTTCCAGCCACTCCTCCCCAAGCCTGTACCATTACATGGGGTTGTTGTGACTGAAGTGCAGGGCCCAGCACTTGGCCTTGTTGAACCTCACACAGTTGTCCTCGGCCCACTGATCCAGTCTGTCCAAATCCCTCTGCAGAGCCTTCCTGCTCTCCAGCAGATCGATGCTCCCGCCCATCTTGGTGTGATCTGCAAACTTACTGAGGGTGCACTTGATCCCCTTGTCCAGATCATTGATAAAGATATTAAACAGAACTGGCCCCAGTACTGAGGCCTGGGGAACACCACTTGTGACTGGCCACCAACAGGAGTTACCTCTCTTCTCCACCACTCTTTGGGCCCCACCATCCTGCCACTTTTTTACATAGCAAAGAGTACACCCATCCAAGCCATGAGCAACCGGTTTCTTCAGGAGAATGCTGTGAGAAACAGTGTCAAAGGCTTTGCTAAAATCCATGTAGACAGCATCCACGGTGTTTCTCTTATCCACTAAGTGGGTCACCTAGTCACAGAAGGAGATCAGGTTAGTGAAGCAGGACCTGCGTTCCATAAACCCATGCTGGCTGGGCCTGATCCCCTGGTTGTCCTGTACATGCCATGTGATGGCACTCAAGATGATCTGCTCCTTAACCTTCCCTTACACCTGTCAGACTGACAGGCCTGTAGTTCCCCAGATCCCTCTTCTGGCCCTGCTTATAGATGGGCGTCACGTTTGCTAACCTATTTTTTTCTTTTAGATTGTTTTACCTTTCAATATTCACCAAAGTAATAACTAATTAAATTTATTAATTTGTATAAATTAAATTAATTGAAAGTTAAGCTTACAATTGTATACCTTGCTAGTCTTTTGAAACCTTCACACATGCAATTTAGCAAATAACTGCAAAAATTAAGGAGTTTTCATAGAAAATGAAACTCTCACAGAACACAAATAACTCTTGTAAAATCATTTGCACTGGTTACATTTACAGTTGAAAGCTCAGATCTTCAGAAGTTCTCCTGTCCTCTCTTTATTTCTCAGTACTGATGACAACGGCAAAGCACCATGATAGCAATGAAAAAAATAAGGTTGTTTCAAGGGAGGAAATAATTGGTGCTAATTAGTTTAGTCTCCTGTGAATAAACTGTGACAAACTGTGTTGTTGCCTCTTTGCTTAATTGTGGAATGAGAATGTTTGCAATAGATACGTTGCTGCTCCAGTCTTTCATCTGCATCCACTATGATGCCTTTGCAAGACTTGCCTTTCTGCAAACCAGAGAGCGCTTGTAATATGAGATGAAAAGTATATTTAAAAGCAAGCTTAAGCATGCTGAGGAATACGACCCTGAGTGTTTTTTGACTCCAAAAGTGAATTAACCCAGCTTCAACCTGCCTGAAGCCTATGTTTAATGAAAGAACTGTATGTCAACCTAAAGTATCACTGTGACCACTTTCAAGGTATGGCCCTAGCAGAAATTGCAAATTAAGTTACTAGGGAGGATTCAGATACACTTCTTTCTGAGGAAGCGGCATTTTTCTTGCAGAGATTTAGAATCAATAACAGTTTAAAAAAATGTAAGGTAAAATAGCTGAGTTTCCCAAGCTCTGAAAATCGTATGTCACAAAAAAGATGAAAAATTGACAATCCTGGCCAGCTGTGCTCTTGTGCCTTCCCTCATATGTTCTTACTGGAAACTTGATTATAGAAACATGTCTGATTTGGTGGAAGACTTTCTAGACTCATTGTACTTATGGGAAGACTTCCTGGTTGCCCCATAATGAGTTGTTATATAGTTGTTTAAAAAAGCAACAAAGCACTTGCTTACATTGTCCTTCACAGGTCAATGATTGCTAATAGGATATAGAATCAGACCCTCCTCCAGGTCAACAGTACACAGCTGTCCCAGGTGGGTAGTGATTATGTGTCATTACAGCCGGATTCTTGTTCAGTGTTCTGTCAAAAATGAGATTTTTGTGTTCATTCCATTTCTTAATGGACAGGTGTTACAAACAAATTGGCATTAATTGGCAACATTGTTGGCGGTCTCAGCAGAAAGCCAAAAGGTGTGAAATGAACCAGAGGATAGAAGCTGTGATTGCGGAGATGCTCTCTAAACAGCCAAATTTTTTTAGTGCTTTGGAGGAACAGTGTGGAGAGTTTTCAACATGAGCAGCAGCAGCTGTTTAGGAGACAGAAGGCTTGAAGGTCAGCCAGCTCAGTACACTGGGTCAGACCGAAGGACCATCTAGCCAAATAGCTTGTCTCCAGCAGATGCCCTCAAGAGAAAGCAAGAGCAGAGGAAATATGTAGAATTATTTATACAGTGTATTTCCTGCACCCCCAGTGATTTCTGGCGTAGGGGCTTCCTGAGCTACAGTCTGTTACATAAATACATTTTTTCTTTGGTTTTATCCTACTATATTTTGATACCATTGCTTCTTATATGAAAAGGGCAAGTGAACCACTATTTCCTTATCCCTTCCTCTGTTATTTATGTTTTTTGTATTTTTTTATACTTTTGTCATACAATTCCTTCAGCTGATTCTTTTCCAGTCTAATGAAACTTTGTTTTATTTAATCGTTATTTGCATGGAAACCATTCCATACCTTTCAACATCTGCTTTTCCTACAACAGCAAGATCTTATTTTTGAGTGTTGATCGCCTGTTCATATCCCATTACAATAAGGAGAAAGTTAATATTGTCTTTCCTCGTATGCATTGCTATATGTTTATCTACTGTATTTTTAGCAGTCCTTTTATCTCTCAGTCATTCAGTATCATGGGCTTCTTCTACAGCTATTTGCAGTTTGGTTTTCTTTTTATAGTTCTTTGTTACGTGTTGTGCGTAGTAAACTTGGTTGGTCTGGCGTTCACCATCTTATCCAGATCATTAATCAGTATGCTGATGTAACTGTGGGAGTCCACTGATAGCATCCCTCCACAGTGAAAACTGGCTCTTAACTGCCATGTTTTCCTTGCTGTATTTTAGCTAATTGTTAATTTATGTGAGGATTTTGCCTTATTTCACAGCAAATTAGTTAAGAACCTTTTGTGAGGGACCAAAGGTGATTGGAAACCTAAGTACGCCTTAGCAATTGGTTGTCTTGTGTTAATTATGTTTTGGTGAACTCTAAAAGATTTGTGAGACGTGACCTCTGTTTGCAAAAGCTGCATTGCCTTGCTTCTTCCTCAGTTTGTTATTTTTATCTATGTGTAGCAAAGGATCTGTCTCAGATTGAAGTATTAATGAATTGTAGGGCAAACTGAAAAAAATGAACTGCTGGTCCTAGGATAATGTTTTGTTTCTATGCAATGGTCTTATGGCAATATGTATGCCCTCCTTTGGCCTTAAGATAAAAAGGGGTCAGTCCAACTTTCTACTCTACCGTAAATTGGTTATAATATGGCTTAGTAAGAAACAGGTATTTGAAACTTGAACCAGTTTGACCCCTTCGTATGCTTTCCCTGTTCTTGGTCATTAGTGTTCAGATCATGCAGTAGGGTGTCTGCAGGTATTAGTCCAGAACTGGAGGGGAAAAAAAAATTACTTTTTCTAATATTATTTAAAATCATATCAAAACTTAGAAGTTGTCTAGAGAAGTCACATTTTCCTTAGAAGTTTACATCATTTGCAACAGTTTAACATTTTGGGAGGAATATTTCTATACTGTAGTATCATAACTTCGGGGTTAATAGATTTTGACCAAGTGATTTTGGACATTTTTTCCCCTTCAATTCGTGAATCTAATGAATAGCTGTGATGTAGATTTTCTAAAATTCTGAGGTTTACTTACACTTGGATATTTTTTCTTTATGCTGGTATCCTATTAAAGCAGTTGATTGAAGTGTAAGAGACCAAATGGAAACATTAAATTGCCAGAGTGACCCACCCATGAATTTTTTGCTGCCAAGTGCTCTTAAATTGCCTAGAATATTACAGAATATTGTTCAACAGCCTGCTAAAAGAAGTACAGCTAATAGTTCACAAGAAGAACACAGGGGTTTGTGTTTAAATTGTCTAGATGTTTTCTGTATCTTGAGAGCTGAGAGGATGGGAACAATAGGTGAAGATGCCTCAGGAGTTTTTATGGTCCTTCATTTTCTGATTCTTGGATTTAAATTTGGTGATTTAAGCGTTTATGTTTGACTGTAATAAGCTGCCTTCTGCTTTATTCTTAGACATTTCAGTTTCCAGACAGGCACGTTAGATTATGTTGATCATTTTTGATTTCAGATTGCATGTGGTTCTGTCAATTATTTTAATTGGTACAGAATTCTAAAATATACATCAGATTCTTCACTATGATATTATTAAACTTATACTAAGCTTTGGAGACACCTTAGCCTTTTGTGGCTAATTCTGTGAAACAGAATAGTCTGTGGACTTGATTATGAAAGATGCACACTGCAGCAACACCAGGAGATCTCAATCAAATGAAAGCTGGATCGTTCTAGGACTGCAAATACTCTGAATGAAATTCGTTTCCCCAAAGATATTGCAGTCTAAAAGATTCTTTAGTGTTACCAACTCTGGCAATTTCATTACAAATTTTTCATTTACTAGAAAAGTGTCCCTCAGTCACTAACTCTCAGTTGTCCTGTTAGAACATGAAACTCGCTGTTTGATTTATTTAAAGCAGTAAATAGAGAGATCAGCCCTTGCTAACTGTAAGAAAGAGCGTGGGAGGGAATGTGTGGAACTAACCTGAAGTCTTTATGAGCAAGAAAAAGAAATAGAACAATTCCCAGAGTGCTCTTTATTTCAAGTAAGTTATGTCTTTTGAACACCTGGGCATAACAGAGCTGAAGTTGGGTCATTCTGTGGTTTATTTTCTTTTGTAAGTACTACTCAGTGCATATTTACAGCTCGTATAAAAATAATGAGCTTTCAACTCCCTTCTCCACTGGAAAGTTCTCTGTACAACCTGGGACAAATAATTTTGATTCAGAGATAGCACAAATGCCTAACTTTGACCTAAATATCTATGACTGTGAATCCTTCTCAACTGCCTCACTGTAAATAGAATTGCAATCCTTATGAAAGAGTGAAATGCTCAGCTGTCATGGTAGTGTGGAGATAGAAGTACCAGTGGAAGCTTTTCAATTTATCAATTGTATGCATTCTGTAAGAAACTCCTAGCTAGTTCTATTGTTTATTTAATAAGAATTTTATTAAGCTCATAATCATGGCCATAAATCAGAGTTGGTACACTAAGCAGTGGTTTCCAGCATTTTCTAATCTGTTTCTAATTTAATTGATTTTTGCCTGTAAATACTATTTTGAAATCATTTGCAAGCAAAACCAGTTACTGTATTTTTTGACAATTTGAGCGTAGTTCAGCACTTTCAGTCATTGGTACAGTGATATAAACCTCTGGATATTATTTCACTAGGAAACAAGCTGCATATTCTGCAAGTGTGCATCTACTAAGATGTATATCTCTCTGCAGTTTCCTGAAAGTTTTAGTTCAACTTTTATAATTGCATAAATGTTTTCTTTTTATCATGTTTCATTCTTGGTGCCTTCCTGCACTATTTAATTTTGATACGTAAGATGCTACAAATGTGAGCAGACTAACAGTCCGTATATAAGCTGTAGGTTAGGTTTGAGTAGACCGTTTTGTCAATAGCTGTATATTCAGGCTAATTCCCATAACTTAATTTGCATTTGTGCACATTTGATTTAAGGTTATTTTCTTTTGTATGTTGTAGTTACATAGAATGAGTAGATTGTGAAATGTTATATTTTCAGTATTCTGAGATCTGGACATCCTTTACTGCTTAGAGAGTATCAGCAGACTTGCCTGTCTAGTAGAAGCGTTTGAAGGAGAACTTCAAAGGAGAAACTACAAAATTCATCATTCCATATATGGATAATAATAACAACACAGAAATCAGAAGTTTAAATTTACTATTAAATAACATTATGGATAAAATTCACAATGCACAAATAGAAACTAGTATTCTCTAATGTAGTATTTACATTAGGATTTTATTTGTGTCTTTTTCTTGGATGATTGTTTAAGACGTGGAAGAGTCACAGAGACCAAATTAATTTAACCAAAATGTATTTTATATTGCATTTAGAGAAAATTCAGGACATTTATGAATAAAAACTATTTCCTTTTGGTTGTCAGTTAGGAACACTAACAAAAATATAAATGTCTTTAATGTGAAGGCAGTACTGAAATTAAGTCTCAAGTATAATATCAAGATAACTAGCGTTCCTTTCTACATGAATGCTTCTTTTTATTTCTCTACTAAATCCCGAATTTCTTGAATAGTTTTATTACTATGATTTTTCACTTCTGAGACGAGCAGAGCCAGAGATGCATATTCATGTTTTTTTCACTGTATTGCCTGATAAACTGCACTTACTGTTTCTCATTTATTCTGTACAGGCTCCATCATCACCTTCTTCACCCATAGCTAATGAACCAAAATACGAGAAGCGCTGGCTAGACACGTTATCAGTTCCTCTGTCAATGGCTCGAATCTCGAGGTACAAAGCTGGAACAGATAAATTAAGGTTCGTAATATAAAAGGAGAAGTGCTGGGTTAGCTAGCTGTACCTAATATTTTGCTGTGAAGCGTCGCCTGTGTAAGAATTCTTTGAGTGCAAATATGAAATTCTTCTTACTGAAAACTATGCAGTCCATCTTCTCTTGAGATTAATGGCATGCATGGCAATTACCAAAGATAAAGTAAAAACAGACAATAAATAAAGCTCCCACAGATGTGTTTCCATAATGTGGTACCTTGGGAATTCAGTTAGCATCAGCAGCTAGTATAGAGGTTAAGCTTGACGTAACTTGAATTAATTTTTAAGGTACTACATTTCATTCCGTATCTCTAATAGAATACTTTCATATTCCTAAACGCTGGTATTATCAGTTAACTCTCCTTTTTTTTCTTTACAAATGATAACATAGTGCACAATCATAATGACTATGCTGCATATCATTGTCGTATAGAAACTCATATTAACAAGAGATTTTGGCAAAGTACATGGTACAAAATACCGTATTTTTTATCCTAGAATCTTTTTGCATCTCACAGACCTAAGTAATGGTTCATTAAGTAGTTGTTGAATAGGATGCCAGAGGTGATGGTCCTGGACTTCAGGAAAGATGAAAGTAAAAATGAAGATTAATAAAGCTTCAATAATGTGCTTGAGAAAGGTTTAGCACATTGCAGCATGCATCATCTTTTCTCTGCAAACTATTCCATGTGGTAGGACTGCCTCAAATCTACCTGTAGTTTTGGTCAAAGTAGTCCACAGTTCTCCATATGTATGAGAACAGGAGTTCATTCACAGTTGTTCCTTTCCATTTCTTTTACTTGTCCTGTATTTATTTACTACCAACTGAAAATGTAATATTTTATTCTGTTCTAGTTCTTGTTAATGAGGGAATTGGAATCTCTATTGAAGTATCAGCTATGCAGGTGGCCTGCTACCAGGAGGTACCAGAAGTTCATGTGTGTACCTTTCTTGATCTATGCCAGATTTGTTACCCGTTTCCTGAAAATGATCTGAAAAACATTATTTTTCTAGAAGGACATTTAGACTGCTTTTAATTTAGAGCAATTAGTCTCCTAAATCAGTTTACAACTCCTCTCCCAAACTTTGTCTTAAAGCATCACAGGAGAATAACAATACATTGACCAGAAAAGTTTTAAGTTCTTCCATGGTCTTTGTCTGAACTCTTACTTCCATTTTATTTAGTCTCTTATCACTTCACCACTTTCCTCCTTCTGACTTCAACTGACCAGTTCCTGTGGTCCAACCCTTCCCAGTCTATCACAGGCCTCCAACTATTCAAGGCTTAGAAGTTCTCCTGCGAATTAAGTGAACACATCTCTGTGTGCACATTTAGACATCGATTCATTACCAACTTAGCATCAATGCTCTTAAATTTAAAGGATAAGTGGAAGATGGAACATTTAAACCTCGGAGTTCAGTTATCACCCTGATAGTCTGAAGCATTTTCACTCCTGTTCCATGCACTCTGTGCATTCGATGGACTGATCCCAAGGGATTCGTTCCCAAAACAGTAGTGCGTGCATTTTTAGAATTCTTTTAAATAAAACACCTTCTGGTATTGTACTGAGTCTGGCTGAGATGGATTTAATTTTCTTCATAGCAACTCATGTAGTGCTGTGTTTTGGTTTGTGACTAAAACAACATTAATAACACGCCAGCGTTCTGGTTGTTGCTGAGCAGTGCTTGCGCAACATCACGGCTTTCCTTTCTTCCAGCTCTGCTCCCACTCAGCGAGTAGGCTGGGGGGGGAAGGAAGTTGGGAGCAGACACAATCTGGGCAGCTGACCTGAAATGACCAAAGGGATATTTTATGCCGTGTAACATCGTTCTCAGCAATAAAAACTGAGAAGAGGGGGTTGAGGGGAGCTAGCCATTGCTCGGAGACTGGCGGGGCATCATTCTGGTTGTGGGAGATGATGAGTCACCACTTGCTTTGTGATGGGTTGGTTTGTTGGTTTTGTTTCCTCTTCCCTTTGCGTATTAAACTGTGGGTATAAACTTTGCTTATTAAACTGTGTGTTGAAATAACAACCCACAAATTTTCTTGGTCTTCCTGTTCTCTCTGCTGTCCTGCTAGAGAGGGGTGGGGGAGTGACTAGCAGTGTGGGTCCTTAGCTGCTGGCCCAGGATTGACGTATCACAGATATGTTTTTCTTATAAGGATTCAGGAGCTTAGTGCTTTCAGTTTCAGTCTTGGAAAGTAGCGTATTCTCTTGTGATGCATCTCGCTCCCATATATATTTAGTATACACAGCACTCCTTTATTACTGAGGGTTTTTTCCTTTCTATTGTAAACTCTCTAAAGGAAGATAAAATTGTTGCGTAAAGCCTGTCACCATCCCATGATACTTCACTTCTTCTAAATGCTCCTTGCTTGTTTTGGCAAACCAGCAAGAATATCTATAAGAGCATTAAAGGAATACCACCTTGAGATTAACTGCGAATGAGGTGTTTCCCATGTTCTTACTAAAGGTGTTTATTTTTGCCTGAGGGTACCAGATTGCTCTTATCCTATTCTCTCCTCCTCTGATATACAGGTACATATTCTTACTGTTACCCACTTGTATTCTTTCTTTTACATTTCCCCATGTTCGTATAAGCATAAATTCCAACATTTGTCTTCAGTAATTGCTCTCTAAAATCGTCTGCTTTGCACAAAATAAAGCCTACAAGCAATTACAAGTGTAAATGATGACAGCAGTCTAGATAACAATCCTTTCAACCATATTGACGTCTCTCCATTCCCATTCACATTTCAGCCATCAGTCTAAAGTCATTTGAATGAGTCCATGACAATTCCCCTCTATGCAGCATCTTGCTCAATATTTTTGACCATTTTTTAATTAGAAACATGTTATATAGCTAGAGTTGTCAGACTGTAGTGCACTTTTAATGTGGTTTACGTAAAATGTAGTCTGATCTAATCAGATTAGACTATATTACTTTGTTTCTGGTTAAACTATGCACTTTAAATTCCTCAGGACTTCATAGGAGTTTTCCAGTAACTTTGGCAAGAAAGGGAGTACTTTTAGCTCTTATATCATGGTATGGCCAGGAACACCTGTATCTGTTAGATTGTTACTCTTTTTTCATTGTAAGAGAAAGGAGTTACCTTTGACTTATTTCACTTGACTTTTCATTTTATTTTTCCCAGGAAGTCTTAAGACCAGTGACCTAATGACACGAGAGTATATTTTTTGTATATTTTAGATTTTGTCAGCACCGTAGATATTAACAGAAACAAGAGAGAATGGGGTAGATTTTTTTCCTTCCTTATACATGAGGAGGAATGAATGAAAATACTGCAGTGTGGGACTGTAAAGTATGTTTGTCCATATCACAAAACAAAAGCCAAAAAATCCCCTAGACTATTTCAATGGAAAGGTAAGAAATGTAGTAGATGCCCTTCCTCTGCTCAGTGCAGGAGCTTTCCAGATATACTTCAGAAGGTGTGAACATGGAACAAAAACAACACAAAGCCAAAATCACATCTAATTACTGCATTTCTTATTGTTGATATGATTGGAGACTATCTTAATATTTTTATGCAGCATGGTGATGAGTCTTTTTGAGCAGTTATTAATTCAATAACTTTTATTCACTTGCCTTTATAATATAGCACCACTGCTTCTATCATTCTGCACATCTCACAATCCATCAGTGTCAGTTTTCTCTGTAAGAGGTAGGGTAATATACACAGTGAGAACTCTGTTCCTGTGAATACTCTTAATTGCTAGCTGATAATAGAAACATTTTGTAACTGTTAAGGATAGAATTGGTCACTAAATATGATGTAAGTGTAACAGAAATAATGAGATCAGTAAGTCTTTCTCATACAAAGGAATTTGTACTTTATGGCATAGTTTGGGGTGTTTTTAGGTTTAGGATAGAGAAGTAAAGATAAGTAGTCTTATAGAAGATGGAGAATGTAGTTCATTCATTTATAATCTTTCGTTTTTCTTATGGAATCTCTAAATCCTTACTTGGAAAAAGAAGAAGGTAAGTCTTTTCAGTCCTTACAGCTCATACTGACAGAACTATATAATCATGTTTATTTGTTGTATTGACTGGAGCTTGAGGTCAAGGTACACTAGCTATAATCCCTTGAATATAAGGAGCGTAGAGACTAAAAAAAACCAAACAAAAACTTGCTTATTTGGAAGATGGAGATTAAATTAAAGAAATAAGTGGACTGGACGTAATTCAGGCCCAGTGTCTTTGACCCCATGTAGTTATGATCCCAATTACAAAGCAACTTAATTAGATTTAGGTGTTAGTTTCTATTTCTTGGTATTCTTGCCATTGCAGTTACTACAGAGTATTGTGTGTTTTTTTATAATGGGGTTTTGGGTTTTTTGTTGGGTTTTTTTTTAATTGTCTCATTTGTTTCTTAACAGAATCTTTCTGAAGGATTCTATTTTCCATTTTAATATTTCAGTGAGTTAACAAAACACTTTTAATTAGATAAATAAATTGGAAAGTAAGAAATTGAATAAACCATTTTGAGAAAGATATAGGAATTAAACACAACATCTCTGAGTTACAATGACTGAATGAGTATTTGCTCACAGTTTTCAGTAACAATTGTGTCGAACATGGGGGTAAGAAGAACGAGTGTGTACCTGAAAGATACCACAATCAGACTGATTTGGAGCAATAGGGTGGGAGACAGTGGCGGGGAGATTAACATCAGATAAAAGGTAAGATGATAAAGAAAGTGTAGGTTTGGAGGGTTATTATCAATAGAGTGCCTTAAGTGCTATTTGACTGATGATGCAGAAAACAGTACACTCGTTAAAATCATTGGTGACACAGAAGAGCAGCACAGTATGTTATGAAAGGATGGATCTGTTGGAAATGGGATGCAGCAGAGTAGTACGAAGTGCAGGGGGATGGCATTAAGGATTGTTACTACAACAAAAGAAATTATGAAGTAGCTTTCATGGGAGGCTAGTGGAGCCTTTTGGTAGACGGCAGTAGGGGAAAGCAAAGACTGGGTACAGTAGTTAGGCAGACAATAGCTCTGCAACACCGCTATCCTGCAGAATTACGAAGGGGAAACAGTTATTTTGGAGCATAGCAGGAGAAACACATTCCCAAAGTAAGAAGCATTAAAACCATTACAGAAGCACTGCTAAGGCCCCATCTAGAATCTATGTATGATTCAGGTTATTCAGATTAAAACAGCAAATTTTCTACTGGAAATTTTTTATCACAAGGTGCTGTAATGTCACTTGCTGTTCCTATTTTTAGCTGTAGCATTTTAGGATTTGGCAACTGAGCTTTCCTTTGGCACTTAAGGAATTTCAACTCTTTTTTTTCCGTTCTGCATGGAGTTGGAAAGTGGCATTCATTTTCGATGGCTTTTCGATGTGATAGTGTTGTAATGAAATTGATATGTTTCGCTGTGGGCAATGTTTTATGATTTCTACTGTGCATATTGATTGTTTGACTATAGTTATAAAGTACTAAAACTAGCTTAGCATCTGGCTGTATGGGAGCCCATTCTGTAACCTTTGTTCTGAATTTGTTGGTCTTTAGAGCACTCCAGAAAGCCCTTTATTATGTCTTTAGGAATATGACGCAGAGGACAATTTATTGTTTTTCACTACATTGTTCAGGTGATATGTAAAAACAATAAGCCATGTAGTCAGTGCATTTTTTGAAAAAATTGTGCTGCGTACGGTTTTTTAATGACTGCCTGAAGACTGCTATGTGTGTTTTTCTTTGAAAGCATCATTACTGTAAATGTTTCCAGTACATTTGTCACAATTATGTTCAAGCAGCAAGACATTCTGGAAATCAATTGCAAGTGATCAGGTAAATGCAAGCTACAGAATACTATCTGCTCAACAGAATGTAAACAGAAAGATACCCAAGAAGCCACCAGGCATTCTGCAGATCTCTCAGCAATAAGAGACTGACTTACCTTTGGCTAGAATAAGCTGCTAAATCAGATTAAAATCAAGGTATAGGCAGGAAAAAGAAGCTAGAGAGGAGCTATGCCACACAGAATAAAAGATCAGCACTGTATACTGATTCCTAGAAGCTAGGACCTCATTAGTACCTGTTACTTATGTAAGAAGTGATGTAAAATGTTTTGGCCAGATTTTAGACATACTTTTGGATGCAATATACTGCACTCTAAAAGTGTATAAAAAAATCAGTGTCATAAAAACTGAGGAAACTGCTGTTTCTTTCCTCTCTAGGGCAATATATTCACATGCTTAAATACATCCCTTTAATTCTGTTCAGTAGTGTGAAGCCAACATAAGGAGAGTGAGCTCATTTATTTTTTGAATCTTCATCCTCACAATATTTAGCTTCTAGTTTTAAAATTTGTACTGCAGCTAAGTGCACAGACAAAAATGAAGCACTTTGGTTCGTTTCAGGATGTATTTCTGCTTTCACCCAAAGATGATGTGTTGCTCTGGAAAACTGATGTGACACCTCTTAACTCTTGTTTGTTCTAGTAAATAGCATGCCTTAGAACACAGAATGGTGGATCATGCCATGGCATACTGTCAGCAAGCAGAAGAAAAGGCAAAATAAATCCTGTCCCCCAAAAAAGATAAACAGATTATTACTCTCAGGAAATTGTTCATATTAATATTACCATTGAATTCAAAGAATTACTACTTTTTGTTTGTTTCTGGAGAAGCTTTGTCTTTTCTTTTACTTGCTGAAAGACTACAAAATTCTAATCCACCAGGATTAGCTCAGCAAGACTCTACCTCCAGATGTCTTCAATAAATGCCTCAGGGTAAATAGTCTTGAGTTTCTGCAGCAGACCTGCTTGATTCCCACTGACTTTGACACCAAAAAAGAAAAATAATTCTGGAGTGAGCTGAATATGTTGAAGTCTTTGATGCTCATTACTTAGCTGTATCACTGTTATTTTACAAAATACCTATTTGTTTGAGAAACACATATTTTCAGAGGAGTATGGGAAAAAAACAGATTTGCATGGTGTTGTCAATAATAATTATCAAGCTATATTGCCCTTTCTTCTGAAAGCAGAGGGTATTTAGATAGCACATGGACATATATTTTTCCCTAACAAACATATGTGAATTTCATAGGCAATATAAATTGGATATTTAAATCATGTGGACAACTGAACACCTTGAAGAAGTAATGTTTTGCATATAATTTAAATGTAATAATTCTAATGATTTCTGTAGTCACGACAGAGATTTGTTGTTGTGAAGTGTAGACTTTCCTCCTGTCAAAAGACTTATAGAGCTTGAACCTGAACTGGAATTACAGTGGCAGGCAGTCTAATAATTATTATCCAAGTACAGATTTTGTTAGCCATCGTATGTGTGTCAAAGTATTCCTAGAGACACTTGCGTGTTATATTGGATATTGAAGCCATTGACATATTGGTCAGCTCTGAAGACATCATTAAGATAACTCCAGTCTTCCTACAAGGAATACTGTGAAATACAGTTGGGTGATTTATTATTTAAAATATTAACCTCTCCCGCACACTTCCATTGTGCTTAAGGAGCAATTAGAAAATAACATGGATCTATATTATCCTAGCGATTAAAATATATTTTAAATAGTTGCATTAAGTCTTTTTAAAAATACAGCTGAAGGGGTTTTAACTTTTTATAATTATTTTGCCAATGCATTCAGTAAGATGGTGAAACCGATCTTGGTTGATTTGCTAGTTTATATTTACCAATATTTTGTTGTACTTTCTGAGTAGAATTAACATGTGGTTTACACTCTGAATCTAAAAAGACATCTGCATGTCAATAACTTAAGGCAAAATGACGTTCCACCTAAATTCTGTGGGACCATTCACATGCTTAAAATGTTTGTGGGATTGGAGTTTAATGGATGAGATTCATCTCACCTGACTGTAGACATCTAATAGTCATTCACCTGTGACTGTGCTAAATCCCAGGACTCGCCTTGGAGTCAATGGAGAGAATTAAGCATCTCCAGAGAATGATCCAGTTCACCTATCTTGTGCACTTGCTTATGACAAAACAGAATAGTTCCTGAGTTTTAGCATGACCCACTTATGGCTGGAAGGGACCCTGGAAGTCGCCTAGTCCAGCTCCCAGCTCAAAGTATGTCTAATGAGATCATATTGCTCAGGGCCATCTCTTGTCAATTCCCAAACACTTCCCAGGGTGGAGGTTCCAAACTTCACTGGGCAACCTGTATTTGGTCACCTTCGTTGGGAAAAAAACGAACCAAGAATGTTGAACTGAAATTTGTTCCAGCTTCTGTCTGCTGTCATCCATATATTAGTATATGTCATCCATATACTTAAGCAACAGAACTTGAACGGGGTGAAATCCATCTCACCTGAATTACCACTAACTGATAATTGTGCTGGAATTTTATAACACATATTAATAAATATATATACACTCCATTCTCCAACCCACCACAGTGACTGGTCCTACAACACATTCTGCACTCGAGAGGACATTATTACACTGATACTGCATATAGCTTTCAGTCATTCAAGCTGCTCCTATTTCCCTGCAAGGCTCCTCCATCTCTTTCTTCCATACAAATGAAGTACGCTGAAACTGTAATTCCTCAGATTTTTCTGTTTACAGCAAAGCCAAATATCTCATACCTACATCCTACTCTCTTTTCTCTTTCATCTGGTAGCATTACCCTTGTTCTTTCTTCTAAGCAGCACCAGTGTAACTATTTGTGTGACTTTGTGGGGAACACAATAAGAGGTCTCATGAATGCTACAACTGTCCCCTCTCCCACTGTCATTTTCTTCTGCACAAGTTTTTACAAATCTAATGGAATACAACTGCTTCTACTGCCACATCAGTTAGGAAAATACCTGTAGAAGCATAATGTCTGTGTTACTTCAGTTATCTTACTTAATTACTCCAAGTTTAATGCAAAATAAACAAAAGTTACAATACTGGAAGCAAAATGTTCACAAAAAAAAACCAAACATGAAATGCAGTCCGAGTGTATGTTTAATACTTTTAGATACCTTTTTAACTACATAGTTTCTGGTAATAGTCCAATTATATGAGCAAATATGAACATTTTTAGGATATGAGGCTATATGTCATTTACTATACAAAACCCCATTATTTTTAACACAGAATTACAAAGAGAGTAAGTAATTGAGAAAACTCTTTTTTTTAAATTTCCATTCAGATCCACGCATAGTCCACGAATCTTCAGGCTAAATATAAGTTCTAGCAAGAGGGCCATATAGTACTATAAACAGGCCACTAGAAAGTGCTGTAAGAAAAGTGATAAAAACTCACATCAGACACCAAAAAATCATACAAACAGAAAGAGGACTGATTTAGGACCTGCGAATATGCAAAGCTGATCAAATCTGTCTGTCTGTATCAGCCAAGGTAGCAAATTGCAGGTAAAACAGCTGCTGGCAGACAAGCATCTAGATTTTTATTGAGGAAATGCAATAAAACACTGAGATAAGTCTAATGGAAATATGATTTCACATGCCACAGATACTGAAAATCTTAAAATCTATTTTTCTGAATTTCTTAGCCTCCAATAAAACAAAAATTCAGCTTTTCCCATTTCAGCTGGCACTGGTAATACATTTTCTCTTGAGAAAAGTCTTTGGATTTAGTACCTCTATAGTAGCCAGCTATGCTTTATTAATATTAATTAGTAGTAATTGTTTAGAAGTGTCAATGTCAGGAAGAGAACTTAAATCTACTAATGCCCATCTGTTATTCTGACTGCCATTCTCACAAAGACAGTGTTAATTTTATTAAAATAAATTAATGCAGTAATCAAAACCCAAAAGAGACCAGGAATGCAGGTCCGTTCATCATTTCACCATGAAAGTGAGATAGAAAGAGGTTGAGTATAGAAAACAGTGCCTTATGCTCCTTAGTGAAAGTTACAGATTGGGAGACAAGTTTCAAAACAATATGAAATGTGAGGGCAATTTGGCTCAGATTTCTAGAATTCAGAAAAGTAAACATTGATTTCTGGTTATAGTTGCAGTGGTTGGTACAGTAGCAGCAGGAGTATGAGAGATGGGGATTTCTTCTAACTGTATTTTAAAATGGGCTTGCAGCCTTGAGAAGGAAAAAAAAAAAAAAAGCCAAGACATGATCTTATTTTGTGGTGATGAGATGACTTCACAGCATCTTGAGACCTCTCCAACTTACTATGTGGTATTAAATGGAAAGCTCATCCTTATCAGCTGCTAGGAATAAGTGCTTAGTTGTGCCTCCATTTTTTTCTTTTCTGTGTTTTGGGGAAATGGAGAAAGACATGGTACTTAAGCCTCAAATATTTTCTGCTGATTCCCAGTGCTGCCTTGGTGCTTGCATTGCTTGTTTCACTTAAAAACAAAAGCCTCAGCATTCATTTCAGTAAGGTTTTATTTTTCATTTGGATTTTTGTTTTTACCTGTAGCCTTATATACACTAAGCTTTTCAGATGGCAGTGTGATACACATAACAATCTATTACGGGATCTGTAGAGGGAAACTATTGTAACAGAAGGCAAGAAATAATCATAGTACAGTTGAATAAGGTTGAGAGCAAAATCACTGTATTACTAGCACAGACTTCATGGCTGGCATCTCTAAACTTTGGCAAAACCTGGCTCTTTCTTTTCCTATTTCATTTAGTTCACTGAACTGCTTTCTGGTAAAACCAGCTTTCTGCCTGAGTCAGCACAGCGGGAACAGTGGTGCCCCAGAGGGCTCAGTCCCCTGTGACAGGCAGTGTGACCACCTCTGGCACATCAGAAGCCTTGAAAGGGACAAAGCTCCTGGGAAAGGATGTCCTGCTGTCCGTCTGCAGGGGCAAAGGGAGAGCTCTGCAGGAGGAGGGTTGGGGATCTTGGTGGACACCACACTGAGCTTGAGCCGGCTGTACACACTTCCAGTGATGAAGGGTGACCACACATGGGGCTGCATGAGTAATACTGTAGTCAGCAGGTGAAGGGAAGTGATTATTCTCCTCTTCTTTGCATTCCTGAGGCCACATTTGAAATACCTGCATCTAAAGTACTGTGTCCAGTTTTTGTCTTCCTGTGGAAAAGAGATTTGTATTTTAAACCAGTTAGCGAGGAGGCTAGACTCGAGGCCTTGCGGGATCCCTCACACCCTATTTGATTCTGTGCAAGTATTCTGTCAGAGAAGTGTTCAGATCTCTAGATGCATTTGTTTGAATCTTGTTAAATGTCTTTATAACTGATCATTGTATTTTAATAGGGTAAAGGACAACAGGAGTTTGCTGCTGCACTATTGCCAGCACCATGTTTCAAATAATAAAATAATGGTTAATTTTTATAATAAAACTTCGTATTTTTCAATCTTGATTGCCTGTGCTGGTTGCATTAGTTGTTAGCTGCAGAGTTCCCTTCTGTGATCTTTCGTCAGCGACTTGTAGAATTTCACACTGCTTGGGTAAGGCATTCGCATTTCATACCTTTAAGCATCTACTGAAGCTGAGTTAGTAACTAGGTGCTCTGTGGATTTAGTGAAGAGCACGTACTGTTTCTTGGCTCTGTTAAATGCTCTGGATTGTCCTCTCTGCCTGTGTAAGGATTCTACCATCTTAGCTTTGATATTTGAACTTGATATCTAAGTTAGGCATTGCGAATGGCTTCTCTTCATGGCACCACATTAAGTCTGTTACCATGCTCCACTGTGTATCAAAGCGTAGGGAATGACAGATCTTCACTGTCTCGGTGGGGTGTTGAAGAGATCATACCATAAGTCATTCCGTTACAGCACTGTTGGGATCTTTGTCAGAGCCTGCGGTAAAAGGAACAGTGTACTTGAGAGGTGATTATTTCACTCAGTTTACTTGAAGATGACAAAAAGATTTGTTTTGACCTTTTCTTTCTTTCTGAAGAGGTGAAACAGATTTACTGAAATGAAAGTGACACAGAATTCTGCCATTGTCATCAGCTTTGAGTAGTTACTGTGATAATTCAATCATGAAAGGAAAACAAGGGAATCAGCCAATATATATTTAGGTCTTCAGAACAAGAAAGTTGTTTTTGCAAACAGCAAGTATAACATTTTACAACTCTTAACAGTAAAGCATAGAGGTTAATATATATATCTATTAGGATCCTTTGTCTTGTTAATATTTTGTGTGATGGGTATTTTATATGACCTTTTTTAGCAAATATGTAGAGTTCAGTATTCATGTTCATCATCAAACTTCCTACAAATGACAAATGATAGGTTAATAACTTTTTCAGTAAGTCATGAATGGATAACTGCTTATTAACCTCTATGTGTCATCTTGAATGCTTATGTTGACATACATCATAAATTAAGCAGTAGAGGTCTTTGCCTTAGATCAGAGAATCCCAGGAAAACCCAGCAATTTCACAGAGCAGTATTCTTGAGTCAGTAGTTTGCTTTCTTCTAGGTTAGTACCAAAATGAACGCAATACAGCACATAAGTATAAATATCTAATTTGTAAATGTAGAAGGTAACAGTGACATTTTCCAAACTATATACAAAACAAACATATGCACCATCGTTCAGATAATTATAATTGTCTTTCAGAATCATATATGCTAAAGTCTAATTCTGTTGACACTCATGGGCACGTAAATAATCTGTGTAGCTTTCTGAAGTTTAGTTCCTAAAACTATTGCATGTCACATGTTTTAAATTTAGACCAGTGTATTTTCATGCCACTACTTAATGAAATTCTGTTGTTCCTACTGAAAAATCTCCTAGTTAAAAAGTCATGTCCCACCAGCAAATGGGGGGGATTTCAGAGTTACATGCACATGCCTAACTTACTACAGATAGCAAGGAGAGCACTGGCATTTTCGGAATAAAGCTGCTATAACCACGTAAAAGATTCATAAAAAACAAATGAAATGCAATTGCACATTAGCATGTGTCAATGCTGTTTTGAGAAAGAGCTCTACATTCAAAAATGTTTTAAAGAAACCTCTAAGTACATTTTTCAAATTCACACATCACAAAAGTGCTTAAAGGAAACATTGTTTAGAATGTTATGCAGAAAAAGATAGAAATCCAAGAAATTCAAGCTAGGGAAGGCAATTCTTTGCAAATTAATACATTGCTAGTAAATGAAACCAAGATGAAATAAAGAAAATAATCATTTTGGTTTAAAAAAATACTATGTTTGTTTAAAAAGATCTAATGCATACTTCCTGAATACCCTACCTTAGGTTGAGTAATTATGAACATAATATTTATGCTCAAAGGAAGTAAATGATCAGCACATATATATGCTGGTACAGAGAAAATACTTGTTGTATGTATTGTTCATGGTACTGCCCATTATTATCCTTACTTTAGTTGCCTTTCTTTTGATTTATAAAGTTAAGCCTCAAAACTTGTCAAAAGGTGTTAAAATCGCTTGAAAACTGAGACATATTGGGCAGTTTCAGAAAACTGACATATCTTCCTTTACGGATGTATTTCTTCTTACTGCAGATCTAATGCATTTGAAGTGCTGGCACTCGATGGAGTTAGTACTGGGATACTTCAGTTTTATACAGCCCAGGAGAGTGCTGACTGGCTGAGAGCAATATCAACTAACATCAGTGATTTGACACTTCAAAATGTATGTTTCTTTCTGCATATTTTCTTGTCTATGCTATTGTAAAATTATTTTTAATTTTCCAAGGGTAGAAAATAATTCACATTTAAGATACAATATATAAAGCGCATGTGTATAGGGAGGAAAAGGAGAAAGGAATGAGCAGGGCGAGGTTGTTTGGGCAATCAGAAGTATCACGAAGTTTTCAATACTTGCAGTGTTGTTATAGAAGAGAGAGTGCAGAAAATCAGATTGCATTTATTACTTTAAAGACTTTTTAAGGAAAAATATTTATCCTTTCTGATCATTTCACAGAGCTTTAGATATGACCAAATATTTCATTTTCACATTTTTGTAATTAAAATGTGCTTGAAATTAGTATTTTTTTATTTTGAAGTAGGAATGTGGAAATTCTGTAGCTAGTGAAGTGTCACTTGTAGAGGCTTATTGGGAGACGGTATTTTTACCTCTCTAGTTTGTCTAGAAGTGGATTTATTTAAGGTGATGTTATTCCATCTTTCTCCCTAGAAACATAAAGGTGCTTATGCTGTTTTAAGTTATTCATAAGTAGCATTTGCTATTGCAAGCAGAAATATTATATAATCCCTGGAGAAACAAAAAAATGTTGTTTGGAAAGCACAGTATTATTCCAAGAAAGAACTGAAAGCTGTTGAAGATTCTGGAATGAATCATAAACAGGGAACTCGATAATATACAATATTGAAAATATATTTCAATCTTTTTGAAATGGTAGAAATCGATGGTGAAAACATAAGAGCACAGCTGTCCCTGGAAGAATTGCATGTGCAGGTTTTTAATCTTTTCTTTCTTAGATGTTTTCAGACTGTAACTTCTTTTATAAATTATGATGTAGGAGCATGTCTTTAATTTATACTTTGTATTCTGGGTTTATTGTTACTTAGTTCTTCAGATTATATTGTGTAGAATTTGTAATGGATTTCGACATAAATCTTTGGTCAAAACAGATTATAAATCGAATTTTTTTTTCTGGTCTTCGAAAGTTGGAATCACATTTGATCACAGTACTTCATTTATTATGTTAATTCTTTTTAAATATTCCATTGCTTAAGCAATGTTTGACAAAACTGAACATATTTACTTACGGTACATTCTATATAAATATTCTCTATTATCTGTTTAGTGATTTACATCATTTACAGGGTATTACTATTTGATAATTCTAATAAAGCAATGTAAATTATTAATGCAATTTTGTAATTACTTCTGTGTAAATAGCAAAAGGAAGTGTAAGGTAGTATTTTTAGAGCAATTCCATAGCAGAGTTACTAAGCCCATTTCTTTTGCTGTCTAAAGAAATTAACTGGATAAAAGCCACTCCAAGGATATAGGTGAATAAGACAATGAGAAGTGGCTATAAATGCAAGCAGGTTTTATTCATTGTAGAGTTCTAGTCTGTTTTTTTCAAATGCTTTATGTACAGTAGCATGTGTCCTGACATAGTATCTTCACTCTGTTGTGACCTATGTGCACCAGTGTTTTGTTATATACTGAGTACTTGCATTGGTCTCCTCCGTTCTCTATCACAATAGTGAATTCTGTAAACAAAGGAGTCCATCTGATGTTCGTGTAAGTGGCTGTTCCAGAGGAGGGTCTGAGAAACAACATCACATGTTTTGTGTTCTTGGTGACATACAGAGTAAATTCTATACGGATCGTATGAGAAGCAAGTAAACGTTTCCTTGGACTTCATGCTTTGCAGGTTTTGTCAGGTGTGCAGCCTATGGTACAACTGGAAAGGTCTGGGCAGAACATTGTTTTAATTACTGATCATCAGAACAGGAGATGTAGTAGTCAGTGAGAATCCCTTTCATTGAAAACCATTTTTTAAGACGAGGACTGTGAGGCTGGAGTGCAGCTGAAGTGTCCAGCAAAAGGTGGCTGGAGAGCCGGAGGACGAGGACTGTTTGACATCCACGGCGTTTACGGCAGGGCGTTTGGATCAGCCTGCTTGAAAATCCATTTTGAATGCTTTTTATTACCTTAATATTGTAATTTCACAAAATTATTCTTTTCTTATCGTACTTCTGAAATTGAAGTTAGGGAATGGATCTGTAATTCCTCAGAGCTTTTTCCTGTTTCTGCACGTCTCCACTTCTGCAGAGCGTCTGCCCCGTTCTCCAGGAGTACCTGAAGATAATCACTACTGGTTCAGTGGTTACTTCAGATAATCCCTTATCTACTTACGGGTTAATTTCTTGAGTCCTTGCTGGCTCTAAGTTCAATTGCTTCTCCAAATATTTAAACTATTCATTTCTCATTCTGTCCTGTGCTATCATCTCTGAAACATAAATTAATTGCTCTATAGGTGGTTACAATGGACCTTCTTGCTGATACTGTTGACATAAAGAACGTCAGCATTCTTACCTGACCTATTACTAAGTCTTAAGCAATACTTTCCATTGTTTACTTTTTACTTCCACACATTTCTAGATTTTGTTTGTGCTGATACTTGTTTCTTGACTTTAGCAACTCTTCTTGCACCTTGATCATTCTTACTTCGTCTGTGCCTAATCATGCTACTCTTATATATAACATTTGTCATACACGTTTGCATACCATTCTGAATCATTTCTTTTAGAGTTTTAGTTGTTGAAGAGCTCGTGATATAGATTGTTTTCTGACAGTGCGCCCTATCTTTCATGTATCACTTTATCCTAATATACTTTATTTTGCTATTTTACCCTAATACAGGCTTGTTCAGCAGCTGACGACTCTTTGTCAGATCTCCTGCTGATGCCAAAAGACAGTCCTAACGTAGGCAGTACAAAAATAGCTCTGCCACAATGTGACACTTCTGCTAATGTCAGACTATTCTTTTGAAGTACTGAAACATCAAACTTCTGTGCAAAGGCAAGCTCTCTGGGGATCAAGTGTAAAGGAGGAGTTGTCTTTCAGTAGTGAAGATGTGAGGAGTCGTCACTGCATAAGGATGCTACCCCTGGATGTTAGCATGTCTAGAAAGTGTTACTTGGTAAATGAGAAGTAATGATTCTGGTACTAGCCTGGAGAGAGTTAGTTCTTATAAGAGAGAGGGGCACGTGGAATACTGCAACATGGAGAAAGATGTAAGAGCATCTTTTCAGCCCTCCTTACTGATAGGCCTTGTATGCTTAGCTCGGAAAATATAGTAACTGTCAGCTTTACAAGCAGCATAGATTACTTTTTTTTCTAAGGACCCTTGCCCAAAATTATTCATCACTCTGTTCAGATTCTTGTTTTTCACATACTTTTCAACCAGCATGAAACTTCCCTATGATCTTCCTTTGTGATTCAGTCCTCAATCTTCTCAATGTCTCAAAGCTCTTCACATTTACCTTTTGCAGAAGAAAATAGAGATGAATCGACAGCTCGCATCTATTTCTTCATACACCTCTTTTCTCGCAGGAGGAGATACAGTTGAAGAAACTGAGAGGAAAGAGGGAACAGAAACTGGCAGTCAAACTGCCATGGTGAAAGTAGCAGCACAGGAAACAACTTCATCTGCACATGCTTCTCACTGCTCCTGTTCTTAGTTTGTTCACCTAGAGAGTTCTTTGTAGGCTGAAGTGGCAATGCTATGCTGGAGATGTTTTTTTAGGAGAGAGTTCTTTGGAATAATTTGTATTTCTCTCCGTGTTTTGCACCTTTTGGATAGCCAGCTATTAAATATGTGCAGCTTTTCTCATGGATCTTAATTATTTACTTTGAAATGTGACACTGAACATTAATGTAGTCATATCCAGTATAAGCACCTAAAGATAATGCTGCCAGTTCATTTATATTATAGAGACTTGGTTTTTTATACTTATAACTTTCTGAAGGTTTGTGGGGTTTTTATGGTGTTATTTTTAAAAAAAAATAATTGCAAATAATTGAGTAGTTTATAAGCAGGTAAGAGAATGAGTTAACATACAGTTGTTCCACTTTAAACATTATTTATGATTTTTATAAAACATTCCATCAGTTTCACTAGAGGATAGTAGAAACCTAAAATTTGGCTTCAGAACAGGGTTATTAATCTGAGTCATATTTATGCCTTTGATAGCTTTTTAAATTGTATATGCCATAGTGTGTAAACCTTTTCTTTTATGCCTTTATGTACATGTATATCTAAGTGATACTCTGTATCGCAGTGGAGTGGAATTTCTGTTTGAATAGGGAGAGACTTATGAAATAGGAGCTTTGAGCATACATATAAAAAAAGAAAGAGGATTGAAGAGGTCTTGCTTTGTTTACACAGCAGAATGTGGGGTACATGTAGATGGAAGCAAAATCCTTGTGTGTAGGAAGCAGTATACAAATTTGACTGCCTCAATGATTATACAAACAATTCTGTTCCTGGGATGAAAATACATGATAGTATTTCTTTGCTGCTGCTTTTTTGTTGTTTGTTTTTAAACTCAAAAATTTCCATTTGAAAGTACCACAGTTCAAATCACTGAGGTTGTAAAGGGAAGTCAGTAAGGGTAGGAATCACATCAGCTAAATTTAACCGAGCAACAAGCAGTCACATAGGATCCTCTTACAGGCAGGAAAAAAAATAGGTGCCTGTCCAAGATCATTCTCTGTCTCTGCTGTCTGGAAAGAGAATATAGGTATATTGGATGTGTAACTCTTTTTCCTTTTTTGGCTTACCAAAGTGAAGTGAGATAAATCCCAGCCTGGGAAGTATTTGGAGTTAGGTATACAGTTCTGAATCATTTCTTCCCCATTCCGTTCTTTCCCTGTGTGTGTTCATTTACAACAGAGTATAGGAATTACAATTTCTTAATGGCTCCTCTTCCAGGTTGCCTGCAGTCTTTCAAGATCCAGGTTTTTTCTTTTAGTTCCCCTGCTGTCTCCAGCTCCCATTACTGTGCTGCAGTGCTGAGAGCTCATGCGCTGCCAGCAAGGTGCAGCGCATCCCATTTGTATTCCTGTCTCTGCACCTGCTCTGGAGGCATGTAGAGCACATGTGGTGCCAGGTGAAGTGGAGAGTGCATGCTTCTCTCTCCTCAGCCCTGTGACACAGGGACATAACATGATGCAGAAGGAGAGCTTTCCTCTCACCAGTTACGTCAGGGCTGCAGCCATCCCTGCTTTGCATAGGGAATGAGCTAAGGCTGTGCAGTGAATAACTGTGGAGTCCAAAGCATTCTTCCCTATTGCCCTTACCAATGGCAAGCTGGACTGGTTCTGAGGATCCTCTTCACAATACTCTACCCTCATTCTGCAGAAAAACTGCATGGCCAGTCCCACACACATTTTTCCAGGCACATCTGAGCACAATAAAATAAAAAGTCGGATAACAAAATTTGGTTTTATCATATAGGGAGCTTAAGTAGTTTGACTGAACCAAAACAGAAGGTGAAAGGAGACAGGATACCTGCTAATCCTGTTTATTTGCACTGATTTATGCTATGATAATCTTATTATTCAGCATGGTTTTGGCCACCTGAAAAAACATAGTATTTCCTGTCTGTATAACATGGCTTCTATATAGTTACTTTGTGTATGTATTTGTCTCTGAAGCAGTGGAGAAAGTTTGGAGCTGAATATGGGCAGGGTGTGATGGCATTCCTACTGATGTTGAAGTACCCCAGGTGCCTTTTCATTAGGTCCTGCCCAACTGCTTGGGAGTAAGCCTGTTATTGAATCAGACTGGTGAGGTCTGCTTCCTTCTGCCACACTGGGGATGTCACCAATTTGTTTTATACAAGTTAGAGTGGCGTTCTTGAGTTCCTGCTGGTTGGTTAGTGTCCAGGCCCTGAGAGCACCAAGAAGCTCTGCCACCTCTTCCCCCTCCTAAAGTGCTCCAGGCCACCTCTGGCACGGTGCAGCTGGAGGTCAGACTGCCTCAGGCAGAACTGTGTGCGAGAGCTGCAGGGAACCTTCCTGGGCCACCCTCCCTCGGCTTGGCAACTGCGTGTCAGCTCCGTCCTCGTCATCAGTCCTCATCTGTGCTATGGTGCGGGTGACTGTACCTGCAGGCTGTGACCCGCCTCTGTTGTGTTGGTCCCCGTTCCTCCTCTGGGGTGGCAAGGAGGTGGTGGGGAGCATGGCAGGGCTTCTCCAAGGGGCTGGCAGGCTCTCGCAGCTCTCCCAGCACTCTCGTAAGGTCACAGCCAGGCCTGCCAGATGCCCCAGGCCCTCAGCAGATCTGGCACCTCATCCCCAGAGCCTTGGTCACTCCCAGCTGTCTGACCCACCAGCACACCTGCACCACAATCCAATGCAAATCACACAAATCAATTCAGATGGACTGCAAAAGTGAGCATATGGGGGAGAACGAGCCCTGAGGGCCCATGATGAGTTAGGATGGACTGGTGAGCTCCTACAGCCCTGAGCCTTGGTATCACCCTGTGTCTGTACAGTCAAGCTCCTGCTGTCATCCTGTACTCATCCACATTGCGTTTTGTCATGGGGTCATTTTGTTTGCGGTCATGGATAATTCACTCTGTGCAGAATAGTGACTTTTTATTGCCAAGACAGCCCAAGACAAGTCCAGCCAAACCCTGACACATGCTGAGGCCTGTGTAATTAGCGTAACACAAAGCCTGTTGGCCTCTTACAGGTGTACGGGGTCTGGCTGAGATGGAGGTAACTTCCTCCATAGCAGCCATATCGTCCTGTGTTTTGTATGTGTGGCTAAAATGGTGTTAACACACCGGTCTTAAGGCTGTTGCTGAACAGTGCTTGCACAGCAGCAAGGCTTTGATTTTCTCTGACTCTGGCACCACCACCCACAGTGAGGGGTGGGCCAAGGAACTGGGAAGGGACACAGCTGAGACAGCTGACCCAGACTGGCCAAAGAGATACTCCATACCATATAACGTTGTGCTCAGCAATAAGAGTGACATAGTGGACAAAGGAGGTGGGGGTTTGTCTTCCAGGGGGGCAGTTGCTTGGAGGCTGGTGGGGCATCAGTCTCCTTGTGGGAGGCAGTGAGTGATTGCCTTTATATCACTTGTTTTTTTCCTGTTTCCTTCACTTTTTGAACTCTCTTTGTCTTGACCCAAGAGTTTTCATGCTTTTGCTCTTCCTATTCTCTCACCCTTCTGCTGGAAGAGGGAAGGGAGTGAGTGGCTGTGTGGGTGCTTAGCTGCTGGCCACGGTCAACCCACCACAACAGGCAATAGTATCACCATATTTACTGAGCTGCATGGCTGCAGACATGCTCTGCCTCTGAAGATTATCCACAGATTTGATCTTAGATATCTGGTATTGCCAGGATACAACCGATAGTCTTGGATTTCTTCTGCTCTTTTCCTGTGGCAATTGTAGTCCTTCCTGTGCATAGCTGTAGCTTTTGATCTTCTATCACAAGACTTTCATTTGTTATAGAATGGGCTTTTTGATGAAAAGATCCTTTGGAAGTACTCATCAACTGTAGGACAGTTTGCAGCTTATATCCTGACATATAGGGGAGTCTGTCCCTACAGTCATTTATCTTTTTCTGTCTAGATTCCATATTGTTACTACACTTACTAATATTGCACTTTTAAGAAGTGTTTCACTTCAAAGAAGGGAATATCTGTCAGCATTTGTCCGTCACTCATCTATGCAAACTATGGCTGCCAAAGAAAAGCCAAAATCAACAAAACTCTCCATGGTCTGAACAGAGAGGAAAAAGAAAGATATGTAACTTCATCTTGAAGAGTAAACTAAAAGGAAAGCCTTCACAATATTCCCTTCATCTTTAAACACGTCTTACACTTTGTGGCCTTCATTTCACAAGTACTTGACATGCCTCACTTATAGATCTGCTTAAGCAGTTGTTTAGCTGAGGCCTAAGTGAGATGTCTAGAGTATAATATTTTCACTCAGAGTGGCTAAGTTAAATTCATAAATGCAAATCTTTATGAAAGATTTAATGAAAACTCTGATAAAAGTCTTCCCATCTTTTGAGTCTTTGGTTTTGTAAATTTACTGTAATAGTAAAAATATATTATTTATGTACTGAATGATTTAATTTCTTGTGAATATAATTTGGAAGTATTAATATACTATTCAATAACTAAGTCAATGCTAATTTCATCACAGAAATTCTTCAGCATATTAATAACTGTGTATTTTTCCATCTCTCTTTCATAGATGAAAATGGCAAATAAATGCTGTTCTCCCTCAGACCAGGTAAGACTTTAACTATATTAAGGATTTTTTTTAATTTCTTGTCATTGCATTAAGTTGAAAAATTTGTAGAGCTTGCATACACATTTAGTCAGTTTTAAAGTTCTCAAACCAAGTTTCATAGGGTTTGAAATTCTGAAATGACCTACTTAAAACAGCAGATTCTTACTTATCCACAGTAGTGAGTAGAATCCTCCACTATAGACCTAAAATTGGATTAGATGGAGCCATAAAATAAATGAGAAGGGGACAATGGAACTGACAACCAGGTCTTGGGAAGCGTAGTGTATGTTTGCATGCAATACTGCAGAAGTGATTCTGACAAGTTAACTCTGTATTTAGATCACATGCAGTGCACAGATATCCAAGGATCATATTACAAATCCAGTCTGTTTTCATGTGCCCTGCTGTGCAGACTACGTTTGCCATGACTGATTTTCTGGGACTTTTGGAGCTCAGGAGCCTGATGAGATATTTCTTCTGCTCTAACTAGCCAAATGTCCTGAAGACCCAGATGAATATATATCATTGGGAAGTATTCTTACTTCTGGTAGCATTGCAAAGAGTTTTTTCATTTACTTTGTAAAATATAATAGTAGCATTTTCCAGGCTGATTCTGTAATTCTGTGAAGTACTTTGAAGCTTGTATCATAAAACTAATGGGTTTCCCTTATGTATACTTTCATTCCATCAATCTGGCATTGAATCATTATTCAGGAACAAAGAGCCCAATCCCTACTGTTTCCAAAAATGCTGGATTTGTGGATTATAAAAGGGAAAATTAGGCAAGATGTCTTTTATACTGTTTTACTGCAGAAATTTTTTATGGAATTTTATTACAAAAGTCAAAGACTGAGTCAAAAAATTCTTCATATCAGGATCAAATAAATATTTATTAGTTTGAGAGCTTGTATGTTCTTTCATATGCTACCATTTTGTTCTCTTATTTGTAAAATGTATTTGGACATTCGTAGACTCTTCTAGAAGTTATTAAAAATATTTAACCATTGTCATTTTCTTACACAGGAAACTGTTTTCTTGTATTTGGGTCAGTGATTTGGAAAATAAATGTACCTCAAAAACCACTACAGACTTTAATTATATGTATGGTTGGTAACCAACTTACCCCCCAAAACCAAAATAAATACCTGTTCTGTATAGAAGGGAGCATTTAATTGCTGTCTCTGCCATGGCTTTGAATTATTTATTAAACTGGTCTGAAAAACAGGTGGCTGTGAATGCCAGGGGAAAAGGTACTGAATTTGGATATGTTTTGTTGGATGTACTCTCTATACAAGTAATTTAGTAACTATTCAAAGTTTATTCATATCAGTTTGGCCAACATAATGGGATGATGGAAGACACATTCTTCCTCAATTTTTATAAAATACTGGGGACAGACATACAACCTATCACTAACTACCTAATTTGATTTCCTAAATAAACAGGCTAGTCTCCATAAACTGCCTAGATAGCCAGTACAGAAATTGTCTCTGTTCCAGAGAGTTCTTCAAATGCAGAACTGATATCAACACTTTAAATCATCCTTTATAGGAGCCTCTTTTTCTGTCTTGACTATACTGAGATCCTAAGAAGAGTAGCCTCTTACAGTATTCATCTAAAGTGGGTGCAGTAGACAGTACAAATCTATCCCACTTTTTCCATTCCACGAATGAAGAGAAGGGAAGATACAATTAGTACCTTAATTTCAGGAGTTGAAAATTTGAGGTTGGACTGACAGCAACAAGCATTGGATTGTTCTCTGCCAAAAAATGAGAAAAAATAAAGTTTATTTTACTGGAAGAGCTGCCTTGGACTAAAATTGGTGATAGCTGCAAATTTATATTTGCTTTTGAGTATGGACATTCCTGAAGAATTAAACAGGTCCTCAGAGCTCCATTATTGTGTCACCTGTGGTGGGTTTTCTTCATTGCCTTTAGAGTCCAATTTAATCTTTCATAAAAGGACGAGGTTGGATCAGGATAGGTTTCATTCAGATTCTGTTTTTCATAGGTCTTTAACAAACTGGGATTCAGAGTCAAGAACATAAAAAATTGCCTTGCTAAACCTGGCTTTCTTCACTGTCTTTCATATTGCCCCTGACTAGTTTTACTGGAAACTGAATCTCCAGAACATGATGAATTCCATGGGCATACAACTAAGCAAACTGGAAAGTGAAAGGGCTAGGATATTGGTTCCCAGGTCTAAGCCAGCTGTATTTGTGGGTCTCTTCGCCAAAAGATGATGTCAAACAAAGAGTTTGGGCTTTCCCCTGTGTGTATGATCCAAAGTTATAAAGAGGTAGTAAAAAAAGATAGTACTAGTTGTAATTATTATGAATATATTTGTACTGTTAAAATAAACAGTACCAGGTCATGAAGCTAATTGGCATGGTCTGGCTACTTCCACTCTTTTAAATTCTCTTCTCCCACCAAAGTAGGGCGTCTGTATTTAAACTGCCTGTTGGAATTATTCCCACCAATGTTTAAATCCCAGACTGTCCTTGTGAATAGTTTGGAGAGTTCTACTTATCCCAAGGCATGTCATGCTAGTTAGTCCATGTCGAGGTCTACAAGGTTTTAACAAATATACAGGGATTACACAAATTTCAAAGGTATTAAATAAGGACCATTGCTCTAGTTCTGGCTCCAAGTGTAAATATAACCTGTGTAAATGATGAAGCACACAGCATCTACACACTGGATACTTTTAAAGTGTATTGATGCTCCGCAAGGAGAGAGGGGAATTGAGCCAGGTTGTACACTATTTTATTGAGTGTGGAGGATGTTTACAGCCACCATTCTCCAAATATTATAACTTTTGATTCTGCTTGATGTAATTTATTACAGTGCTCTAGAGACCTGAAAGCACTTCATTCTGTGTTATCAGTAGGCAGTTAGATTTGGGACTCAGTTTTCACAAAGATACACACTACTGGTTTACTTTGTATTTTTTATGAAACAGTAAATTAGGCAATCTCTCTCTTTACAGAAAAACTACTTGCAAGGTTTCTGATTTTGTTTCCTGAGTGTTTTTTATGTTTTTTAGACTGATATGATAATTTCCTGTCTTCCACTAAAATAATACTGTTTCTTCTCAGTATAAATAGGAAAGTATTGGTCAGATATTAATTAAGACTATGTATATTTTTTTCTTGTGATGCTGTAAAACAGATATTCACTACTTCCTACAATGTCTCTTCCCTTGTTTGTTTTGATTTTTTGCAGTAATCTCTACTTTGACCTGCAGAGGAAATCATACAGAAAATTAAATCTAGAGACAATGATTGTAAAAGCATAGCGTGTCATAGTGCCAGGAAGGCCAGGATACAAACTAAGATGCAACCAGCAAAAGATAGATGGTTAACAAAAAATTACCCTCTAAGTGCCTTAATAGCAAGAAGACAAAGGAAAATGTTTGTCTTCTACTCAACATATCAGAGGTCAGCCTTCACTAAAAAGGTCAACTGCAAAAGGTGCTTATTGGAAATAATACTAGCAAAATCCAATGAAATCTCAGATTACAATTCAAAGGGAAGTTTTGTTGGTACGTGTGCTTTTAATGCCTGATGATATTTAAAAAAATGGTCAAAGTAATATCAGAGCTATTATCAAGATATTTCAGGGCATTTGTGTCTGCCAGATGACATAGCAAAAGACTAAGAAAGAGCAAACATCATGGCTGTTAATGGAAAAAGAAAGAGAAGTTGGAGAATTAGAGACTAGTCAATTTAACTTCAATCTCTAGAAAGAAATCTGAAATAAATGAACAAAATAATTGTATGCAGCTGCAAGGTAACAAATGAATCACCACCCTGAAGGATATGTCAAGATTAAATAGTGACAATCGATCTAATTTCCTCCTATGACAGTCTAACACTTCTTGTGGATGGGTGACAGGTGGTTGCTGCAACATGTTTTGATTCCAGTAAGGTTTATGACATTTCTTGACATTGCAATATTTTAAACAAGTATTATACAGATTTGGTTATATGCACTTTGTTGGATAATCCAGTAATAGGTATAAATGGTTCACTTTCAAAGCTGATATGCTGACTGGGAGTCCTAAGAAGTTCTGTCCTGGATCCAGTTCCATGGAATACTCCCTTTATGGTGCATTAGCAAACGGAAGCCTGCTAGTTTTGCGGACAGGAAGCTTTAAAATACAGTGTTAGACATAAGAATGATCTTGACATGTTGAAGAACGAGTCTGAAAAACAGGGTGGAAGCCAATTGGGTACAGCTCATAGGCAAGAATAATCAAGTGTAGGTGATAGACTATGGGAAACGACTGGAGAAGTTACTGGAAAATACTTGAAAAGTATCTGGGGAAGTAAATTCTTTTAGGGAGAATTGGTCTATCCTCTTTTGCCTTGCTAGCACTTAGGGAGGCCATCCCAGATGCCCCTGTCTGCAGAAGCCAGTCAGATAGAGATGGTAAGGAAAATAATAGGTTCATTGTTAAGATTTATTATTATGGTTTAGTATTACATCAGCCTGTGGTAATCAGGTAGAGGGTTGATCAACAGAGACCCCCAAAAGCCCCATTCATATGGTGTACCTTATATTCCTTTTTTCCCCCATTTTTCTGCTCCCAAGTAAGGAACCCACCCAGATTTTACTCCTTCTCCACAGATCCTTATTATTTTCTAATTTTTATATGCTTGTTTGGTTATTTCAGCCTTCATCTGTGATACCACCACCACTGACAGTAAGCCAGCAGCCCTTTTTCATTACCTTTTGACATTCTTCACCCATTCTTCACTTCCCTTCGTATATTCCACCTGCTGGTTTATCCAGTTATTGTTTTATTAGTACAGCCACCAGCTCGAGATAGCCAGCCAACTTCTCCCTTTGCGTTGTATGCAAAGTCCAGCAGTGTCTCACATAGTTACCTCATCAGTTTAATATCAGGCCAGGGCAGGCCACAAGCTGAGTTAGTGCACCTTTGTTTCAGAAAAGACAGTGAGCAGAGGTTTTCCATGGCTTCTGTGGACAGGCTGAAAAAAAGACAGAAAGGGAGGTGTGAAAGAAATATTCAGGAATGATAACTTTGTGCTCGGAGAATAACATGCGAAAAGAAACAAGGAATAATGCCACACAAGCTGCATATACTTGTTCATGGATTTTTGCTGCATTTATGAATTGAATATGCTTTTTTTTACACTTCCATGCCAAAATAATTTGAGTCTTTAATGGATAGGGCAAAAAAACCTTAAATTGTGGTTACAGCAAGAGCAATTCATGTTTGGTGTGAGGAGTAGACTTCCTCATCATGGGTAAAGATAATGAAGTGCTAGAACAAATTGTTGAGAGAAATTATGAAGTCTTCATTACTGGAGATCCTTTAGGACGTTAACCATTTTTTAGAAATAAGATAGGTATCATGGGTACTGCATTTTGGAGAAGATAATGTACTAAATTTCTCAGAAACCTCTTTTTCACCTTGTTTTTCATAATTATATTATCCTAATTCTGAATAAGGAACTCTTCCAATATGGAGGGTTTTCCCATTGTTCCTCATAGCAGAACTGCTGCCCCATGTATGCCATGAATGTGTTCGCTTAGCTGCATGCTACAAAGTGGAAGAATTCCTGCACATACTCTTGCAAGATCAATTCCTCTTTTTTTTTTTTTCATTTTCTATAAAACAGAGAAAAATATTTTTAAAATATATCATATAGCAATAAAATTACTTTCTCCTAATTGTTAGCCTGGGTAAGTTAGATTCTTGCCAACTGTAATTTTACAACTTACACCTTTAGAGAGGGAGCAGGACTTAAGCATAAAGAGACAATGTAGAGAGAGAATTGAGGGCTTCCTTGGTGATTGTTTTAACTTTGTTTATATGACAGGTCAGTTATGCAATTCCTAATTAAATTCTCTTGGTTTGCGTCAGAGATTTTTTCTGGGACCTCAGTCTTCCACTGAAAAAACTTGCTCTAATGGAAGAAGTACCACTTTAAAGCACTTAAACTTTTAAACCTCGAGTCAGCTAATATGTAGTGCCTCTGTGAGGTAAATAACTATTACTACTATACTGACTTTAAAGAAAAGCAAACTGAAAAAAAAGTCAAAAGATTTGCCAAACTTGACAAAATAAATCTATACATAACAGAATTCTGAAAAATGTGGTTGCATTTCTGAACATATTTCATGAAATCTCCCTATGCTCTGTAAAACAGATACATTCATAGCGTGTTCAAGGTATTCCTATGTTCCATTTTTTTGTGTTAATGAAATAGTTTATATTAGATTACCCTTTGACGTTGTAAGACTGCAAAACATTGGATTCTAGAAAGTCTATAGATTGCATCAGACAAAGGAAACCTATTGCTATTTAAGGAAAATTGTACAAAAGAGTGTATTTAAGCAGTGTTTCTTACCCTAATGTGTTGGCCACATCTTCCAGCAGTCAGCTGAGTCTATGTTGTCTGGCAGTGAGTGGCACAAGGTATTTCTGTCTTCAGTGAAGAATCGCGGTCCCTGATTAAGCTGTTTTCCTGAGCTTCCCATAGCTGTTAGAATATTTAAAAAAAAGAAGAGTAACAACTCTAATTTATTCTCATTTTCTTTGTGTATTTCTGCTTTGTGGATTGTAAGAAAGATTCCAGAGGATATAATTTTCTACGCGGGCATCTAGTCTTCGCAGCTTTTAGGATCCATTGCTTTTCTGTTCAATATTATAGAACTGTGATTTCACTGGATTACTGCTATGAGATCAGTCCTTCTTCAGCATTATTCTCAAGTTAAAATTATGCTAACACATTTTTAAGCAGAATGATCATTTTATTTATTGAGGGATAACATGTAGAAGGAAGTTCAGACTGAATTTTCAGACGAGTTTTCTTTGAGGGCTATTTTATAACAGCTATAGCAAACAGTTATAGTTTCAGAGGTTTTCTTTTTTTGTTTTGCCAAACTGGAGAAGAAACGGTTTGAGTCTTTTCCTGTTGGGGAGGAGAATAGCTTGTTAGGTGTATTTTTTTGTTGTAATATTGCTAAAAATTAGAATAGACATGTAAGACAAAAAAATTGTGAAGGACCTGAGTTTTTCACTTTTCTTTGGTTTGGTTTGTTCCTGCTGCACAAATAGCACTGCTGATTTAGTATAAGAATGTGTAAAGAGTAAGGCAACTTACTGGTTCAAGAGTGAGTTAGTGTTTTGTATCTTAACCTGAAGAAGAAGGCTATTAAGAGAAAAGGTGAGTGATATCAGCCCAAATTTTTCCAGCCTCCTTGCTGAAACAAGCAAATGAAGAGAAGAAACAATTATCGCCACCCAAAAGAACTCATAATCCAAATTTTGCATAGGCAGCCAGTTCCTGGGAAGATATGTGAATTCAGATACATACCTGTCTTCACAGTTCCTTTTGGGTTAGTATGGACATGTTGGTATTTGTGGCATTCAAATTGTGCCCAGCTTCCACTGCTAAATTCCATTCTTCAGCTGAAGCACATAAAACACTTGAGTGTCATTGTGTCTACGTTCCTTTGTAGTTTCATCTCTAAAACATTATGTTTTGAATAGTAGTCATTCAGACATAACTGAATGCAGTTGATGTACAGTAGAAAACATTAATGTAATCCATCAAAACTTCTGGCATTCCAAATTTTTTTTTTTTAGGTAGTCATTATGTGTGTGAAAGAACTGTGCATTTTTCCCCCCCCCAATATCTGTACTTTTCAAAACATGCAGTCTACCACTTGCTTTGGAAAAGGCCAAAAAAAATGACATAAGCTACCTCAACAAGTACTTCTCTTTGCTTTCTTAATTTTGTTTTGTTCCATTGTACTTCATGGTATGACAATGGTTCTTAGCTAGCATGCTGTTCTTGATTTTCTTTCTTCATTTCCCTCTGGAGTGTTTTGCGTCATTTACTTTTTGTAACTATTTAACTAAAAGTACTATATACAAAATGTACTGATTGCTTTATGAAGTGTAGCACATGTTAAGTGTCCCGTCATTGCAGCATCTAGATGCTTTATGGCTGTACGAAAACAATAAGTGCAAATAAGAACTTTCATTTATCTGCTATGATTGGATTATGTTTTGTTAGTGATTTGTTTTATCTCCTCATAATGAGTGCCATTGCTCATTTTGTTCCTACAGGAACTTTTGGAATGTACATTAGAACATGTTAGAAACTTAATAATACATTGATGATGTATGGGTAATTTTCCACGCAGTTTCAAATAGCAGTGTCAAATTGATTATGCAGTATGGGAATAAAGTGGTGAAAGCAGTGCTGAGAATGGGACTGTTTGTAGTGCAATGCCCTACAAGCACTCCTTAAAATTTCAAATGGCAGGTTTCAATCCAAATAACAGAACGGTTTTTATCCCAGGACTTATATTGCCACCGACATACTGAAACCAAATTAAAACCTCAGTAGCCTACTTATGAACCACAAACAGCTTGTTATTAAGTAGCAACACTTGGTTGCTTTTTGTTCCACGCAGACTTCTGTTGAAGTGAATAATTACTCTTTCTCCATTTCTATGGTCTAAATGACCATTAAATAAACCAGTCACTAAGAAAGATGTGTGGAAAGAAAGTAAAATATGTTGGATTTTCTAATAATCTCTGTAAAAAGATGCATATTTTTTAGTATTTTTTCAATATATGCAGAAATTAATCAAGCACTGATTCTGATAAAGGAAATTCTTCTATTTTCCTCGTTAATTTTTTAAGGACCTTGTGTCTTTATAGGCAAGCCTACATTTGGAATCCTCTTTTCTGTATGTTTTTTCCTCCCAAATATTTTTTTCATTGATTTTCCCCTCTTTATGTACTTGTATAGTGTCTGTCCTTATGTTGTTTTCTTCTTTTTAATTTAATATTTTCTCCTATTTCTTTATTTTTGGACTTGCTAAATTGATTTCTTTCTCCTCCTAAATGTCTTTTGCTTTGTCTTTTCCTCTTTCTCTTTCATAATCTTTAGTACTTATTTTTTAGCTTGCCGTCTGTCACAGTTTAAAGCAGGACGTCAATAAACTGAGCGGCAGACGCTCTCTATCAACCCACCCTCTCCCACCAGAGGAAAGGAAAAGGAGGAAAAGGGAGAGAGACTTACAAATTGAATATAAATACAACTATACTAATAACATGAATAATACTAATAATAAGAGAAATAATGTAAAATATACAAAACCGATACTGAGATTCCCATAGTTGGGTGCTGGGCATCATGAAAATGACAGTAATGCAGCTCTAAACCCACTGAGCTCACCATTTAATTTCCAGTAGCAATCCTTCTTTAGCTACCTAATCTGACTGTTTCTTCTTCCCCAAAAAAGTATCTCATTCAGCCTTTCATATTTGGCAATCCATATTTAAGTCGACTCAACCTTTGCTTTTTTCCTAAATGTACAAAAATTCTAAAACAAATGAACAAACAAAAAGCTCGTGTGTCTTCTAGCCTTGCTATATTTCTCTTCCTAAATACATATATGTAGTGAGACTTCAGCCAGTACTCTGCAGGGATACTCTTCTCCAAATTTTAAATTTATCTACAAATGTGCTACTTGTTGAATTTTTTCACATCTTCATTAAAAAAAAAAATGGAAGGAGTTGATGCACGCATTCATTTTGTTAGATGTCTTTTAGAAAGTTCAGGAATAGCTGCAACTTTTTATTTACTAGCACCTTTAATACTTAGGTAAGTGTTTCATGATGCTAATACACAAACTATAATCTTGGGATTTAAAAGACTTTTGGAAAGGTTTTTACTATTTTTATTTCAATGACTTTGAACTGTTATATACCAACTAGTTTTTCCAGATAAGTTTTTAATTTCTTTTGTAAGATATAAATCAACAGACCCTTTTTTGTTATTTCTGCTGTGAGGTATATAATTGTTTCCTTGCTCCACAAATTATGTTGACAATGCAAAGCTAAGTAATGGTTTTAAAGAAAATGAAAATTGAAAAACTTTTAATCAGTTTCTGGTATCTCTTGGGAATTGTAATCAAATTGAGAAACAAAAAGGATCTCTTTATATTTTTTAATGGTTCTAAGACTTTCTCTTTGCCTTGATAATCTATCATTTGTTTTTTTTTCTGATGGAAGTTATTTTTTCCTGGAGTTGGAGGTTTTGTTAGTCATTTCAATCAAGCAGAGTAATATTCAGTGCAATGTGTTCAAAATGTAACTGAAGTGTTGCTGTTCAGTTTTGTGTAGACTTTGATGAAGTGGGATGAATAGGTGACCTTATCACAATCCATATAGATTAAGAGTGATATTACAATGTTGTAAAAATTCAGTGATTAGAAAGACCATTCTCCCAAAATCTAGTCCAGTGAATGTGGTTTTGTATCATTCTTTTTTTTTTTTCTGAGGTTGAAAGAGATTTAAGCATACGGAACAGCTTAACATTGAGTTTATAGCTGCTAATAATTATAAAAATCTGTTTGTCGTGTGGAGAAGGGTATACTTCAAACCACGTCTCTTGATTCTGATCTACCACAGGTAGACTGGTCCCGGTATGGTGTGAGTGCAATAAAAATAATAATACAGTTCCATTTCAGTAAAACACTTAGAACATGTGCCCAAAATATATGTCTGCTGCTAATTAGAAAATGCAGTCTTTGGTTTGTATCTAAATATGTACTTGAGAGAATTATCCAGAAGTTTAATTGCTACATTAAATTGAGGCTGTAACATCTGGCGCTCCTATCGCATCTTAGAGCCATAAGTAAGAACAGAACAGTGACAGGGCCTTCACATGAATTCCACGAAGTAAGCGAAGGAAATTATTCCCATGTCACAGATGGAAAAATTTGACGTGAAGCACATTTTGACTGAAAAACAAATCTCGTTTTATTTTGGTTAGAGAAATTCAGTGCCCTTTTTCTAAATTCAGAATTTTGTTCAAAGAAAGTTTGGTTGTCTTTTGCACTACTGTTGGTACTTAGGACCAGTGCTTACAGGGCAACTTGTGGTTTCTGTCAACTAGATAAATGAGGTGTATTCTGTCAATCACAGGAAATCACATGTGTATTTTGAGGTGAGAACACAATCTTGACAAGTACAATTCCAGTCTTCTGATACCATCCTGCCCTGAGTTTCAACTAAGAACTTCATGTTTTCCTTCTTTTAATATATTAAATGAACATCTTTGGTCTGCAACAAGAAATGTAGTTATATTTCTTGGAATGTGTCACGTTTGCTTTAATATATGGTGTTTGATAAATGACCTAGGCAAGCTGCAGACTTTGTCTGTGACTTAGTTTTGCCATTTGACATTGTGGATAATTCCAAAATTATTTGGTGAGTGCTGCTGTAAGAATAAATGGTGATGATAATGATGATGAGTGAAAAACATAATAGAGAACCATATCCTTTACTTATCAATTTATCAATTGAATCAATAAATTGCTTTTTTAGTATAGATTTTAATAGTGTTACAGGTTAATAAATGATGTCTGTTTGCAAGTCAGCAGACTTTAAAAATGTGAAGAGAATATTGTATTGTTTGTCCCCTGGATGTGGTTTGGACAATATTCTTTTTATCTGTATTATTTGGTATTATATTACCTCACTGATAAATTCAATATATAATATAGTTGTTAGTAGATTATCAACAATCCTGTAGTATAGTTTGTTAAAGTAACGAAGGGTCTGAACATCCTGTTTCTAAACCTTTGCTGCCTACTATAGAATCAATGTTTTGGTGAGAATTATTAAATTTACACAATAGCAAAGTGAGAATTAGAAAGGCTACTGTATTTATTGTGCAGTTTCTTAGATCTCCTTAAAATCTATATGCTGAAGCTCGGTGAATAGAGAAGGATTGTCTGGCTCAACATATTGATTTATTATTTATTTCTGCATAAGTTAATTGTTAAGAGACCCAATTTATACATTAAATAACAAAATTAGAAAACAATGTGTGAGATTTTCGTGATACAAGAGTATGAGCATGCAACTATACTATTAGCTACTACTCCCTGTCTGCTCTTTCCACCCGTGTGCTCTGTTGGTAATAACTACAGGTAAGCATGCTGGGCTTTCAATAGAAAAGTGTTCCTAAATCATCACATTTCTCCTGAATCTATCCATAGAACAAATGCTGAACTTTTCGTGCAATTTAATGAATGCCTTCTTCAGGCTGTTTCCACTGACTTCCAGCAAAGCTCTGTGGGCTCAGTGTAGTCACAAGTGCTGTGACATTTCTACCCCTCTGTAACCCAATTTTAAGTGCAGCCTTAACAGAAAATGAGCAACCTTATCAGCAATAGGTGTATATTCAGATTGGTGAATCTGTCTAGATTCAAGTACCTGTTTCAAGGGTGATATGTTCCTCTTAATGTAGGTAAAATGAAGCCTAAAATGTTTACATTTGTTATGTTTGGTGGGTAACTACATTCATGACATTTCACTACCACACTATGGCATTATTTTTTTATACATTTGCATTTACCTTAAAAAGGAAGCATGCAGTCTTACTTAATTTTATTTTTTCTCAAAATTAATTTATCTGAAATATAAATAGATGTATTGTAATACTATTAGAGCAAAGTTGTGTAACAACTGAATTTGACATTTATTTCTATGAGAACATAAATCACTGTCATAAGATAAAGTGTATATTAAAAAAGTATATAAGCTCTGAAGGACAATCAGTGTAACAAAGACATTTTGTTAACAGTGGCAAACATCAGCATACAGAAAGCTGTTTGATTTCAGATAAATCTAGTGTTTTGTTCAGATGTGTTTCTTTAGAGCTACATCTAACAAATTTCAGTATGTCCAAGTCTTGACTTTGCTATAGATAATGTAGGATCATGTTTTTTATAAACTGCTGGCTGAGCTATTTGAGTACACCTAGGTTTTCTGCTGGCTTAGATGAGAGTCTGCTGAGACATGTGTAGGTGGCTTTTAAAATGATGATTATTTCAGGCAAGATTCAACCTGTACTGTAAGTTTAAGTCTCTTCAAGGACTTCTGGCACACTGGCACAATACTGTACACTTCAAGAGTATGGTAGTGGTGGGAAGGCAAACATGAAGAAAGAGATGATGCATCCTGTTCTAACATGACCACTCTTCCTTGTGGAAAGACTTGACCTATTCAGATATATCTTATGCTCCAGTGAAAAGTGGAGCTTTAGTTTTCAAATACTTTCTTTTACAGGTCATACACATGGGATGGGTAAATGAGAGACTTGAAGGAACTGATTCCTCTCAGCTCTACAGATTCAAATTTCTGGCACTGAAGGGTTCATCCTTCTACATTTTCAGCACTCCACCGGTAAAAATAATGTTTTTGTGACAGTTTCGTTGTAAATGGAAACCTGTTTGTTATGTCTGTGTTGTTTGTTTTACCTTACCAAGTGAAGTTGTCAGCTGAAATTTGAAAAGAAGTTAGAGCCATAAATGCCACTGAATTTCAATAAGCTCTAAATATTTAACTTCTTTCAATGTCCTCTGATAATCTTATCATACCTGGACAGTTCAAAGAATTCCTAACAGGGAGTAAGTTTTTTACTTTTTAAAGTTCTTAAGTTCAGATTTTTCTTTGGTTGGTTAGGCCCAATGTTTCTTATCTTATTTATTCTAAGGTATTTTGTAGATGTAATGAGTTGGTAGTTAGTCTGTTTTCTTAAAGACAAGATATGTCATAAAATACGCCATCCATACTATTAGGAGATTCTTGTGGATTTTGCACACAGGCATGGGATTGAACTGTTACAGAGAATCCAGTGCTAGTTGTACAGTTTGGACAAATGACATCATCTTGCTTTGATAATTTACATAGCTAGTAAGGAGATTTTTATTTCACAACAGATGACTTATGTAATACTTCTCAAAAAAAACCTAGTAAAAATCAATTTAAAGGAATGAAACAGAAATGAGCTGTAGAATTCTAAACTTTGAAGAAGAGATGTGGACTTACCACATGGTATTGTTTTATCCTTTCTTTTTTCTCTGGAGAGCTTTTGCTTTAAATAAATCAAAAAGAATAAAATGTGGAATTAGAATGCAGTTTCAATTATACAGCTTCCTTATGGTTTTGCTCAGAAGGTGATCAGTCTCCCAATTTCTTCAGCTGATCCAAAGAAAATCTGATCCTTTACATGTGTATCATCTGCAGTGACTTTGGGAAGTACATACTCTTCGAACCTTATTTATGAACCTCAATGAGAGGCAATCAGTAACATTTTCTCTCTGCTTAGATTATTCCTATTAACTTCCAGCATTTTTAAGTGGCTGGTAGTCTTCTTTTTAAAATGAAACAACACATCTAGGAAAAGATTTTTTCCTTCTAAATAATTACTTGTTTGTATGTTAAGTCAAGGAACTAAACTCTGATTTAATTACTACAATCCAATTAAAATGCAAATCCAGTATAAAAATATTAAACTAATAAATAACACCACATGAATGCTTTGTTTCAGACCTGTTTTTGAAGAAAGATTTTTGATATAATTAAAACTATCCATCTACATGATCCTAATTGGGGATAAACTACTTCATTTATCATGTTCAGGACTCTACTAAGAACAGACAAGTGAGGATGAATGTTCATGCCATGTTACTTAGCAGTGTCTGCTACACTCTGTTGTGTTTCTGCACAAATTTTTTGTAGAAACAATGGCTTTTCAAAAAAATGAACAAAGGAAACCCCTTTGGTCAACGTGTTATGTCATCCCAGTACTCAGATACGCCAGTAAGTGTGACAGAGCCTATAAATCATAAAACCTGTTGACCAGTTTTCTTGCTGTTTAGTCATTCCACAGATGTTTTATATCAAGCAAAAAAATAAAATGGGAAATTGGCAGTGTCCAGCAACCACCCACCCAGAGATTTCAAACCTGGATCTAAAGCCACACTTTGAAGACGATTATCAGTGCCCTGAGGGCACCTCCAGCCATGACTGTCCCTGACCTTCTTCCCTGGGCCTCCCCCGACCCTTCCCGCAGCCAGGACCCTATTGCAGCTCCCCTGTGGCTGTCAACCCCTGCCCCAGCAGCGCAGCAGAGCCAGTCTCCAGCTTCCCACTGTGTGACTAAAACAGCGCTAACACACCAGTGATCTGGCTGTTGCTGAGCTTTGCTTGCCCAGCGTTTCTCTGTTTCTCACACTGCTCACCCTGGGTGTGGGCAAGAGGTTGGGAGGGGACACTGCCAGGAAAGCTAGCCCAGATAGCCCAAAAGGGATATTACGTACCATGAAACATCATGCCCAGCAATAAAAAACAGGCATGTGGTCTTCAGAAGTAGCCATTGCTTGAAAGCTGGCTGGGCATCAGTCTGCTTGGAGCAGGCAGGGTGGAATCACCTTTGCATCACTTGTTTTTTTCCTCTTTCCACCACTTATTAAACTGTCTTTATTTTGACCCACAAGTTTTCTTGATTTTGCTCTTCCTGTTCTCTCCCCCATCCTACTGCAGGCAGATGGGGAGAGAGCAAGCGGCTGTGTGGGTGCTTAGGTGTTGGATGGGGTCACCCCACTACTGGGTGATGGGATGGACCCAGGCTGGCGAGGACACTGCCCGGACAGACCCCATGGCACCCAGGGAGCCACCAAGCCATGCTGTGCCCTGGTGCTGGTTCAGTGTCACATGTCCCAGCTCTGTATTTGGAAACGCAGGCATTTACATAAAGCCATGCTTAGAGCTGTTTCACTATTTTTAGAGGTGTTTAATGGTGCTGCCATTAATCCTATTGACTTTTTTTTACTGTGTTAAGTGAAACATTAAAAGATGGATTGTTCTATTATAAAAATACAGGTTTTAACTTGCTTGGTTTTTAGAAGATAAGCATTTAACATTATGTTTTATTTCGGAGATGTTTCTATGACAGTATTGCTATTTGCATACTGAATCAATGTAGTGTATCAGTATATCAATGTAGTGTGCACAGAGTAGATGACCTATACGTCATACAGTTATATTTGGTTGTAATGACCTTACCCAAAACTTTGCAACTGCTTGTTAAAGGATTTATTTCAATTTCTGCCCTTTTTCTATTTCTGTGTGTAAAAGGCGATATGTATGTAAATACAGCTGCTAATTTTCCTAAGAATGGAAAATGTAGTTACCCATTGGCAAAAATAAAGAAAATTGTGGGGAAAATATGGATATTATAATATGAAAGAAATTACTATGGCAAGTAATATTCTATTTATACTCGATTTCAACAATATCTCAGATGGTGTTTCCAAAAATGTAGAAGCTTCACCATAGAAGTAAATGCCATAAGGTTGTGATTAACAGAGAATGGTCCTTCTGCATCCGTAAAGTGGCTTATCTGACTGTATTTAAGAAATTTAGAGAGTTCATTTACAGATTGCTGTCGTAGAATCATGACACATTTCTGAAAGTTGCACATGAAAAACATCACTGCACAAACAGAAATTATGCTTGTGTCAATGTTAATATACAAGCAGTATTTTATTACCTTCTACAAGCATCTACTAAATTTTTGTCAATTTTCATATCTTAAAGTGGTTCCAAATTCCTATCCTAGAAGAAATTGGAGAGACATTATTCAAAATGGTCATTCAAAACAAAACTATATTTTATGTCATTGAAAATTTCCAGAAAAATTAAATGTTTTGGTATTATGGAGTGTGTGCTCCATGTAGGGGAGAACTGTACTGTTTGATTTTTTATCTTCCTTATAGTTCAAGATGGTTTTTAAATTCAAGTCTTAAAGTAGCCGTATCTTTGGAGGTGTTGTCTTAACTTTAATTACAAACTATCTTTTTCAGTATGATTGCATAAATATCACTGAAATGGTTTACGTGAATTCAACTACACAATCACTGCATGTGCTCCTTATAGTTTTAAGAAAAGGGATAAATACAATAATAATGTGAAAGTAACAGAAATAGTTCCAGTTTGAAAAACATTACAGAGAAGAAAAGCTTGCATACACGAGTAGTGCTTTGAATTAAATGTTAGAGAGTACTGCCGTGTAAGTTCTAAATACTTGCATCTGTAATTTACATTACACATAATGTAACGTATTAGGAAAGAGGTGGCAATGAGTTGGAGGGCATAGACTTGACTGAATGCTTTTGGTGAACTTTCTGACTCTGCACACAAGTCTATTTATTTTGTTCACGTATTTGCTGGGATTTGACTGCTCTTTAGTGTGTGTTTTGTACCATCAAATTTGAGTTGTTTTGGACGTCTTTAGGCTTCTTATACTGCTATATCATAGTTCATCTCAAGAACTTTTCTTCATTTTTCTTTTTCTTTCAAATATCTTTTAATAGTCTTTTACACTTATACTTGGCTCATTCTGTTCATTAACTAGTGAAGTGACCAGTGAAATGAGTTACTCTTGGTCTAAAAGTATTTCGTCTTTTGTCTAGACGTTACTACTTCTAGGTGGGTTGGATGCTTCTGCTTAATTGTCAGATAATGCAGCATTCTCTTTATTCCAGTAATAAGTATTACAGCCAATTTGAACTTTTTTTTCTTAAGTTTTACTCTTTAAATGTATTTACTTTTTTTTTTTAATATTTTGGGGAGCACTCATGATTTCTAAAAACAGATTCAGTGTTCATAGAAATTCAAAGAGTATATTATGTTCCCTTTGACTTTAGTGAGTTTTGAAGTGTGATTCTCTTTTACATGCACCCTATATTTATTTCTCATGTCTAATCAATGCTTTAGTCCTGATCTCTCAATAGGCATGAAAGTCTTTTATGCCTATTTTATGCTTTCAGAATTCTCTTATAGGGAGTAACTGTTTTGTAGTTTGTTGTTTACTACATGTATGTGTCAAAATTAATTTAACTTTATTGTTTTCTCTTTGTGTTAAATTATAACTTTGAAAAAAACCACAATTATTAATACACACATTTAAAGCTAAGTAAATTTGGAATATGAGCCTGAACTGATGCTGAGATCGCTTGGTCTAATTAAAACTAGATTTTAGTAATTTATGTATTTTCAGAAATCCATTGTAATGCTTGTTTATAAAAGACGAGGAGCTTACAGAAACTCATGCGGAAATAAAAAGTACTTGTGCAGCACTTACCACTTTTGTAACCCTACATACTCATTTCAGTTTCTTATTGTGGGCTTAAAATTGTAACTTCAGGTTCCTATTTTTCTATCTTCATTCATTTTTATTATCTCTGATCAGCTCAGTGTTATATGTGAGTTTACAAATGTGTTACTTTACAGTCTTTCTGAAAGGGTCACTATAGCCAAATATATTCAAACCCAGTTATTCAATACATCACATAACACATTGAGTTGGCTAAGGGTCTTCCAATAATAATAATAGCATATGGCTACTGTTAATCATAGAATGATAGATTGTAGAATCATAGAATGGTTTGAGTTGGAAGGGACCTTAAAGATCACCTAGTCCCAACCCCCCCTGCCATGGACAGGAACAGCTTCCACTAGACCAGGTTGCTCGAAGCCCCGTCCAGCCTGGCCTGAAACACTTCCAGGGAGGGGGCAGCCACAACTCCTCAGGGCAACCTGTTCCAGTGCCTCACCACCCTCATAGTAAAGAATTTTGTCCTCATATCTAATCTAAATCTACCCTCTTTCAGCTTGAAGCCACTACCGCTTGTCCTGTCACTACATGCCCTTGTAAAAAGTCCCTCTCCAGCTCGGTTGTAGGCCCCTTTCAGGTACTGGAAGGCTGCAATAAGGTCTCCCCAAAGCCTTCTCTTCTCCAGGTGGAACAATCCCAACTCTCTCAGCTTTTCCTCACAGGAGAGCTGTTCCAGCCCTCTGATCATTTTTGTGGCCGAGCTCTGGACCCACTCCAAGATGTCCATGTCTTTCCTGCACCAGGGGCTCCAGAGCTAGATGCAGGGCTCCAGAGCTGGATGCAGGACTCCAGGTGGAGTCTCACCAGAGTAGAATAGAGGGGCAGAATCCTCTTCTTCACCCTGCTGGCCATGCTGCTTTTGATGCAGCCCCGGATAAGGTTAGCCTTCTGGGCTGTGAGTGCACAGTGCCAGGTCATATTGAGCTTCTTGTCAACCAGCACCCCCAAGTCCTTCTCGTCAGGGCTGCTCTCAATCCATTCTCTGCCCAGCCTGTATTTGTGCTTGGGATTGCCCCAACCCATGTGCAGGACCTTGCACTTGGCCTAGTTGAAATTCATGAGATTTTCATAGGCCCACCTCTCAGGCCTGTCAAGGTGCCCCTGGATAACCATAATGGATGTCAAGGTCCCTCTGGATGGCTCGTAAATTCATGTATTAGACAAAAGTAATAAAACAGAAGCTCAGTGAATGCTAATTGGTACTTTCATGTATTTTAACACTATTTTTGACATTTCATCAGAACTAAATTCATATGAATTAAAGTATGTCTCATTAAGTGACCCATTCTGAATATACCTTTTTTGAAACATTTTGTCAAATACTTTTTACTAAAAAATAATTATCTTGTCATGCTAAAATAAACCCAAAATAGAATTTGTAATCTATAGTATACCTAAGGGAACAATTACAAAGAGGAAGTAATGAGAAATTTTTTTTTATTGCCTAAGGAATATATTTCAGTATCTCATATATCTGAGTTACCTATCATTACCTAGTTATTAATTGTGTGATGATGGATAAGCCTACAATAAACTGAAACATCCTTTAAAGCAAATGAAGGATATTGCACTTTTTGTGAACTTTTCTGATTCTTTCCAGCTTTTCTCATTGACTAGAAGTATATGATCATTTGTGATTTTTTTTTAAAGTAATGCAGTCTATAACAATAATATTTTTAACTTAGATATAGTATGATAGTTCTGAGAAAACTATAAATAATGTCAGCTGTCTTTTTGGATTCTAGTATCCCTTTGTAGTGTGTTTGTTTCCCCTCCTTAAAATCCCTCTCAACACGTCATTTGTATTCTGATGACCTTGCACACTGTGATATTCAGATCGTTTCACTCTTTAAGTATGGTAGCCTTTCTCTGACATACACAGTAAGAGAAAATCTTGGCTTATATAGGTTCCAACAGTTACCATCATCACTAGGTACCTCTGCTGAAAAAGTCGTAAGAGGTTACAGAGAATCAAAGGATGAAAGAGATGCACAGGATAATGGGGAGAAGGCTGAAGTATTCAGAGTGAATTTAATGACACAGCAATGTCACCATTGTCCATGGTAGCATCATTAATAGCAGCAAAGAACTCCAACAGTTTAAATTAATCTTCAGGAATCAAAACAAATCATATGAGCAAATGAAAGTTCAGTCATGTCTCAACAGCTTTAGGTTATAGCCTGTGTCACTAAATCCAGTTTCACAAACAACAGATTAAGTCGATGCTTATGCTTTTATGTCTTGTCTAGCCTGTAATAGGAATGAAGGATTCTCCTGCTTTTAACTGAGCTTGAAAAGAATCTTTGCCTTCAAGAAATTCAAGACCAGATAATGAGCTAGCCACCATTCTAGGCTGTAAACCTTATTTTGCAAGAAGCATGAAGATTCCTTTTCAGGATCAACAGTAATGGGCCAAAACCTGTATTATTTAATTATTTTATTTTCAAAACAGCCATCAAAGTAAAAAAGATTTCCCTGTAAATAAGGGTTTAAGTACCTGTGATGGTTGCTTTTTGTGAGCATGTTTAAATGTATATTTCTTTATGAATCAGCTTTATAGTTCCTAAGTATTGCTTGTTTCTAAACTTGTTTAATTGCTCACTCTTAGGAATAATTATAAAACAAAACTCAAAGAAAATATTGAATGGACCTTACTAGAAGGAAAGGAGTAACAGAAATCTAAAAATTAGAAATGTTTGCCTCTACAAATTGCTACATTTTGTGGAGTGATGGGAGGACAAGTAGGATGTCTGCAATTGCTTGAGATTGATTTTCTAATACAGCTAACATAAGATTTAAATTTGACGAAGTTCCTTTAAAGTAGTAGTAAGTACTTTTCAAGGTCACTGTAAGTAATGTTTCAAGCTTTAATTTATGGTGAGAAATTGCTTAACATAAACCAGAAAGTATATAACATGTTTTTACATATTCTGCTGCTTGCAGTGTATTCAAGTGACCTGTGTCTTTTGAGTATTAAAATACAAAAACTGTCAAATGGAGAACCCTAGAACGTAACTCCCTTTATATCCTGAAAAGATGTGGTGATAGAACTTTCTCTTCTAGTGGCCTTCAGTCACATTTACAATAGGTGATTTATCTCATCTAAATTTAGTCATCTAGAAGTTAAAGATACAACCTTAAGTTACAGAAACCGGGAGAAAGTGCTGCTTTCTTTTTTTTTTCTTCTTTCTCAATATTTTGAAATTAAGATTAGATTGTTAAGGATTAGATTAGATTGTTAAGATTAGATACTTCTGATGTCTGAATGTAGGTGGGATGCTGTCCACACTAAGGAGAAAGAATTCAGGTAAATTCTGAAACACTGCTTTGAAACACATAGCTGTGAGCTCTACTCAATAATATTGGAGTAGACATAAGACCACATATGAGCAGAAAGAAACTAACACCAAGTTCACATTGCTCCTCCAACAGCACTCCGTAAAATAACATTTAATAACCAGTAGAATTCACATCAGTCTGCTCCGAAGTGTTTTAGTGGTTTGGATTTTCACCGTTATACTACCATATTGCTGAAGGGTTTAGAATTTATGAAGACCTGGAAATTCAACTTAAAAATAAATTTTAAAAACTCATTTTGATCTTCATGCAAAACATCAGGAACAAGATTGATTATTATAGGTGAACTATGTGCTACTGTGAATACAGTGAAAAAGAATCTGTTATTGAATTTCATAGTTCTTCCCTAGTTAAGTTTCATCCACAGAAGCCAGATGTTTAACAACCAAATTTTGCTTTACCTGAATAATTTAATTTAATTTTTCTGCTCTCTTCCTTTTGTGAGGGGGGCAGGAACAGGGAAAATTTGCATCTGCCCTAGTAGTTTAAAGCATCCAAGTTGCTATTGGAGTCACCAAAACATTTATTTCCATGTGCCAAAAGCCTCAGAGTTACAATTTAGTCAAATCCTTCATATATCTATGCAGCCATTCCTGTGCATTCACCAAGTGCTAGGATTTTGCTCTGAAATATCTAATCAAAATAATGTGTGTTCTGCTTGTATTTTTCTTACCTGGAGGTTCGTTTTTTTTTTTTCTTGAACTACATAGGCTAGGTACTGTTTTTAAAATAAAACAAATTATTACATTATGTCACGAACTAGAATTTAGGGAAAAACTTCAAATATCATTCTGTCAAATTTTAATAGCCTGTCATGTCAACAGGATAAAGTAAGGAAATCAACAGAAAATGAAAAATATGTCTTTCCATATTCGTTATTAAGCACACAGTTGAGATTGTTCTTCATTTCAAATATTGCAGTCACATGGTCCTTTTCAGTTTTTAATATAAATATTAAGATATTGGTGCCCTAGTGTATGTAAACTCAAACCTGAATTTAGGAGCATATTTTGGTCTGTTGATAGTAAGATTTTTTTCAATTGAGACTTGAAGTTGAATGACTCTGTGTTTGAGACTCTGGGTTCTCTGTTTTAGCATATTGTGTTAGCATATGCTTATGTAACTCACCACAGAGATTACAAAGAGGTTTCCATCATATTGTAATAATAATGGGAAAAAAACATCAATTATTTAATACCTTTTAATTATAGTGAGACTCCTGTAGATGCTGTTTCTGTAAAAACTGAATGCTATTTGACAATCTTTTCTAAATGCTGGATATTAAATGTAGTAACGTGCTTATATTTAGAGCATCCAATAGAATAATGATGGGTGAAGTCTTTAATTTTTTTCATCTGTACATGATTTTAGAGTAAAGAATGTGTTGTTAATATTTTTTTTGATATTATAGGTAAGCACGCTAGACTGGGTACGAGCTGAAAAAATCTATAACCTCTGTGAGGTTCTATTTAAAATTCACAAGGTAGGTTTCTTAACGATTACAATGATATTATTTAGTAAAGAAAGCTTGCCTCTTCCTGTTAATGATAAGCTCAAGTTAATCTTAACTGGGAGTAGCTAACATTCAAATAGTTCACCTATTGTTAAAAAAAGTTATTTGTAATGGCCAGTGCATTAGCTATGCAAATGTAAGAAAATATGGAAAATTAATTAAGCTCCAAGTGAGCAAGTTACTCAAATGTTTCCATGTTGAAGAAATGTTTCCGTATTAGAGCTGGTCATATGAAGTACAGGCAAGACCCACAGCTAAGTGTAGTGAAGCTGGATGTTGCCTTATTCTTACTGGCTCATATTTTTAAGGGAATGTGATGAAGAATGCTTTTGTTGTAATTCCTGGTCTACATAAAGATACTTTTTGTAATTTCAGTAATTAGAAGTATAAAATTATATCATTCTTTTGTGTACCACAGATTTCTTCTTTCTTTCCACCACCTAGAGACACTGTCATGTTTTCTGTTTAGCTTGTCCCAAGCAAGGATTTTGGGCAAAACCTTAGCAGTCTGTTTAAAGAATTGACTTACAAAAGATATTTTCTTATATGTTGCATCAGATGGATTAATTTAGTTGTCTAACAGCTAATAAAAAACTAATTTGCAGGTGAGGTAAGGCTAGAAGAGAGCCTACTTTCCTAAAAGAATAAAACCAAACATATTATCAGGAAAAAGAAAAACCACAAGATCAGTCTTTTCAGATAAAGTGCTGTTTCACTGGAAAATTTCAAATCACCTTTAGTTCTCAGCAGCTGCTCTCCTTCTCTCTGCTGTTCCTCCTGTGACCATGTACATGGTTGTGGAGAAGGAAGGTTGTTGTTTCGTTACCTGTACAGATCCTGACTTAACATTGCACTGAAGCAGAACTGCTTGATTTTCGTTGCTTAAGGGAGTGCTACTTATGGATGTTTTTGTCTGATGCAACACAGTTATTCAAGACAATTTACAGAAGGAAAAGTGTAAAAAACAAAACAAAACAAAACAAACAAACAAAAAAAACCCACCAAAACATGGACTGGGCATTAACACTCCATTACCCTTTTCTGCCCTTTTCAGCATAGAGGTGAGTTCTCTGTTGCCCTAAATGACCAAATTCTTCAAAGAACGGGGTGACAGGGAGTTTCCATGTCCTGACTGCTCAAACTACTTGTTCCAAGCTGACTTTCAACAACATGGGCATGTTTCCTACACCAGTTTTGTTGACTGTGATTTAAAAAAAAAAAAAAAGATAAACTGAAAACGTGATGGTTACAACCAACAGAGCAAGGAGCATGCAGAACTTGACAGAAATCTAGAACAAATAGCTCTCAAACATGAATGAACGTCTGCATTTTACAGAGGTGTCAGTCCCATTAAGTGGCTGCTAAAAGAGCTTCTGCTCATGTCAGCTATTAGTTTTGCAGCCCATCACTGCCTGTTTTTTCTCTGTTGTAAGGCTGCTGTCCCTGGGCAGGGGAGGAAGGTTCCCTTCTCTGGGAAAAGTGGGGAGAGGGAACGGTCTTGGGCAGTGCCATGCCAGGAAAATAGCAATCCTGGAGTCCAGGACTTCAACTCAGCTGCAGAGCAGAGGCTGCAGGAGCACAGCCATATTCCCATGAGCATAGCATTATTTCAGTGTGACCATGCCTCCAACTGGGTACGCGTGGGCAACTTCAAGTCCTGCCCATCACTGAGACAGCAGCAGAGAGCAGAGGCTCTGTCCCAGCTTATTTGCTCTGTCTCCTTAAGCTTTTTTAAAATGTCCTTTTTCCTGGTAAATGTCAGGCAGCAATGAAATATATACTCGTTATGCCTTTTGAAAAGTTTTTGCTATGGTTTGGGTTTTGTTTTTTTTTCCTTGAAATGTTACTACTGATTTGAAACTCGGTCCTTCCTTGAATATTCTGGTAATTTCAAGGACGGTCTATCCTTAAAGCAAATTCTGTGGTGATACATTTTCATGAAGATAAATAAGTGGGAAATAAACTACCCAAGATTCAACTCTTTAATGTTCTTGACATTTTAATAAATGAATGCTTAATTGCCAGTTTTCATGAATACATTAGCTAAAGTGCAAAAGCTGAAGTTCAACACTTTAACCTCTTTTCTGTGATTCTTTGGTATAAATAACAATGAGGCGAAGTAAGCAAATCCCAAAAATAGAAAAAACTGTTAAGAGATTAAAGTTTCTACATTGCAGATTAGAAAGATGGAGTTTGTGTGTAAGGATTTTCAGAAGCTGGTTAGAACTAGTACAAAGCTGTGGTGGAGAGTGCTGTTGCATCTTCTCATGAAAGATGGATTTTAAGTCAAGGTACACTTGTTACCTAATTGTAAGCTTCTCATCTATGTTTATTATGACATGGGAAATAAGAATCTAATATGGAAATGGCATTTTAAAACAAAATGTTGCTGTATTTTAGATGTGCATAGAATCATAGAATCATGAAGGCTGGAAAAGACCTCTAAGATCATCAAGTCCAAACGTCCCCCCAACACCACCACGCCTGCTAAACCATGTCCTGAAGTGCCACATCTACACATTTTTTTTAAGACCTCCAAGGATGGTGACTCCACCACTTCCCTGGGCATCCTGGTCCAATGCCTGACCAATCTTTCAGTAAAGAAATTTTTCCGAATATCCAATCTAGACCTCCCCTGGCACAACTTGAGGCCATTGCCTTTCATCCTATCACTAGCTACTTGGGAGAAGAGACCAGCACCTCCCTTAGCCTCCTCTTCTCCAGACTAAACAACCCCAGTTTCCTCAGCCACTCCTCATAAAACTTGTTCTCTGGACCTCTCACCAGCCTCTTTGGCCTTCTCTGGACATGCTCCAGCACCTCAATGTCCTTCTTGTAGTGAGAGGCCCAAGGGGCCCAAAACTGAACACAGTATTTCAGGTGCAGCTTCACCAGTGCCAAGTACAGGGGCATGACTACTTCCTACATACATACATATAAATACAGACTTGCATACACGAACGTGCATATGAATCCTGTTTGTGATTATGAGAGCAGTACACAGAGGAGGGTGTGCTAGCAGAGCATTTGTTTCCTCTGGTTTTCATTTCTATGAAGTGGATTTTCACTTCTGTCCTTCAAGGGCGGTTGTTTGTGCCTCTAGAACAGGAAGGACACAAGACCGTGAGCATTTAAGCATTTATTTTACATGTATCGAAATACCTTACATTGCATTTGGATGCTCAAATTCTAGTTATTTGTTTGTTTTCATGTGCATGGAGTTTTAACTATAACCTCAGTAGGCTATGATGGACTATTAGAGATTCTGGAAAAATAGTTTCTAAATCTTTATAAAGCTTATCCTGACTACAAGATTCTAGGACTTGGGTACCACTGCAAAGCTGCATTCTGGTCTTTGCACAGCCACCTAAGTCCACTCAAACATGACTGCTTTTATCTCAGATCTGCTTGACTAGAGTCAAGTCTCTTAAACCTAACCTAGAGTTAAAGAAAGAAAGAAAATTCTTCCTATTCCTATTCTTCCTTTCTCCTAGAGAAATAAAATTCTGTTTGAAGATGACTTTAGAAAATAAGAAATAACATTCTCTTTGAAAATTACTTTTTTTGTTCTTTCAATCTTTTCTACCACATGCCATCAGAGAAGAATGGAGATAAGAAAGGGCCCTATCTGATAAATAGAAATTAAAAAAAAATGCCTAACTTGGAAATTCAGTAAGTGAAAATACTCAGATCTATAAGCAGTAGCTTATTTTATTTTTCTCTATATGTATGCTAATCAACAAAATCATGAAAGATTAGGGAAGTTTCCTGTAAGAATTTATTTCATTTACAAAACATTCTGTTACAGGGATTTTTTTTATTATGAAAGACTAATGTGAAGCTTCAATTCATCTTGAAGGTGATGGCAGGATCTCACTTCACTCCCGCTGTAGTTGCAGAGCAGCATTGGCAGCTGTCAGGGGACATATGAAAGCTCACGTTGTCATTTCCAGAATTAGCCCTTGGGTACTTCATAAGTTACTGCATTCCTTGGTGTTTAGCGTATTGGAACCCATTTAGAACAGAATAGTTATGTTCTCCTGTAAAGCTGGTACACAGCTCTTGAATTGTATTCAGACAATTCAGGGATTTTGTTCCTTTTCACTGTAAACAATATATTGCTATGAACTCCTTTTAAATTACGTATGTATTGCTTAGGTAACTTTGACAGTATTTTGGAACTGCAGAAGTAGGTCAGATTACATGATGCAGGATGAAATGAATATGAAGAAAGGAGAGAAATTGCCTTTGAAATTATTACTTAATTCTCAGAACATTTGTTCAAGGTAATTATTAAAATAATGACATAACATGTCTGAGTACCCACCACTTACAGAAGACAATGTTGCTTTAACTGTTTGTTTTTGCTAGATGAAGAATCACATACTGAAACATGTCTTTCAGCTCTGGCTTGCTGATGATTGCTGGCTACAAGCAAACTTGTATTTAGGTATTCATCAGGACTTTGATCTTGAAGACCAGAGGCCATATTGTTTCAGTGTTATGGTTGGACATGGCAAGAGTCATTATTTCAATGTAGAGCTGGGCAACGAGTTGGCAGTGTGGGAGAAATCATTTCAAAGAGCAATTTTCTTGGAAGTTCAAAGGACAGGGGTAAGTAATGAATAATTTAAATCCTGGAGCCATTTCCTCAGTAAAATAAGTATAACAAGTTTGTAGATAATTTGTATGTTTAATAATTGCATCAGATTGATGTTCTCCATGACTAAGTATCTGAGTACACTTTAATACACCAAAGGCTTCTGAATTCTTCATCATCACATCAATATTTGTATGTCAATGTCTATGTAATAACAGTCTGTGAGCATGTTACGACACTTTTAAAATTGGAAGTTGACCTTCGTTATAACAAACTGGAAATTAATACAGTTTACCACTGGAAAACAATCTCTGTGGAGATTCTTTAGTCCACCATGAACATTTTCTTCCAGAAAGCTTATTTTCCACGCACATAAGGCAAATATGTTACATTTTACATAATGTTTCTGTTTTCAAAGAAGAAATATTTTGCTCCTACATTGTTAATTGTAAGTTGGGATCATCCTTGTTAACACTGGAAGAGTTTGAAGACAGCATAAAAATGAGAGGGAAGTCTGTGATTATCTTAAATTCTGAAAATTAAACAGCATATTATCACTTTCTACTGGCTAGTAGGATTCTCTCAATTCGATTATTTGCTCAGATCTGAGGATGCACTTCCCGTTAGGTGGTTTTAAATTTAAGATCAAGATTCCTGGTATAGTTGTCTAAATATCAGTGTCTATTAGCATTGTGGTGACTAAGGTCCTGTTAGAATCAGTGAGTTGAATCCAAAGAATGATTGTGCTTATCCAAAAGCAGATACTTTCTTTGAAAGGAGATGTTTTTTGGTGTGAAGATAAATTGATTTTTGATTTACATTGCAACTTAAAGCTTCTCTGTACTGTTATATAGACAAGTTATTTGCTGCATATCTAGATCCATACTCCTAAATGAACTGGACCAGTGGTATGGGAATATATGGATTAAGGATTTAGGACTTCTCCAGTTAAAAACATATTTACAAGGTTTAGCACAAATGCAAGCGTGATCCTGTATGTTCGGATTTGCAGGGACCTTCTGAAGATGTTTACCATAGTGAGAGCACTGGATCACAATACTGCATTAGCACAGCTTGAAAGGAGCAGGAGTTCTAGCAGGGGTGTTGAATCGGCTCTTCTAAATTTCAGAAACTCTGGGATTCTAGTGAGGTTTGCAGGTGCTTGCTTAGAACCCTTCCAATTGTCTCTCCAGACCACTGAGGTAACAAAAAAAATTCTGTAATGATGATGTTGTTGCTTCTGCACTTCTGAGAAGGAATGCAGTTCTTCAGAAAACAATGTATTGTTCCTGAAAAATTGCTGGGCATCAAGAAGGAATAATAATTCGTATCAAGTATGCATAAAATATTTTCTCACATGAGTGCAACTGTTTGACCAACCATTCAGTGTTCCTATTTATTATCTATATAAAAAGCAGATAATATATAGTTAAGTATAACAAGGGTGAAGATTAGCTGGTTCTGTAACCGATTCATTTTCTGAAGTATTTATTGTTAAATCTCAAAACTTGTTGTTCTTTTACAACCTAACCATCTTAAAATTAAGGCACAATTCTTTGCTTGTGCAATGGTCTTTTGTTATTGGAATCCAACAATCATCTAGGCTGATATCACACAAAAGACATTAATATTTCTTCCAACTGTGGTTCAACCTGTCTGAAACCTCCAGGAGAGGCATTCAGCTAAAATCCTGATTACAGTGCTTAAGTCTCCATATGTGTGTTCCCATATCTTAATTTTCTCTCACTCAGTTGCATACATTCAGGTTTGTTGTAAACTACTATGTCAGTAGGATGCAAAGCACTGTGGTCACTCTCCAGCAGTGAAAAAACTTTTGACTCCACTATTTTCATTCTTCTTTTGAAACATAAATGCTGCTTCAAATGTCTTTTCAGAAGGATATCAAAAGCAACATGAATGACGTGCAAAGTAACATTATATAGATTATTTCAAACCATAGAAAAAGAAGTAACGTTTCAGTATCCAGAAAATTGAACGTTGTCACCAGTAGGTTAGATTGTCCATAGAAATTCTTTCTTTTGGAGAAGGACCATAACTGCAGTTTTAAATTCGATTTTATTCATAAATGATTGGGCTAGATTCATGGCAGGTGTTGGATTGCACTGTCATTTCAGCCATTCTTACTTAAATGCGGCTTGGTTCTGTTATTGTTGAGGGTCGTACTAGGATCTTGTCTTTGACAGAATTGTTGTTAACCTTATCCTGTACACGTTCTTTATGTTTGGTGTTTCTATAAGAATTGTATTTCTGAGAAGATTCTGCCCTTACACAGTTTATGAAAAGAAACATTAGGGTACAATGGTACGTTCAAAGGTGCTTTTGAATTTTATACTGCACAAGTTGTGTGATTTTTTTTATACATTTGTTCTGAAAATGGCAGCAGTGTTAAATGACGGAAAGAATGCAACAAACAGGAAGAAATCCCCCTCACAATATTGTTCCCCTTTCAGCTATCTTAAAGCCATATTTCAAGCTGCAAATGCTTACAAAAGGGAGTCTACCGAGAAACTGTGAAATTCAGTGATCCTGATATAATGAATCTGTTTACAAACAATTATAGCAAGCAAACATATGTTAAATCCATGTGCTACAAATATCTCTGTTTTATTTGTATAAAAAATATTGTAGTCGCTGATGGCATAATTTGGACAGGTGGGGGTAGTAAAAATGCGGTAGGCGGAGGGCAGGAAGGCAGTGGAAGGGTAGAAGAAGTGCTGTTAGAAATATTTCCATGAGGTTGGTAATGAAAGTTAGCATTGCAATGGAGGAAGATGGACAGTGCAGTCCTCTCAATCATAACTATAAGTTCAATCATCTTCCACAAATAACAGCAAGCCTCTCTGTCTCACCTGGAACATCCTAAACAGTGCAAGACCAATTAATGATGCTCAGATGAAGTAATTTTTCTTTTTTTTTTAAAGTTTTTTACAGTGTAGACGGTCTTCAAAAATAAAAGTCTAGCCCTTTTTCCATATCTCTTACTAATTCTTTTACGCTTCGGGGTAGTCTTGTCAGGACTATGGGATTTTATTCCATGTGTTTTCAATGTTGTCTTTTATAAGTTACTTTCTCAGTATTCTTCCCTTTCCTCAATTCGTTCCTTCCAAAGGGAATTATCTTGACTCATTTGAGCCTTGAATATGATTGTTAAATTAATGCAGAAGCATCTTGATAGGATGATTTGGATCTTTGGGGTCTTCAGTCTTCTTCCACAGAAGAACAGAGAAGGATATTGCAATAGTATTTGGTGATGGACAGAGGAAAGAGTGACAGTAATGCATTTTACTGTCAGCTATAGAAAAGTTGGGCTAACTGTTTTGGCGTCTTAAAACTTTGTACTTGTTACATGGATGGCAGAAGACAGAAGTGGAATCTGCTTCACAAGATGGAAAAGTTCTCAGGAGACTGAAAAAAACGTGGAGGGGGAAAATCACCGACTGCAGTATCACTAAAATACCTGCAGTTGGTGTATAGTGAGTAGATGTGGGTACGTACTCTCCTCATTTATCTAGCAACTTTTAAACAGGAGAGGACGTTTTCCCTTCGTGCTTCCAGCTGTGCTGCAGATGCTGCAAGCTCTTGCGGATCCTCATACAGCTGCATAACCTAGTTTCATGAAACCATTTACTTTGCTTGGACAAAAAAATTTGTTTGATATCGGTTACTGCAAAAATTAAAATAGGTCAGAAGTTGGACTCCACTCAATCATGACAGAATAATCAGGAAGTTTTGCTGCATCGTGGTTATGTTCTGTGTTTCAAGGTAGGTACTTCTTGCGAACTTCTTTCCATTTTGTTCTGTAACTCAATGACTGATCTTGACAGACAAATAAACCCTGGAAATAAAAATATAATACATATTTGTTGAGGACAGGGATTGAATGTATTGTGCTAAGAGAAATGTTAGCAGTAAAATTCATGTTCTTGAAAAGATACAAATTCCTCCTGTGAGGAATAGACATTAAAAATAATGAACACCCCTAATTTTTCATGACTGTTGTAATAATATTTCACTTAAGTCCATGTGATGTGAACATTATTGGAAATCCAAAAACAGTTTATAGTGGACATAAGTGTATGATGCATTTATCCCATGTTTTCCTTGTTTATATTTCAGTTAACATGTATCTGTTTCTGTGGATGTTGTGTCTTTTTGTATGCATTGTCAAAATTTGCTTGTTTTCCTAAGAGTTAAGAACAAACCATTCTCTATAGTGAGATTCTTGATGCTGAACATGTAAGCCAGACTGGCTCATTGTGGCTCAGAATTGCTTGCTGATTATGTCTGTTCTTGGATAAATGCAAAAATAATTATTAGGAATAATTGTGCACACAAACCTGGAGCTTTGTTTCTGCAGGATTCCCATTTCGATTTTCTTTCCCCAAATATTGTGCTGCTAAACCACCATGATTAAAATTCCTTAAAAAAGAAACAATAAATAGTTAAAAAAAATGCAATTAATCAATTTCTTTTCTGTTTTTTAAATGAGTTCCTTTTCAATGTTGGTTGGTCTGGCCAATCTCTGTTTTCGTTCATGAGCATGAGCAGTTTTCCACACTTATGGAAGATGAGAGGCAAGAGAGTAACCTATCTTACAGTATCCTTACCTCACCATCTTCTTGTTCCAGTCTCTAGCATTTCTGTATATGTGCAGACATATATACATACATATGAACATACACTGCAAGTTCTTTGGGATGATCTATGTAAAATGCCTGAAGAGACTACAACCACATTACTGATAATTAAAACAAACAAATAAAAAAAAACCCACCAAAAAAATCACGTAATTATTTTGAAGAAGTGGTTTACATAGTATCCTTTCCTCAGCTTTGTATCTCTTTCCCATTTTGCTTGATGGACCATCTCTGATTAAGTGTCTGGTCCTGGTTACTTTTTTATATCCTCTATTCATATTTTTTACTTTCCTTGTTAATATCTTGTAATAGATTTTATTAGTTGAGCAATTTTAATTATTTTCTAACCCATTCATAATATTCTTGTCTGAGAAAGATGAAGTTGCTTTCCATGAAATATACATTGTTTATTGTACAAATCCTTTCAGAATCCATTGACATGTTTTGGTTTTCACCTCTTGTTTTTCTAGTGAAGATTTATGGTTTTAAAGTTTTCTTTAGAAGTCTTGTCCATGTAATACTTCCCTCTTATCCGTCCTCTGCAGCTCAGGAAATAATCTATGCAATCTCCTCATTCCTACAACTGCTGGCTGTTTGTCTGTAGACTTTTACTTAATTTTACATGTTTATTTTTGTTAAAAATTCTCTGAAAGGGTTCACTAGAACTAATTGAAAACATGCAGAAGTGATTTCAATAACCTCTTCAGAAAAGCAGTATTTTCTTATCATTTCTCTATAAGAGCGTTCAGTTAACTGTATTGTAGAGAATAGCAATAGTGGCTGTATGCATATATACTACTTCCTAACCTGTCATAAGCAATAATCAGTTTATAACATGAAAAGCAATGCTTGTATTTCAGATCACCTACTTGTTTCTATGATGTGTGTAATCACTTATAATGAAGAGAGATCAAAAAGAAAGAACTGTGCAAAACTGCACTATTTTAAACACCTATGTTTTCACCAAATTAGGTGGATAAATAGCTCCCATATTTCAAGCAGCTCCAGAAAGAGACAAAATTAATTTATTTATTTGCGCTTTTATTCTCAGTCTGCTGGAGGTAACAATAAACTCATCAGGATTTCAAAATTACGAGCCAGCTAGAGAAATTCCTTTACATGAAAGTTCAAATGGCATCTAAACAATTTTTTTTTTGCCACTGAACATCAATGCATATTTTACCAACATGCCTTTGTATAAGCTTGAAGTTGAGTGTTCAACAAGCCACTGAGAGTGTGAACAGTGATGTGTGCCGGTCAGTAATCTGTAGTCCTTGCAGTCCCACTGTATGGTGGCCAAGCTGCAAGGAAGTGTGCAGTTAGCCCCACCTGAAAATGTTTTTTAGCATGAAAGGCACAAGTCCAGTTGAAGATTTTTGGATTTAGAGAAAACAGAAGAAAAGTGTTTGTGATGTTCGGATCCAGGCAGCCTAAAAAAAGTTTAGTTTCTGGGTCTCCTTCCTGGAATGTTACACAAAAGGTGTTTTCTAGTCATTCTCCAGTGGCATTTTGAATTGATCTTGCTAAAAGTCAAGTTAATTGTAATCAGAATAGATCTTAAAGACTGTGTCACCACTGGACCTGAGCAGAAGTTAGGAATCTTTCCACTCATCTTCCTGTCTAGACCAATCTAACTCTTCCGACTACTTGATTTCTGAGATGTTCGGAAGACTTTGGGTGTCTTAGTAATTCTGTGATCAAAACAAAACACACTCGTTTCTAGGCATCTTTGGGAACTCAGTGGTGCTTGAGAAATGGGAGTATAAATCACTGTCTAAGACTGAGCAAAAGAAGTCCACTTAAATAAACAAATCTAACAGAAATTAGGCAGTCTGAATAAGAACTAGCTTATGTCATTTCTAACTTAACGAATCTATGAATTCCTGACGGTAAAGTGAGAAGATATGTAAAGCAGGCTTGGTTGATCACAGTGTAATCCTTAAGAGTTCCAAATAATATATTTAAAATGCAAAAATGTTAAATAAAGTTGGAAATGCTATCTTAATTGTATATTCCATGATGATGATGATGAAGCCTATATGAAACAGAATTACATATAGGAATCCTGTTAAAAATGGAAACGCCACCATATGCTAATATCAGAACTAATTTCTGAAACAAACAAATAAGCAAAGTGAATATCCTCCTTAAATTCAGGTGAGATGTTAAATAGCACTTAGGTTAGATTTATAGGGTCATTAAAAGATACTTATCGTTTTGTTATCAGAAGCACTCAGTTTAATTACACAATTAAGTTTTAGATTATTTTGATTATGTACAGAAAGGTTATTACAATACCAATTTAACTGGTCATCTTTAGAAATTCTATGAGATTCTAATTCCTTTTCACACTGATGCAAAAACCCCACCATTCTTCAGCCCAAAAAAGATGCTGAGAACTCTACGGATTAAATGTAAATACATTTGTAAAAATGATTAACTGATTAATAATTCAACAATTCAGATACCAGGTGAGAATCAAGAAATGCACCTATTATAGTTTTTTAAAAAACAAGAGAATGTACCAATTTGCAAGGCTGTTGAATTAAATCTTGTTTACGTATGATGTATTTTAAACATGATTAATACAGAATGTTGATTTACATGAAGCTACACCAATATTTCTAAAATTAGCAGTATATTCTTAAAATTACAAATTATTCATATTGAAAGCATAAATGCAAAGACTTTTTAATATATATTAATATATATATATTTATTTATAAATCCAAATATTTAGATAACAACCATGTGTTGTGAATCTAGTTTTGTTATTATTTTCCAGATGATCCTACATACTTAAATAAGGATGAAGCGACTAAGCTGTCAAGAAGTTACTCTCATGGAATTTTAAATTTATAGAGTAATATTACCTTAGAATTTTTATATTTTATTATATGTTTTCAAAAGTTGATGTTCCCTTTTATTTTCTGCCTGTGATTCCTTTATAAGAATCAGGTAGAAAAAAGAAATCCCAGTCCAAGTGTCATGGTTTAACCCCAGCTGGCAACTAAGCACCAGACAGCCACTTGCTCGTTTACCCCTGGTGGGATGAGGGAGGGAATCAAAAGGGTAAAAGTGAGAAAACTTGTAGGTTGAGATAAAGACAGTTTAACAGGTAAAGCAAAAGTCGTGCGTGCAAGCAGAAGCAAAACAAGGAATTCATTCCCTGCTTCGCATTGCAGGCAGCGGTTCAGCCATCTCCAGGAAAGCAGGGCTCCATCACATGATACTTGGGAAGACAAACACCGTCACTCTGAACGTCCCCCCCCTTTCCTCCTTCTTTCCCCAGCTTTACACACTGAGCAGGATGTCATATGGCATGGGATATCCCTTGGGTCAGTTGGGGTCAGCTCTCCCAGCTGTGTCCCCTCCCAGCTCCTCGTGCACCCCCAGCCTGCTCGCTGGTGGGGTGGTGAGAGGAGCAGGAAAGGCCTTGACTCTGTGCAAGCACTGCTCAGCAATAGCTAAAACACCACTGTGTTATCAATGCTGTTTTCAGCACAAATCCAAAGCATAGCCCCATAATAGCTACCAAGAAGAAAATTAACTCTGCCCCAGCCAAAACCAGCACACCAAACATCATTGATTCAGTGCTGAATTTTGTACTCAGTAAAGCCCCTTGGTGAGATTTCTACTTAAAATCCTTTTTTGAACTGCAAAATTCCAGAATTTATAGATCACCAGGAAAAAAAATCTTTATTATGTAATAAGAAACTGTATCAAAAACAAGTCAGTGCCTTTGCTGAAGTAAACCGGTAGAGTTCTACTGAGATGAGTGGTGCCAGCCTGATTGCTATGATTGCTACTGAGAATCTGCCTCAGCTATGTGCAAATATACGTGGGACAATCTACAGGCAGGAAACTGTTCAACATTCAAGTTGTTGTCCCAAAAGTGGGTCGTTTACCCAGTGTGCGATACACCAATATACACACAGAGCAGAGGTATTGTTTTTGTCGCATATTTGCGCAGATATGGGTGCTAGGTGATAATTCCACAAAGCCAGCACCCCGCTTAGCAGAGACACAAGGACTGCATACTCTCACAAAAACAGAGAAACTGCTCATTACATTCTGACTGGTTCATCGCTTTACACGCTTATCTTAGAAGTGTACTCCTTCCTTATTTCACTACGCATGCTCACACTCTGGGGGGGTGCAGTCTATCTGGTTCTGAATTGAGTCGGTGGTTGCAATCTCCCTCTGCCGCCTTTATGTTTTTCCTAGTTACCCTGGATTTTTGTTAACTTCATGATTCTTCAGCATTTGTCCAGTTTTCGGCGCCTTCTGGGCAGGATGTTCCCCTTTTATCAGTCTGTTAGCTCCTCTTCAAGGGCACAGTCATTAGTAAGGCAGGCATTGTTTATACTAAGTATTCAGGCCTAAAATTAAACAGTGTCACTACGCCCTGAGCATTTCTGCCCGATATTATTACAACCTAAGCATTACTATGCCCTGAAGATTTCTGCCCGATATCAAAGTCACTACTTTTCCTTATGGAAAACCACGAAGCTGTTGCTCAGGCACGTAGATGAGGAAGCATAATCTGTTCCTGACAGAAGCCAAGGCAGAAAAATGCGTTTTGAAATGTCACTGCTAGAGGATGAGCACTGCTAAATTGCTGGCCTTTGGTTTTGTCCTCCTACTTCCATTCTCTCACTACCTTTTGCTACAACCAGTTTAAGCCACAGTCTGCCTGTTCATCAGAGGAGGTGGCAAATCTTCTTTCTTCTGTCAGATTTACATTAGCCGTAGGTTCATATTACAGTGAGAATGCTATGGCCATGGGTAGGCATCCATAACTGCATTATCTGCTCATCTTGCCAGATAATAGCTGAACCTACGGTGGTTTAGGAGAAGTCAGTTGACCTGTCAGTCTTCCTGTAGGAACACAATTCCCTGCAGGGGAACATCTGCTTCAGGCCATGTGCGCATGTAGCCCTAGTGTCGCTGTGATCGTGGTTTAATGCTTAATAATCTCAATTATTCTGAACTTTTCTGAAAAGGCAGTCTATTCAAGGAGAGCTCTACTGAGAGAACCCTTTTTTCGGTTAGCTGCTCTAATATCACGAGCATTGCAAATTATGATTAGATTAGATCAGATAGATATTTATTTCAGTTAGAACAGCTGTTGTGTGGCAGAAGTTTTACTTATGAGCGTGGCTTAGAGTAATGGATGACCTAAAGGCAAAAGTTTCAAGCATAGCAGCATCCTGAGAAAGCCAGCATTTAAAACATGAACATATTAAGCATATGCGTCATTTTCTAAAGCACTAAGCACTGAGCTAGCACTGCTTCTACTGAAATCAATAGAAGCTTGCTTTGAAGTTTGGTGAAAGTATAATGAGACATTATTTGAGTCCTTTGAAAAATCTTACTTTTGGTGCCAGTGTGTCTCTTGCATACACATATGCTGAACCAAAGATGTGCTTCAATGTTTAAAAAAAAAAGTTATCATGTCTTCTTGCAATCATCAGATTACAGCAGCATCTTTTACAAGAGAATGTACTTTGTTATGCTAATGCCCAGTCAAGTATGAAAAAAAAGAGTAATTTGGGGGCATTAGATGCAATTGCTTCGATTGCAGCAACTGCAGATCTTGAAGGAACATACAAGATTTTTAATGAGATGTGGTTTGTTTCAATAAGGTGGTTTTAATTGTATCTATCCATAATTATAACAGTTCTGTAACCTTTTAATTGTGGCATGATGAATTCCTTAAACATATGGCCAAATGAGTGGATCTGCCACATTTTTTGTGTGAAGATGGTACTCATCCATTCACTCTCACAGAAATTATTTCACTGATCCTTTTGCAGTTACATACACCAGAATACGCCTGAGCTTTGGAATTCTGTTCTGGATGAAATTTCTGAAAACCCTTATGCTTTTGATGAATGTCAGATTTCATTGTCATTTCATTTTCTCATATGTAATGTAGATTCAGAGTGAGAATGCTTTCAAAGCACTTTATAAAGGTCTTCTGAAATTTTACTTTTAAAAAAATGATATGTAATATAAAATATTTCATCCTAAAATAACAGAATTTTAAAGTATGAGAAAGCCAAGTATGTACATTTTTAATTCAACTATTTTGGAATTTCAAAGAGTTTGAAAAGCACTTCTGTTCAGCACAAGTGGTACTACACAAAATGACTGTTGAAGAAGATTTTGCAGGCTGTCTTCAAAATTAAGGCATTTAATTTTGTATGCCTCCTAGTACGCTCTGTATGTGGGCTGAGATATGGTTCCAGTACAACCATAACAACTGTGACTGCTCTTATCATTTCCACATCCTACTTGCATTTTTTTTTATGCTAGAAGTGAAATTTTCAAAAAAACTCATCATGACCTAGATGGTCCCATATTAAACTTTTACCAAACTTTCTGTTTTGGTCAATACGTTGGATGCATTAAGAAACCTTACTCCTGTCACACCTGTATGATTTAATAGCTTGTAAAAAGCTGCTGTATAAGGTCTTACTGCAAGAATCTGTGTTCCAAACTGTCTGTTGTTGGTATAATTTTTTTTTCCTTGCCCTCACTGTATTTTAAGTGTTGTGCATTATTTTATTTCTAATGCATAACAAAAGAGCACATCACTTAGGTCCTTCTCTGTTTAGGCATTTAAGTTCCTCTGACAAGTGCTACAAACTTCCTGCCATTTTTTACAGATTCCCACACTGACAGAAAGATTTAAAAAAATATTAAATGTAATATGAGGTGGGATTCGGTCTTAGAAATAAGAAGAAACACATATCGGTGATATTTGGATTAAATTAAAATTTTGTCAGTTCAAATTGGCAACCCTGGAGTCTTCTGTTAATATGATTTAAATGTTGACCACTAATTGATTTCTGGGGAAAACTCTTACAATTAGATTAAATTATTATTTTAATCTGCAGTTTAATAGAGAATGACAAACAACTCACTTCATATACATTTAGCTTGTTAGAATTCCACTCTCCTCCTCATCTATATACAATTCACTTTCTTAAGTCTTTATGAGACCATGGACTGTTAAAATATAAACTCCTTTAATATGGAAAACTGCTCAGTTTGAGGTATTTCTACTTTTGTTTGAGATTTTTGGTCACTTAATATTGATCTGCATATGGCTAAGCTTTATTTATTATTTTTTCTTACATTAAATAGCAACAGACAAATCTTGAAGAGCTCAAAAGAGCTTTGCCATTAACTTTAATGGATTTTGGGGCCATCACTAAATTAAACATGCTAAATGCATACACTGTTGTTATTGGCTTGTATCTATATTCATTGGTAATTAACTATAAAACGGGAAAAAGACCAGAAAAAGACCAGAACCAGGTGGTGATGGCTCTTTTATAATATATGAAGTAGGTACTGTTTTTACTGAACAACTAAAACTATGTTCACATGAATTGTGTTATTTTATGTGTAAAACAGATGACTTGTCTCTGGGAAACAATATTCCAAAAATATATTCATTAGGTTAATATAATAATGGTAATTTAATTTTAGTGGAAATACTCCACTGTTCTAGGCAAGGTCAAAGTTTTATTAAGATTTTAGCATGTAGTGGATTGATGACATATTATTTCCATGCAGAGGCATAGCACATATTTTAAGTTAAAGTGAAGAAGTGAGTAATAAGAATACAGTGTGCAATGTGTATACCGTGTACATATGGATATGGTTCTTGCCCAAATGCTTTGCTGTCTGGTTATTTTTATCATTTATTTTTAGAAAGTATGTGTTGAGTTCTATAACAGGAGTATAGTATTTGGTTGATCAAACCGAGTAGTATCCCTGCTCAGAAGAACATAGCTGAGTCCAGAAATAATTAATGTATTGGACATGAATGCTGTAGTTAAAGCAAAAGTGAAGTTTTTCTTCATGCAAGGCAATAATTAACCACAATGTAGCTATACAACAGCTGAATTTTTTTAAATTATATGGTATAAAATGCTGTTTTTTTACGGTGGATCTTTGTTGATGGTCTCAGAATGTAACATCTCAACTGACAGACATTATTAATAGTCATCACTTTAAAGAATTTTACTGGAAGATCTGAACAAGATCTGAACCCTGTTTCTTGGGCTGAATACAATCGTGCATCAGAGTACCATTAAAAGATGGTACGTCTTGAAAAAAATCCGTAGGTACTACATTAGACACCTATGACAGAACTCACAAATTTAGGCCCCCCAGCTAAAGCATTTCAATAAGCTCGTGTTCCGGTAACCACAAAAATCTATGGCATGTCCAGATTTATTCAGAAGCATTTGGACTATGCAGTCCCCTAAGAAACCAAGCTTCCTGATGCCTTCAGCCTACCCAGGAGACCCACATGTCTGTGCTGAAATGAGAAGGCCTCTGATTGGGCATGCATGCTCACTTCCCTCTGGCTTCATGCCACGGCTTCTGTGTGGCCAAGGACCCCTGCACATAGAAGACAACTCAAGAGGAGAGGTCATCTTCTTCTTCTTTGCATCTTCTTCCTAAGCACCTGTGTCTGGGCTGCAGCGGTGCCTATTACCCACCAAACTTTGTGCTTCCAACCGTGTCATAGGCCAGTGACTACACATGAAATGGCCCCCCTTCCTGTTTGTTGCCCAGGCTCTGTCTCTCACTGTACAGAAATTTGAGATATATTTATGCCCTCCTCTCTAAGTGGAAGTAAGAAAGTCCCTCTTGTAGTCTTTTCCCATACATTCATTCTCCAGTTTTAGCATTTACTCACCTCTTTACTTGGGTACCCAACACCCATGAACCGAGTTTAAAGCCCTTCTTGTTAAGTTAGCAGATTTGTTCACAAACACATTCCCCGCTTCTGAGGGTGTCATCGTAACTGATGATCGTAAAAGCCAGTTTTGAAATTAATTTGCCTGTCATTGAGCATATTTGTAAAGTCTTTTTTCATTGTTAGACAGAATCCTGCATTGGTCTTTATTTTAGAGTGCTGAAGCAACATGTCACTTGTCCTCTCCCTGTTATAAAAACTGATGGAAGATAAGAATGAAAGAAGTGTCTCTGTTTTTTCCATGAAGAGGTAATTGACCCAAGCCTTCAATACTAATTACCTTCTGCGAGTCCCAGGATGTGTGCGTAGTCATGGAAGATGTTAATTGATGTAGATAACAACAGTTCCTCAAGCCTCATAATGTTATTTAACTGTAGGATCACGCTGGGATGGAAGTGTCGAGAGTTTTGTAGATGGGAGTGAAAGACGGACTACTGACCAGCTGATGAGACGGCTGAAATCTTGCTCTAGGGTAAATGTAGGGACTTAATTTCATTCTGAAGGCTGCAGCAGAAAGGTGCTTATACACACTCTCACCGACACCTCCTGCTCCTAGATGCAAGCCCTGTTCTCCCACCATTTAGCTTCCAGAACTCTCTTTTTCCTGACCCTCTGCCCTACCCAGCCTTCTTACCCTCCTCGAGGAATCTCGGTCCCCTGCAGTTCATGCACAGACAAGAGTTCAGCTTTCTGTCAGCAATTTGCTGAGCAGAGGCAGAGATTTCATTATCAAGAAGGAAAAGCTGTAGCCTGCTTTTAACCTTCCTCTCCTGCTTTTGGAGCAAAGAGGCTTGCTCACTGTCACATGAGCTTCTCTGGTGAAGAGGACCCAGTGAGGAGGCATGGACAAGATAGCCAGAGAGTACATGTGCTCAGGACTTCTCAAGACTGGTATTGCCAGTAGGTGAGATAATGCTAATTAGTGCCTAATGATATTAGTATTATGTGATACTGCCTACATTTACAGTGCAGTGCTACCATGGTAGTGTCATGCTGGCCGCCATGAGTCTGCCCAAAGGAGCAGCTGAGACATCCATTGGTTCTGCAGAATAGATCCAATGGAACCTGCCATCGGGAGGACAGGAGCTCCAGGATCCTTAGGCAGTCTGCTGAACAAGGGTGATTGATCAAAGCTGAATTTTTTCTGGGAAATCTCGCTGTCTATGGGAAGGATAGTGAGTATATATGTATAGTCACCGTAACTCTTAAGCCCTCTGAAGATCTGGGAGGACAGATACCACTGCCAAAGATAAACCAGTGCCATGCTTCTGAATAGGGACAGGAGGTCTAAGAAATTCCTCCTATGAATGAGTCAGAAACACTGTTCTGCACCCATATGGACAGTGAAATTACCAACTTCATGATCTTTTCATGGGTTAAAGGTATAGGCATGGAGATACTAACACCTAAACAAATACACAGATACGAGTTTTGTAATTGTCTTTTATTACAAATAACTATTCTACACATCATCTCATCATTGCTTGGAAAACATTAAATAATTGATCTAGGATGTATACTACAATTTTCTGAGCTGTTGCAGAATGAGGCCTTCCTTTTAACAGTTGAATTTTTAATACTTTGAAGAATCCCATCAGGCTTAAACTCCCAGTCTACATCCCCATAATGTTCAGAACCACCAAGGTTAGAACGGAAGAAACTTTTATATCTTGTCTGGAGCAGTGCAAGCCAACCATGGTCACAAGACTACATTTGCTAATGTTTTTGATTTTCATACGTGTATGAGCTATGTAAATTAATGTGGCTATTAGTGTATAGCTGTATGACTGGAAAACATTTTAATACATATCTTAAGGTTGATGATAACCTTGCAGATTCTCATCTACCTCTGCTTACAATCCCCAAGTGTTTTGTGATAAGCTGCTATTAGACTTAAGCCCAGAAAAATCTCTTTTCTAATCATTAAGGAAGATTTTTAAAATAACCTATTCTTTTCCTCTCTGTTGCTTAAACTGTGAGTTCTCAAGCTGGCTAATATGCAGTGCTATTTTATTTTCTGCAAATTCAATGAAAGACAGCTAAGCCCAGATTTCTTATGTTAAACTTACATGTGAACTATTGTAGATAACCAGGGGTGATCACACAATTGCAAGTGTACAGGAAGCTTATTCCAAAGGCACAAATTAGTGCTCTGTACTAGTGTTAATGAGTGGAGATGGGGGTCCTTATCACAGAGCTGTCTGAGAACCTGTTCAAAATCATTAAGGAAATGCCGTAGGCAAGCTTTTAAATTTATACAGCAAAACCCAAACTAATTCGGTCGTAAAGAAAAAGTTATTAATGTATTTTGTAAGTATAAACCATATGTATCTATTTGTAATGTTTATCACAGTGAAAACACACCATATTCTGTATGTCTCTAGTATTCGTCTGCAAATAATTTCCAGATCAGTTCTACTATTTGCAAATGTCTAATATTTGTAAAATACTCCAGGCTAATTATTTGTGCATAGTTCATTTTAGTATTCATCATTTGGGGCTGAGCAATTAGATGCTTACCCATTGGGGGAATCCAATTTAATATGTTTTAAAAATTGCCTTGCTGAGTCAGAGCTCAGCTAGTATAACCATTTTAATTGGAAAATAATGGAGAAGAAGTTATAACTGGTGCTTAATGCCACCTAATAATTACTGAATAAAATGTAGGGATATTTAAATGTCATTCTAATTGAATATCAATCACTTAAATCTTTTCAAATGCCAAATAATATGATCTTTGAACACCAATGAGCAAAATAATTTCTTCATAAATAATCTACACATCTGTCATTGTTGAGCTGATTATAATACTAATCTGTACTAATAATTTAATTCCCAGCCCTTTCAAAATCCTTTATAAAATGTCGTATCTGTAATTCAGAAATTATTATTTTGGTACAACTCTAAATATTACTAGTGGAATGAGGAAATCTTTGCAATTACTAAATATAGAAGTTTATACTAAAAATCTTCAAAAAACAATTAAAAGGACAATTTTTAGCTTAAGCAAGTTTATTAATGCTTTCAATTTCCATCCTTGTGTTAAAATAATTTTTTGGATTTTAAAGAAACTGTCCAGATACAAAAAATTACATGTAAACAATGTTGCCTCTAAGCATGAGGCAACATTGCAGTTTATTAAATATCAATGAAAGCAAAGTAATGCTCCCTTGGAAGAAAGAAAAAAAAAATCAAACATTTCATAAAGCACAAGGTTATCATTTTAAAAAGCACTGGTAAGGTGAGGCGAGGAAAGGCTGGAGACTGCATCTGATCTCTGATCTCTGCTGATGCTGAAGGCGACGGCCTTTTTGCCATTAACTGTGAATGGTGAATGTCAGCAAGCTGTTTCATATTACATCAGCACCAGCGTTTTTGTGTGCCTTCAGAATCTGTCATACACCCAAGTAAGCTAGCCTTAAAAACACATGTAAAGAAGAATGTTATTTGAATTTTTACTGTAAAACTCTACTCAGAAATTTAAACAGAAGTTCTGTGTTTTGTTAATAAAACAGAATTTTTCTTTCAAACCTGAAAAGTGATCAAAGAATGGGTGTATGTATAGCACTGTCTGGCAAGTATCAGTGCTAACAGAAGGGTGATAGTTATTAAATCTTATTATTTAATTACATTAACGAACAGTGCTGCACTGGCATGTCACCTAAGTTTACAAATTAAAAAAATGTTTCGAAATAAAAAAGACTGTCTATAAAGTTCAAATCAGATGGAGAAGTCAAGTAGACAGGTAGTTTTTTCATAATTAGATTGCAGTCACTGAACAGGTACTTTTACCTGCACATTGACAGGAAATGATGTCAGAAGTAATTAATAGGTCAGGTCTAAGCAGTTTTCCAAAAGGTTTGAAACAGTCGGATTTGGCCTGCTTTGTTCTATGTTGAATTTTGTAAAGGGTGGTTTCCAAGAATATGGTATGTATTTTCTGGAAGAGTGACTTGAACTATAGAAGACCTCCAGTTAATGTCTGGCTGACAGATCGGATACTGACCTACCTTCAGAAGTTTTTAATATAAAGCAGTACCAGTGTTGCTAGCTGAGAGTTTTCCCACACAAAAAAAATGCATAAAATATTATTTTTATATGGTAAATAACAATGATGTTTGTTCTCTCAAAAATCATGCATTTTTTTTCCAGTCTAAAACGTATATGTGCAGTTGGCAAGGGGATGCCCTGTGTTTCACAGTCGACTTTGCTCTGGGATTTACCTGTTTTGACAGTAAAACAAAGGTAAGGGGAAAAAGAGAAGAAAACATAACTCTGCTTTGTTGTACTATTATTGACGTTATCATTAACCATAATTTTTAATGTTGATCAGTAACAGTAATTTTTTATGTTGATGCTGAGTATTTCTTGCCCAAATGTACTGTACTTTTATTTATAGAGCAGTACTGAAATGTAGTCAGTTTGTGACTAGAAAGGAACAGTTATACTTGTGCCTTAGCATGTAAAGATAAATTTTGGAGAAAGACAGAAAAAAAAGTAATTTCCTTTTCAAACAATAAAAGCGAAGGAAGTTTATTTTTAGCAGAGAACTTGTTTCTTAGTAATGAAGAAATGTCAAGATTTTTAAAAGATCACCAGTCATGAAAAGTGTCACCTGATTCTATTTATTTTGAAGCTATGGATATAAAATGGGATTAATTATTCTTCCATCATAAGAAATTTAGGCTATGTCTAAAATAAACAGGACAATGACAAATGCATTTCAAAGTCATAATCTATAAGATTTAATTCACTTATCTTGCAAAACAGGGTGCCTACAGGGGATGGTTTATGATACATGCCAACTTCCTAGCCCTCTCTACAATCCTACTGTTTTACAGTGATACTTTAATTTAAATTATTCTAAATTGATTTATACATTTGTTTCCCAGTAGAAGTAAACACACGTAGAAAAAATTTTTCTGCCTTAATAGAGCTGTACAGTAGAAGGTTTGTCCTCTGAAATAAGGTCTTCAGCTCCAAACTGAAAGGATTTTTTCAATATATATTTAAGAAATTCAGTCAGTCGTTCTGAGTTAAGAGAAAACATACTGCATTTTGAAATATTGACACAGGATCTAGTTTTCGTGTGAGGGTATTTTGAGGGGTCAGACCAAAATGCACAAATCTTTGTGGAGAGAAATAATGACCAAGATTGTTGTTATTTCAAAATTTAGACTAATTGCATTAAGTATTCTATCCTGAGGTGGCATAAAATTTCAGGAAATACATTTGCATACCTTTCTCTGCCTCAGGTGATACTGCATTCTGAATTTGTGCTTTTTGCACAATTGTGCACATTTTGCCCATAGCCACAAATTAACTCTTGAAAGTATTCTCATTGGTTTAGACTACACAAAATGTTTCTTTTAAATGTGAAGATTGATTGGGTGTACTCCCACCTTTAAACTTACAAACTTCTCTATTGATACTGCTTTGTACATGATCAAAAAATGAGCCATAGTTAAAATCTTGTTCCTACTGCATTCAGCAGAACCAAGATATTACCTATAGAAAGGATAGGACTTTGAGCCATAGGGCCTCCCTTCAGTGTTGATGATGACAAGGATTTAGATCAACGTTTGGTGCTCACCTAAGGAGAAATAATAACATCAGATAGATTGTTTCTCTTGTTAAACTGTAAAAATTCTGGAGAGCTCAAGACATTTATTGTTCATCTGTGTGAGTCCTCTGCATCCTCAAGCCTGAGTAAGGCAGTAATGAGTGGCTTCCACAGTTCATCTTCCTTCCCATAATTGGCAGCTGGAGTTGACTGTGTTGCCCAACACTCACAGATTTTTCAGAATATTTCCTACCAACACTGAATAATTGTTGAATGGGTCAAGCAGTTAACAGTTCATTAGGGACACGGCTATTTTGCTGAAAACCTTATTTTTTCTTAGAGATAATGAATTTCAAATTAAAGACACCTACTGATGCAAAGAATGGTCTTACACCACAGCAGGTGTTCATACAGGCATATTAAAATGAAGGCCAGTCCCCCGTCCGCCCTATGACTCTCAGCCTAGGATCTCAGATTTTGGGCAAGCAGCTCATGTACTCATTAAAAAATGTTCTTTATTACAGTCTGTACAATAATATAAAAAGGCCCTTCTTATTACAAAAGACAAAATAAAAAGGGCAAGAACTTTTTCTTAGTAATTGAAGTGTCTTAGAAAGCTCTTCTCAAGAACCATTTCGAGGAATTCTTAAACTTATTTGAAAGAATTACTGCATTTCATACATGTTCTGTTCCAGGGTCGTCATGGGCTTAACTCATTCAACTTTTACTGTTTTGGGCCCATCACAGACTTACTCCTGTGGTGTACAGCTGCTTTATATCTGATCACAGAGATCTTTTTTAACTAGTTGGCTTGGTTGGTTCATCTTCCCTATGCTGTGCTCCAGCCACTCATCCAAGTTAAAGGGATCCCAAAGTGTTCATTTTCTTCCACCTTCCAGAGCCATCTAATTCTTTTCTTTTCCACTTGGTGTCAACTGTTGAGAGAGATTATGACTCCAGCAATGCTTATTATTGCTAAATTGTTCCTAAATTCTTGTTTCATTTCCACTGTAGCAATTATATTATATGGAGAACATTCATATATTCTATTTAGATACAAATTCATTAAGCTTTGAATACTTTTTAGGTGATCTAATTAGGTCCTCTGACCCAGTTCAAATCTGTTCATGAATGTAAAGTTTAGACACCATCACAATGCTGTAGCATAGTTGGGTTTTGTTTCATCTGTTATGTTTGTCTAAGTCAATGGTGTTCATGTCTGCAGGGAACCAGGAGATGGAATCAGGGGTTTTGTGAGTTCTGTAAACACTTTTTTATTTACAGGGCATTCCTTTTCAGTCTGTGAGTGGGATTCTGAAGACCACTGGTAGCACTGGTCTACATGAAAAAAATATTTTGCGATGAGGCATATTGGAAAATGGAACATGGCAAATTTTTTTCTGTGTGAGCTTATGAAATAGCCTTCAAAGTATTTAGATCATGCTTCCTCAGCAGTGTCCAGGGACTGAATCACATTCCAACATGTGCATAGGATTTTCATTAAGAATATAGGCATTAAGGAAACATCAGTAGGAAGTCTGGGTACAAGTTGTTACCTTCTGGTTTTTTGGGTTTTTTTCAGGTGATTGATAGAAAACATTCAAATAAATACAAAAATTTACACTGGTTTCAAAAATAATTTCCCAATATTTGGTTTTAAAAACTATGTCCATAACTATTGAAACATACCTGTCAATCTAGCATTTGCCAACAGTAGTAAGATGCTACACATATAACTGTAGGAGACCAAGAAGCTTAGAATTCTTATATATTTTACAAAGAACTGTGTAATGTAGAGCATATTTTTTGTAGTTTGTGAGACTACATTCAATAATAATATTTTTTCAGTTCTATCATTTATTTTATCTGAGGATTTTAAACCACGTTACGTATTTCAGTAAATTCAGCTTTCCAACATCCAACATGTAAGACATTATTATCTGTGTTATGCAGATGAGCCAGTTAAAATATGAAAGATCGAGATATGGTATGAAATTGGGTTCGTAGCAAAACTGATACAAATATCCTTATGGATCTCTCTAGAATTAAGCTTTTAAATGAAACATTTACATTTCAGAGAATTTCTAAATAACTGTTTAATAATTGAATATTAATATTGTATCTTTTGCTTTCATATATGATACAGAGCTGTTAATTTTATTTGCTCTGCAACCAGTCTGTTATAATGCACTGTGTTTACCACCCTAATACTTTATCTTAATACATAAACATTGATCATCAATCTATAGTTCTAGATAAGAGTGTGTAACAGAGTCCTTAATCAAATGTCTTTCTCTTCAGAATGTCCTGTGGAGGTTTAAGTTCTCTCAGCTCAAAGGATCTTCAGATGATGGGAAAACAAAAGTAAAGCTGCTTTTTCAGAATCTAGACACCAAACAAATTGAGACAAAGGTAAGCAACATCCTCTTTCTCAGTCTAGGAAACAATGAAATGGAATTACTATCAAGGCATCAAAAATTCCATTTACTACATAGAATCACAGAATCACAGAATCACAGAATAGTAGGGGTTGGAAGGGACCTCTGTGGGTCATCTAGTCCAACCCCCCTGCCGAAGCAGGGTCACCTACAGTAGGCTGCACAGGATCT
>Ga0065711_1000412_pt1 | contig 79619 bp, 39 predicted proteins | sample Hoacrofraction12_FD_59098 | JGI IMG/M metagenome (GOLD analysis project Ga0065711, IMG submission 59098) | Hoatzin crop microbial communities from Cojedes, Venezuela - Epithelial fraction 12 v2 (version 2) | ecosystem: Host-associated > Birds > Digestive system > Esophagus > Crop | place...
TGCCCTAGTGAGGCCTCATCTGGAGTACTCTGTCCAGTTCTGGGCTCCCCAGTTCAAGAAAGATGAGGAGCTACTGGAGAGAGTCCAGCGGAGGGCTACAAGGATGGTGAAGGGACTGGAGCATCTGTCCTATGAGGAAAGGCTGAGGGAGCTGTGCTTGTTCAGTCTGAAGAAGAGAAGGCTGAGAGGGGACCTTATAAATGTTTACAAATATCTGAAGGGTGGGTGTCAGGAGGATGGGGCCAGATTCTTTTCAGTGGTGCCCAGCGACACGACAAGGGGCAATGGGCACAAACTGAAGCAGAGGAATTTCCACCTGAACATGAGGAAGAACTTCTTCCCTCTGAGGGTAATGGAGCACTGGAACAGGCTGCCCAGGGAGGTTGTGGAGTCTCCTTCTCTGGAGATATTCAAGACCTGCCTGGACAAAGTCCTCTGCGGCCTGCTCTGGGTGACCCTGCTTGGGCAGGGGGGTTGGACTAGATGACCCACAGAGGTCCCTTCCAACCCTGACCATTCTGTGATTCTGTGTGATTCCGCCCTTTCTCATCTATGCCCCCGACTTTTTCCTTCTCATTTTAAATAGCCTCATAATCCTGCGGACTGTCTAGTCTATGCTTATTATTTCACTTTGCAGACACATTCTTGTAAGTCTGAGGGCTGTGTATGTGTCTGGGTGTCTATAATAGAACAAGTAAAATAATACCATTCCCAGCTGTGGGCTGCATGATCTAAGCCCCCATCAGAAGAAAACCTTGATGGATATTATAATTTTATACAATGCATTTCAATCATGTTAATATTGCTGTAACAATCTCTAAAAACTATGCCAATATAGAGGGTGGCACCCAATTAACAGGCAAATACTAATGGGGAGGTGAAATGCTAACTTTTTGTTGGCATTTAGCCTAAGAACTTCATGATGACATCTTCTATTTTAAACTGTTGCCATCCCACCTTGTGCTGCCGTCTGTTCTTAGTCAGTATGACGTGAATCACAGCAATTCCTTGCAAGACAGACAGGATCCCAACCGTGTGGTGCTAGCTGCCTGCCTGAAACCAGAAGAAAAGAAGATCCCTGCCCCCGAGAGCTTGCAGGAACTCTGCAGCGAAGCTTTATCGACACTTGGGAGGCAGATCTGGTGCAGGGCGTTAAACTGATGGTTCGGACAGATGGATGTAGCTACTCTGTGCTCCTGAAAACGCATCAAAAGGAAAAGGACACTGCAGCGATACCATCTCCACTGAACATTGGCCCTTTTCAGTATCTAGTCAACAGAGTCCATCGGCAGTCAGGGGTCAGGCAGTCAAAAGGCTGCTGAGCCTCCCTGGCCGTTAGCTAGCAGCACTGACACAAAGCCAGTTCTTTATCTCATCTTTCAGATAAATAAAATCCAAAATAGATAGAGCTTAACACACACAGATAAAGGCAAAGGTACGAAACAAATTGAAAACTACTACAGCATGCTTGCAGCTCCAGCCAGGACAGTGGTAAAGCTGTATTGAATTTGCAGAGAAATTAGCTGCCTCGTTAACTGCGGATAGATGCACAACTGCCCAAATTTAAACTTCCTCCTTCCCCCAGCTCACAAGAGTCATTGCAAATCGTGCTGAATGAAAGCTGAAAAAGCACTTGGAGCTCGGCAGTTTTGCTGCGGTGAGTCCAATCATACATGAGGGAAGAGGGGTAGCAGCACTGATAATATTTATATCAAAAACACATTTTCTGCAAAGCAACCTACTATTGTTCATATGTAAAATACATCATGCTGCTAGTAGGCAGTGAACTGTCCTGCATTTTATAGATAGTAATTTTATTACAGATTCCCCCCGATTGTGACTCAGAAAACAAATGCTTCATGCATCCTCTTTTTTTAATAAATGCACAAGATACACAACATGGCTGGATTATGTTACGCTGCTCTAGACAGCAGCTTAAAATGCAGCGTTGGAGGGGTATTTCTACTGTGCAGTATCACACATAAATTATTAATAAAATTTAAGGAATGAAAGCAGAGCTAAGCTTCATCTGTCCAACTGAAGACGGCTCCTGAAACATGCTGAGCATAATGTTCCCAAGCCAAAGGGGCTGGAGGCAGCACGGTACCCAGGAGCCTGGTCCCTGCGGCATCTCTTCCTGCTCTTCCCATTTTCCTCCCTGAAGCAATTAAAAAATCCTGAAGGCTTCTTGGCAAGCCATTTTTTTCTCTTCTCTCAACTCCCTCCAAAGCGACAATGGCTAGGTGGGATTTCCTTTCGCAAGTGCTAGCTCTTTTTCCTAAATCTAAAAATGTTTGGAGAGATGTGAGCAGCCTTGACCACGTGCAGGAAAATCTAGTCCATTGCTTATCAGTCGATTTGGCTTCGCACCAAGAGTAACACACTGCTATAAAGGGCCAACACAGTGTGAAAAAGGAGCTGTTCTACTAGAATACACTCCGTTAATTCTGGTTGAACTGATATTCTTCTAGGACAAAGGCTCAAAACACGTTTAGACTATTGTACTAAGCGTGGCCGGGAACAGAGCAGCGGGCTGGCTTCTCGCTGATGTCACTAAACAAGAGGCAGGCAAAAAAAAAACCCAAAAAAAACAAACCTTGAAAATCAAATGTGGGACAAACTCTTACAGCATCATCTTTCAACAAAATAATATCTCAGGTTTTAAAGAAAAATCCCCACCACCGTAGCAGGAGAAAAAAAACACACTGAAAAGTCAAAAATTCCAGCCTCGCGACACTTACTGTAATTGTCCTTTCTAGGAAGAGCCCTCTAGTTATGTGAAATGACATTAGCTCACGGCCCCAGGCCGCCCGGCTGCGCTCAGGAAGGAAGCAGACACACATCTCTTTAAGAGCCGTTTCCTCTCTGCTCTATTAATTTCAGAGATTAAGCAAGCCACTCCTTTGTGGCATAATGGAGCGAGATAGAGCCATTGTGTTTGCGGAGTCCTGCCCGCTGTTTTCCTACCTTGGAGCAGGGGGTGCCTTAGCGCTTTATTCCCAGATGCAAAGCCAGAAAACTTCGAGCAGCCCTAAAGCCCCACTTCGTTTTAAATTACGATTTCAGCACATACGAAGCCAGCAGCTCCATTCCCTCTCCCCCACCGCTGATGCGGATTTCAGCGTTTCGCTGTCACAGTTCAGGATGGGAGAAAAACCCAGTCGCATCAGACGAGGAATTCTCTTGTCCAGGGCCCTGAATCAACAGGACTTATTTAATCGGATTTTTTGGCCTGTAGACACACCCCCCACCTTCCTGTCCCTCCCTGCAGTGTTGAAGCTGAGGCACTAAATTTACCATCTTTTTTTTTTTCCTTTCCTTTCCTTTCCTTTTTTTAAAAAATTATACATCCTTTTCGCTCTTTTGCCTCCGCAGCACAAAATCCCTTCAGCTGGCACCAGATGCCTGATGACCTTTCATAAGACGGAGGCCACCGCCTCTCCATGTCAAGCCTATCTGATGGTGGAGCCGGGGATTAGGCGGGCTACCGCAGGGACCACCAGCCGACCAGAGCCTCAGCTATTCCGAAAGTTTTTCCAGAGGAAGGAGAAGCAGGAGAAGATGCAGGCAATGCCAGAGCAAGCCAGGATACTCCAAGCCTGGGCTTTCGAAGTTCCTTCTAGAGCTCACGCAGACAATTGATCCTCAGCTTTGCAGCTTTCTCTCCAGCCTGTTGAGCAAACGCGGCTGGGAACACAGGGCCTTTCTGGAGCCCGCTGCCATAGGAAATACCTCTTTGCGGGGGCGTGCGAAGCTGCAGAATCCTTGAGACTAGTTCACATTTTTTACAGCGTGTAAACACGGCCGTTACTAAATAGAAATGCCGTCAGCAGCGCGTGGATTTCTTTCGGGGGTGGAGGAAGAAGATAACACATGCTGCGAGCTTTTGAGGCCGCCGGAGCAGGAGCGATCTCCTGGCTGGAGCGGAGTGCGTGAGCCAGGACACTGTTCCTGCTGTACCTCCCCTTGCAATGCAGTGTCAGGAACACAAACCCACCCAGACCAAACAGGCTGCCTACTCAGCAGCTTGCTTTGCACGAGCGGCTTCGTCTTCGCAGGCTGGGCCCCCACCCCCTCACCGCCGTCCCAGTCGCCAGCTGAAAACTTCGGCAAGAAAAGAAAAGGAGAAAGGAGCTGTTGAGACAAAGGCCCGATTCTCTGCAAGAGGGGCCACGCACACCAGCGGACGCGGTCACGGTGTTTGGGGCACGGTGCTGGCGAGTTGCTGTGCCAGCAGTGGTAGGAGCCGGCTCCCCTGGCCCCGCTCCACGTTTCGGGGCCCCACAACAATAAAGAAGGAGGGAGCTGGAGCTGGAGCTCCTGTGCCTTCCGCGCCAGCGGCCTGGACGCGTTTCTGGCCAACGCTGCCGGCGGGGGATTTGCGATCTCCGCACCTTCTCCCAGCAGCTACGTGGGGCAGGTTCCTCATAAAGATTTCCCTGCCCGTTGCCAGTAGAAATCTTAACCCCTTCCAAAGATTGTTCTTCTGGGGCAGCCCCTTGGTTTGTTTTTTTTTTTTTACTATTAAACAGAGATATTTTTCTGATGTCTGAATGTAAATCACCAGTTCATACTGCAGAGGTGACTCAACAGCATTTAGATGCCAACATGTAGTTACTTCTGGACAGAGCAGGATGTGATTCAGCAACTGCAGGCAAGTAGCAGTGTAGCCCTTGCATCCTCTAGACTACTTTAATCTTAATAAATTCAACTAAAATTCAGTTTAGTTATTTTTACTTTGGTCTTTTTTTTTATTATAGCCACTATTGATCTAACATCATACACACCTCTTAGCCCTCTCCTCCAGTATTCAGAAGACCTATGAGGAATCACAATATTGCCACACATCAATAACACTAAATAAATCCTGTGCTCGGCATCACATCAGTCTTAGCCTCTGAAAAGCTTTCTTTCCCATATTATCAAAATTTCACCCAAAACGCAGCTGTCTTGACACCAACAGCTGGAAGTGGCTTCTCCATTGCTCCAGGGCAGGGCACATCAGCCACCTCCGGGCGGTGGACCCTGCTCCGTGGGCTGAGCTTGGAAGAATCCGATCATCTTCCACCCACATACATGGGCTGCTGGGGAAGAGCAGAGATAAGGCGATTGCAAAACACAGGTGAAAAGTTTATTTTTCACTGCGTTCCCTGTAAGGCACAGAATGTAACTGACTGCACTAGAAAATATCAACCTATCCAGTTGAGCAAGCAGACGCCCCGGCTGACAGTGCTGATGCAGAGGGTGTACAAGGATGCTGGCGGGGACGTGCCCGGTGCCTGGATGTGCTTCTCAGCATCTTCTCCAGAGCAGTTTTGAGGGTCTTCACAGAACTGCATGAAAGCAGAAGTGTTTATCTTTACATAGTGCTTTACGTCAAGGCTGGGGGTGGGGGGGGTGAAGCAAACTACCTGAGCAGTCTTGGAAGATCTCACAGGCAGAATTTATTAGTTTTAATATTAAAATATTAAAAAAATTTACCCTGATCATAAACTCAGGGGCTTTGAGTAACTGGAGAAAGAGACCTTTTTTTTTCCAAATGTAATTTCAGAGTTTAGAAGCGCAGAATAAGTGGCAATATTAAAATCATCAGTCAAAGCAACCCTGTCTTCAACACTCAGACCTTTTCTTACATCTTCTATAGAGGCAAATCTTCTTCTCCCAGTGCCTTTATGCCAACCAAGGAAACAAGCATGTTCTTTGCCACCGCCTTGGCCAAGGGATTTGCCAGAGGTGTCTCTCCACAAGGTCACTCAGCCTCGTGCTGGGGGGTAGTTCCCTGCACTGAAGAGATTGTGCACCACTTCCAGGGATGAAGTGGGATTTGGTGACAGGGAAGGCCTGAACCAGGACTTTGCATTAGAGAAAATATCATGCTTCTTGGAAGGTGTTTTGGCTCCCAACTCTGGAAAACAGCTAGCCATCTACTTATAGCTCAGCTGCACAACAAATCTGCATCGCCTTAGAAGTGTGAACTTCAGCTGTTTGTGTAAGAATGCTTTTTCTAAAGTATAATAATGTCCTTTTAGTTTTCATTTACATTGGTTCCTAATGGAGGTAAATAAAATGGAAAGGAGTGGGTTTACCCAGCCTATCTAAACCACAGCATACACCAGCTGATAAACAGTGCAACTACCTTGTTCAGACAAGACCCAAGTCCTCCTGATTTAAATTTTGTCCTGAACATAAACAGCTTACCTTTCAGCTGTGTTAAATCTCAGCTCTGCCATGCAATAGTTGCTTTCAAATAGGGTAAAAGAAAACACAATAAACTGCATAAACAGTGCTCAGCACTCTACAGGCACTTTGAGAAAAATTGGAAAAAAATATTCAAATTAATCAGAGCATAATTGCTTCAAAATTTGGTAGTTCAGAAAAAATTACCAGCCTTTCTTTGCAGAAAGAAACATCCTTCTAATGCTTTGCAAGAAACAAAAGCAGGCGCAAGGAATGACAGTGATAAGCTAAAAATTATTCAACTCTAACAGAGATTGTAAAGCGAAGGGGAAAACTCCCAGGGAAAGCTGAGAATCAGGCTTCTTAATCTGACACCGAAGGGTTGTAAATGTGCAAGCTCGATGCCTCACAACCCTTTTTGAGTAAATAAAGGTTTAAAATGTTCTTTCTTCAGCGTGACTGAATTCCTTCCCTGTGTGACCTCAGCATGCCATTGCTCTATCTTTATCTGCCGACACAGCAGAGCTGCTGACCTTTCACCAGCGACCTGCGCAATCAATAAACAGCCGACGAACTATCGCCACACAAATGCTCCGCGGATGAGATTCCCCCTCGGTCTCTACACCGCCGAGCTCTGCCGTTCCCAAACTTTTCCTCGGGCTCTCGGCTGTGCGTCAGCATGACTTAACAACCAACGCGGGGCTCAGAAACACGTCTTCTTGGGCAATTCCTATCCAAACATATTAAACCTCTAAGTGGTTTTGCTGTTGTTTGCAGTCCCACGAACCGCTTTCATGTTACACTTAGGATCTACGAGATCTCTACCTCATGCTAAGGACTTGATGCTGACTTCCAAGGACAGAACCCAAACTCCCGTAACTCAAATATGCACAGACTGTTGGAAAGTAAGATAATAACTTTAGAAAAGAAAAAATCTTACTAAAGACTTGCCCAAACACCAGTTGGCAAAGTCTCATCTTACAGAACTTTGTTAAACAAAAACAATTAATACAGTCAATTACAGGTGTCTGGAATAAGGAAAGAAATTAAGGCAGGTCAGAAAACACTAGCGTTATTATGGAGGTCTTTCAGATGACTTGCAATGCTATAAATTCTCTTGTACTGTTACAAGACATGAGAAAGGATCTAATGCAATGTTTCTATCCATATGATTTAAGAAAGCACTGTCTGCATTTTGACTTCAACAGATCCACATTTTAAAGGCGTTGCAAAACGAGGAATCAGTGGAGCGCTGCAATGTGTTTTGCTGGGGTACAGAAAAGAGAACAGCCGCTCCCTGCAGGGCTTACAGCAAACATACCGAAGCATTGATGGAGATCTGAGAAGCCAAAAAGAATGAAAACTATTAGAGACCAGCCATAAGCAGAAATGAAACTAATTAGTCCATGAGTCTTTATCACCCTGAGTGAACACAAAGCTAAAGCAAAGGTGCAAGTACTGAAAAGGAATTTAAGATTATTAAAACTGAAGGAATAACAGTTTAAAGAGCTTATTCTCATGACATCTAAAATGCTTAACAGAGATGGATTTTCTCTCTCTATATATACATGCACACATATATATTAACTTTTTGTAGAGTATATGTATTTTTATATATACAAAATCTAAGGAACACTTGCAATGGCTCTTAAAACTTTAATAATACTTGCTGATGCAAGAGAGCTGAAATTTCAAAACCCAATAAGCCTGCTAAAGTTTGTTTGAAATACTGCTTTCTCACGTGCTTCACATACTCCGGGAGACTTATTTATTCTTTCTCTCCCCACCATTTAAAAAAAAATGGTTCATGATTACAACTGTGTTTTGAATTGTTCTATTAAATTAATAATGTAAATCAGTACTAAGTGGAGCATAAATGACATTCTTTTACAAAGATTTTTTTTCAGTCTCTCTAACTTGAAGGTATGTTCACTGTGCATTTTTAGTACCCACTAAAGACAGAGATTAGCTCTTTAAAGGGCAGCGGCAGCAAAATTTTAGTAAAAGTGATCAGGTGATTAACCTGCTCATTACAGAAGTGAGAGTGTTTGCATCATTAGCTGCACAGCAGAGAGCTGAAATGCATGTAGCAGCTCTGATTTATTTATTTATTCCTAATGTAAGTAGGTAAACATGGTTCAAACCGCAGTATTTAATATATTGCGCTGATGGATCAATACAATACTCCACTGAACTTAAACTTCAAGCAGACAAGAGCTATCAAAGCCTTCAATTAAAAAACTCTTGGTCTTCCTCATGTGAGTCCAGCTCTTACAGCCTGATCCTGCAAGCAGGACTGCACAGGCAGGAGCCCCTGCATTTCACCAGCACTCGGGCTGCTCTCATTCATGGTCAGGGTGCCTGCCAGAGCCGCTGAGGTTCTCTGCAAGCACAGCAGAGTCACCTGCACCAAGCCCCGGTGTTTCTGAGGCATCTGCTCATAACTCGGTGAAGTGACAGAATGCATACTTCAGATTTCTACGCGTTACAGCTATTTCTCAGCGTGAGAGTGGGAGTCAAACCTCCTGTTTGGGATTGCTTAAACAAACTGGCACAGATTTCCAGCCATGGGTGTCTGCAGCCTGGGACCCGTAAACACAGCTTCCAGAAAAGCCAGGGATCCCTCTCGTCGGGTTTGTGAGCGCAGGACCAGGCGTCGAGACAGGCTGCTGGGTCAGGACAGGACACAGCGTGACTCTGCCGGATGAGGCAGAGGTGCAACCAGGAGCCCCTGGGTACCGGCCACAGTCCTCTGCTGACTCACGCGGTGACCGCAGCTGCATCAGCCCCCCCATGCTGCATGGTCACAGTGCTCAGACGAGGGGGATGAGGAGTGACTAATACAGGTGGAAGAAAATGGAAGCCCACCTTCCTTCTTTTTTTCCTCCCAGAACGTGCAGAAATCCCTTGAGATCCCAGCAGCACTCTCCAGGTCAAAGCTATGTGGGAATACTTGAGCTGTGCTGCGTTTTGGGGCTTCCCCCCCTTTTTTTTTTCTTTTAATCTAGATGGAATGAATTGAAAGTGCTGCTTAAGAAGAAAATAAGAATGCAAAACTGGAGAAGCGCCATAAGTAGGTATATTAATAAACTGGCTCCTAATTTCTTATCTTTGATGGTATTCAGTACTATTTTAAATATTCTCAGAAGAATCACAAACATACGGAAGGTCATACATAAAATCCCCGATGAAGCAATTTAATGCTAAATTAAAGCTGAAACTAGGTAAGCCCAGCTCTTGGGATCTTGGGTATTTTCAAAGACTAGAATAGTATCAACACTACCCAAGAACACCGTGTGTTTTTCAGATTTTTAAATATTTATTTCCTAAACTAAATAGAGTAGGTTTAGCCGGTTCTTACAGCTTAGCAGGAAACAATTTAATTTCTAAGCCAATTGTATATTGACAGTTAGCAACAATGGTTTTACTTTACAAAAAGAGAATGGGAAAATAGTTGTGCATTTCTGAAACGCTTCCAGAAAATTTCCTTTGAGAACACGTTCAGTGAAAAGTATACAAACAGGCATTAAACATGAATGTAATTTAATAAACATCCACTCAGCTATATGGTGTGATAAACAGGTAATAAGAATGTAACACAGGCCTTTAGCTTTCAGGCTCCAAAGGAGCTGGAAGCTAAAACAATAATACTTTCATTAGACTCTCTTGCCTGGCATCAAGAGCCAATTTCCACCTATTAATATGGATTTCTATTACCTGCCTTTTGAATACTGTTAGCCCATTTATCAAGCAAGAAGCCGTACTTCTGTCACTTATTACAAGCAGAAGGGGAGCAGAAGGATTGCTAAACCATGTAACATTAGAGCATCAGATTAAATCATTTGACCTAGAAGATAAAAACATTCCACTTATATTTAAAATGGAAACAAAAAAACCCAGCCCAGCTCGTATTATAACTAATCAGACCTCTTGCAGGATCAAATCTTTCCTTGCTGCGTCAGGGGAAAAAAAAATATAAAAAAAAATCACTGTCTGCAGACTAATTGTAAACTTGGTGCATGTGTAATTAAACATGCCTCATTGGTTCTCTTGATATGTCAATAGTGGGTAGGAGGAGGTTGATTTAAGTTAAACTACTCAAGTCTTACCGAACATTTGCCCCTTTCTGTGTCCTCTAAGCAAAGCATCATTTAACAGAACAACCTCAGCCAAATATGAGGAGCTTGGAATTAAGTGTTTATTATTCAGATTACAGCGGTGCCTGAAACACGCCAGGCACTTTTCTAAGCGCCGAGGGAGGCGCCGGGACGGATCCCTTTCTCTGCTCCTGATTTACACCAAGAGCAAACGTGCCCTCCGAGCACGGAGCCGCTCTCCCGCTCCCCTCCGCCAACAGCCGGGGAGCTGAACAGGGGCACTGTGGTGCTACCGCAGAGACGACAGGCACGCATCTATTCATCACGTGTTTGTTGCTAAACACACTAAATTCCCACTTTCCCACAGCGCCAAAGTCTCCTCGTCCTCACACCCGGTTCCCAGCTGCAGCGAGATGCCCTTGGTTGCTAATGGGTCCAAATAAGCATTTGGCATTAGCCCCCCCCAGGTATCTCACTGCTCCATCACTCACCTTCCTGGTAGGGTATTAAGACCACAAAATTCGTCACAGTGGGTCAGATTACAAAACATGTCTGCTTCCATGCCTGTGATAAAAGCTCCACGATATCCACCTCACTCGCTTTCTCTGGCATGGTGACCCAGGAGAAGTACTCGTATCCCTCCCACTCTACACATCGCAGCTACAAGTGCCAAGAATACCTAAGACCTCAGTCTACAAGGGAGAGCCAGGATGTGGTAAAGCAGCAGAATGTTTCTGAAGTTATAATACTTCAGTTTTTCTGTTCTCTGTTCAGTGGAGTCACTGAAGATATGTAAATTCTTCAACTGCAATGTCTCAGCTTTCACAGAATCACAGAATGTTCGGGGTTGGAAGGGACCTCTGGGGATCCTTTAGTCCAACCCCCCTGCCGAAGCAGAGTCACCTACAGCAGGCTGCACAGGACCTTGCCCAATGGGTCTTCACAAGAGAAGGAGACTCCACAACCTCTGTGGGCAGCCAGTTCCAGGGCTCCATCACCCTCAGAGGGAAGAAGTTCTTCCTCATGTTCAGACGGAACTTCCTATGCTTCAGTTTGTGCCCGTTGCCCCTTGTCCTGTTGCTGGACATGACTGGAAAGAGTCTGGCCCCATCCTCTTGACACCCACCCTTCAGATATTTATAAGCATTTAGAAGGTCCCCTCTCAGCCTTCTCCAGGCTAAACAAGCCCAGCTCCCTCAGCCTTTCCTCATAGGAGAGATGCTCCAGTCCTCTAACCATCTTCATAGCCCTCCGCTGGACTCTCTCCAGCAGTTCCTCATCTTTCTTGAACTGGGGAGCCCAGAACTGGACACAGTACTCCAGNTGGGNCCTCACTAGGGCAGTGTAGAGGGGAAGCAGAACCTCCCTCGACCTGCTGGCCACACTTCTCTTGATGCATCCCAGGATCCCATCGGCCTTCTTGGCAGCCAGGGCACACTGCTGGCTCATGGTCAACCTGTTGTCCACCAGGACACCCAGGTCTCTCTCCACAGAGCTGCACTCCAGCAGGTCTGCCCCAAGCCCGTACTTCGCCCCTACTTGTTTTTGTGCAGTGCAGAACAGATTAACTTCGGGTACAGTCGAAAAGGGCGCAGCCCTCCCACGACCAGCCAGTCTAACCTTTGCAGGTAAAGACTGAGAGGGGCACATGAACCAGCGTCCCTCCCTCCCCTCCATCATGGCCAGTGCAGCCAGGGACAGGACGAGACGAGGAAGGCATCTCCCCCATCAGAACGGTGATGGCGATCACCCTGTGCGGCGCCGCGGCACCCGCTGCGATCTGGAGCAGCATCCGCTGCAGCTCACAGGGGAAACTGAGGGAAGCTGCGTGCTGCCGTGGGAGGGTGGAAAACGTGGGTGAGGGGCTTCCAGTGGCAGGGGATAACGCCCGGCTGATGCCTCCTCCATGGAAACAGTGCAGCCCCACGGAAGCACGGTGATTTACACCAGGGAAGGATCCGGCCTGCTCATTCAAAGACAACTTTCAGCTGTGAAATGAACCTCTAAGTTCCGTTTGAGCACTCTGGCTCTTCCGAAAGTATTTGAAAATGATTCATTCCCAGATTACTGTGAGATCTTCTTGCTCTTGCAGGAAAAAGAAAGGGGAGAGAGGGAGAGAAAAGGAAGCACTGCGACTTCCCAAGCCACTTCAGCACGAACAGCGGTGCGATCCCCAGTCAATGCGGAGGGCCTGGCAGCAACAATGAGCGTTAACCACGCCAGTGAAGGGGGCTATTTAACCTGGCCGCTAAAAGTTATTTCTGCCACGGCTATGTGAACAAAACATTTGGCAATTAAATTAATTCAAGCATATCCTCTCTTTTCATGTGAAAAATGTGGGAAAAATGCAGGCAGAGAATGAATGGCATCTAGATTAACGAGGAACTACACAAAAAGAGAAAAATAATGTTTCTTTTCTGAAATATATTAGTGTTACATTCTGCAGTAGCACCATATGCTAGTTTCCTAGATGCTGGTAATCCTGATGTATTTTTATCTTGGCTAGTACCAAGGAGGGAGCTACACAAGGCCAAGTTCTTCCCACATATCTATGCTGAATGCAGTTTACCTTCGCTCTGTGTTGTGAATCTGAACCAACAGACAGCCATGCAACTGCTTAAGATCATGCCTCCATTTTCTGGCTGTATCTGACTTTGGCATTTAAATATCATAATAGTCCACATCTTTAGTCTTCGATGAAGCCTTTTTTTCAGTGACAGAGCCTGGAAATGTTGGACTTAAAAATCACAAGCCCCTACTGCTTCAATATAAGGATCAGATCCACTAATTAGATGCAGCAGCAGACTATAAATTGCTCACGTTCCAGACAGAGGAGAACAACAAAAAGCCATTCTGTGTAAGTGGGTATGTATTAACATATATGTAGGACTTCATTCTTCTCCAAGTTTAACAAATATTCCTTAATCAGTCCTTCGAAATCACTTTTGAAGCTGGTGGTATTCTTCCATTATTAGACAGGGAAGAACAGCTATGACTACTCTAGGAAAAAGAACCACCACTAATTAACATTGTTTAATTGGATGGATTTGAAATACCTATAGCACAGGTGACCCTAACCCTAGCCTGCCACCCGAATTATTGTACTCCCTTCCCTGTACGCAGGTGTCACGCCACTCTGCTCTAGCTGCATTGCCCTCTGGACACTCCTGGCAGATCTTGACACAATTTCTGGCGCGATGATTCTGAGGGTTTTGGCGAGCCAGCAGTCCTGGGATGAAAGCAATTACACATTCAAAATTCACCAGGATTTGCACTGTTTGGAAGGCTTTTTGTAAGATGCCAGTATGAACACGTGGCACTGTTTCTGCAGGGGCTATGGGAAAGCGTTCTCAAGACAGCTGAAGTCAACGGCAGTGAAATGGAGCAGCGTGGAGCTAAGAGCAGTTTTCTCAGCTGGGGCTCACCTCTGGTACGGAGATGACGCCAGCTAAGCTGTGATACAAGCACGGCGGGTACAATGTTCAGTTATCACATTTCTTTCCAGAAAGTTCTTCTGTCTTTGAACTTGATAGTTCACATCTTCAGTGTTAATGATTCCTGTCTGACAGCCGCTTTGAACTCGTCCATACAACTTGGCCAGCTGATGCACTGGCCACCTCCACCCCAAGCCGGGACGGCCCATGCAGTCTGAAGAGGGGGGAAAACAGGCAAGCACAACTTTGGGCATAATGCAGATGAGGGAAGCAAGGCATGACACGTTCCAGTAATGCAAGGAGAGCCAAACAGCAATGCACTCACATATTTTTAGCACAGGGGGGAAAAAAAAGAGATTTTCCTTTGTCAGTTAGGGATTCTGGGTTGAGAAGCCAAGTGTCCCTGACCGTCTAGTCAGCAATTCACGTTCTACTCATCACCACGGTATGTGACTCCCTGTGACCACATTGCCTCTTGGTAACTTCGCCACTCTAAAGATAGGCGTGGTAGCACCTCAGAGTCACTCTGGAAACCAGGAATACACGTTTGGGAGGCATCTTTTATAATTGGCATGGCTGAGCTGCAGCTCTGCCTCAGGCAGAAGGTAAACTCTGCCTCACTGGGGGTGGCGAAAGGAAATTTCTTAGCACAGAAAGAACGCGGAGCTGCTCGGAAGCCTGCAGGAAGGGGCTGGCACCTGGGGTTGCACAGAACCTCCTTGCAAAGCAACTGGAGGGAATTTTTTTCCCCCAAGTGAGGAGCCCGAGAGAAGGACGTTGTTGCCTAAGTCACCAGTGTAGTTGTAGGGAAACTGGAATCACAGGCTACAGGAATATTTCTGCATTTTACCAAGATCTGAATCCGCAGCTGTTTATAAAAATGTGGCCTGACAAGTACCTCGAAGATGTTCCGAGTACTAGAGAATTGTGGTAAACTTTTCTTTCTATGCCTCTGTATCTTGTGAGTGATGTTTCAATCAGTGGGTTGTCAACTGGAAGACTCAGCCGAACAATGATCAGGCTTCTAAACTATTCAATTACATCTAATGAAGAAGGATCAGGGGAAAAAAAACCCTTAAACACCTTAAACAGAACAGCAGTATAAGCAGACAAAATGACTCTCAAGAGAAACCCCCAGACACTTGCCAAGGTTGGCTTTGGAGCCAACCGTGATACAAATGCATAAAATATTAGTTTCTTAACGGTTGTGAAGTGTTGCTCTTTAAAGGTTACTGTCTTCCTGTCCAGACAAGGCTGCAGCTGAATGATGAATGAAGCCATATATGTATCTGAGAGGTTTTCAAGCACCTGCAACTCCCCTTGGTGCCAGCAGGAATTTTGGATAACCAAGAAAATTTTGGGCCAGTAAAACCTGACTCTGCGTGATATCGAGAATCCACAGGGCTATTGGCCTCCTTGGCCCCAGCGTTTGGTTGATGGAGTACTTGGAGTGAGGACTCTGAAAGTGCTGGGTTTTGGGATGAGTGTTTGTGATGTGAGACTTGATGTCTAAATCACAGTGATCAGGTGTCTGTGCCAAAAAGTTAGGCTGCCTAGAAGTGGAACTGGGAAGAAGTCTGTCTGGGGCTGGGGAAGAAGCATAGTGATCACTGCAAAAGGTGCAGCAGGAGAAGATTTTGCTTCTGAGCTAATTTCTCTCTGTTCTCCATTACAAGTCTCATCATATACAAATAGCTGACTTGTTATTGCAGCTCGAAGGAATGAATGAGCTCAAAAGAATGTGAAGAGGAGAGAATGCTACAATTCCACTGGGAAGAGCTGCTTCTTTTTATTTAGCTTTTCCGTGCGGTTAATGTTTTACTGCGGCCTTGGCGAGCAGTCCCAGCAGACTGCCTCCGTCCTGTGCTTTAAAACTGGACAGTCATCTGAAGCGTCAGCTCTGCACCTGCCTGTAGCAGTCTAGAAGTGTTTTGTGTGTCTGCATTTTTGAAAGTATCTCACGGTTTTGTTTCCTGTGAATGTGCATTCAGCCCTGCACACTCGCGAAATGCTTAGCTGAGTTTGGGAGCATGCACACGGCGGGCCGCGGCTGGGGGATGGGGACCGGGGGAAGAAAGAAGGGGCTGTGAGGCAGCTTGAGAACCGATATGACACTAGTGTGAAACTTCTTTGTGAAGGGAACAACGCTGCCAGGTTTTGGCCTAAAGAGTCTCAAAGACTCCAGCGGCTTTGGAAACTTGAACGTGTAGAAGCCTCAGCTGCACGCAGATAAACACCAAAGAGGAGCCTCAGTCTAAAAGGTGCCGAGGGCTCCGACAGCTTCTGAAATTCCAGGATCAGGCCCTAAAACCACCAACACGCTCGACCCAACATGGCCAGCAGAGCCAGATAAGATCGTAGACTGCACAGCGCAGTTTTAAGCCTGCTTTCTTAAACTGCAAAACCATTAAATATTTAGGTGGCCATATGCAAATCATTTAAATTCTGTTTCTCAGAAGCACACCATGTTGTACAGACAGGCTTTGTGCCGAGATCCTCTTCCTAAGCTTTCATCAAGTATTTATTTCAAACCTGTAAAAGACTTAATTAATGGCTAATTGTGGGCCACCTTTTTTCTTCAAGGGTATTTATATATGAGGGAGGAGGGGGGAGACGCAGAAATGCAAGGACCTGGGTTTCTGTCAGAGAAAACTAACATAGAATAAAACACGCTTTTGTGAACGTACCAAAGAAAACCCCGGGACTGCTCCGATATTTTCAACCCCTTCCACGGGAAACAATTTGATAATTCAACAAATAAACAGCCCTTGATGTTGGAGCTGTCTCGTGGACACTGTGAACACTTCAGAGACTAGGGCCCCAGATCTTCTTTTCTTCATGTCACTGCGAATTTGCTTGTGGAAGTGTATGACACCATGCGCGGAGCCCGCACGGCTGAGCTCATGCTTCAGGCATTCTCCCAGGACTGGAGGGGGAGGGGGCTCTCCGCCAGCTCTCGGCCGCCTCTCCCCTTGCATTTACACACACACAAATCATGTTATCATAGTGAAAATATGTAAGAATTCCAGGAAGCAGAGGAAGTTTGTGTGTTGACCTTCATTTATTTTTTTTTCCAGAGGAAGATCACTCCAACTGTTAAAAAGGACGGTGGATGCTAGCTAAATTAATTTGCAGATATTTCAATTCTCATTGCAACTCTTTCTCTTGCTGTACTTTGTCTTTTAGGATTGATGCTGTTTGTGTTGTAGCCCACATGGGTACTTCGACCGAGAGAAGCAAAATCACTTTGTGAGAAGCTCTGTGGGACCTATTTGGACACTAAAAAGATCGGTGAAGGAAGCCCAAGCGCGTTCTGGCTCCATTTTCCATTACAGTACAGTAAAATTGGGTGAGACTGTTTCTGGAGGGGAGGGAAGGAAAGGGTGGATGAAAGAGCAGGCTAAAGCATTCGGCTCTTGCACATGGAGGCCTGGGTTTATTTTGCTTTACAGTTCTGGGTCTGAACTCTTAAAACGCTGATCAATTTGGCCCCAAACTCAACTGCGCTTTTAAAAACCACACTTCACTTTAAACCTGCGAGTGTCTTTGTGAAGACTGTGGGACCTCACAAGTTCACCGTGTACCTGCGGGCTTAGTCACCCGGCACCGCCGGCGCTCAGCAGCTGGCAACGCCAGGCAGCAGCGAAGCCCTGGTGCCCTGCCTGCCTCTCCCGCTGCCACGTGTCACCAGCCTCCACCTCCGTCACCTCCGTCCACCTCACCGCGCGCGCCGTGAGGCTTTGCACACCAACACGGCCGCTCGGACACATCCAGCACGCAGCCGTGCGTGTGTGCACACGCGGCCAGGGAAACAGCACGCGAGTCCTTCAACACCTGTCTCTCCCTTAATCCGATGTGCTGGGAACAACACCGTCACACATAGACGTAGACTTGTAAAATGGCAAGTAAAAAACACCCCATGCTTCTCGACTGGCCAAGAAGAAATCCAGTCAGTGAAAATATTTCTGCTTAACTGCGCGGGTCAGACGTCCACCAGCCTCGTAAGCTCCGTTACCAGCCCAGGCCGTGCCTCGTGCCCCCCAGCACCCCTGAGAGCCCGACAGTTATTCCAGCAGAACCCCAAGCCCTGGTCTGTGCTTGCAGAGCAAATCGTAGGCACTTTCGGGTTTTGTAAAATATGCTATGGCTGGCAGGTATTTAACTTGCAAGATGACTACGCATTAATCCTGGGCAAAAGAGTTTAGTTCGAGAATCTGTCGATTGCTGAAGATTTTTTTGCGAACTATTTCATTTCTTACGCCTCTCTGTTGCAAACATAAGCTCAAAAACAGATTCAATTTTAAACAAGCGAGCCTGTTCTTCTAGCTAGCAGGCAGGCTGTGGTGTGTGTTAGGGCCAGGCATCCCCACCCAACAGCTCTGCTGACACCAGGACGGCCATCGAGATGAAACAGCCCGAGCAGCTTAGAGCTCCGCGGCCTCACTGAAACTGGGGAGTCTGTGACAGCAGCCATCAGTGGAGGACTTGTCCCACAGAATTTATTTCTCTGTTCAAGTTTTTCTCTATTCCTTTCTACAGGTCTTCTGAATTCACTTGTTTCCCCCTCCCTCTGCTTGCGTCCCACTTTATTCTTTTGTCACACATTTCAAATGCACACCTGCCTTCCCTGCCGCATCTCTGCTGGGCTCAGGCAGAAGGGGGCATAAAAAGTAGTATTTGAATTATATTTCGGTTTTCAGACTATTTAGACTTAGAATAGTAGGCAACACAAGCTTGCTACTGTTTTGGTGCTGAGACTTTTTTTTTTTTTAAAGCCTACAACCCCCTACCAGCTGCAGTTGAGATTTATACCGTGGGGAAGAACACAGTAGAACCAGATTGAAGATTAATCAAAGCAAATTCTGGCCCGCTGTTCCATGTGTCTCAAAGACTTAAAAAGTAAAAATAAAAAATGAGGGGGCTTTGCTTTGGTAATAAACACTACAACACAAAGGCCCAACTTTCCCAAATACGCTGTGGAGAGAAGACAGCTGCCTGCGGAGGCTGCTTGGTGTCTCTGGCCGTTGCTGCGGGTTCACGGCTGCAAGCTGATGGAGCGGGTGCCGCTGGGTCTTTCCCAGGGCTGCGCACGGCACCGGGAGAGCATCTCGCCCACCTTTTCGGCTGCCCCAGCAGGGCCCACCGTGCCTGGCCCCTGCACACGCCGCGAACGTGTAGCAAGTTCTGCGGTGGCTCCGATTACAGAGCCCGGTTTGCCTGCCTCCCTGGCCACCGAGCAAATTCATTATCCAGAGGTTTTGATGCAACGTAACCACGCTGCCCAGGAGAGAGCCAGGAAAATGCTTTGGATCTCGTCTACACAGAAATCCTTTCTATACCCCATGTCTTGTTCTAAATTGTATAGCTTGTGAATAATAATAATAATAAAAAAGTCATATATAATGATGAGCTACGTTACCCTGAAATGTGAGATATTCTTCAGCCTTTGGGGGTATTGTTATTCTATAGGGATTAGAATAAGGTGACAGTTTGTAGTTAGCAATCAGTAGAATAACATAGCTAGCTTTCATTAAGAAAGTCTACTTAAATAAACTTTTGGGGTGCAATCCTCCATTGGCAGAACATGACACAGCTCCATTTAAGTTAATGCAGCTATGCTTAGCTACATCTGCTGGGGAGGCAGCCTCTGCTCTCTTGTGGAGAGAGAGAAAAAAAAAGGATTAGCAGGGAAAATATTTACACAGGTAACAAAGGTAAATCATTGTATTTAGATCTAAGAACCGAGAAGATGCCAGGACTAGTAAAAAGCCATCTAGATCTAGCAGAAGGGCATGTTTCCATCGTTAATGGCCTGTATGAGATGTTTTAAAGAGAACACTAATTCTTCTAAAGATCTTTCTCAGTAAAGACGTGGCTGAACTGAACAACGTGTGTAATCAAGGCAGTGGTTCTACAGCAAGGCCCCAATTCAGTGAAGAGCTGAAGCACACCTTCAGCTTTTAGCGCTTGAGTGGCCTCACTGAAGTCCTTAGTAATTATGTGTTTTGCTGAATCAGGACCTGAATTTATTTGGGGCAGCAGGACCTTAATATCTTCCGAGGAATTATACTTATTAAAGGGGACAGTCTATAAATTAGTGTCTAAGTTAAAATCAATTTCTAGATAATACATATCCCTAAATGACAGATTGTTAGTTTGTATGAGCTTTGCAACAAAACTTTAATTAAACCCTTTTTAAATAAAACCTGTCGTACATTATACTGGTAATTGACTTGACCTGGTACAAAGAGGACTCTGCCAGCTAGAGGAGACTAAAGGAGATTATTCTGTCTGGTGCTGAAGTGATTGTGTGTTAATAAAATTTATTTCTGCAGTCTTGCCCAACTCCCTATTGTGTATTCAAGAAATGTGTGGGCTCGAAGCCAGTCATCACAAAGCAAAAAGTAATAAAACCTCAAAAGCTGACTTTTTCTACCTCACGTTCTGCTGCTTTGCCGTAGCGCAAACTACATTGTATAGTCTGCTCGCATGCATAGCTCATCTACAGTTCTTTTTTTCTTTTTTTTCCTTAATTTTGTTTTCCCAATTATGTAAAACCCTGCACCTTATTAACGTGAGCACAGTAACAAGGGAAGGACAATTATAGGATCCAAAAAAGCTTAGTGATGAAATATTCTGGGTGTGGCAATCGTATTTTATTGCCACTACACTGATTACACACAATATAACACATCTAGCAATTAGAGAAACATGCTTAATCCTCCTGGCCTAGACCTATTTCACACAGAATTCTTTTCAATGGGCCAAATTCTTCCTTCACCCTCATGAAACTGAACCTGAAATAACTTCTTGCCAGTCAGTAGAATCATTCAGATTGACATTCATGTAAACAACAGCGAAACACGACCCGCTGACTTCACAGAGTTACTCCTGATAAACGCTGGGTGCAATCGCAAAAAGTAATCACAAGAACTTATGCAAGAAATATGGGGAATAAACAGGAGGACTTGGAAGTTTTAATACGTGCTGAAAATTATGAATTAATTGGCACAAGAAACTTGTTGGGATAATTCACATGACTAGAATATTAATACAGATAGTACAGTTTGCTCAGGGAGAAGAGGGATGAAATGCTGTCCATAGACACATTCACTCCACGGTGTGAAACGTAGAAAGAGATGACCCAGCTGAAAATCCCTAGCTAATAATTACAGGGGGAATGAAGGCAGGTGCTGTCACGATGGGGGGGTGTGGGGTGTCGAGAGTAGAGCCACGAAGAACAGATGGACAGAGTTACTTTTTTTGGAGGGCAACAAGATGAATCATACATACAGTGCATTGGGCTTGAAGACGATGGAGGCGTGTAGCCGGGAGGCTGATGGAGATACCTGCTGGGACATGGGGCACCACAGGACACAGCCCTCATGCTGCCAGTGTCTTGCTACCAAGGCTGGAGAAGCAACTGACGGAAGGCTCCTTACTCTTGATTTTAAGAGTCAGGAGAAACAGGTTTAGAAATATGAAAATAGAAGATAATTTGGGTGATAGTTATCACAGAATGAGAAAACTCACTGCTCCTGAAAGGGAAAAAGAACAGCAAAATACGAACAGCAGACTTGAAGAAAGACAGCTTGAACAAACTCAGAGAATTGGTAATTAATATCTCATGGGGAACAAGCTCAGAGTAGTTGACAGTTCCTTAAAATAGTTCTATTAAAGGCACAAGTAAAAATTATCGCAAGGCAGCAAAACCATTAGAAGCATTGTAAGAAACCACCTTAACTAAATCACGAACTCCTCACTGACCCCAAACACCAGAAGCACGTAGAAAGTTGAACCTAGTTCAGATTACTGAAGACCAGGTTGAAAGCAAAAGAGAAAGGGAACGTAGGGCCCGAATCAGGAAGGTCAAGTGAGAACAGCAAACACATCGGTGCAGAAACGATAACAAGAAAACATGCTGCAAACATACTTCATAATAAGAGGAAGATGAGAAAAAAGGGTTGGCCCGCTGTTGAACAAGACAGGGAAAGTTATTGACAGGTGATGCTGAAAAGGTTGAGTGCTTAAAGCTTTTTGCTGCAATCTTTACCAAAAAGGTCAGACGAGATCAGGCAGGAAACAGCACTAGTGACAAAGGGGTGGAAACACAAGAGAAAACAAGGAATGAACAGATTAAACAGTACTTAGATAAATTAGATCTTTCAAATTGGCTGGGTCAGATACAATTCGTCCTAAGGTATCCTCCTGGACTGTCTGAAGCAATCTCAGAGCCATTAGTGATTTATCTCTGAGCGCTTATTTAAGATGGGTGAATACCCAGAAGACAGAAAAATGGCATGCAGTGCGTTTCCTTACAGGGAGGGAAAAGATTGTAATGGGGAATTAAAGAGCAGTGAGTGAAGGTCAGTTTTTGGAAAAATACGGAAACAATCAAATTATTTGTAACCACTCAGGAAATAACAAGGAGATGAGTAACAGCTAGCATGGCTCTGTCAAAAACACAGATTTGTTAAACCAATTTAATTTTCTTCAGTGGGAATAGGGGAGAAGCAGTAGATAAATCTCAACTTTATTAAAGCTTTCCAGTATCAGCCTCCTCATGGTCATAAGTGAGCTAGGAAAAATATGGTCTCCCTCCACCTACAAAATTCTCTGTCAAACTGGAAGGATGTTAAGTACATTTCTGCAGGCATCTGCCCTGGATTTGCTTCTGTGAAATACTTCTACTGCAGTCTTGTTTGTTAGAACAGAGTGACTTACTTTCTGCATACGGTAAAACTGAGCGGGGCCACATGGGTGATAGCAGGCTCGTCTGAGGATGTTTACCTAGAATCCAATGCGATTGTGATTGCTGGAGCAGTGTATTCAATTTGGGGTGACACATTTTGGCTTCAGAAAGAGATACCAAACAAAAAAGATCTAGCAGAGATCACTGAGAGCAACCAGAGGTCTAGGAAACACAAGCTGCAGGGAGAACTGGGAAGGAGGTTCTCCTATGGGCTGCAGAAAAGGCTGAGAAGGACGACTATGTAATGCATCCACACAGAAAGAGGAAAGGAGTAAGTAGTCTGCCTTCTCCTCTGTGGGTAGGATAAGAAGCACTGGGTTAAACAGGAGCACAGGAAATTTAGGTTAAACATTAGGAAACACTTGGCAATAATAAGGCTAGTTAAGCGCTGGAAAAGATGGCCTGGGGAGGTGGCAGAGCCTACCTCCTTGGAAGCTTTCAAGAGTATGCAAGACTTGCACTTCTCAGAAATTCTGCTTTGAAAGTTGCAGACGGACTTGGATGACCTCTCAAAATCCGCTTCACTAGGACTATTTTTGCTCGAGTTTCAAAGGATAATTCACCCTGGCAAAATGGAAGCCTTGCCTGGGCGCTGGCATGGCACAAGACCACCTCAGTGCCCACCCCAGCCCTCCGACCGAGCCGCAGTCCCAGCAGCGCACGTCAGCCGAGAGGCGATCCCTCCGGCAGGCAGTTCTGCACCTGAGCAAACGTTTCAGCGCTTCACTGAGCTGGGGGCTAAACTGGCAGCCTTTTCCCTGCGAAGCTGCAGCACAACTGTCCAAGTTTTTACCACGTGCTGCTTGGGCCCGTGGCCTGGAGGTGCTTCTGAAGGTCACAGAGGGGCTTCACTCGATGCGTAGCTCTGCTCCACAGTTCCAGAGGAGATTTAACTGCCGGGAGAAAACGTGACCCGCACACTGTGTTCTAGCTAAGAATTAATTTCAGAGGCAAACAGAAAGTACCAAACACTGTCACCAGCATCCAGAAATGCTGAAGCCCAGGTTAAAGTCTCACATCGCAGACCATGTCCTACCCTCTGCGGCTCCCGCCCAGCTCAGGAGCGTCTGCGCTGTCCATAGGTAATGCACAAGCGACCTGGAGACACTGCACCGCTGGCCGCTAGCCAAGGGTTTATCCCTGTAGCAAAGGCATTTAAACCCAGACCCAGCCACATGCAGAACATACTGGACAGTACAGTTGTTGAATCTTTCCATTAAAACTGTTGCTAGAATCTCGATCACTTTTTCAGTCACAACTATATTTACGTTCCTACCGCCCACAGGAGTCCCAGACAAACCTTTCTCTCTCTGCCCGCTGAAGCCACAGAGCTGCAGAGAGCCAGTGAGTGAGAAAGTGAAGGTATCTGAACTTACAGAGTGTGAGCTGACACTGCTGTAATAATAATAATAAAACTGGGCGGGACCAGAAGGCAAGGCAGAGCTTGTCTGCTGGTAAGTGGAAAGGAAAAGTGTACAGGCATTCTTGCGTTCCCCTCCTGTACCAGCACTGATATATTTCTTAGGGTGGCAGTTGTAAAGGAGTTGTGTACTGTTACACAATGTATTTTATTCAACTAATAACACTTAGTTACATGCTAATAAAACATCTATTAAGAATATGTTAAACTAATTATTTCATCCCAAACCCTTCCCCCATTCTAGCCTGGACTGGATTTAAGGCATAAAGAGGATGCATTAGATATTTTGTTGTTTAAATAGACGATTTTTCTAGCGTATCGGGTCAAGTTTCTCAAACTCGTAGCAGGAAAGAGAAAAGCCACAACACATGTGCCCGCACATGCAGGCCCGCAGCAGGGAGCGGGAGCGGCTGCAGCCCCCGGCAGATGCTTCTGCTCTTCGCGTCGCAGTGCCACCCAGCCCTTCGCTGGGCTACTGACGGGGGATTTTTCCATTCGATTTTGTGTCTCAGTGCCAGCACTGATTGTGGTGATTGATTGACTTAGCTGGTGCTGCAGGATTCAAAACAACAACACTGGCAGCAGCATCTCAGGGAAACGCAGAGAGAGCTGGCTGGGTTAATCCAAGGAGAGAAGAAACGATGTTGGTGATCTGCCAGCTCTGAAAATCCTACCATAAATTAGGAATAACTGTATTCATTGTTTTAAAATGAAAGATGTGAGCAGAGCCTGGCAGAAGCTTTTTAAACACTCTGCGCTGTGTGTGCTTCAGCCCGGAGGCCCAGAGCAAAAGCCCTTTTTCCTTCGCATCCCTCATCTCACCAGCTTCAGCACACGGGCTCATGGAAGCCATTCCTTGCCTTTGGGAAAAAGGGGCTCTCCACCTGCCTGTCCCCACCATGAAGACGTACTATTCTTCACCTACATTGGAATGTCAGAAATGTTCCTCACGCAAAGCTTCTCCTCCCCTCCCACAGCCATGTCCCTTTCCACAGGCCCCCCCCCCCTCGCTGGGGATCAACGAAGTCCTCCCAGACTTTCCTCCTGCAGCTCCTACCTCCTACCAGCACGACTGCCTAAGTATTGCACAGATTCTTTCCCAGAAGAATCGTTTCTCCTTGTCAAAAAAACAGGGAATTAGGAGACAACCCTCGAGCTTCTTGACTTTGTTACTTCCTGCCACAATTCCTGTATCTCGTGTGATCTTCTGTCCCCCTTTCTCCTGCCCCTGCTCACTCCACCATTGCTGTCTCTTAATTAAACATCCTCATTTTGACACTGGCCCTGTTTTCATTTTATCTAACTCCCCTCTCCCTGCAGAAGAGGCGAGTCCCAGCGACCTGCTCCCCATTCTCCTTCTCCTCCCACTCGGTGTATAGTAGTAACTACTTGCCTGTTTTCCTGATAGTAATTCAGACTTCCCTTGGCTGCACTATGAAGATAAGCTGCTCCTTCTCCTGACAAAGGAATTGCTAATGGACGTGCCTGCTTTCTCATCCTGGGGACAGCGGCTGCTTCTGTCAGTAACTTTTTCCCTAGCACAAGTAGTTTTCCAGCACGCCCCATAAAATAGGCCACATTTATGACTGCTGGCATACTAACAGGGTTACTGGGCAGCTTTTTTCAGGGCAGACTTAACAACTCGCATATAGATGGACCCAGCCACAGCTCCGGTTAGAGACAATGAGAGATTTAGTATTGCATGTATTTGTACCAAGATTTGGTGGCTTTCTATGAGCAAAATCGAAACAGAAAATAATTATTTGTTTGCCAGCCCGCTGAATGTAGGGGAGAAGCACAAAGTTTTATTCATCTGCAAGCTCAGCAGATGTCACTGTATGAATGGCCTGATTTCAGTCTCATTTTTGGACTAATGAAGATTTAATATAGCTAACAGAACCATGAGGTAATTCTGGTTTTGAACAAAAAGTGATTCCATATCATCCCATAAAGTGTTACAATTGAACATTAACCAACGCCATGAATTTTGTTGGTGATGTTTTGTTAGAACAACTTCTGAGGGAAGCGATCGTTCGGTCATTATTTGAATTTCTGCTATATTGGAGTCTATCATCACTGAAAGCCTAGAATAATGGCCTGTGTTATTCTTTTGCATCTTTTTCTATACAGCTTTTGAGAGAGCTGTAATTGAAGAGAAATGAAAGGGCAGCCAACCAAGAGACAATACTGCAAGGATCAGTACTGGAATGCAAGACAACAGACTTTAAAAGCTGAAACTTTAAAACTCCTGCTATGTGTGTACTTTTGAAAAGGGTAACATCAATAGCAAAAAAAGAAACCCCAGCTATTTTTCCCCCTGATTAAGAAATAATCAAACTCATTTTTTTCCCAACTTCATGTTTATAATCTGATGGCCTCCTGTGAAGGCATGAAAAAAAGGATTAATGGTTTCAATGGATAGCTATTTTTGACTGCTGTTTTCTTTAGAAAATGTGATTAACTAAAAAGGTGAAAAAGAAATCCGTGGAAGAGAGACATGAGAACACCAAGGCAGGGTGTTAAGAAGTAGGGACCCTACAGCAATTTGCAGAAAGGTTGCAAAATATGAGCTTCTATTTAGCATCAGCTCCTGTGTCAGCTGGCTCCCCGGTTATGTCAGCGTTGCACCTCCTCATTCCTAGTGTTCACAGAGAGCTGAAATACTGCAAACAGCGTTTTCCATACTGAAGTTTCAAACTCCGATACCTACAGGATTTCCAGAGTCTTACTGTTGTGCACTGGCTGATACAACAAGTTTAAAATTTCCTCCTGTTTCTACAAACATTAGCAAGTAGAAGCTCTCTGAGGGCCTGATGTAAAGCTACTGAAGCCATTTTAAAGCTATTAAAGTCGGTGGGAATCTTTACATCTGTCTCTTGCAGTCTTGGATTCTCCAAGTACTTGCTTGCATACTTCATACTCACATGAACAATCCCACTGAAGAAGCCATTTGTTTTTTAACCACAAAAAATGGTCGAGTTTAAGGTGGGTTTAGCTAAACCTGGCCAGGCTAAGCCTAAACTCAAGCTTTTCCCTATCCAATACAACTCAACAAGACTATCCCTTTCTTAAGTTACCCGTGCCTGTGAAGATATTTCAGATATATTTGTGATCAAGACTTAAAATGATATAGTCAAGGACTGAGCTTGTTCAGAATAAACTGGATCCCAAACCTAGGAGTTGTTGGATCACAAACGTCAGAGTACTGCGGCTATTTCAAGATGCAATAAGCAATGTTTCCTTCAGTGTACACCCCAAAAAGATTAAGTAAGTTTATGCTGCTTTTAATGATGGAGAATTGAACAAAGCATAATTTGGAACCAGTTTTCAGTATTCCTGCCAAACTCTGAGTAAAACATCATTTACCTCCTAAGTGAACATTTTTCTGGCAGTTTTGTATGAATTAAACATTTTGGTCATTTAAAGGAAAAATGTTAAAAATCTGGAGTGTTCTTAAAATAGCAGATCAGTATACTTGAAATATCTTTTCTGATTTCAGGGAACTCCCCCTATGCATGTAACTTGCTATGAAAACCACAGCTATTTTGCACTAATTTCAGAGCAAGCTTAAGAAAATAATATAATGAGGCAAAGCACTCGGCAATGCCAGAGTATGGGGACCACAATGCTGTAACAGATGATATCAAGATGATGGCAAAATAATGTCACTGCAGTCACTGGAGACTACATTACTATGTCAAGATGATGGCAAAATGATTTTGACGCAAGTCTATTGAAACTCTGTTAAAATATCCAGATGATTGCAACATATCAGGCAAATTCCCCAGAGGCAGCGACCAAAAAATTTGTGCTAAAGTATTTCAAATACACCACTCGCACCTATGTGACATGGGCAAGATCCCGGCTTGCTAATGCGTTAGCCTGACCCCACCAACATCAGCCGAGGCTCTAAAAGGGAAGCTTTGCCTTTTGTATGGAAGGTTCTGACGATTTCGAGATACGTGGTTGATTTTGTCTTCTGTGCATGCACAGCTACAGTTTGGGACTGCAGTGGCAAGATGACACAGCTGAGAAAACAAGCTCACTTGCAAATGTGGCCTCATCTGAGGCTGATGGTTCTAGGAATTTATGCCATGGAGAGGCGAGCTCTGCCCTGGTGCTTCAGAAGTGGAAATATCAGGTGGTAATGGAGAATCACAGCCCAGATAAGGCACAAGCTTTCCCATCCCAGAGAACGGTAAACACGTCAAAGGTAATTGACTGTTAAGGTAGCTTTAGCCTCTTGTCCCTGTACGAAGCAGTGAGTTAATCAGCAAAGGGATGTCATCTTAGATGAACTCATCATTTACCCAAGGGGGCTTTTTTTTTTTGCAGTAGGGAGACTGCTCCTGCAAGTCACAGCTGAGCTCATGACCACTGATGGAAGCTAGCTGTGGAGATGCCGATGGAAGCAAACACGTTTATCTGAGCAGATTATAGTGAAGTGTATCAATAACAAGTGACAATGTCTTTTCTACCTCTTATGGAAGAAAAACTTGCAGAACACCAGCCAGCACTGCTCCCTGTTCTTGCCAGGGCTGACAGTCCCTTAGTTTTAAGAGCAGTATGCTCAGCAGGAACGGTACACACGAGCTGCAGGATTGAGCACTCAGAAGATTGTTAGAGCAATTAGTGCAGAAGCAGCAACATTCCTGTTATCAGAACTAACAAGATGCTGCAAGAGCTGTTTCAACAGAAATAGTCGAGGCTGCTCTAATTATATGTTCTTTGCATAGGCTGGCGAGTACGATGATTTTAGAAACTGGGTTATTCAAGCTTCTGAGGTTACAAACGCTGCTGTGCCAGCTCCACCCACTAAGTAAAAGGTTGTACGCTGCAGCCGGCGAGCTGATTTGTTCAGTGCAGCCACAACTGTAGGCAACTCTGAAGGTAAAACAAGGCTCTTCAAAGGATAGCTGGTCATATTTAGAAGGTGGCCTTGCTAGACTTTTGGAGCTACTTCAGGTATAATTCAATGGCGGTGAAAAGTGTTTTCTGCCATTTCCTAGAGAAAGCAGCCTTTACTGTCTGTTTGCTAATCTTGCTGCTCTGACCCACTTGTTCTTCACCTCCAGCTGACAATGCTGGGCTAGCCATTGCCTTCAGCTGTGCCCTGGATCTTGGGCTCATCAAGTCTATTGTGAACAGATGGAGCTTGGGGTTCCTACAAATCCCATCTGCTCTTGCAGCAGCCAATATTAGCACTCCTTTAGGAAGAAGTCCAGGTCCCCCTCAGAAATCCCACTCATCTTTGTTGCTTTGCATTGTTGCTGACGAGGGCAGATGGACTGGTGGGAAATGGCAGGACGTGTCAGCTGCACGCCTGTCAGCAGCACCCCCAGAACGGGGCACTCCAGATCTTTCCAAAGGAATACAGCAAGGTCCATCAGGGTTCATGGTGCCAGTGTGGACTTGTGGCTACTTCTGCCAGAAAGCTGCCTCACTGTAGTGTAAATTCAGCTAAAGGAGTCAGTATCTTGTTGGTTAACTGTGCAAAGAAGGCTGATGAAAATACATAGTTTTACAAAACAAAATTGGCATCCTTAGTTGACTCCTGAAATAATTCCTGGATCAGGTTTAAAGTCCTAATCCTAATTTAGAAGACCTTTATTGGTCCAGGACTAAGTTACATCAGGCCTTACATTCAGCCACACCTCTCCAGGCAGCTACACTTGCAAGAGAAGCTGCATTTAAACAAGACTAATTCTGCCCAAACTCCGAGAAACTGAGGGCAGCACAGTGCTCTGTGGGAGACGCAACTAAACTGGAACCCGGTCTTCTTCAGCTCAGAAAAGATAGGTGAGAACTGAATGGAGAGAACGGGAGCGGAAAGAGCAGGAGGTCACTTTGCATGCAGCTCTCCAGCTTAGATGTTATCCAATGCTTGTGCCACAGGCTCAGGCTCAACTGGAAGATACAGCACATTCCTATTTCAGACTCCTGCCTCAGGTGTCTTGTTAGCCCATGTGAAGGGGAGACCCCTCAACCCACCATCGGCCCTCCCGATTTCACAGGAAGGAGCCTGGCTGCCTGGGCAGAAGGGAACCGACGTGGGTGACTGGGGGACTCCCCTAAATCATTCAGTCTAGTGCAGCCCACCCACAGGTGACTTACAAATCCCGCCAGAACGCCAGATCCTGCATAAGGGGCACAAAGGAACAGATTTTGCTGTAAGTGACCTGAAAAAAACTCCCTCAGTATGGGGATAAAACCAAGTGGAAATTATTTCTCTGCTTTTCCGGTCTCATTAAGGATTTAAACTGGTAACAAAGGGATATTTGGGATGCTCTGCTGCAGTGATTCTCCATTTGATGTAACCTCTATTCCAGTAGTACAGACTGGAGCCACCTCATGATCATTTTTCAGTCATTCAGGGTCAGTCAGTATAGGCTGATCAGCGCACAGGAGGTTAGAGTTGCATCCTTGACATCTTCCCCTTTCTCCAGTGCTGAACAGAATTGTTCTACTAGAGAGAATCTGGTAAAAGTATAGATTTGTTTCTTTGTTTTGTTTCCTATTAAGACAAAATTCTGCTTCCAGTTGCACTAGCTGAATACAGAGCAGTGCCATTAATTTCAGTGTTAATAGCTATTAAAATTAAATTATTTGGCCCTCAAAGCTCGAAGATGCAAATCAGTGGTTGAAATACAGGCATCTCTACTGCCTGACACCCGGCAGCAGCAAGCAACTGGAACATGAACATTGTTTTTTTAACATTAAACTAGCTGTAGCAGCTCAATTATTTCCTTTATTTTTCTACTGTCACTAATACAAATCAATACTTTTCCATCTGCTGCCATTTCTAGACTTGAACTGTGAATTTGAACCATGTATCGCCCTTCTAACCATTATGCAACCTCTTGACAGAAACCCATTACAAACCTTTCAATTTATTCTGCAGCGCAGCTCTGCTAGCGATATTTACATCTGTAACATACACATCTCATGCTCTTTTCTTTCTTGAAGCCTCTTTTCTTGCATCGCACTTGCACACTGTACTCACTTCAGCCTCTAGCCAAGGAAAATACAGACAAAGTATACTTCTTAAACACATTTCCGTTTTTAACTGCAGACTTCAGTATTTCCAGTGAGAGGATCATAAAGATCTGTCAACAGAAAAGGGAGTTGATTTTAACTTTTAAAGCCCTCATGGTACAGGAGACTTGTTATAGGGCATGGTACTGCTGTGGGGGTCGAGCTGTTTCAATCAATGGACGAAGCTGCTCTTTGATGTGCAAGATGTAGGCACCCACACCAGCTGCTGATCCCCTGCTACTTGCTTATGGCAGACAACCCTATATTTTCCTACAGATGTATCCACAGATCAGTTTGGCAGCACAGAAGCAGCAGCTCGACAGGACCCCTCCCTTTCGGGGCAGGAGACGACAGGTTTGGTTGCTGATCCAACAGAACCATACTTGTTCAAAGTCACACCTGCCTTCCTGCCAGTCCCACCTGCGGTCTCAGCTAGTCTTGAGTAGGATACTACTACAGAAGCAAGACCCTGCCCAAAGTAGACCATACCAAGTAATTTCCCAAAACAGCCAAGGTAAGATTTTTTTTCCAGGCTAACTGGGAACTCCTCTTGAAATTATATTCTGGACAGTCCGCAGCCCGGTCTTTAACAGCACCACACACGTACGCAGACAGTCCTTGCTCACGCCAGTCACTGGCTAGTTGCGTGTAACATCAGATCAACAATCTATCATTCGGGAAGTTTTTCAATGAGGTTACCTAGGCAGGAGCTTACAATGGGGGAAAAAAGAAAACCAAACCTGACAAAACCCCAAAATGGACTCCACATTAGCAGTAGGCATGTCTCTGAGAGAACAGGGATTGTTGGCCAAGACTTCACCTTGCAGGAAGCTGGGAACTGCCATCCTGGATCACACTTGCTGTCCCTGTAGCCTGGGATCGGGGACCAGAGGAAGCGTGCCCGCAGTGGTTGATTATGGAAAAGCCTGCCCTAAAGGGAAATATTTCCGTAAGTCTCATCAGTCAGTACTTACATATGCTGTGAATCATAAACATTTAATTCTCTTAAGATTTTTATCCTAGTTAATATCACTGTAGATAAGCTTATGACCTGTTTCTGAGCATTAATTGTCCTTTCTTGAATACTAGTAAGGTCTCAATATTTTATTACACACGGGCTGAAAATAATACTTTGTGAGTATGAAGTCTGAGCAGCTTTACTCACTGGTAAAGTCCTGTGCAAGCAAGACCCAGCATGGCAGGCAGATGGAGGAGATGCTTCTACTCCTCTGACTGGGAACAACATGCCAGAAAAAGAAAAAAAATGCCATGGCTTGAAAGAAAAGTACCTTTCCATATTTTGCATGGCTTTTGGCTTTGTTATGTCGAAAGGTGTCTGAGAATTCCCTGATGCAGTTTTGTTTTACATTCATTATTTTATGTATCACTACTCTGTCAGATCTAATTTGCCCATTTCCTAAAGTATTCTAAAAATCAGTTCTTCCTGAGGTATTTCCATGCATTCTTACTGGAAGAGGAAGCTTCATTTTGAAACAAAATACAGCACCTCTCACTGCACTCACTGCTGCTTAGCAGTTCAGCTATAGCTGCATCTTTAGCCAACTTGCCCATGTTAGTCAGGACATAGCTAAGAACGGCCTCCCCTGTCGTGTGCTCTGCAGCTAGTTATTTCAACTGTGATTACTGCAGGGCCTAAGAACTTGTTTTGCTCTGTTCCATTGGACCAGTCTATAGGAGGGAAGCTGGACTCATCAATTATTACCGTTTTATTTAGGGGGGGGTTGCCTCTTTGATCTCCCTCAATTATTTAGTCAAAATATTTTCTTGAGCTAAAGAAATAAATATGACTATTTATGTAACAGTATTCTCATTGACTCAGGATTTTTCTCTCTTGTGTGTTTATAGCATAGGTCAGCCTGCACAAAAGTCTAATCTGTACACAGACTCTTGGCTACGGTACTAGTTGCCATGCAGATGAGCTAGCCTGCTCTTCATATGCACTTTATACCTTGCCACCATGGCTTGGCATCTGGTCGTATGTCAGTACCGTGTCCAGAAAGGAAATTGGGCTGTACAGAAAAAGATAGCAGAGCTACCCAAGGAACGTTAGGGGTGAGGTATCTAGTTGCAAGCAGGAACATGGCTAAGAAATGAAACCATGTCATTTTGGTGTGGATGTGACCCTGCTGATAATCCTACTGAACTGCTGAAAGCGTCCTGTGTCTACCAAAAAGGCGAAATCCTGGTTCTGCTGAAGGAGAACTTCAGAAGTTTCTAAATGCCAGAGTAGAATTAGAGAGTGCTGACTGCTCATGCACTTAATAATAGGTCGTGTGCCTTCTCTCCTGAAAAACCTGCCTCTTGAGCATTTATAAAACATCGCATGGTGTCAGAAGTTGTGTTGAGCCAAAGATGGGGCAATTACTTCCTCCAAGTCTGCTGGATTTCTGAGGGAAGCTTGCAGAAAAATGGTGTCAGTTTAGCAACATTTTGAAACATTCTTCTCTGCCATGGGGGCTGCAGAGGAATCACCTGAAGGGCAAGCTGCGACTTGGGGTGGGGGGTGATCAGCAGCCTCCCAAGTATAGGGTGTGTTTCGAAGGGAGAAGATAAAAAGTATTTGACACAGTGATGGGTGATAAATAAAAGCCTTACAGTGATTAGGAAGAGCGGCCAGATAAATTTGCCCGGAAATCTCAAAACAGAAGGAAGTCATCTTCGGAATCAGCGGGAGATCCTGCAGTGTGCCACCCGTGTGTAAGCATCAGAGAAGTACACACAACGAAAGTAAGGACAGTCACACATACATTGATTTCAACTATTACCACCCTGCTGGCAGCCAAAATCCAGTGCCAGAGTGGCAAACACACAGGGTCAGGTTTGTAGCCACAGCCTGGTTTCTTTGTGCCTTTACACCAGGAAAGAGGGGCTAGAGCAGCTGGTGTAACCTGATAAACTACAGTTTTACCCAGCTCTGCTTTGGAATGAGCTGACAGGTTTGGCTCTGCCTCCTCCTTTAATTTTTACTCATCATATTTCGCCAGTCAAATGAGCCCCACTAGCTACTGCTGACAGTAACGCCGCAGAGACTCCCAGCTTGGCTGGAGCCATGGTGAACTTTCCTCCCTGGGCGTGCCCTATCCTGCTCGGGATAAAACGGAGCATTCAGCTGGTGCTCACCGCAAGGAATAAATAAAACCAGGAAGGAACCAGAGGCTAGTAGAAGAGCAGTCAGTAACGGTGACGTCCGCAGCGTGCGTTTGACCCCGGTCTGTGCTGGCCCTGTGCCCTGCCTCACTCACTTGCATGTTGTGAACGCATCAGCCCCGGGTGCCCGCTGCGGTGGGGCCCGATGGCACGAGCAAGCCCTGCTCTTTGCAACTGCCATGGGGACGTGGCTGTGGCAGCCCCCGCCAGCTGGACCTGGTGCTAGAGCCGGCGGGGGGATGCCCAAGCTCCAGCCCTGCCTGGGAAGCAGCTGTGCGGCCGTGGTGCCATTCACGAATCCAGACCTGCAAAACCACTGCAGGAGAGCCCATAGTTATTTATTTATGTATTTTTTAAAAAGAGGAAAACAACCCAGGAGAGTTTCACAGATGCAGGCTGGCATGCCAGCACCGTACTCCTCAATCAGCGTCACTGGAGCAGGGCAGTTCCGAGTATCGGCTGGGGAAGGGCAGGAGCAAGTGAGTGAGCGCAGGCGAGGGGAACATTTAATAGACACCCTGCCGGAATCAGTGCCTTGTGCTGCTGCCAGGAGTCCCAGCTGCTAGCATCCCTCTCACCCGAGACCGCTGTGTCCCGAGCCAGCGGGAAGATGTGTGTAGACAGTTCCGGATCACATTTGGGGAGCTCCATGCTCCCACAGTGTGCTCCGTGGCCGGGGGGGCAACATCTCTTCTGCTGGGGGGCCACACAGAGCAACATGGAGAAGGAAGGGGCTGAGGGGGCAGGGTCCTGGTAGCAGGGATCTGTGTTGGCTTTCATGAACGGTCCCTCACACGCACACCGACTGCTTGACCTCTGCTTGCAGCTGAACCACTGGAGGTGTCACCTGGGGCAATGGACAGCGAACACCGAGCTCAGCTTGCTGGCCACGGGTGCTTTTGACGGCCCACGGCTGTCAGCTCTCAGTCCGGCTGTGCCCTGGTGTGAGCACAGCCTGCAGGTTCCTCGGGTTGCTGGATCAGAGTCCAACAGCAGAGGCACAAAGCAGGCACAGCCTGTGAAACCACCCCAGTGATTGCTTTGAAAAGGTGGCTTTCTGTTTCTTTGAAGTCGGACAGATTTCAACATATCTCAAAAAAAGTTACAATTCACAGTATCAAAAAGATGGTTTAAGGAAGGCACTTTCAGATAATCCAACCTGAGACCACACTGGCCTTTCCCTGGAAAAAGACATGAAAACTCTATGGAGAAAAACGAACATATTAAAAACATTGCAGAAGTGTTTCGCCGACCAAATTGAGGAAGGAATTGATCACTAATACCTGGATTCGGAACCTGATTTCTTACTTGATCAATTCTAGATTTCATTATGTCCTTAAAGAAATGCCTAACTCGGAGCCAATGTTCTAGTATGTATTCCAAAAAACCCACAAAACCAGATAAGATGTGAAACAACTTACATTTATTTGTATTTCCAGGACTTAAAAAAATTTGGCACAGAGTTTTCTGTGACATAGTTCAAACCAGTGTTTTATATAATCGCTGTATTTCAAAGGCGCTGTATTTCAGGAAACTGAAAACATGGTAAGAAAATGAGAAATGGAGTGTTCAACTTCAAAGAGAATTAAAACCTCACTTCCTACTTCTGTCCCACTGTTCTGTGCTGCAATTAAATGACTAGTTTCATACACAATACTGTGATTTATCATTACTCAGAACGTAAAATCTAGCTTGTACTTTAGTAGAAGAGACTGCCCAGTTTGTAGAATTGTGATGCCCAGCTGTAAATGTCTTTGACTAATAAATTAAATCCACTCAAGAAAAAGACATGAAGGAAACTTCAGGATGAAAATAAAGACCAGGCACTAAGAAATAGGCTCAAGACCAAATACATTAACTGAAGACCTACATCAAAACTCCATTTTTTGGTTAATTTCTTATAATGCTAAGCTAAAGAGTGAAAGTAAAACTCCAAGGCTAGAGCAAAGGTACCAGTACAGAAAAACACATCAGTAATCAGCAATATAGGAACCACTCTGCAGGGTTCAACTGTTATTTTCAGGAGTCAGGGAGCCAGCATCCCTGTACTCTCCCTTGTTTCAAGTTACCAAAAAAAACCCCCCAAAAAAACCCCAAAACAAAAAACCCAAACAAAAAAATTCCACACTAGAAAAATCACCTTTTTTGCCCCTGCTACTCCCGGCCCCAGCGACGACCAGAGGGAAGCAGGCGAGCCAGGGGCCTCCCCTGCTCCGAGCACCCAGCAGAGCTCAGCGAAGCCAGAACAGGCTGGTGGGAATGGCACCAAGGATCGAGGGGCAGCAGGAACCCAGAGGGGATCTGGATTCCCGGGCATCTGCAGTGCACGCTGCCTTTTATCCAGGGCTTGTGGCAACTCCACAATTAAGAGCTTAACGCACGTAAGATATACTTTGCAAGCGAAACATTATTCATTAACAAATCTGATTAAACTGCTAATGCAGTGAGCACTCGCACAATTTCAGAAAGACAAATAGTCTCAGTGGTGCAGTGTTTGTGAGGAACGTTACCCATAAATGGATTTTAACTATTTAAATTGGCTTCTGTTCAGAAACTATGAAAAGACACAAAGGGGCACAGAACACTGCTTTTAGCTTACTGTGCTTAACGCGAGGAGAAAAAAACTTACAGATTAAGACTTCAGAACACTAATACACATAATTCTGCAAAGATATCCGTATCGTATTCCCAGATTAAAAAAAAAAAAAAAGACAAGGCTTTTTTTTCCCCCCAGCAGCTCTTTACAGATTATTAAAGATTTGTTGGTAACTGGTATTTCTTACTATGTGTAGAGCACTTAAAACTCATGCCATAGAGACTAAGTCATCTTCAGATCCCGGATTCCACAGATGCGCTGTGGCTTTGCTGTCAGACGGGTAACAGTGTTATGCTTTCATCCCTTTATAAGCATTGTGATATTTCAGATTGTGGAGGCAAGTTATTACAGGAGAATTTTAGCTTTACTCTTTTTACTAAAGGTATATTGTCACCATTTTGGCAGGATTGAAAAAAAGTTCCCGCTGGCCATGGCAGACATCAGACGGCTTTCCCTCCCTGCACATGCCCACTTCTCCCATTTTTTCAGAAGCCTGGTACCAAATCCTGCAAGCAAGTAACTCTGAGGCTGACACATGCAAATAAACCAGCTCACAGCTACTCCTGCCAGATTACGCCCCTTTTGTGCCCTTTGGGAGGAAGCTATTTCTTTGCGTTCGGACAAGCAGCCCTTATCTCCAGCTCCTCCATTCCGCAGGGAACAGCCGGGGAAGGGTGCGGCAGCCCGTGCTGCAGGCTCTCTCGGAAAGGTTGCCGGCGCTGGGTTTTCTTGCCTTTCTTTGATCCCCGTTTGTGCGGTAGTAGGTGCACAGCATTGACCTACCAAGGTGAGCTATGCTAATACGGCCAGAAGGTTTCAGCAATTATTTCATTCTATGACCGAGAGGTTCTTTCATGACTGAGAGCTCCGATTGCTTCTGTACAACGTCATCCCACTGAAATGCATATTCTTGGACAAAAAATGAATAGTTTAAAACCCCTCAGGTGTGATTTTTTTTTTTTCTCTTCCTATTGATCTTTTATTTTGTTCTTGAAAACTCAAGAGGAGCCCCAAACCAAAAGTCCCGAGATCAATAGGAGTTCTGACTAAATCAGAGTGAAAAGATTTGGCCCATGATTTCTAGAACTACTCTTGCAGCCTGAGAAATATTGCCGGTCAAATCTCCCAGTGATCCTGAGCTGCGTAAACACACTGTTCACAGGGGCATGATATAAACTTTCCAGTATAAATTCAGCATCTTTTCCTCTTATAGAAGCCTATTTCATACATTCAAATCTTGTTTGATGGCAGTCATGGAACCAAGCAGTTTAGAATTTCTGAAACATCTAGGGAGACAGAAATCAAACAGTGCTCAAGCTACTTAATTAAAACATTTCAGAATCTTTCACCTGCAGTGTCAAGCTGTTTTGTTAAGTGAAGAATTGAGAGACTAACAGAGCAGGTGCTGCTGCAAGCGCAGATTGCCACAGAAAATCACTTTATAGAAGCCTATCAGAAGTAGTCCAACTACAGGATCTAATAGAGAGGGCAGTGTATGCTCTTGGCTCCTCGTTACCCGATGGTGAAATCTTTAGTTAAGGACAGGTCTCATTGAAGTCAATAGGGATTTTCCCAGAGTCAGACTGCAGGATTGGGACCACACTGTGCCATTATGGTAGATATCACAAAGACCAGGCTGCTTATATTACGGTTTTCAATGGCAGCATCTGATCTGCAGCCAAATGAATTTAATGGAACACTTCCCATTGATTTCATTGCAGACCAGATCAAGAGGAGAGTCACCACATGGGTGGTTCAGGATGAAATAGTAGAATGAAGCATCCTTGAAGTGGTTAAACAGGTTATGTATGAAAATGTACATATCTATCTCCCCTCTCCCCCCCCCCAAAAAAAAAAATAAAAGAATAGTAAGCATTTATTTAAGTAATATCAAATATAGCAAGGAAGGGAAAAATATAACCTGCAGTCAGCTAGAATAATGTGAATAGACTCCTGTTTGGTATTTCAGGGCATCATTTATTTGTTTTTAGTGGAAAAGAATGTTAGAAAGTTCAGAAGCAAACATCTGCACAGCACTGCACATCTGAGCAGTACCAATGAAGTCAATGATGTTCGATCCATTTGTGCCGAAAGAGTAAGGCCAACACTTATGATTCCATTGTCCAAGACCTGTTCTTCCAGAAGATGTCTTGAGCCTTGGCTCTGGATGACCCCCTTGAAATCATTGCCAATGTATGTGAGCAAGAGTATTTGCCTCAGTCAGCAACTTCCAGGAGAGAAGCCTTAGTCTGTATGATCCTTGGGGCAGAGGGTGTAATTGTACCTGTATTTATACGGGGTGTGTATATACAAAGATGCCCCAGTCCCCCCAGCTAGGATTATAAGCAACAGCATAAAAACAAGCACTACATGTAAATTATCTCAAGGCTAATGAGCAGATTATTTAAATAGTCACACATCACTCCTTTCCAGATAAGCTAAGAAGAGGGAAACTGGAGAACATTTTAAAGAACTTTTCAGAAAACATTTTCTTTAGGAAGAAACCCTCCCAAACGTTTACTTTCTCACTGTGCTCTTGAAGTGCAATCCCACTTTCCCACTCACCCTAATAAAAGTGATAACCAAGATAAAGCATTTTACTGTGTTGAACCTTGTTTTACCCAGTGAACTAACCTCCTTTCAGAAGCTCATCTTTACTAGGATAGATGTGCTACCTCTTTCCCATTGGTGCAGCGTTGTGTTAGTAGTTATTTTTCATGTTGCCCCAGAAGACTCTAGTTCTGCTTGGGCAGAGGAGAGAGATACTGAGAAAGGATGTGCAACAGTGAAGCTTCTTTTTCCAACTGATCTGTGTGTTACCATAACTGAACCAAAGCCACACCTAGTGAAGCGTACATCTAGTCTCAAACGTACTGCTTGATGTACATGTATGAAGCAAATGCAGATATAGCTACAATTTATAGGAGTTGCCTCGTAATGTAGAGAATCTATTTTTTCTTAACATGAAAAGATAATTCCACCTCAATGCATATTCTATGTTTGCAAATGTGCTATTTTTTGATATGCGTGAACTTTCCAGGCTCCCTAGTACGCATTACTGCCAGTTACCATTTCTCTCAAATGAGCACATCAGTCAAGATGTGGATTTAGAGATGAACTTCTTTATTTTTCAGAGGCAATCTGTCCTTCTAGTTCCCCCTCCCCCCTTCTCAGATGTTCTTTTGGAGATGAAAAGAGCTTTCTCTGCAGTTGTTTCCTTTCCATCCCTGTTCCTTTCTAATAGGAGATGGCTCAGTTGTAGAAGACTTCAGCAAGGATATCAAACTAGAGACAGAAACCTGAAATTCCCTCTGCCTCTGTTTCCCCCCTTACCAACTACTACAACACTGAACCATCTTCCAGGCTTAGTTCATTAAGCTCTGTTCCTTATATGGAAGTACTCTTATGAAAAGTGGTAGAGGCACAGATATTATTCTGGTATCACTGTCATTTTAAGACAACTGTTAGTGCAAGTTTTTCTTCCCTCTCCTGAAGAGGGAATGAATAAATATAACTGCCCTTCTAGACAGATTTTGCTCAGGCAGTAAACCTAGACTTCCTGCACCAAAATGTCTGAGCAGCGCTATCTCATACGAAAGGACCAAAACTATTCAACGGATGAGAAGCAACAGCAGATTCAAGCCTCTGTGCACATACAACTGGGACAAAGAGCCACACAAGTAAGGATTGCACATGCATGCATAATAACATGTTCACCCAGCGATTACTGTGGAGAAAGCACTGCCCATCCAGATCTGTCACAGCTCCTGTGCACGCACACAAAGCATTTACGCTCTGCCTTGTTGACGAACAGGAATGGAACAACCTTTTTTTTAAAAAAAAAAAAAAAAATCATTGAAGAGGACAAAAAAAAGCATATGCTAAGATATGATTGACAGCTGCCATAATGGACTGTCATGTCAAAAGCACTGCCTTGCTAATTCTCTTACATAATGAGCTAGATGCTAGGCTCTCCTTGCAAGTTTGATTGTGCACCCTTCCATCAATCTTACCGACATCTTGGCATCTAAAATACAGCAAAACCACTTAACAAGGGCTCTTTAAACAGGCAAGAGGAGGGATGTCTCTGTGTATTAAATGTGATGTGGAGGTTGCTATGGTAAATTTGAGCATGTGAACGTTGCAGCGCAAAATTCCACACTGGTGGCTGGAGCCGAGGCTAGCCATGCCTCCAGGTTCTTTAAGTGTACTTGGACTGCAGTATTTACAGAATAGAAAGAATATGGCTCTGGTGCCCATTCCATGGTGGGAGGGAAAAAAATAAAGTGCCTTTGCCTAATCCTCTTTTTCTATGCTTGCACATCTCTGGTACATTGATGAGGAGTATCCAAAATGGATGTAGCATGCTCTCTCTGCAGCTTTCAAATATGGGGCTCCCTCCACCAGACTCCTTCAGTAACTAAGACTGGAAACATATATATGCATTTCTGCTTTTCTCCTCCCCCCCGCTTCTGGCTGTCACAGTTACATAATACTGCCAGTTGTAATCACAGCTCAATGGCATTGTTATGCAACTCGGTTAGCTTTATTTATTGAACTGAAAATTGCCATATAGGTGTTGATTATGTGCCCCAGAGTTCTGATGATTATCGCTTTAACTATTGGTACTTCCTTTACTATCAGTGCTCTGACTTTTCATTTGGCTTGCTGAATTTATAATCCACAGAGCCCCTTCAGCTGTGAACTGCTCCCTCCCAGCCAATTGTAGATTAATTGCCAGCTCCACCCCAGGGCCCTGTAGTGGAGGGGGATTGAACTGCACATCAGAGAGTGAAGTTTAGTGTTTAAACATTACTAAGATTTACTGTCCTCTGGGTTATTTCACATTTCCCTTTTAGAAGAAGTTCCATGGGAAACCTGCTGGTTCCCCAGCTCCATAATGGCATTCCTTAGATCTATTTTGTTCCTGTTTCGTTGTTACTACCCATTTATGATTGCAAAAGCACCAAAATGAGTAATGTACTACAAGCTAACTGATATCTCCACCATGGCCCAGCACCTCAACGGCATACACAAGGTATCATCATTACGCTGGCTATTTTCCAGTGACTTTAGAGCTCTTTATCAGGGATATTATTGTTTCTGCTTGTCCCATCTCTCTATTTCTTCCTGTTTCTTCTCGCTCACATACATCCACTTTAAGTATCAGTTTAATCCGTGCTCCCTACATCCACCTTTTCCTTTTGGTCAAGAGACTACAGCATTGCCCTTCACAAAGTATCACTTTTTGCATGCGTGATTCTGTTGTTCTCCCTTTGCAAAGCCAAACTCTCTGGCAGACAAGTCCTGGTCTGACTGAGCACAAACACTGATCTGACTGTTCAGTACCATCCTCACAATCAGAGTTATTTTCAATGTCCCCCAAACTTCCAACCTTCTAGCACTTGGTTGGTTTCAACTTCCACAGTTTTTATGCAATTGCCACCCAATACAGGAGCCTTCTCTATGTTTTAGTTTAAACACGTTTAACAGGACTCTCAGCTTCCTGCAACTTGGGAGCCTTTTCCTATGGCACCCCAGCAGGGTGACCAACCCCCTTCCACAGACAGCAGCTCTGACAATCACAGCACCAACTCAGCCTCGTCCAGCCAGCCTCGAGGGTGCTCACAGCCAAACACCGGCAGCCCACAGAGAAACAATTTGACACCTGAAGCATCATTACCCTTCTCAAACAACTTCCAGCACAATATTTCTTTGCTAGAGTTTCCTACTCACCTCGTTCTTCCCATCTTTCCTCTTTGCGGTTTCAGACTCCTCCAGTGATCCAGGTTGCTGCCCCCTCATTCCACCCCTTCTCTCCACTGCCCCCTCATTCCACCCCTTCTCTCCACTGCCCCCTCTTTCCCAAGCAGCACCCTGCAGGACCCTCCCTTATTTGCCACAGCTGTTTGTAAATCAGTGCCTTGAATGTTCAATTAGTAGAATTGCACCAAGGTATTTAAAAGCTTGTGGCTGTCTAAGTTTGTAGGGGTGATTTTTTAAAAGCATGACCAGAAGTGGGGAAGCTATGGAGTCCACTTTTTTAACATAAAACTTTGTTAGCTGTCTGTTGTTTCCTTGACACTGCTGGTAAACTCTTTCCTGGTGTTTCTGTATGGATTTCCTAAAGCTGTATGTCTGCTTTGGCCACACACCTGTTCAGTTCACCTATGAAGACACTCACTTCATCAGCAAATTACCATGTTCTTTGGTAACAAATTCATCCTCTGGGGCCCTGAATCCTGCACCAGACAATTTAATACGCAACAGAAGTCTTGCCTGTCCTGCACCTATCAGGTTGATAGGGGTGAGATATTTGCAAAGGCACTGGGAGTCGAATTTGGGGTGGGGAGAATATTTATGTGGTGAAGGCGTATGTCAAGGACTCTGTTCAGCTCCTGATTCTATCTATTCACAGGCTTTCTCAGTGATCTTGGACACCTGACTTTATTCCTAGCTGTAACATAATGAGGATAGTAATCCGTTTGGAATGACCAGTGCTTATGGGGTTGTGAGGGAAGAGCTACAGACCAGTAAGTAAGTAGAAAGATAAAAAGATTTTTGGTCTCGTAGGTTGGAGTAGGGTTTTTTTCCCCACCTACACCTCCTCAGAGTACTTGAAAGTGAGAAAAGGATTATATTTCTCAGTGGGCCAGATAGTCTGAGAGAGAGCATTTCTCCATTTTTCTTAAAGTATCTCTCATTTCAATTGTCATTCAGGGGATTTTTTTTCTTCCCACTTGTGTATCTGTTCTACTTCTAGCTTTGTTATCCTGAGTTCAAACACATTTCCACTTTCACTATTCAGATGGTTTTGTGCTTCAGAACTCCAGACATCAGCAGTATATGAGTTATAACATGACATTTAATATATTTTTACGTGTACGTTTGCTCTGTGGGGCTTTTAAAATTGCTTCTAGTAAGGGCAATCTCTTAAGAGAAAAAAACTTTCATGGCTACCTTGCTTCGCATTCGCATGTAAAACCACCTCTCTATTTTCTTGCAATTTTGTAGTTTCTTCTACAACAGTATAGATTAATGGAGGTATTTTTTGGTTGTCTGGAAGATCTGATCATAGCATGGGAAGAGAAGAGAAGCCAGTGAGAATCCTCTAACCAGCCAACTCTCCCTAGATGAAATTCTCTCTGTTTGGGAACATCTGCCTTAAAAGTTACCACCTGTTCATAAAACAATAACAATAATAAGGTGCTTATATGTCAAATATTGCAAGGAGTGTTTATAAGTTCATAACAATCATTCCTTGTAAAGTAAGTAGGTTATAAGTTTAAGCTGAAAATAACATTCAAAAGCCAAAGCTAGTGCATTTGCTTCTGTGGCTGCTATGATAGAATGGTGCATGTACAGCCATGAGCACATTATAACATTTGATATTTTTAATCAAATCCCATTTTAAGGTGTGATGTATTTTACTCTGCGAAAGGTCATCTTAGTTACAGTAGCACTAAGGGTTTTCAATAAAACATTTTAAATGCCAGTTATATAACTGCTTTTAAAACATTTAACAGCCACATTGGTTACATGACCTGAGACAAAGGATATTTTCTCAGCACTTTGATATATTGTGGCTAGATTATCCTTATGGGAACGTTCAGTTCCATAATAGCCTCAGGTCATCCCATAATATGTGGTGTAGGATTTTTTTTTCACCAAAACAATAATTGCTAATGAAGCCAATGGTGATGGAAGTTCAATGACATGGCAGAGGATAGAGACTGTAGTCAATAACAGCAGCAGACACTGGCCAGTACAAGAAGTTCATCAGCACTATTCAAGGACAAGAAGATGTAGCAATAAGGAATGAACACACGCTGATCCGTGTCTTCATGCTGTGCTGCACATTAAAGTAAAATAACTCAGGTAAACAGAAGTTCTTTCCTCCCCTGTATCTCCAAGAGCATTGCACCATTAAAATGTGATCTATAATAGGATATAAGATATACAGAATATAATCTAGGCTATATCGGATATCATTTCAGGACTTCATACCCAGGTGTACCTGGGCACGTACAGAGTTATACCCCTCCACATCTCTCCTTTAATCTTGGGACAAAGGGATGCTGTGAGATAAACAAGCTCCTTTTGATGTACGAGAGACTCCCGCCAGATCTTATTGAGGGTAGACAGCTTTTTCCTGTTAGGTTGTCCATAGAAAAATATCACTGGAGCAGCATTTTCAGCTGCGGCATCTCCCCTGCCAGCACGCTCAGATTCTGGATCTCATTCCCAGACCCAGCAATCTTTTTGACTCAGAAGCAAGACTCCACACAGCAGATCAACGTGAGCCAGTCAACAGGACATGCTCCTCTCTGTTTCTCTCATTTTTTTCTTACTCATCTCATTAGATTTTGGGTTCTTGTGGTTAAAGCCACCTATTCCTATGTGATCCTGGACTGTGTAGCGTGGCTGGGGTTGGCAGGTGGTTCTAGCCATGCTTGTGGACTTATGCCTCCTCAAACCAAAGCAAGCAGCTCTTGTTTGGCAAACTATTACCAAAAGCAAGAAAATATATTTAAAAAGTAAGCTTTTTTAAGCCTGCTTTTTTTAAAAATAAAAGTAAAATCTTTGTTCCAAAAATGAAGTAAAAATGGTGTATCATGTATTTTCTCCTGCTTTGAGCACGATGACCTTCCAAGGACCTGTACAGTCTGACTTATTCTAAGAAAATACGTATATTTCTTGAAAAGCAATGTAAGCAAAAGAGACAGCAACAGTCCTTCTTCACAGCTCCTAGGCATCATGTCTTTCTCAGTGACTTCAGGTCGTAATGAAATTAAGAAGTCGCTGTGTTTCAGAATAATATCTTCCACAGCCAATTTTATCATGAGCCAACGAAATAATGTTTCCAAAGTGAACAGCTGGCATCTCTTTTCATAAAAGATTCCCTTTTAGAACACTATTTCCAAACAATATTACAGTGGCTCCATTCACATGGCTATAGTTAAGGCTGTGTCAATACTTCTCTTATAAACCTTGTTTTTCAAGGGTTTATAACGTTACAGCTGAGCCATAATTAGCTGGGATTTGAGTTACAGCACAAGAGTTCAGTCTGTCTGTGAGGACATTTTTGCTAATATTAATAAAATCAGTTTTAAATCATAGAAGAGTAAACCAGTACTTTGTATGCATAGAAAGGATTCTTGAACATTAAACAGCTTTGATTTAAAAACAGGGATTTTGGCAAGTGATAACAACATGAACTCCATCTTGTTTTGTCCTTTTAAAAGAAAAAGAGCAAAAAAATTTCTTTAGAATCTCAGTTTGACAAACATATGGAAATTCAAAATTAAAGTTGACAGTCTCTCCTTAATTTATGTTATGAAGAACAGGCACAATGATCTCATTAAAAGTCACAGAGTCAACCAAAGCCCATATTCTGTGGATTTTCTCAGTTCTTTCTTTGGCTGCCAGTCAAGCATAGTTTTTAGTACCTGATATCACTTTGTTTGAGTATTTTTATTTTTGTACGACAATACCAATTTGCACCCTGCCTGTGGTTTTGTGGTCACTTCGGTCTTAGCTATTAGCCCATCTTTCTGCACTCCTCGTTTCCAATGCCATTCTTAATTACAATGCAAAATGAACACCTCCTGTTCCCCATTCCAGCCACACTGAACAGTGCCCCGTCGTGAGCCCAGCTCACCCTTTTAGCATGAGTCAGCTCTCGTTCCTGTTCATGGAGCCTCCTGACTGCATCAGGATTTCGTGTCAAGGAGAGGCATACTCGGCTCACTCGCTGTATATTTTAATGGCAACGTCTACTGGATGTCCCAAAAGAGCTAATGAAGTCCCATGAAATGAGGCTAAGTAATTGATGTCTTTATGCAGAAACTAATTTGCTTGTAAAAACCTGCCCTTTGTATCATAAATGATTCTGAAAAAATACATGCAATTAGAAAATGGAAAAGATATGCCAAAGTTGGTTACTCAAAATGTCTTTTTCTAGGAGATATAAACTGTTACAAAAGAAATAAATATGACTATGTGGAAAGCCAGTAGCCCAACAAAGCCCTAGAATGGCTGCTTTCCAGGAACTTTATTCCTTCACTTTACCCCTCCCCAGCTCTGTAGTTTATGAAGGACAGGCACAATGATCTCACAACTCCTCTGTAGTTTTGCTTTGGACTTCAGTCTCCTCCTCTCTCCTGTGACAATTTCCATGTCAGAGTCCCACGACCACCCTAAAACCTTCCTCTTCCTAACCTTTAAGTTTCTAGATTTAGCCCTCCCACAGTGATCGTACTTGAATCATCCCTTTTCACACAGACCTCGGGCTCCTGCGCAGAACTGCTGAGTGCTCATTTCCAACCCAAGCCAACGAATCATCCAGAAGGGCAGGCACTGCGTGTGACAGGCTCACCTGAGCCCAGCAGATCCAGAGAACCATTTATTGATGTCAAAACCTTTATTGTTGCCAGCAAAATGATGGTTCAAGAAAGCCCATGATCTGGTTCTCCACAGTGCCACTGGTTCTGTTTCTCACTGTTTGGGTTCCTGTTGTCACCCCTCTGAGACTTAGCATAAGAAAGTCCAAATGGCTCACTAGATCTCAAGCTCAAAGGGAAGTCCAGCTCATGTTTTTTTTAATTTCTACTAGATGACCCACAGAGGTCCCTTCCAATCCCGAACATTCTCTGTGATTCTCCCTGCCACTCAACTGAGCTAGTCTGCTCGTAAAGACTGGATGATCCTATAAGACCAAGAAAGAAATAGTGAGAGAACAAATAGTGAGAAAATACTTCCAGTCACATACAGGATGGGTGTGACCGAGGACCTCGTTCAGAGACATTCCGAACTGACCCTCTGCATTAGCAAAACCACATGACACTCCTTCCCCTTTCTTCCCTGCGCTATGAAGGCACGGTCAGTGTTTTCTTCCTTCTTCCCTCACCAGTTAGTTCTTCATACACCCTGAGTTTGGTAACATAACCTTTGTTAAGCTAGGAGACTTTTCCTAAACAGAAGGATAATCAGGATGATTTGGAAAGATGCCTCTTTTAGCTTAATATGCTATCTTCAATGATGCTGAACAGAGCAAAAAGGATAGAATTTCACCTCAGCGTTACAACATTGTGGAAACAAACACGAATCTTGTTAGAGAGCAAACAGCAACCACAGAGCTCTCCTTGTTATCCTTGCTGACTGATCTGTGCGATAATCGCAGGCTAGGACGACTGTATCCCTCTCAAGCCAGAGTTAACCTTATTATACAGTCAGAAGCCTTCCTGAATTCTGTGGCCATCACCCTGCACAAAAACATGAAGTTAAAATTGTTTCTTTGAATTCAAATAGGATCAATACCTCTCAGGAGACAGATGGGGTTTTCTTTTCTACATTGAAAAAAGAATCAGTGTCTGGAGTTCTGGCTCGCAGTATTCATTCAGCTACCGAACAACACCAGGAAAAAGCAGCAGAGAGTGGGCACCTGCTCTTTTCCTTGGTCAGCTCTGGATCTTAGAGTTTGTTGTTTTACATAAAGGGAGCTTGCTATTGCTCTTGCATGCTGCTTTTAAAACAACACAGTCTGGCTCAGGCAAGAAAGGCACGTTTATTCTTTTTTGAAGCTTTTTCATTTTTAGTTGTAGCTGAATCCTCTAGGTCAATTGTATCTGCAGGGGTGGGAGAGGAATTTAATTGCTTTTACTTCCTACCTTCATCTTAGGGTGACCAGTCCATTAATAATGCACAGGAAGCAACTAGGAAATGCATGGTAGATCAGGGATTAATTGATATTTGGAAAGATTTCAATCCACATTTGAAGGAAAAGGTTATGCACTGTAGTCCAGCTCTAGTTACTATTTGCATTTTATTATTTTATTATTTCTTACAGCCCTGCTTCTTCTGGTTTTAGATCTGTTTTCCCTCTTCCTTGGCCAACCAGGCTTTTACAAAAATTTCCTCGTTTGTTTCTTTCTAGAGATATTTGTTACATTTTTGATACGTGCCACCCCATACCAAATAAATATATACATTTCTCTGTAGTTTCCAGTAAATGTGTTTTTTTCTGCACTGACACCACCCACAGTTCCTTTATGAACAAGTTAACTTTCCACAACGTTATTGATTTCTGTGCTTGGAAGTTGTAAGATCAATAGCTTTAGAGGCAAAAGTCCTTCAATTCTTTCACCGAATAGGTGCTGCAAGCTTGCTTCAGTGCCTGCTGATGGGCTTCAGCACATCGCTTTTAGTAAGAAACATGAGCAAGGCGCTCCTCAAATCAACAAGGCACTGAAATAGAGGAAACAGATGGGTAATTCCAGTGATGTCAGGGCAGGAAGGTAGGGTTTAGTTGGTTTAAACATGATGAGCCTGACACCTCGATTTGTTTTGCCTGTGTTGCCCCACAGGAATGACAATGACTTCAGTAACTTCTTCAGCAGTTTTAAAAGCAGCAGAACACCTAATACTGACACCCATAAAAACAGTAACTACTGGTGGCAGAACTTGACTCTAGCTGTCAGGAGCAAGGGACAATGTGAAAAAAACAGAAGACCCAACAGAAAAGATGTATTAGATTCTTTTAAGACCTTGAGAAATTCACCATCTTTTCCAGATGCCAGTTACATTAAAATAGACTAAAGTTAGGAATATAACATAAATGTCCAGTTACAAGCACTTTGACAATGTTAGGTGAATTGGACAAAGACCTTTTCAGAACCCCTGGTGTTACAGCAGCTTTTATGATGGCATTTGAATTTGAGAGTAATGGAATCTCCTAAGCAGCTAAAGCCAGACAATTTGGAAGAGTTTCAAGGCTGCTAAACGCACACCACAGAGAGACACTGATGGTTGTAAAATCTGAGTGGCCATCTCAATTTAGTATTAAAATGTCGAAGGAGAGGTAGACCTGCATTTCATATGTTGTACCCTGAAGTATCTGGAATACTGATCATGGAAACACCTAAGTTCTTTTCTAATAACCTGCCACTCTGGAAGCAGAGCTAGACGAGTTACAAAAGTGTGTTAAGATATAGTGTGTGCGTAAAGAAACAGTGATGGTGACTCTCCTTTGCAGTAATGACTTTGGAATCAGAGAAGTCCACCTCCCTGTCACTCAGAGCTAGTAAAGGTCACATCGTGACTTTCAAGGTCCTAATAATGAGTGTTTTGCACCCCAAATGAAGTTCTGTTTTTTCTTCCCTATTTGGTGGACCAAGAGAAAGGGAAAGTCACTGAAATATAAGATGTAGCTCAAGAAGATGCCCTGGAGGAATCTTTTCTCACCTCACCACATCATGGTGATAGCAGCTACTGAAAATGCCACCTTTTTTCCCACCGCAGGATATTTCAATCCAGGCCTGAATTTTATTCAAACATCCACTGTCTACTGAGTAAGAACACTAAGCAGCATATCCTGTATTACAATATTAAATCAAAAATATATGCCATTTACAGCTAGTGGTAAGAGCTGTTTTCAAATCCCTTTGGTATTTTTCATCCATAGAGCTATTTGGGGGATTTTGCTAATTCTGGTTTTATTAACATATTTGGTGAAGCTTATCTGAGTTTCATCTCTCAATCTAGGAGACTTTGCAAGCACTATTTGCTGATTTATCTGCTTTGACTGATTAAATAAATGAAAAAAGTATTGTGAATTGTAGTGGTGTCACAATGGAGTAGTTATGCTTTATTTTAATTAAAATTGGGGTCTAAAAAAATATTTTATTCAGTGGCTATCTACCTGGGCATGCTTGGCCTAGTTTCTTCAAATACCTAGAGATTCTGCTGAAGTCTTCGTTTACTCAATCTGCCAAATCCACAGACCTGATTCAGTGTACAGCTCAGGCTGCAGGCACATTTTTAGCCAAAAGAATCTGAATTCAGTGGTCACAAGCATTTGTGTAAGGCCTGTATTGCTTTTATACAGATCTGCTCTTTCTACCTCTGCTCTACTTTCCACAACTTCCAGGCTCTGCAACTTGCTGGGGTTGCAAGCTTTCGCTGCAACATTTGAGGAAAGAAGGCTCCATGAAACTTCTATTTCTATTTTATTTTCCACCAAATCTCTGCAGGAGCCCAGAGGTAGTCATGTACAAATCTCGGAGTTTTCTGTCAAGGAGGCATGACCAAGAATCGTGAAAAAATAGTGAAACTTGTGAAATCATCACAGCACAAAGCAATACAAGGTCTTGAAATCAGAGGAATCGAAACTTAAATAGCATTAACTTACCTTTGGTGAAATTCCCAGCTACATGGTTTATGGCCGTGCCTCTGTCCTTAGCTGTGCCAAACATATCCTGGGTTCTGGTGGAGGAATTGAGGCTTCTTGTAATTACCATCAAATAAATATGAATTTCCATCATGGATTGTTTTTCATTTTAGTTGGCAACGATCTCATCGCTCTCAAAACCAGTTGCATATTGCCTTGGAGACCAGCAGGTTACCTGGATGTTGCTAGGATGCACCATTTGCCTGATTCTCTCTCCTTTTTCTCAGCCACAATGCCCACTCCCTGTGCTGTTAAACCTTTTGGACATTGCCCAGGATACCCTTCTGCTGGGAAGTCCTTAAGTAGCCATGTGGCTTACATTCCTTCTCGTAATGCATTGAGCTTATATTGAAATACTGAACAGATAATATACGCTTATGCATTTATTGTCCCCAGATGGCCTGCGTTGGCCTTTTGTAGGAAATGTTGCAAATGGACCACAAGTGAAGTTGATGCAAAGCTGAGAAAAGCAGGTGGATAGGGCTATATATGGATAAATTGAGAGAGGATGTGAATGACAGAACATATCTGCTATCTAAAACTTCTATACAATCAATGCAGCTCGTGTGGGATGGAAAAAAAAAGTAGTCCAACTACCCTTTTCTCCCTAATCATAATGTTTTAATACAACAGAATAAAGTGGCATATAAAAAGGTAATGTGCATTTTCTTCAAGGACTTGTTGAAAACTATAATACAGTATCTGTGTAATTTACTGGTAATACGTACACAATGTAAAAGATCCAGAGCAGAGAGTACTATCACTATATTTAGAGATAATGGCGCTTTTCTTTCATAGGCTTGATATAAACTTTGATTACATAGCATTTCTTTAATTTGCTGCTATTCAAGAAAACCCTTAGAGCACTGCAGCAAGCAATGCCTCTCTTTTACATTTGCATTTTTTAATTTGCATTTTTTAATTTCCCAGACCACAGCTCCACACCTACACAGGCTTCCCCTGTGGGAGGGAAGAGAATATTTTTCAGTATGAATGGTACTGTTTCTCTTCTCAAATAGCTGTAGTTATTAATTCCAGAGATTTACAAAAAATCGCTTTGCTGCTGTATCACTTAAGTGCGGAGGTTTTTTCCTGACTAACATCAGATGCCAATCTATTGCTCCGCTGGTACCCATTTTAAATAGGGCAGCCAAGCAAAAAGTTCAGCCTGCTCAAATGACTAGCTGCCTTTCTAGCAGCCTGCTCTCGCATTCCTTGCATACTCCAAAATGCCACTGAGTGCAGGAGGAGTTTGGTGCTTTTAAAGGAAGAGCCATTATGTCTGTAATAGGTCAGGCCCCCCACGGCACACTAATGAAGAGAATCTAGACCAGGTTACTCAGCACAACAGACCTTCAGATCTACTATTTACTAACCAACAGGGACCAGTTTAGTAGATACCTTTAAAACATGTACTAAAATCCACGTTCTAGGAGCTAGGGTATTTGCCCGTGATCTGGGTGATCAGCATTTTAAGCCCTACTCTGCCTCACTTGGATGGGGAGCTCAGCCCGGATCTCTTCCATCTCTTAAGAGCGTCAGGCTCCTCTCAAGACAGAAAGGTAATGAGAGGCAGATCCTGGAAACATCCTGGTCACATCACTCGTGCGGCAGATGACAAAGTTAGGACATCTCATCAAGTAATTCTTTCAACCGCTGGTATTTCACTGGGTGTGCAAATTGGAGCAGTGTCACTGGGGCAGACTGCAAGAGCCCACAGCACTCAGAAAGGCAGAGCCCTCTCAGAGATATGGGAGACCTAAACTCAATTCCACGTGCCAGATTTGACAGAGGGATATTTAGCTTCCCATTTCCTAGAAGATGCCCAGTTAACAAATAAAAAAGAAATGGTCTCTCCCTCACTCTGTTTTGGTAGGGAAGGGGCAAGTTCTTTCGGGTACTGACCTTCAAGAGAAATTTCAGAATCCCAGGTGATTCCTATGCACTCAGAGGCTGGACTAGAAGGCTGTCCTTCCCCGGAACATCTCCTCCTGGCTCCCTCACTAACTCCCCTGCAGTATGCTGGCTCCCGGGACTGTCATTTTCAATACCCAGCCTGCCTCCTGCTTTGCAGGCAGACTCGGTGCCTAAGCTGGATTTCTATATCGAACGCAGAGTCTTTGCTCTTAAAAGCCTGGAATGCTAAATTGGAGGCATGACATAAAGAGGGAAGGCAACAAGCAAAATTAGACCTGGAGAAGAGATGGCAGCAGCAGGACAATGGCTTTGTTCAGGAATTTTAGCCAAGTTGTAATGCCAGTCTATTGAGGAGTGACTGTCTCCAGAACAACTCCATCCAGAGGCTGAGGCAACAAAACATATTATTTATTTGACTTGCTCTACCCAAGACCTTGCGAAAGAAAATTCACAAACACAGCGTGTCTTCCCAAGACTGAACGTTTCCTCACATAATAAGGTGGAAAAAAAAGAACTCGGAAGACTTTATATAACAGCACCATCTCATGACACCTGCCATAACAATATTTTATTTGTCAGTCTCTTATCCTATGTCTCTTCAAGCTTGACTAGGTTACTGCATCAAAGGGAAGGAGTAATAGTATCATTTCAGATAAAAGAGAAAGAGAGAAGCATGCTGTACACAATCTGCCCATCATGTCACCTCACAGTAACATTAACCAACCAGGCAACACACCTATGAAAAATAGACAGCCTTATAGTATGGCAATCCATGTAAATTAGAGCTTTTCTCAGGTGCGGTAAAAAATGCTCCGTTCTTATATGGTATCTGTAATTCAAAATGCTTTACACAGATTCATTAACGTAATATACTTTATGCACATCAATACACTGAGGCAGAGAAAGATTAAATAAATGACAAAGCACAAAATTGACTAGACACAGGACATGGTAGAGCCATAAACAACACAGAACTCCTGGATTCCAGAATGAAGAAAAAAAAGCCCTATTCTAATAGAATTGTTTCCTTTCCGTTTCTTGAAGGCTGTGTTTCAGGCAGCAAGTTCTGCTGTGCCCAACATTCAGCACATGATCAGCTCTTTGCAAGTACTGAACTGAATAAATAACATTAACTATAATCCCACCAGCATGTCCTAAACTACTAAATCTATAGAAATTTTAAACCTCCATATTTAACTGACTTTGGTAAAGATAAATCTGAAAGCTGCACTATCTTGGTACTACTAATTAATATATAATAATAATAATAATGACTAATCATGCTGCTCTAATAAGGATTTAATCCTACAGATCATTTCTATGAAAGCACTTTGATAATAATGATTATTTATTCTTACAGTGCATTTTTCATGCTAGCAACTTCAAGTACCATGATGATTAATAAAGCTAAAGAAATTGAGAGATAGATAAAATAACAAGCTTATGAGACTGCCAGTGCACAGATCTTATTAAATAAACATTAACAAAAAATAAAGCTGTAAAGGAGATTCTCCTGGGAGAGGGCAAAAATAAAAAAAATAAACCAAAAAACCCTTGAGGCTATGTCAGCAGGATTGAATTGACCTGTGTATCAATGTCATTTCTCTTGTCACTCCAGCAAACAAAATAAAATAATAAATAGCACTTAGTGAGCTGCGGACTAGGTTGTCAGATGGTATAAATAGGTGCATTGGCATTAATCTAAAGCAGCTGTGCATCTGGCCCTACCATTTCAAAGGGCTGAAAGAGAAAATACCTCATATGTCTTGTCCATGATGCCTTCAACGTACATCAGAGCAAGGATCTGCACTGTCAGTGCCTACATACTCTGGTGATAGTTCGTATATACATGTGAGCTTTTTAGCTGGATTAGACATACTGAGATCTGCTAGAGGCTTTTTTGTCTGCAGAGTTTAGGATTTAAGTTCAGTAGAGGTGCCTCTTGCCTCCCTCCTCTCATCTTCCCACTCCTGCAGGTTAAACCAAAGGCTTTGGTATGACCCAAGTTAGACTTCCACTGATATTCACAGCAGGACAGTAGGAAGAATTCACCTGGTTCAAAAAAATCCCCCAAAAGGGATCAGTTTAGCCTACAAAGCACTGCATAGGCAGCATTTTGCCAAACTAGCTTAGAAAGGAAATCACCTGGGCTGGCACGATTCACAGCAGCAAAAGAAATCATTTGCAGGACGGCTTATGTAATTAGAGAAGCCTGGGTAGCAATACAGGTGGTTTTCATACACGGAACTTGATCCTTCTCAAGCAGCTTTTACTGGTTGACTTCCCTGGCAAAGTTTTGGTAGCACAGACCAATGCTAAGAGATACATTCAACAGCAAAGACCTCTCCTGGAAGGAGAAATCGTTAGAGGGTGAGTAACTTTCTGCTTAAAAGAGTCCCCTGGCTTTGTTACTATCTGGCACAGATAACTCCAGTGGCAATGTGAAACCAGACAGAAACAGATTCTGGGATACACAAAAGAGGAGAGAGGTCCCCGTATGGAGGTTTGCTGAGACATCAGGTATAAATGGAAATAATCCCCAGTGATTTGCTCATGGGCTCCGTGGTGATGTCCACATGCTGGCATCAGGAAGGCAGAGAGAGGAGCACTGGGATTTGTGAGGAGTTACATGGGGGTATCCAAACCTGAGGTGTGAGAAAGGAGGAGAGGAGTGAGTCTGCGGAAGAAAAGCTGAAGGAATTTATTGCAGGGGAATTCTGCAGTTCTTCCTCTTCATAATCATATTTACTTAGGCAGTTTAGGAAATGATTGCACAGAGAAAGATATAAAAGAACAAAACAGGATGCCAGGTAAAGAGAAGCCCAGCCCTCGGTCAGACAAACTACATGCTGGTAAGAAATAGCTGGCGTGTTGTGAATACAGACTATATAAACACTGTCTGAGGTTCGTGGAAGTACTGAATGGAACCAACTGTCTCTTTGTTAAGGGGATGAACAACGTTTCATTCCAAATAAATATGAAGAGTAGCCTCCAGCAACAGAAAGCAAATCTGAATAGGAAGAGATCTTAGCAGATCTAATAAAGGCTTTCTACACTACCGGTCGATCCTTCTCCAAACTAATTTGTGAACAAAGAGAACAAAGGGCTGGATGTTTCTCTGGAGGCAGTCATATTTTCGAACTCAAGAGTAAATTATGTTGAATGAGAATACAAAGTCATAAAATATAATCAGGCTATTAGCTAGGTAAGAATTGTGGGGAAGATACAGTGCACCACGATGAATTCCTAGTGTTACATATGAGAAGTAGAGACAATAGAAATCAGTGGAAAATTTGGCATGCAGTGATTTCCTTCCCTGGGCCTCCTGCAATCTGCAGAACTCTGCAGAATTTCTTGGGCCTCTTGGTCAGCTTTCTCTTTTGCTGAAATATACTCGGATTTCAATGCTAACTACCACTGCCACAAAAGGAGGGTAGTTATAAAAGGTTGGTTTGCAAAAATATTTATAAATTCTGTAGCTTTCTATTTTTAGGTGTTCAATTTAAGGCTTCTGGTGGCTGCAGACATCTGTCTTGTCAGAGATTTCTCCGTGGTGCTAACAGAAGTGAAGCTGAACTGAAGACTTAGATTCATCATGAAGTGGGAACTGGGACTTTGAATCTAGAGAAAATGGAACCCAGAGGAGAATCATAAACACACACATTTTCTTTGCATATAGATGTTTGTATTATTCCTAGAGTTATCAAATAAATCTTGAAATAATCACATGAGCCAATCTGTGCAGCAATAGAAATAAATAGGAGTTTTGTTAGTGACTTCCAGCGGGATCAAGACAGATCCTGGCTGTAGTCAGTGAGAGCTCTCAGGACACCAGTAAGCCTGGCTGTTTGTTGGACTCCATTGCTGCTGTTCAGCCTGATGTCAACTTCTGAGGCTTGTGTTCCCCTTCACATTGCCTGTGTTTCAACAATATATAGCTCACTGTCCATGCTTAACCACACACCCTTGGTTAACGGTCCCCTGTTCAGTGTGCCAATGCACTCGCTCTCCTTCTTTTTCATATGATATATATCAGAATATCGTCTAAAGTAAAATTGGAGTTATTGGAAGCCCATTTGCTCAACGTTTGTGCTAAGAGACAAAAGTCCCAGACTTGCAAGGGAAACTTTTTGCTTGAAGGATTATCCCAAATAACATTTTCACGAAGGCTGGAGAGTGTATCATGCACAAAGGAGAGATCATGCAAGACTGCTGGAGTCTCAACACCACCATACTTGAACAACAGACTGAAATTCAAAAGAGGAAAAACCTGCGTGCATGTCAGCGGGATGATCAGCATGCAGCCTGTGGTAGGTGTGTGCTCTGTGAGTTACAAAAATTCTGATAGCTAGGAGAAGGCTTTAGAACAGCAGAGTCTAAAAATGTGATTATTCCAGCTATGAAGAACAGGAGGTGCTCAGAAGCTCTGGACAACATGGAAAGGACATCAAAGAATAGCAACTAGCAATGCTATTCAGAAAAATTACCCTGCTTAAGGGAAATCATGTATGAGAGATTTTTAACACAAGTTATCTTCAGTCAACTCAGAAAATCAAGCAATCAATCAGCCAAATTACAGTTGCAGTTCCTACATGCTGGCACTGCCCAAAGGATCAGGGAATGAATTTTCAGCAACAACAGGTATACCCTGACCAAAAATACCAGCGCAGAGCTAATTAATGGGTTAGAATTTGGAATGCTTAATGGGGTGAAACAAAGCCTGTGAGGGACTAAAGGCAGGCCTGTTTCACGAGAGAAGCAGTGTGCTCCTGCCATCAGCAAGGTGCAAAGTAGCCCAGGATTGCATGGAATAGAAAATTAAGTTCAAGAATGAGCTGGTAAAAACCGGGAGAATAGCTTCTCATCTTGGATCCAACCACACGGTTGATTTTGATCAGTTTGATTTGCATGCTGCAGCTTCTGCTAAACAGAAAGTCCATCACAGGATATAAAATATTATTTCGTTTGTTCTTAAGGTTTCCATTTGTTCTTTTCTATAAGGTTCAAAAGAATCTTTTGCTTGTGCTGTTTTGCTCATACCACACCTGAAAGAACTAAGAAGTGAACTCTTTGTTTATCCTCAGGGCAGGTGCTCTGTAGATTATCACAGTCAAGCTTTGTTGTTCTGCGTTACAAAGTCTTCAACTTTGACCTAAGAGTACAATTCTTGCCCCACTAAAAAAATGAAAAAATAAAGGGAAGACAGAGAAATAATTCTTTATTCTAAGCTGGTGCTTTGTCTTGCTTTAGTAAAGCCTTTGCTGTACAGACACATACACAAGCTTTCTAGCTTCCTGCACTTGACTGCTACTCAATACTGCAGCTCGTCTGGGGTTGAAATCACTGTCTTGGTATGGGTAGAAAATTGGAAGCGTAGACTCTCTTGGGGAATTCAGCAGTGTTAACTGCATGACTTGGCAATGCTCAGGGGAGACCTTCCAGGTGACATGTAAGGAAATAACACACATATATCTCACTTCAATATGTAGCAAACCAGAGTGTTGATCTCCCTGCACAATCTGTTGACAACTTTACCCTTACGCTGAACGATGACACACAGGTGGAATTATCTTGTTCCATTAAGGATCTTTAGAAAAACATATATATCAGCAAAAGCCTGCAAAAGTGTTCTCCTCCCAGACAAATATGGTACAAATCCTAAATTCTGGACTTATTTCAAAAGAATAAATCTCTGAAAGATATAAAATGTTCTGGAGTTATTTCAGAAGAATAAATCTCTAAAAGATAGAAAATGTTTTCTACTTATTGGTGTGTAGGGAAAAGTAATACAGTAAATTACTGCTCCAGTCACCTGTCCTGGTATGATCTGGGATACAGGATAAAAATGCACACTGCAGCTCGGAACAGGAGGTGCAAAGGTGACTTTTGAAATCCCCGGATCCCAAGCTAATTGCTAGGCAGTCCCCAAGCATAAGTTAGAGCAGCCTTCAGCATCAGCATCTAAACACGCCTTTTGTTCCAGTCCAAAGCCCGTTAGGAACCATGCCCTAATACCACAGGAGTATTCTCTGGAAAAACAATTAATAAGTTCCAGAGCCGGTTGCTTCATCAGCCTGCAGAAACCCTTATTTAACTCTTTGCATAATTTCAGTACTGATAGTTTTGACCACCTCCTGTGAGAATAAACCACACTGCCTTTATTCATAATTTAACAACCTTTTTATAATATCCAGTTAAAATAGTCTCCTGACAATCAATGAGTGGCTCTTGTGATATCCAAGTCTGTGAAAGTTTCTGCTTTTTTGTTCCTCTGCAGAAATTTAGAAGCTATAAACATCCATTAATCTCAGGAGGTGGTCTGTAGACCTCAGACCATATCCAGTAATCTTGGAAAATTTTTCTCAGGCCCAGATGGACACTGCCTTGAAACTTCTGACTAGGTTGGTTAAATGGCTAAAGCACAGATATATCCCAGATGTTATCATGGACGTTTGTCTTGACTAGTCATTTAGCTTTGAAACGCACAGATACTTGGCATCAAGTTACATTTTCTTAAAATTGTTACCAGTGGAAATTTGATATTTATGAAAAACCTTCTTCCTATGAATGCTGAAATGTGGCAATTACCAGTACATAGGGCTACCAGGTCTACACAGAAGATTCACGTGTGAACAAGGGAGATATTTATTTATCATGAAAGACAAAAATATCTCCCTCCTTTTCCTGCAGTATCAGAATGGCAGACAGGAGCCACGGGTTTGATTCTGATCACATGAGGTCACAGCTTGCAGGAATGAGTACATGGGTGTAAAAAAAACCCATAGGGCTAAAAGCAGTCTGCAATAGATCTTGTTCCAAAACAAGACTTTTGTTGATCCTTGGATTCTCAAAGGAGTCAAAGATAGTTGGAAACTCCATTCCTACGAAACGTAGAAGTCAGATGTTTCATGCTTGTAGGTGCCTTTGATAAAACCTGTGTTTTGTCCTAGCTGCAATAAAATAAAAAACAAAAACCCAAAAATCAACCAACCCTCTCTCTCTGTTTATACTTTGTCTATTCCATGTCCTTCTCCAGGAGCAACAATATTGCAGCACCCCACAATCAGGTGGCTGGCAGCTGGGCACCACTGTGCTCAGTATTCAAACCCAGAGATTATAAGTGGAAAGAGAGAAACTGTGTCAAGGGAATCTCCATCATCTGTACCCTGTAACTTAAAATCAGAGACCCCAAGTGTGTTACTTTTGAATTCTTGAAGGATACAGGCCTCCAAAATAAATGACCTCTGCCAGTTGTGAAACACTCTAAAGCATACGTTGGAAACTTTCACTAACTTTAAAAGTGACAGATTAAAACCTCTAGCAACAAAGTTTTGCTTCTTCCCTTCCGCAATCCGTGAGAAATTCCACTCTCACTTGCAGTGAAGGATTTGGGTATTCTTTTGAACATCTTCCAGCAAGCCACACCAGCCTGCTACAGATTGATTCTAATCTTGCACCAGCAAAAAATAAATGTAAGTACACTGGATCAGAGATGCTTTGGTGCACATCCAAAACCAGGCTCCAGCTGCAGACATGTATATTTTTATGCTAAGAAATCCTAAGTTTGGCATGCAGAAGAGCTCTGCTGGAGGGGACCAGGGAAAACTGGTACTTGCGTACAGTAACTCAGCCACACAATTCAGTTTTTACTGACTCTTCCACTGATGAATCCAAAGTTTTGTCTCAAAGGTTATCAGCATGCCAAGGCAGTATCGGGGACACAGAATCAGGAGTACAACGAAGGAAACTGTAATGTCTCACTGAGCCATTTACAGAACAACAGTAGATACCTGGCTCCAAAAAATCTGAAATCTGTTCAGATAGAGTTGCCTCTTTGCATGGTCAAGGGGAGTCCTCTGTGCTGAAGTGAGTAAAAGGTCCTTCTTGACAGCAGGCAGTGTATGAGACCATTCCCTTGAGAGAAAAGTTCCAATTATTTCTAGTGCTCTCTGCAGAAAACACCTCAGAAAAATCCTCCATAGCTGCGGTGGCCGCAGGCTCCACGGTCAGCTCGCAGCAGTGCCCGGCGCAGCAGCGTGTGCACTGCCCTCACCCGAGACAACAAACAGGGCTCGTGCCTGCGGTACTGGCCCAGCACCAAACCACTAAAAGAAGGAAAGAACCGTGGAAAGAACAAATCTGGGGGAAATTATTCTTCAGTATAAGTTCAGTTGAAAGGAAATTTTTCTCAAACTGGGCGAACACTAACTTCAAAATCAGGAGTTGAAGATACCATGACTAATTCTGTCTTTCTGAGTTTGCAAACAACTGTGCTGGGAAGTACAAATGACTGTCTTACTTGTAACAGACTTATTCTGATACCTAATGTTGTCAGTTTAAAAAAAAAGTTTAATATTTCATTACCTGGTAGCACTAGCAAAAATATTTAGCTGATATGTCTACCCCTAAACTCCATACAATCTCCCTCCACAATTGAAATCCACATGTGCCATAGACCTCAACTGTGTTCTTCACTGACTTTGTACATGACATCTTGTATGACACAGTTATGCATTTTCAACCCAAAAACCAGTTGGATCTGCAGTATGATGCTGCAGATGGAAAATGGGGAGGACGGACAAGACATTATGAGATACACCGAGCATCATATCAGAAGAAAAAAGATGGTGTGGTCCCTACTCTGACTACATTATTCATTTTCATATTTAATTAATAAAAAATTTTGTCTAATTTCCACAAGGTTTCCAACCTCTTACAAAATACAGCCCCGAAATCTTGACATCCTCCTGCAAAATTGTGGTTAAGCTGGGTACTTCAAAAGTAAAAAGACTAATTTTAAAGACAAAGCCCAAAGCCCCGATTACCTCCTATCTTTAGTGTTTAAGGTTATTGAAAACAATTTTGGACAACAGTGTTGATAAAGGAATTGGTGTCTTTTCTTCAAATATCTTTTGAAAAGGGCCAGATTCTGACCGTTATGTAACAGTAATGTAAATCAGAAGCAATCTCCTTGAAGTTAGTACAGATCAGATTCCAGGCTCATAAGATTTTGCACTCTGAATTTAACTATCTACCATGCCTGCGAGGTTACAGCACAGACCTAAAAGAAGGTATGATGTAAGATCAATGCTAAGGAAAGAGTTTCATTTAGAAGACCATCTTTTCCCATCAGACATGACAGGAGATTTATTATTCCAATATTATTGTTGAAAGTAGAAGAGAGAGAAAAAATAAACAGGAACATATATTTTCATTTTATGACTGTGAATAACATTTCATACTGTAAACATGGTCTATAACATTTACTCAGTAAAAAAAATAATTTCAATACAGTCCTTATTGCTAGCTCGGCAGAGCCTCCCCAGAACATTGTGTTAATGATTAATATGAAGTCAGTGGAATTCCACAGTTGTTGAGAGTCTTGTGCCCAAGAATGAACTGCATTGCTAAATCAGCAAAGACAGTTGTCAAGGTAACCTCTATGTAATCTATTTAACTGGCTCCCAAAACACCAATCAAGGTCAGATAACGCACTCAAGCACCATATGAACACACTCATACGGCATAAAGCTTTGTATCAAGACAGCAGGGAGGAAAAAACCTCATTAGGAAGTAGGGTGAAAAAAAATAAATTCAGTTTTGAGAAGTGTTAATTGGGATTGCAGTTAGCTTTGTGGGGAAAGCATGCCGCTCATCTGAATATGTTTTATCTATAGTAGAAGTAATTTCACTCTAGTTCAGTTTGAATGGAAATATCCTTCTACTAGTGTTTAAAAAAACCCCCCAAAACCAACCAAAAAACCCACCCAAAAAGTAAAACTAGCTGTGGATAAATTATTAATTTGATTTATTGTTTTATTAATGCAAGACTGGCATTGACACTCTGATACAGAGTTCTCATTTTGTTTTGCTCTGCAACAGATTTTTGTGTTACTTAATAAGAAACGAAATGCCAGCAGCATCTCAGGGCTGGTGATACAGCTCCCCACACAAGCACAGCTCCACAGGTCCTGCTCCCCTGCTGCCTCTCCCCTCCCGTGGAAACTTTCCAGTTTTTTCTGGAAAGGAGAATGATCTACTTTGAGTTACAATCTGATGAGTAGCTTGAATTTTAAGTTGTATTTATTTTCTGTGCATTCATGTCTCTACAGCCATAACAAGGGCTGGCAAGAGTCACTGGGGTCTGAACTGATTTTTATTCCAACAATTGCTGTGCATACAAATCACATCCTTTGCTTGATATTTACTGCTTTGCTCATCCTGGAAGCAAAGAATAGTAAGCATTATGAGAATTAAAAAGGTTGTCTGTTTCCCTTGGAGCCTCCATACTCTTGTCCTCTGCTGGAAAGCTACAGTGCTCCGCAACTTCTTTGTGTCTCTGTTCCTCAGTGGATCTCAGCGAATATCCCTATGCTGCTTACACTAAAGGCACATACCAAGGGAGCTATTTCCTTCCTTCAGTTATACAATGTTGGTATCATGGAGCTGTGCTAAATCAGGAGACTGCTCCTGTTCCACAAAGATGCCAAAAGGTCTTGCTGTAGAAATGAAGAGCTAAAAATAACAGCTCCAAAACTGCAGAAGGCAATCACAGTAAAGACTATATAAACATCTGTGTGTTTAGACAATATTTTTGGCCAATGCCATCCATTAAAAAAATCAAAATTCTCCTTTAAATGCAAGATGGCTGCATACATCATACTTTGATGAAAGAAGAGATGCAATTCTGAGAGCTGAGATTCACGAGCAACTCTGCTTAAATTGTAGACATTTAGTGTTTCTCAGGGTTTCCTCCTTTGCAACAGCGTGTGAGATCCGTATGCCTGTCTGGCATCAGCGCAGGATCCAAAGGCTATAAAATCATGTACTAGTTTAGGAAACAAGGAAGACAACTGCACATTCTAGTCATCCCCAGTGTGGGAGGGTGCGATGGTGCGACAAGCTGCTGCTTATCATGTTGCTGCTGAAGGCAATCATGTAGGCAGAACCCATGGCCTTCACAGAACTACCCCAAGGACTGCTCTGCATCCGCCAGGCCCAGAATAACAAAGCTGCTAAGGTGCCTCCAACCTGCTTGAGAAAGTCAAGCTTCGGGAGAAGACAAACTGCACTGCATGTCACAGCATCTCGCCTTAGAGTTGTAGGGCAGGTGTGCTCTGTGGTGCACCCACATGCGCTTCTCATCGTGGCTGTGTTCCAACACATGCTCTTTTGCGTTTCCATCTCAGGGAAACAAGACTGTGGGCTTGGTAGTACCTAAAGCTTGTCCGGATGTGGAGTCAGGATAGATGCAGCGTGAACAACTCCATATGAACACCTTAAAGTGTTCATATATTTTTTCATGACACTATTCTGTAAAATAACCATCACCATAAAACCTGAACACATTACCAATATTCAGGAATTAATCTTCACCACAGACCTGTTAGGCACAAAAAGCTGCAGGGTCCATTTTGAGATCAAGAAGCTGAAGAGGAGGCAGAGTGACTTGCTCGAGGTCAAACAGGATGCACATGGCACAGTCATAGATAGATGCCAAGAACCCCCCAAAAACCCAGCCCAGCTGAAGCACTGTGGTCTCTGTCTTTAAAAGAGCCACTTGAGAGCTCTGAGCACCCACAAAACCTATTGATTTCAGATTTCACTGAGAGGTAAGAGCACTTGGCACTTGCCAGGTGTGTTAGCATAAAAGGAAGGAGCTTGTATATCTTTTCAAGCTCTAGAGACGGTGGCTGCTTTCAACAAGAAATTAGAAGCTTGTCTCTGGGTTTTGACATGTCAGACACAGAGGGGAGGACTGACAGCTAATGAAGCTCTGAGACAATTACAGTAACTCTCCCATGATGAGCTGAAATCCACCCCTGCATCACTGGGCACCAGTATAATGAAAGTTGGACTGTCCATAGCATATCCCCTCTTGTGCCGCTACAAACACTGATCTGACAGTGCAGATAAAGAGGAAAGTATAAAAATTGAAGGAATGCTCATTTCTAAGAGAGACTATGTCAGAAGACGCTGTATCCAGTCAATCGATGTAAGAGTGTTTCTTGTCCTGGCAAATACATGATAAGCCAAGTTTCAAACCAAACAGGATTGTAAATGTACATATTTATTGCAGTCCTTGAAGTAACTTGGTATTTCAGATCTCAGAAGGTGGTTCTGGATTCACAATGACCTGGGCTTTTACACGCCTTTGAATGTGGACCTAGGTTACTTTTGATATAATTTGGTTACATGAACAGAATCCATTTATATCCAACCAATACTCTGCCACTGTACCTTTTCTTTTTGTGTGTATAGTCTGTCTGTTTCCTTTATTAATTCCAATTAGACTTGAAAACACGGTCTGTACCCAGAACACTCCTCTTTACACCCATAAAATTGTTCTTATACTTCTAGGAAGTTTAATGCAGGGATAGAGAGCAGGTAACATCAGTGAGAGCATAGCACAGCCAGCGTAGGCAATGCTGGCAGCAGATACCATTCACTTCCTACTCAGAGACAGGATAACAGAGTTCTTGTGGATGGCCAAATATAAATATACTTATGGAAGATAAAGCAGGTTGGTCCTACTATCTAGCCACAAAAGTAATTTTAAAAGCCATGAGTAAACGTATATGAAACTGTCTCACTTACTGCACCATCTCTATTCTGCAAGTTATTACAGTAAAATCACGGTTACAATCATTTCAGTCAGCACTCCCTTTATGGAAGTACTTTCTGGAGGTCACAACCTGAAAGCATATTTATATCTGAGGGAAAACATTATGCTTGCAGGTTTTTGAGACATTTTTTAAAAAGGACAAAACAAAACACCCACAACAAAACCTATCTTGAACAATATTATTTGTTTACTTTAATGAACAAAGTTTTTAAAAGGGGTTTCTTATTTTTTTCTATTAACTTTTAAAAATTAAATTTAAAGGCTTAGTTTTCTTATTCCTAATGTCAAGTAAATACAATGGAAAACTCTGACGTAGTTCAAAACTGCAGGTGTATTTTTGCGTGCGTCTCACTCACCCACATGAGCATACACTTCAAATGTAACTGTTGGAGCTGCATTCAGAAACCTTGAAATCTGGAGGGGAAGGGAACCCCACAGACTTGGCCCTCATGCATGGCATCAGGATTGGCACTGTAAATTCTCGCATCTCCAAACGAGCATGAACTAATCCACCCACTAAGACAGGATTTACAAGACGGACTGTAACAGCTCCTAAGATAGCTGTTACTGTCTCTGGGTTGTTAATGCGTTTGCAAGATTAGTATTAATTACCCAATAAGGGATATATCTGTTTTGAGAGCTTGCAACAAGTCCTTACTTAATATTAGGTAAATAACATGCAAATGAAAGAACATACTGTATAAGCAATAAAGTGTTTAATTATTTGTATGTATTTTAAGGCTCTATAATAAATCTATCTTTGCAGGATCTATTACAGGTATATATTTATATATCTCTCTACGAATATTGATTATATAAAGGATATATTAGATACAGACACTCAAGGTTAAATAAACAACGCAAAGGTGATATGAACTAATGATTGCCAATACACTTGAACTTAGATACCTTTGATTCACACTGTTTATCCTTATTATAAAGAATGGTGAGGGAGCCTGCCTGCCCACCCCTCCCTCCCTCCCGCCTTTACAGTTCCAGTCTTTTCCTGGTATGGTATCACGTTCTGAAACTTCTGTAAACACCCTGCTTGACACATGAGAATTCAAACATTTTTCTCAAGTAAAGAAGGGAGAAAAAAAAATAGCTGAAAGCATAAATGCAGTGCAAAGTAGTGTCATTTCAGTGAAGCCTGCCGAGCAGTCCTGACTTTTACCAGCTGGGACCCCAACTACAGACTCTGATCCCCCCAGCCAGGCACCCGATAAACTGTCAATCCACCAGCCAGCAGGGAAAAGTTGCTTTTCCTCCTGCCATTTATCATGTTCCCCGAGTACTTTCAAGTAGCAGGATGAGGTGGGGGAGCAGAGACGGAGCTGGTCACGCCAGGATTTGCCGACCCTGGGTCACGGCGGGCAGTGCTGCTCAGTGCGGGGCTGATAGCCCCCGCAAGGCTCACGTTTGCTTGTTCCACCGAGATTCTTCTGGTTTATATCAAAACACAACAGCCAGTTATACTAATTCATCTTCATTTTCTGACGTAAAAGACCAACATGGCAACTCAGGCAACAGTTCAGATAAAAATGCTCATTTTATCTCTTGATACCTCTGTGACTGAATTTTCCTTCAAGATTAACAGATGGCTTAACTGTACCAAGTAAAGACTTTGCACAAGTCAGTGACAAAAAAAAGAGCTGTACAGGGGTTTTTTGGTAACATAAATCTCACCTAAACCCACCCCTGTAAACAGTAATAAGAACATGCAGTGTTTTTTAATTGAACATTAAACGCAAAAGTCCCATTACATTCACAGTACAGTATCCAGTTAATACATCCTTTGGGGTTTTTTTTTCCTTTGTCCCACCCACAGAGATGTTACAAATTGGATTTAAATTAAATTTCATTCTAAACACATATATTCAATCATAACAAACCAGTGATAAATTAGCTTATTCCATTTAAACTCATTGTATGCTCAGCCTGAGTACCTCCTGCTCCAACCCAGGGCCGATTTCCCAAAGGTCGGATATTTAAAGAACTGACGCACAAATGTGTGTGTAGCTATTAGCAGGGGAATTGGTTTGATTATTACATGAACTATCAGATTGAACTGCAGTGTGTGTTTTAAAGTGTGAATATGGAAAAGGTTTGGGTTTATTATTGCATGAGTAAGGGGGTATAAACAGATGGGTACAAACAGAGCGGTGCAGAGGTAGGTACAGCTGTTCTAGAAATGCCTGCCTTTATTTTTTCCTCTTTCTAAATACAATCTGATACAAAAAGAAACCCGTCAGTAACTTCCCTTTCAGCATAGTCTGTTATATATCCATTGAAACACCACTCCCCTTTAGCTACCTTTACTGTACAGGGATAACACGCAATGAGATTTTCATGTTTCTTTTTTTCCTTCACAGCTGGGCCCTTGCCAGTTTTAGCATTTAAAGGAAGCCAGAATGGGTCAGGTGTGGAGAGAACAGAGCGAATTTGATACCACTCCTGAGAGAACTTGGATAGTTTCCAATTCAATCTGTTTCGGGGGGGGCACAAAAGCAACAGGCATAAAAAAAAGATCCCGGGTGTTACCATGGCTAAACATCAACTGTGGCTAGATCAAACACTTGTGAAGCAAAGGATATTGAAACTGTTACTTGTAAAGGAAAAAAGCCATCATTTCAAATTTACAGTGGAACGCGTTTAGAAAATAAACATTCTCCATTTGCCCTAAAATTTGTTCGCAGTAAACAAACTTACTTTTTTTTCACCAGGTTTATGCAGTCTTTGTGCATTGTGGATGTTTTAGAGATAATTCAGGACTCACTGTTGTAACAAATTTCCCAGACTAGTAGGGATGTGGTGTCCCTACATGGGGATGTGCTTTAGCTGTCTATTGGTCTAGGGTAGTTAATCACAACTGCTAACAAACAGGAAAAAAAGAAACAATTAAAAATCTAACTGGTTTGAAGCTTTAAATCCCATCCCAGCATGCACACTCATTCCTCTATATACTACCCAAATCCTAACAAGCCCTCTTCCCTTCTCTCCGTGGGCCACCCGATGGCAGCTACAGCCACGCACAAATTTGTGGCTTCCAAAACTCAGGCTCCAAGTTTAACTCTGAATTTAGTCCTGCAAGATACCCAGCTGTCACGGCCTCCCCTGACGATGCTAACAGCCTCACAAGAAGGGCTCAGCACCTCGCTGAATTGGCTAGGAAGGAGCATTTCTCTCTCTTGGCATCAAAATGCTGAAATCATGGCCAACAGGATCAGTTAGCAGTCTTTCCTAACACGTGTATTTTCTAATTGGGTCAGGAGTAGACTTCGATCTTCTGGTGAATTCCTTTACCAGCTCACCTGTCCCTCAGCAAATGACCAGCACAAATTGAAGAATGCAAAGGAGTCAGAAGTCCGTAAGCTGCAGTTCATCGTATACACTTTGGCTGATCAAAGCTTTCACATTCAATTATCATACGAAAACCAGAGGGCCATCTTTTCACAGTTTTTCCCCACTTTTCATTCTGCAGCTTCAGCTGGATGTAAACCAGTGGGTATCAGCTAAGAATCTATTTCCCAGACTCCTCTCTGACATCCACTAGATGCAGAAGAAATCCCTGCTCCCCAGATGCCAATGGACATGGCTGCTGTAAAGTTCTTTTGTACCTTCACAGCTGTACGAGACTCCCCGCCCAGGTGTAACAAACCCTGGCACTTGTAGTCTTTACTTTTTCCAACTAAGCAGAGCTACAGAAGTGCAGATTACATCTTCACCGAAAACTGTACACAGGTACAGTATCTCAAAGCACGTTCCTTGTTCTGCACAAGGCCTGCCGGGCGGTGTTAGAGGCTGTACCATCTGCACGAAAAATACTTCCACGTTATTACACCTTATAAATCAAATACAACTGTAGGAAAGCAGGTGGTCATAAACTAACAGAAAACTCAGACCTATAGTGCACATATATTAGACCAGATCCACTCATCATGTTGCCCAGGGGTTGAACACAGACAACAGGACAATTTATTCAGGTTGCCTGCAGCTGACAGGTAACAAGTGTGCATGGGGCGCTGGGAGAGCAGGCACGCCTTCTGGATAACAAGGCTTGCATGTTCCCGCTGGTCTGACAGGGAAATATCTGCCCTCAGTCCTCACTGGTACTTCCCTGCTGGGGTCCCAGAAAAAAAACAGAAGGATACCCAGGAGGAGGAAAACCTAGGGAAGAGAGAAGTGGGGACCCAGGGTAGATAACAATGCTGAGGTAGGCAAGCAACTGCAGTCAGAGGCGAGGGCAAAGGGGTGTCCAGAAGAGGTAATGGAATTGATGTGGGCTGGGAATTGCGAGTGGGGAGGAAGGGACTCGATCGGAGTGAAAAAGGAAAGGTTGATCCTAGCATTGATAGGCTGGAGTGTCCAACAGCCCATCCGCTGTCTGAGGCCAGATGTGCTGGAAGAACATCAGGCTTAGCAGGAACCCCGCCTGAGTGAGGATCTTGGGCTCAGATCTGCAGTAATGAATCTGTGCAAGCATTTTTTTTTAGCTGATTGTTTTTTTGTTTGAGGTTTTTTGTTTTTCAGGGTGTTTGGGGTTTTTTTATAATCAGGGAGGTTCAGCACCACCAGCAAGGTAAGGACAAGAGCCAGGGCTACATCCGCTGGGGTAGGAGAATGGTAAACCTCTTATTAGGAAAAATAACCTTGCGGAAGTTAATGGCTGTTGGAAAAACTATTAATACATTATTCTTCTTTGGGTTTCCCTCCAGGTGTGAAACAAACCATAGCAGTTTCTCCTGGCTTTTACTGCCAGGGAGCAGCGCAGGTGGGGCAGCTCGCTGAGGACCGGCCAGCCAGCAGCCGTGGGACCGCAGCACAGGCTGGGTGCTGAGCACCGGGGCACAGCCCCACAGCAGCGGAGCCCAGCGAGCAGAGCCAGGCAGCGACAGCAGCAGGTCCTGAGACAGCCCGGTGAGCCACAGGTGAACAGCGGGTTACACGCCGAGGTCCACTGAGAAAATCCAAGTGACAATTCAGGTGCAGGGCTGAGGCCACGCACGCGTACATCGCTGCTCCGGCAGGGACCGAAGCCCCAGCGCCGAGCTGCAGTGAGGTTCCTGGGCCACGGGCAGGGCCACTGAGGACTGGTATTGCACTCGAGGCCCTGAGGGTGTCAGGGCCCCACCTGTCAACTCTGCTGACAGACACATATGTAGTGTACTTAAGCAGCAATGCCAACAGTATTTCACATCCTAACACTGCAAGAAGGGCTTAACCCAGCAAAGCTTAACTGACCCAAGTGACCCTTATTCCAAACCACTGGAGCTGCTCCGGTGAGCACAGGTTACACTGGTAAGAGCTGGTGAGATCTGGCCTCTCTTGATTCCGAGGTCAGATCCATGCATATTTTAATTAAAGGACAGAAGAGGAAGCAGAATGGTATGAGTTAAAAACTACTGCCAGCAAAAGCCTGATCTTTTAAATATTCTTTAAGACTACTTAAGTATTCCTGCCCCAAGGAGGTAAATGAGATTATTCATATAAGTAAAAACTTCTTACACAAGCTATGGTTTGCAAGACAGTTTACCAATTATGGAGACAGATTTCTGCAACAAAATCTTATAAAATACACAGGACCATTCAACTCAATTTTTTTACTCCCAAATAATAAAAAAATATCACTGACTATCCAACATTGCGAACTGGAGGGAAGAAAGGGAAAACTACAACAATAACCCCCCGCCAATGCTGCTGATCCAAAAACCAGTTTCCTTTTAAAAATCCTGTATTCACTCTTTACTTTCAGTTTTTAGAGCATAATTTCAAATCAAAAGAGACACTTCAAACAAGCACCAGGAGTTGCTCAGGCACACAGAAATGTGTCTGATTACAAATCTGCTTACAATGTTAATGACAAAAACCCTTCCTGTTTGTCATGGCCACAAAACCCACCCTGTTTTTGGAAAGGATAAGGTCCTTTATGATGTTGATAAAGCACTCCTCTTGGAGAAACACAGGGTACCATCAATCAACAACATTTGTCTTTGGCTTCTTGTGTTGACATCCCAATATTACAACAGCAAATCATAATCCTAGCAAAGTAAATAGGCTCTGGGGACAGCAGCTACAAATTGGGCCTGCCTGGATCAAATGAACTTTATCATGAAGGTCTGTTAAGCACTGAGTGCTTTACTTTCCAGCAGAATATTCAAATTGAAAAGACAGAGGTGAATTGAACGGAAGAAGCAGAGTTAGGAACCAGAGAGCCAAAGTAATTTGGTTCTTCACTTAATTAGTAGCAGATCATCCTGATAATCACTGTTGTGCCTTGTTTTTCTTTAGCAGTTATTGATTTTGGTTTACCTCAATATTTTTACATTTTTTTCCTCCTCAGTTTGGAAGATTTCCTTTAGTGCAAAATTCAGGCTCAAACTAAGCAGACACCACTCCATTGACGTAATGAGCAGTAAGGGCCTGTCTGCATAAAAAGGCTGCTCCAGATTAAACCAAGCCTGTTATGTAAAACAATCGAGCTACCTCACTGAAAGCGCCAATACTTTTATTATGGTTTGAAGTGGGTTTACTGTGATTAAACTCAAGGTGACCACACATCATTCGAAATGAAACTGAAAGTTTCCCTGGCACTGGAAAAGGCAGGCAAATAGAATCTTGCATCAAAATACCCAAGTTTCAACTGATGCAACTTTGTCATGCAGACAAAACTGAGGTCTTTGTGTTGACCCTTCAGTGTGTAACTACCAACCCACTTCGTTTTCATTTTTTGCTTAGTGGTAACTAATACCATAAAACAATTCTAATTTCCATAAACAGATTAAATGGTGTTTTGTTATCATAAGAAATTATCATTACAATTATTCTCCTTCAGTACCCCGAAGCACGCTCTGTAGTTCAGTGCCAAAGTTCAGTTCTGATCTGGGTTACACCTGTATCAGGCCACCAGAAGGAACAAGCTTGGGCACATCAGTACTGAGCTGCCACTTCCCTTCCAGCTAGGACAAGCGCACAAGAAATCCGTCGATACATGTAGGACAGCAAGACCTCCAACCAGGGAGGAAGCTCACCTCAGAGAAGGTTTTACTAAGGCTCACTGATGCCAAGGCTATACAAGAGGTCCAGTTGAGCCCCAGGACACAACCTAGACCTTGATTTTAGCTAAAATGCAGTGACGAAAAGGGGGCAATGTAATTAGAAAAAGGAGCTAACGCTGCTGCACTGACATGCTGCATAGATACTTCGATGGTGACGTGACACCTCACTGCAGTTCTGCAGTACGAAGTTCTGCTACATGCGTACTCCCACGGGTGCATTTATTTGACTTTCATACTCATTTCGGTACACACAGGTAGTATATTAAAAATCCAAGCTTCAAATCACATTTTTATCATTATTAGTTATCAATTCCAAATGAAGTAAAAAAATACTCCCGTGGACTGCCGAGATGTATTTTTGACACGGGGAACAGGATCTAAAGGCAGATAGCTTACCTTCCGACTCCAGTTTACACACTATTTACAATAGCTTTCCCAATTGCACAGGTGTCAAAAATAAAGCAAACTGTATTGTGCAGAAAAAGTAACTTTGACAGGTCTAATTTACTGAGACTGATTCATGTGACAGCATAAACAAATCATTCTTGTCAAAGTCTATATTGAAAATGGAGTAAATTGATCGTGGAGTCAAGCGCACTAGTAATTTCAAGGAGTATTGTGATTTCATTTGTAAAACTACTGCAAAGAGGGGAAAAAAACTGTCTTTCCGAGCTGGCTTCAGTTTTGCACTAGTCAGGGTAGTAGAAGAATATGCTGTTTAACAGCATACTGTTACTATCAGCACTTTTCCTGTGCCATCCTGTTACTGTGTGTTCAGGGAAGTAACACGAGAAATCCCCTGAGATCCTTTGTACAAATACACAGCGGAGATCAACAAGAAATCCTCCGAGTGAACAAAACATTCTGTATGTGTTTTCCTACTGCTTCTGTCGGAGCAGAATGTTGTGACTGCTTAAAACACCAGCATAACATTAGGTTCCTTACTGGAATTGTTTTTCATGCTTAGGAGAAATTCAAGCAACACCATGATGAGAACAGGGTCTTTCAATGCCGGTTGAAGTTATAGAATCCCTGAAGTCATTGTTTTCCTCCTCTGCAGGGGAGGGGGCGAGTTCCTGGGAGTACACTTTAACTGCCAGAGCCTGAGCTGCTTATCTAGGAATAAAAAACAGGGAGATGTAAACTTTGCGAAGATAAGCAATGGCAAAACTCGTGTGTAATGTATCCAGGGAAGCTAACGATCCTCAGAGCAGAGAAAGTGAAGCCAATAAGTTATGCTAGACAGGCACTTACAGAGGTCTTCTGGGGTCATGTTTACTAATCTCTCCCTCGCTCTCTGTCAGAGTGTTAGGAAGTAGCACAAAGCATGCGAACTACAAGGTAGATGAGCAGAGAATTATTCAAAACAATACCTTCACACTTTATATAAAAATAGGGAACGTTAAATCAAGAGTGGATTTAACCAAAGGGTGAATTTTAATAACCCAAATCCTCAGTATGCCAAGATGACAACTGGGACGTGTCTTGCAAGAATGGTTTTACCCATTTCGCAACAAATGGATTTAATAACGTGCCCCTGTTCTCTCCAATCCCTTGACTTGGTACAGCCCTTTGGCTTAAATTCCAGATGACCCCCTCTCTCTTTTTTTTTTTCTTCTTCCATGCACAGAAGGTACAAAATCTTTTGTTCATGTTTCCAGGGGAAAAACAAATCTGTCTCAAGAATATTCACCTTTTGTGTTCATCTTTAAGCTTCGTAAGGTCAACATAAAATAGGGAAACAGAGCATTAAATTTCTAAAAATCAATAGCATGTACATAAATTGACATTCATTACTTTACAGTGATTTCCAGTTTCTCCTTGATTGATTAAAGCTAGGGGTTGAAAATAAGTGCTTTTCCCCTGCCTGGAGAAATTCCCAATTGTCCATGCTGTGAACCTTCCATTATGAGACATGAGACAGCGGTAGCAGTACATGGTTCATTTCACACCGCCACAAAATAGACTTGTCATTCCACAATCGAAAGTAAGGAACCTGATGGAAGAGCAATGTGTCAAAAACTTGTCAAAAGAGGCCTGTGCTTAATGACAACTGAGAACAAGGAAACCATATCTTGAGGCTTACACTGGCTAGCTTTCACATGCAGAGAGCAGAACAGAAAAATTATCCTGTTCATTTGTTATATGTTTAAATGCGATATTGAATGACAATTCATATTTTTCAACCTAATTAATTTTGATTCCACATTAATTTATGGAAGATAAATATTTACAACACAATTAAATTAGTTAATGTATAATAGCAGAGGAACAAAAACATTTGAGTAACAGCTGCCTAAATTAATGCTAAGAAAAAAAACATGTATTTTCTCTGCACTAAAAATGCTGGAAACCTAATGCCGCATAAAATGTCCTGTTATTAAGGGTGCTCTATACTAACATGATAAGTATAACAAATTGATCTTTTGTATGAATTATGTTAGACCCTGAGAAAAGATAATGTCAAATTCTGCGGCACAGTGGAGCTGAACCAATTAGATGAGTAGATAATTTGGCCCTTCATATCAATAACACATCATTAGTAGGAATATCTTCAAAGAAACACATGTATTTGGGGAATACTTTGCAACTAGGTGATGCTTTTAAAATGTTTATACAATGGAGATGGGGATCTAATTTCTTAAACCTCAAACACTAAGAAGGCAATTCCATAAGGTGTTGATTATAATCATACTGAGATGACAATATTGCTGGTTTTATTAATAGTTATGGAAGCACATGCATGTACATATGGTGTGTATGTCTGGAATGTTTTTTCATGGATGGGCTGATTAATGATGGGCAAAGCTTCAAAGATTTGCAAGGATTCATTAGGATTCATGAGGATTCATTAGTATTCAAAAGTTTGGCTGCTTACATCTGAAGCTCTTCAGCTAAAAAGTCAGGCTAGAAATACCACTAAAAATGACTTAATGTTAGATTTACAGTACGCCGTGGTCTAGCATAGACTGGAAATTGTGGCAAGGCTTTCCTTCCTCACAGTGCCTTTTGGCGTTTATTCTGCTGTCTGAGCACGTGGAAAACTTGCAAATTTTATCTTGGACCCTCAGCAAGGCTTACGTTCACTTCCTTGAAGCAAAGTTTGGACCTAATCATACGCATGCCAAATCACTTGAGCCCGTAGGAACCTGCACAGATAGCAAGTCCGACTGCCTCGAGAGATCAGCAGTTTCACAACTGCTGCACGGTTTCATGGAGCTGTGACCCGGGGAGGTTCCCACCTGCCTCCCGTTTGGTCACCAGCTCCTGGGTGTTTGCAGTTTCCCTGAATACGGTGCGTCAGAGAGCTATAAGGCCTCCTAAGAGCAAACTCATCCAGGTAACTCACATGCAATTTGTACAATTCTGGTTTTGAATCTTTGTTGATCAAGAAATGAAGCAAGACATTCACTGAGCCATACGACGTTACACACACTTCCAGAGTAGTCCACACAGCAGAAATCCACAGGGACAGGGGAGATCTTTCAGTCCCATGAGGTTTATTTTGCCCACATACTACATTGCCAGAACAGTCTCTCTATCCCCATCTGTCTCCCACAGAGCGCAAGTCATGGAGTCAGGCTTCCACTGGCCATTTGCAGCCTGTGGACTTTGCGAATTTTCTGGAACTCAGAAAGTGAAGGGCAGAAATTAATTTTATTCCTTCCAACCCAACTACTGAGAGGGAGTTCATGGAAACATAGAATCATAGAGTGGCCTGGGTTGGAAGCGACCTTAAACATCATCTGGTTCCAACCCCCCCTGCCATGGGCAGGGACCCCTTCCACCAGACCAGGTTGCTCAGAGCCCCATCCAACCTGGCCTTGAACACTGCCAGTGAGGGGGCAGCCATAGCTTCTCTGGGCAACCTGTGCCACTGCCTCATCACCCTCAGAGTAAAGAATTTCGTCCTTGTATCTAATCTAAACCTGCCCTCTTTCAGCCTGAAGCATTACCTCCTGTCCTATCACTCCATGCCCTTGCAGAAAGTCCTTCGCCAGCTTTCTTGTAGGCCCCTTCAGGTACTGAAAGGCTACAATAAGGTCTCCCCACAGCCTTCTCTTCCCAGCCTGAACAACCCCAACTCTCTCAGCATTTCCTCATAGGAGAGGTGCTCCATCCCTCTGATTATTTTTGTGGCCATTCAGGAGTTCCTGTATTCATGGGGAAGGAGGGAGTTTGTGTGGAAGGAACACTTGGGCAGGAAAGGGAGTACATCACCAGTTCTGAAAACTGCCAGCTCTAAACTTTGTTCAAAAGTGGAAGGATCAATAAGGTTTACATGTATACATCTGTTAGTCCACAACAATACTTGAAATAAATAAAATCAATGTTAAGGTAGAAAGTAACCTGAAACTGTTGTCTTATTTTCTAAAGAATAATTATAATTTCAAGGTGAACCAAATCCAAAACCCAAGGACAAAAGAGGTCTTACGCTAAAATAAGAAAGCACACCATGCTTTCTTGCACTCTCTCCTACCTCTCTTTTTGGAAAGATTTTACCACCTCCCATCTGTGTTAGGTTAGTGTTAGTCTTTAACATGCAGATCCACTGCAAATACACCACGAGAAGGTTCCCGTTACTGAGCACCGTGGGATTTGATAGCACATTGGTTTCATAAAGAAAAAAATAATTGGAAAATGTAATGTGGGGGAAATTAGGAAAGCAGCTGTTTAATTCTCGACCATTTCTGCAAACAAAAATTCACAGAAATAACAAGATTCACAAGAAAACTTGAACTTGGAGGCAAAATTATAATTTAATTTCAGTAATACTAGCAGATCCTTGAGTCAAAGGTGGAAGGCTGTTCCATCCCCTGTTCAATACTGAAGAAACCGTGGCTGCAGAGTGCTAAGGGAGCGTGCGGGTGCCTGTGCGTGGCAGAGGGGAGGGCAGCACTGATGTTCTCTCTCAGTCTCACCCTCCGTAGAGCATTTACTCTGTCCCTGTTCAGAGAGCCATCTCTTTCTTTTTTCCTCCTGCTACACAGACTAAACAGCATATTTAGCAAAAAAAATCCTTCAATTTTTAAAGAAGAATTTGCTAACTGAATAAACTGATTATTTTAAGGGCATTTACAAATCCATTCAAAAACCATTCACCTTATCATGAAAAAAATTCCTATTGGTGTCGGGAGTTGTCCTTAGGGATACACCACTATAAGCCTCTCAGCATTGCGCTGCCAATGTCTTTGTTCTTGACCTGACCTAAAAAAGCGCTCTCTTTATGAGTCACAGAGGATTTATTTTCTGCCTTAGCTTAGCCCCAGCTTCTTTTAGGCAGAAAATGACAGTTTTTCTCAGCTGTGGCAAATGATCTGCACTTTCTATGATGTGGGTGATTGTCCACCAGGATCTACACTGAAGCCACCAGTGTAAATTAATTTAAGAGCACAACTGCCTAGAAATATTTGCTACAAACACCACTCCTGTGGTGGCAGTAGGTTTTGGAGTTCCATTCTGTTTTCCCAGAGATATTTAAGCCTAAAACTGCAATTTATCAGAATATTTTACAAGCTACTCCTTTATTGTGTAATGAAATATCTAAATTGTGAATCAGATGCTTAGTTCGCGTAAGTTCCTATGAAAAGTACAGGTTTGTGTTAATTTACACCAAATGAGGGTTTGGTTGTTTGAAAACTCTCTCCTCTCTCCAGTTTTACATGTTAATTTGTCCCTTGAATCAGATCAGAACAAAACCCTACAGTTTAGACACACAGTTCTGTAACTTGGACGAGGTTTCTGTACATCTGCAGGGAAACATTTGATGATATGGGCATTAAAGCTTATCACTATGTGCCTTATGGCTTATAGAAAACTGAAAATATGTTTCAGGATGGTGTTTATTTGGATAAAAAAAACTTGTCCAGAGAGGAAGCATAAACACTATCTATTCCTACAAATTCAAATCACTTAAGAATTGCCTCTCCTAGACAACCTTAAGGGGACTCTTTCCTTAAAATGATTCCTCTTTGCAGCCCGAGTCCAGGTTATAGCCCTGTTTTAAGACATGGGACCTTGGTCAGAGACACCTCTCAAAACCTTTCAGTGGCGCAGGGTAGGTGTGATGCTGAATGTCTGCGTCCACAGAGGCACTGAACACTGCGAGGAGCCCAGCATCACCTCATGTGTAATACAGTTTTTCTAGGCGTGTGAAGCGCACTGAGGACATCCAAAGTCTGTATGATGGTCTTAATAAGATACTGTAATTTTTCTAGGATTCCTTCTGCAAAGCAGAAATACATTTCAAATTCTTTCACTGAGTCAAGATTGACCGATGATCAGTGGGCCAGGACCCTTCAGCTAATGAAAGCTTTGCTGGTCTACGGCAGTTCACACCAGCTGAGGACCGGGCCTACGTTTTTCAGGCCTTTTGAAGATCGCACGTTCCCCTTCCTTTGATTTACTGAGTATTTTTGTTTCTATTCTCACTTAATTCTTGCCTTGAAAATTTTAATTTTAGGCTCTTTGTAATCAAATCAAAACTTCATTATCTAAGTAGTATTGGCACCTCAAAAAGTGTAACCCTAATCTCACAGCGTTGTGATAGATGATTTCAATTATTTTTTCCTTTAGACTTCCGATCAGATTCAAGAGGTTCTAGTGACAAAGAAAAGCCTGGAAATAAGACAAAAACATCTCAAAATAATAAAAAGCTAGAAGAATAGAAAATGGAAGTGTATTATTTTTAAACTCTCATGATTTTTAAGCCAACTATCAATTTGAGGAGGCTGAGCAACTGATTTTGTAGATATGGCTAGTTATGTCAAATTTTTCCCCCATAACTAGCAGAGATTAGACTCCTATCAAGGTTCTTCAGGGCTGTGTTCTCTACACTAAGTAAACAATACAGTGCTAATACTTCTTCCACCCCCTTTCAACCTTCCCATTGGTTTTATATCCTGACATTTTAAAAAATGTAAATGTTAAATGTTGCCTATTTATATATGGAGGCCATTTACTCCACCATTCAGGGTAAAAGCACACCATTACCATCTGAAATATTAAATCACTTTCCAATTCATACCATGTAGGAGTTAAGTTTTGTACAGCAAATGGATTTCTTGCTGATTGCCACTGTTACTTTCCAAAAAAAAAAAAAAAAAAAAAAAAAAA
>Ga0065711_1000477_pt1 | contig 79619 bp, 37 predicted proteins | sample Hoacrofraction12_FD_59098 | JGI IMG/M metagenome (GOLD analysis project Ga0065711, IMG submission 59098) | Hoatzin crop microbial communities from Cojedes, Venezuela - Epithelial fraction 12 v2 (version 2) | ecosystem: Host-associated > Birds > Digestive system > Esophagus > Crop | place...
TGACACCAAGTTGGGTAGGAGCATCGATCTGCTTGAGGTTAGGAAGGCTCTGCAGAGGGATCTGGACAGGCTGGATCAATTGGCTGAGGCCAACTGTATGAGGTTCAAGAAGGCCAAGTGCCAGGTCATGCACTTCGGTCACAACAACTCCATGCAACACTACAAGCTTGGGGAGGAGTGGCTGGAAAGCTGCCCAGCGGAAAAGGACCTCGGGGTGTTGGTCTACAGCCGGCTGAACACTAGCCAGCAGTGTGCCCAGGTGGCCAAGAAGGCCAGCAGCATCCTGGCTTGTGTCAGGAATAGTGTGGCCAGCAGGAGCAGGGAGGTGATTGTGCCCCTGTACTCGGCACTGGTGAGGCCGGTCCTGGAGTACTGTGTTCAGTTTTGTGCCCCTCACTACATGAAATACATTGAGGTGCTGGAGTGTGTCCAGAGAAGGGCAGTGAGGCTGGTGAGGGGTCGAGAGAATAAGTCTTACGAGGAGCGGCTGAGGGAGCTGGGGCTGTTTAGTGTGGAGAAGAGGAGGCTGAGGGGGGACCATATTGCTCTCTACAGCTCCCTGAAAGGAGGTTGTAGTGAGGCAGGTGTTGGTCTCTTCTCCCAGGTAACTAGCAATAGGATGAGAGGCAATGGCCTCAAGTTGCATCAGGGGAGGTTTAGATTGGATATTAGGAAAAATACTAAAATACTGGAATAGGCTGCCCAGGAAAGTGGTGGTGTCACCATCCCTGGAGGTGTTCAAAATACATGCAGATGTGGCACTTCAGGACATGGTTTAGTAGGCATGTTGATGTTGGGGTGACGGTTGGACTTGATGATCTTAGAGGTCTTTTCCAACCTTAATGATTCTATGATTCTAAGTAATCTGAAATTTGCGGACAATCAAAGGCTGGAAGAACAGAGGTAACAACAGTGCTCTTGTACATTTAGTTGGTGGAAGAAGTAGAACTGAATAGTGCTATGCTTTAAGGCATGTGCCTATTTATCTGGGTCCTGATGAAACATCAGGGAGGAACTTTGGGTTAGAACAATAGGCTAGAACTTCAACAGCTTTTCAGTCTGCAGTAGGTGCAGGAACAAATTTCATCATTTTACTCTCTAGCATGTTACATAGGATACCTTTTACTTTTGTCAGCTGCTTATAGTATAATCAGTCCACCTAAGGATTGTCTTTTAGTATGTGTAACATCTCACAAGATGAAGCTTCCCTCTTTCCCCCAGTTATGGTTGTATCCCCTAGTGTTTACATCAAGGCTAGCAATACAATCTAGATTAAACTGGAAATGAGAAAATAGTCTTGAAAAGATGCAAGTCTATCATTCCAAGTTATAAACAATCTCTAATTAAGGGAAACATTCCCTTATCAGTAAATTACTGCGTGTTATCTTAAAATTGCATTTCCTACACTTTTCAGAAGCATTTGCTACTTGTCACCACCATCTATGGTAACAGACCACTGATCTAATTCAGCATGACAATACACTTCTTTCACTGTAAATACACTAAGTAAACCTCTGCATTTTCATTATGCAGGTAAGTAACTATCTGGGTTGTTTTTTTTTTACAGATAAGTTCATTGCAGTTCATTTACCTTAAGCAGCACACTAATTTTAAAGTGACAGGAAAGGATTGTACTCCCTTGGCACGAGAAGTACATGGTACCAGCCTTGTTCCTGCTCTGCAGAGTCTTGCTGACTGATAAGCATTAGGTGACTTCAGCAAGTCTCAGAGGTTTTACTGAATTTCAACTATATTCATATTTCCTTGGCTAAGGAATTAGCTCATTCTCTGGAGTTTTCCAATTTTAGATGGCTCTGAAACACTTCTAAAATATTCTCCAAGAGAAGCAGGGTTGTCACTTAGAGGAAAGTTTCAAGGTGCATGGAGCACTACTGATTTGAGGAACATCTGGATCTCCGTGTAGCAAACAGCATGCCATGGTAGTGCAAACATTTCGTGTTGGAATAATGCTTAGCTAACTTCATTCTGCTAAGGTAAGGAGTTGCAGTAACCTCAAACACCACCTTGAATGTTTTTCTGCCATAGCAGTATCTGTCTTTCCAACAAATCGAGCAAATCTTTATAGGATGCCATCTGCACACCTGTAACAGGCTAGAAGCAGCTTTGCACATAAGAAGTCACATAACTGAGAAACGCAAGTGTGAGGTCATCTCAAAGACTTTCAGCATTTTCTGTTGCTAACTAAAAGAAGTCTCTTCTGATGAAATCATTGAATCCTAGGGGCAGTTTCTTATGACATCCAAGGTCTCTCAGTCAACAATCAGGTCTAAGAATTCCAGTTTTCACATGTAATCTACGGAGGTTATCCAAATTGTACTTGTATACACACATGTGCAGGCACACACACAAACTTTGAGCATTTGGGTGTATGAACTCAGATTTAGAGTTCTCTTTAAAAAACGAATGACAAACAGGTTCACCTTTTGGTTATTTAGACCTCTGGACTGTCCAAAATCTTTGGTCCTCCTAGGGAAGAGTGAAGCAATTCCTCAGACTTAGTCCACAAAAACAATTTAAAATTGCAGCCAAAACATGGAATGAAATAAAACCACATAAAAGAGCAATTAGAAGTATGTTAATTTATTTAAAAACACACACCATGCCTCTGCTTCCTTTCTTTGGGGATCAGAAGCAGAAGTACCAAAATGGAGTGAGAGGCACTTCTTTCACTATTCCTTTCCTGGCTGAAAGCAGGAAACACTTGAAATCTCACAGGAAAGACCTTTTCCAACAGCAGACCTTTAGGTATGCTTCAAGTAAGTGGAGAGTTTTGGATAATTATCTGTCCCTTGGCCAGATTTCCCTAGCTATTCACTGAGCTACACTATTTCTCTCTGATCACTGAAGAATAAATACAGTTTAATTTGGCTAGGTGAGCGTATCTTCCATTTTCTCTAAACCTCTCAGAAATCAGCATATTCAGAAATGCTTAAGAAACTGAGGAGCCTGAGGCTCCTGAAAATGGGACCTAGGTGTTTGATAACGGATTTTTTTTTTTTCATGAAAAGCCTAGGCACGCAAAGATTAGCTTTTAGAGATTTTTAGCTCTTCTGTATGCAGATCACTATGCCTAGTTTGGTTTTCAGAAAATAGCTAGGGAACTAAACTCCTTCAGAAATATTTTTCTTACTGGCTAATTTGTTCTGAAGTCATAAGGAAACCTTCTGGAAAGTTATTTATATCAATAGTTATCACACCACTGAAGTCATCCAATCTAATCACCCCCAGAGAGTTGCAACAATGGGAATTATAAATAGCAAAAATATCCTGGATATCTCCTTCACTGTTTTAAAAACACTGGTCATACAGACTAGCAACTAAGAAGAAATCTCAGGACATGATCTCTCCATTTGAATGTCAGAATACATGCACATTTGTCATTGCCAAGTGGTGCTCCTAAGGGCCAGATGCTTTTTTTCTGAGCAAAAACCATTGACTACAAAAGACAAAGGGGTCATGACAGTCCATATATTCTCTGCCTGGCTCCTGGTTTCTCTCATCGTCGTATACACAGGAGCAGCTGAAGGGATAATTGTAACTGCGCTGATAGATGGACTGGAAACACAATAGATGAGACAAGCTAACAGAAAGCGCTATCCAAGCTTCTGAATAAAAGGAAGATTGCATTCAAGTAGTTGTTTGTTCTGAGTCCTTTTGTAGATGAGTTAAACTTTGCCATCATCTTAGTTGCAACTTAAATGTGTCCAGAAGAGAGCAACCTCAACCAGGTCTCTAGGTTTGTTTTATAACCTAATTCCCCACAGAGTTCATATTCAAAGTGGCTTCGATAGCAGAATATGCATTATTTCAATAGTATATAAGCAGGTTTTTAATGCTTTGGTGAAATTACAAACTTGCCTTCCCTGACAAGTGCTGCCTGAGTAAAGCCGGGGTGTCTTAGCCCCTTCTCACTGTTTAGGTTTTGCGGTCTTCAGCAGTTCCTCCAAAGCCAGCTAAAAGCAACCAAAGATCTCCCTACATGTAGTTCCTCAGCCAACCATATTATAAAATATTTCTAATGCCAACAAAAATAGGAGTGGTTAGTCAGATGACATCAAGGTAGACCTAACTCCATAATGTTGTAAAACATAATTACCAACATCACTTCTGAGATTATGAACAAAGTCATTTTACAGGAAACCAAGAAAGCATGCAACACCACCTAGACTGCCAGAAAATATTTTACAGCAATTGCAAAACATGACCACTGTTCTGTAATGGATGGAGGGGTTTTTTTTGTTGAAACAGAAGGAGGAAATTTTGAATAGTTTAATAACTGCTAAACTGGCTACATGCTGAGAAGCATCTTGGAAAAAGTTAAACAAAATTAACAGCTTTAAAAGTGTTTACTACACTCCCCAGCATTTCCTTTCTGTATCTTTAAAAAAATACATAGTCTACAGACATTTTTTCCTGTCTTCCAGTAGCATCCAGGTAGCAAGTAAATAAATGCTACACATACTATATTCAATTCCACCACTGGAACCCACTTACAAAGTCCTATATCATGCAGTTCTGTTCAAGGATCTTGTCTGTCTACCAAGGTATCTTTTGTTAGAAAGAGAATGGGCATATCTTGACCCTTGCCTTTAGTCTTTATGTGACTTTGAAAAGGTGAGCTGACAGTTCAGTCTAATTATTTCATTACGTGCTTCAGTTTTCAGATATGTCAAACTTCAACTGGTCTTGTTCTTGGACTCCAGTTTTTTTTTTTAAAGTTTTATAGAAAATGGTTCAGCCATTTTTTGAACAAACTTAGTGAAGGATAGTTTTACCAACGTTCATGTTTCTCATCTGTTTTCTGAAGAGCCGTAATGATTTACAACAGGAGCTTGAAATCTGGCAGTGAACAACCCTCAAGTTAGAATGGTATCTTTTTTGTGCCCAGGAAAATCCATTCTTAAACAGCTGGGTTAAGAGTTATAGAAAAATCCCAGTTGGTATATACAAAACAGGAACTGTTACATTTTGATTTTCTGAATGTTTCATCAGGAACGTGCAAGTCCTGAAGCCTGCCAAACCTCTTGTCCTGAGCAGGTACTACACATCTCAAGGTACAGCTCAGGACAGCTTTATCCTGAACAGAGTTCTGTTGTTTTCTTACAGCAAAACCATGACAGCAACAGAAAAAAGTATAGTAGAAAAGTTAACAAGAAAGAAAAAGCTAATTAGAAATCCGTTGGCGATTAAGCAGTCTTCATGCTATTTATACACTGTAAGACAGCATTAGAGCCTTTTAAGCTCAGCCTGTATAATAGTTTCTTAGAATTTAAGGGCTTGTTCTTCAGTTTTTGTAACTCAGCTCTATTAATATCAGTGGAGTTACATTAGTTTGCCCTGACTAATAGCCTTCAGTTAAGCATCCAAGCAAATAAAATCACTTTGGCTGTGTTTTCAAGTCATTCCCAAATATCATCCAAAAGGTTCCTTCAGTGCAAAAAAACCCGACCCCAAGCACAGCACCCTGATGTAGGGCACAGCCCTGAACTGGCTGCACATTCCAAATTGTGGGTCAATAGGAGTTTCACAAGGGTACCCTAGGTCGCTGCTTCCTCACAGTGACTTCAGAGGGAGGGGAAAAGAGGGTTTGAAAAACATTCCAGATTTCAGCAGAGTTTTTCTAGCTGTGCAGACACACTGAAATGTCCAGAGGGACAGCCTTAGCAAGCCTGTGACCTGTGACAAACTGGACCATGGCATTTCAGAAGGGATTTGGTTGCGATTGCTAAACGCGTGCCAAAAAGAACCACTTCTTGGATTTTTTTCTATCAAGTAACTCTATATTTGGACTGGAAACAGCCTGTGGATGAGCAGGAATAACCATTAGAAGGCAAGTGAAAAGTTTCAAGGAGATACTACAGTCAACGAAGAAACAACTTGAACGTATCTGGGCAAGTTTCCATACGACTCAAGCAACACTTTTTCCCATGACATCAGATTCAAAACAAACAATATGTTATAGTCCATAAGTCGATTAAAGAAAACCCAAGCAGTGCAGAGGCATGCACCAGCCTGTCGAACACCGACTGAAGAAAATCTGGATTGCTTGCAAGCCATGGAAGTTAATCAAACAAATAAAAAGCCCCAAGTTTTCAGGATAAGGAGCCTGGGTAAGACTTCTCAGCAAGATGAGGTTGTGAATACTGAGGTAAGACTGAAAGCAAACTGCCTAGATAGAAGTTATACAGTCTAACTAGTTGACAAGTACAATAAGTGAACAGAGCTTTGAATATACAGCAGTCATAATGCTCGGAAAACTGTAAAGTTGGTTGCGGATAATGTGCATAGAGAACCTGAAGTTCTCTACCTACCTGAAGTCATATGGATTTGCATGAGAAATCTGGACTGCAGAATGGTTTGCAGTCAGAGTTCAGAAGATCTTTTGGCAGATTAAACATGTTCCCAGTAAGATGATGCTGAGGATAAACATGCAAGAGAAATATATAAAAGCTGTTTTCACAAGAATAACACTGCTTTCTTAGAACTGACAGTATTTTAAGAGAAGAAAGCTAGAATGCAGTACTCGCAAGATGCCAACACAATCTATCAAGAACAGTTAGTAAATCACACCATTTAGCAACTTAAAATGGCATGGTACATTTTAAAATGCAAAACAAAATAAAAACTATATTCTACAGGAGAAAATACTTGCTAAGCATAGCGTATTGATGCTGTTTACAAAAGAATTGGGTAAAAATTGGTAAAAGAACTGCACTCTTACTTTAACATGGCCTAATAACAGTGATGCTTGCTGCATACAGCTGAATTCACTGAGATATTTTATAAGACTTTGAATTATCTGATCAGTTGATCCTGTGTAATAAGAAACAGGAGACCACCATTGTTCTTTCTCCCAGAATATAAGAAGTCAAAAGTAGGAAGGAGCTGTGTCAAATTAGAGATTTGACCAGGAGGATAAAGTAGGCAGGTTGCTATATTTCAGTTGTGTTTTAACAATAATAGCCACAGCAAATAATGTAATAGTGTTATATTGTTGTCACTGTAAGTGTAAAGTGGAAGAACGGAGGCTTATAGAGGAATTAAGGGAAAATAACATTTGTTTTGTTTGTACAGTACTGAACACATTCACTAGAAACAAATAATACTTTGTTCTCTAGCCATACTTCTGAAAACTCAATGAACTTTTTTTTCCTGTTTTAAATGACGGATATATTTAAAGTTGGGGTTTTCTAGTTTTGTACATCCATCTTCATTCCCTTACACTATTTCCAAATGCTTCAAATCCAGGAACTTTTGTTAGTGTCAAACTACATAATGAAAGCCTCAGCTAAGAAATTATCTGTGTAAACAAATTTGGCAACCATAATTCTTTGCCATTCAAATTGGCTCTCTCCAGCCATTTCCTTCAAGATAGATTCTTATGTATAGAGATATTTAGGTAACAGCAGAAAATTAATCCCAGGTATTGTCAAGAAGAGGCATAGAAATGTGCTGCTTCCAAGTAACAGCAATCTTCCCAGGACAGCCACAACAACAAGCTGTTATCTGCCAAGAAAATCCTTAGTATTAATGATTACCTTCCACATCTCTGTACTTTATTGTGCATGTCTTAAAAGTTGAATATTACTGCAAATTGAGGTGCGTTAACATCTGTGTATTGCTCTTGCACTCATCTTCAATTCCTAATTCCCAAGAGAAAACTTCACAGCTTTTTTCATATCTCTCCCAGTTCTGCTTTGCAGGAAGTATTGGTGATACATTGGCCAAATTTGTTGCATAAAGATCAAAATGGTTTTGAGGAGGAAGAATCTCACATCTTTATAAGGTTAGTTGGCTTAAGTATGGTCTCTAGGTCCAGTCTGAAACCACAGGTACGGTCTCTAGGTCCAATCTGAAACCACAGGTATAGAAATTAAGTACCTGTCATCATTCCATACTCACATGGAAGTTACACAGGGTATAGTGCATATGAACCCTTTACGACTCTAAATAAACAAAAAAGTAGTGACACGGGGTGTTTAACAACTTACCTTAAGATACAGTTAACAGTAACTTGGCTTTTACGCATCAGTGTAAAAGTCTATCCTGCAGGTTCAAAAAATTCTAGAAGAAAAAATGTAGAAGAAAAAAGTAGTCTAGTACCCTTAACTAATCCTTATTAAGTCATTAATGATAAGCTAAGGAAAGCAAATATGGGTAAGTCTGACAATTATCAGGCTCGTTAGGTTAATCTTTCAGCCCTTCCTCTTGATTTTAAGTTGAGGCTGTACATTCCCTGCAGCATGCAGAAGGGAGTGCAGCAAGGTACAACTGGGCAGAAACATTCTGAACCTGATAACAGGCACTTGTGTCTACGACTAAGTTATTTATGTTTTCCAACAGTGTTACACCTCTGGTCTTCTATGCCTTATTCCTAACATAGAGGCAAAGGATACATGGGCACAGGCATAGTGCAGTAAAAGATTGCTACTCACTGCATTGCATTGCAGTGAGTAGCGCTGTATCCTTCCTTTCTATCCATTCCATAGAAAAAAACTACCTTTACAGAATAATACATAATTAAATAACTAGGATCTTGATTAGGGTCACTATAAAGCACTGATGTTCCTATTGCAAACACTTTGTAGGAGCTTTTTCTATGTTTATGTTTCAAACTCAGACAAGTAACATTTTCTTATTTAAGAGTGAATTTTTTAAATCGTAGCAGAAGCTTTTTTCATTATTAATTTAATATGAAAAAGTCAAGGAAGCACAAATTACCCCACTACCTGTTTCATTGGATGCATGTAAGACAACATCTCTGCAACTTTATTTTGCTTTTAATAGTCATGCCACCAGCAACTACAAACACTTCAGCTATGCAGATCATAGTTTCCACGTTTTACCTAACTGTTCTGTGAAACTTACTTTAGTGTAACATGCCAGCGTATTTTTTTTAATAGAAAACCCAGATATTTTCACATTTAGTCTCCTAGTATATTCTATACACATAATTACTTTTAAGATAAATATTTATTTTAGAATATGAAAAGCAGTTGAATGGCATAGTAGACTATCGTGCTGGGCAAAAAATGTTCTGCTGTCGAACATGTCTTTTCATAAAATCTTGAAAACTGTTAACTGCTACATCTTAGTTTTCATGTGCCTCAGCAGTTCTTCATTCTGGCTGGAAGTGTAAACTGTGAAGTGACTGTTCTTGCAATATTCAGAGTCTGGCCACAGCCAAGAAGTCCTGGAATTGTAATAGTGTGTTCTTTGGGGTATATTCAATGTTAAACTAAATCTCCAAATGTTTCTTGGCTCACCCGCCATTAACTGGACCTTAAATTTACCATTTGTATTCAATGGCAGGGGGCTAGTCCAGCCGCCTGTTTTGACAAATGTTTTGCATTGCCTCTGCATAGCTAACAGAACATGAGGTGTATTAGGAGAAGGTTAAGTTCTCTTTCCACCACCAAGAATTCCTTGAGTCCTCAGAAATCTCATCAGAACATAGCTAAGCAGCTAATTGTAAATCTGTTTGTAAAGGATTGCAGTTTATCATGAGCTGCAAGTCTTAAAATCTTCCTAGATCCTTGTCACTTGTTCTGAGCATCTGCCTACACTTCATTCCTTTAGGTCAAAAGTCTTTACTGAGTGGAAAATCATAGCTGTACCCACTCTACAAAAAAGAAAGCCAGTATCATGTCTACTTTTGTTATCTGCACTTTGTTATAAATACAGAGCATAAACCAGTTATAACTGTGGATATTAAACAGCAGTTGTGAAAAGTCAGATTTTTTTTATTAAAACCAGCAATCCATAAACAGACTTTGAGGAACAGGACTTTATCTTTCTTCTGTTTAGAGTCATTAGTTTCAGGTGCAGTTTTAATAGCTTTGGCACAATAGTAGGAAAATATGACATCTCTGAACTCTAATATTCACTGCTAATAAGCTCCTATTTAGCCTGCAAGAGATTTTCGTAATGAAATGTATTTTTAATAGCAGTTGCATAGCAGAAAAGCATTAAAACCACTTGTTTCTTAAAAGCTAAGCATACACAGAAGCTTCATTTCAGTGTAACTTCACAGAATGGCTGAAGTTGGAAGTAACCTCAGAAGTCACCTAGTCCAACCTCCCTGGCTCAAGTAGAGCTACCTAAAGCCAGTTGCCCAGGACCACATCAAATGGCTCTTGAATACCTCCAAGGACGGAGACTCCACATCCTCCCTGTGGAACCTATGCCAGTCTACTGTGAGGTTACCCTCACAGTAGAAAAAAAGTGTTTCCTAATGCCCAGAGGGAACCTCCTGTGTTTCAGTTTGTGCCCATTGCCTCTGGTCCTGGCACTGGGCACCAAGGAAAAGATCCTGGCTCTATCCCCTCTGCAGTCTCCCTGCAGGTATTTGTGCACATTGATGAGATCCCCTGCAACCTTCTCTTCTCCAGCCTGAACAGTCCCAGCTCTCTCAGCCTTTTCTTATAAGAAAGACCCTTAATCACCTTAGTGGTCCTTCACTGGACTCTTCCTTCACAGCTCCATGTCTCTGTTGCACTGGGGAGCCCAGAACTGGACCCCACACTCCAGGTGTGGCCTCACCAGTGCTGAGCAGAGGGGAAGGATCTCTTCCCTCAACCTGCTGGCAACGATCCTCCTAATGCAGCTCAGGATACCATTCCGCTTAATCAGAAGGGCACACTGCTGCCTCATGCTCAACCTGGTGCCCACCAGGACCCCTCCCCCCTCAGGGTCCTATCTGCTTTCCGCTGGTCTAGCCCTAGCATGTCCTGGTGCCTGGGATTGTTCCACCCCAGGTGCAGCACTTTGCATTTCCCTTTCTAGAGGTTGCTGTTGGCCCATTTCTCCAGCCCGTAAACGCTTTCTAAAACAATGTCCAACGCTATCGCTCCTCAGCGGAAAAGCTAGCAAAATCAGTTACATTAAATGTATCTTTCCAGTGAAGCCAGCCTGTGGCTTGGAAACCTAGGTATCTGCTGCATTTTCTCCTCTTTGAGGTCAAAACCTAATTCCAGCTCAGTTGTTAGATCTACAACAGGCAGGTCTGCAGAGACCTCAGCACCTCAAGACAATAGTAGATCAGCATTAAAAGATGGAATTATACAGTGTGTTACTTGCTCAGGAACAGAGCTAATTACTTGCAAGACACAGGAATAAAATTGTTTTATTTCCCATTCCTTTTCCATGTAAAATTAGTCATTTATATTGTAATGATCTGGTCTCCTCTCTTCTAAGCAGTAACCAGAAGTGAATTATTTCCATAGGCATGCACTGCAAGGTAGCACACACCAGCTTCTTGGGCAGGTGCCCCACTAGTATCTCTTTTGGAAGCACAGGGTCAAACTTATCCCCACGCAGATTTGAAATGAGACAAATTTATTCCCGACTGACAGGGATCATGAAGATTTCCTGCCTTTCTTTACAGTATGGAGCATGCCTATGTCCTGAGATTACCAAAAACCCAGTTGTTTAAGCAAACCTGGTCTCTTAATTTGAATGGCAATATTAACCTCAGTGTCTTAAAGTGCGATTTTATTCTCCAAAATAAGCATGTACATTTGGTGCTTTAGGGATGCCTTATGTGTTTGTCAGATAGATTTAAATTGCAACTTGAAAGGTATTTCTTTATTTCAGCCCAGCAAGATTCTAGCCTGGACTCTGAAGATCAAGCTTGATCCAATCTGGCTGATACACTGTCACCAGTAATAAGAATTCAGTGGCATGTAGACTTGTAATGCCTCAGGGAGATGTAGTGGGTTAGAATTTAGTGCGAATACAACTTACCTTCTTGTTTCCTTGCTTTGCAGGGCTAGTAGAACAAAAAAATGTTTGTATTTATCACTAAACAGATATGATGATACACATGTAAGTAGGCAGCTCTGTCAGGTAAGAAAAAATAATTTATATTGTCATTTATCAGAGGAAAAAAAAACAGTGTTGAGTAGTCCCAGACTTAGTCTGCGTCTGTGAACCATTAGAGATAGGGGCCAGACACAGCAGGAACAACACTAAGTCCTTGCTCTTTCTTCATGCACAGGCACGAGATGCACACAGGAAAGAGCACATATCTACAGACTAGCACTACTTACTGCCTAGATACCACACTGCATCACTGTCCCATTGCTATGTCTGGTGTTCGTTGCATAGAGAAATACAAAGAGTGGGGAATATCAAAGGAAGTACTGCCCTCTTACACATCCTAGAAACTTCTCCCCAGAATTAGTTTAGGTAGCAGTGGTAGGTACTGCCATCAGTATTAGGAACAGCAGTCCCAGACACTGCAAGCAGTAGTTGCTTCAATTGCTCCTGCAGCTCAGTCTCTCCCTAGTCCCTCTTCTCCCACACACTGCCTACTCACACCCAAACACAAGTTGTGTCCTCCAACTTTACTCATCAGGCCAAGACAGCACATCCATTACTCACTCTGCCATGGCCCTACCTTGTAAGCCAAGGCCGGGTGCTACCAGCACCAGTGGCAGAGCCGTGAGGAAGGCTGCTGAGCTCTTCCCCCTGCGAGGTCGATGGGTGCACTGAGAGTCTCTATACAAGCCACTACTTCCAAACAGTGGTTGCTCACCTGAAGTCATTTAGCCTGCAGCTCATGTAGACAATTTCAGAGGCCAGTTTGAGAGCTGGCATCATTGCATATAACTTAGAAATGGCTGTATGGCAGCAGCAGTAAATAGTTTAAGCCAACAAGGCAGACATCCTGCTGGGGGTCTGTTATATACCACCCGAACTGGATGAAGAGACAGATGAAGTTTTCTACAAGCATCTGGCAGAAGTCTCACATTCGCTAGCCCTTATTCTTGTGGGGGACTTCAATTTACCAAATGTCTGCTGGAAAGACAACACAGCAGAGAGGAAACAGTCTAGGAGGTTCTTGGAGTGTGTGAAAGATAATTTCCTGATACACTTGGTAAGTGAACCTACCTAGGGAGGTGCCTTGCTAGACCTGCTGTTTGCAAATAGAAAAGGACTGGTGGGAGATGTGGTGGTCAGAGGCTGTCTTGGGCTTAGTGACCATAAAATAAGAGAGTTCTCAATTCTTGGTGAAGTGAAGAGGGGGACAGCAAAACCACCACCATGGACTTCCAGATGGAAGACTTCGGCCTGTTCAGGATGCTGGTTGAGAGAGTCCCTTCGGAGAGAGTGCTGAGGGACAAAATGGTCCAGGCAGGCTGGACATTCTTCAAGGAGGCAGTCTAAAAGGCACAGGAGCAGGCTGTCCCCATGTGCCACAAGACAAACCAGCAGGGAAGACAACCGGCCTGGCTGAACAGGGAGCTTTTGCTGGGACTCAGGAGAAAAAGGAGGGTTTATCACTCATGGCAGAAGGGGCAGGCGACTCAAGAGCAGTACAGGGGTCTTGTTAGGTCATGCAGAGAGGGAATTAGAAAGGGAAAAGCCCAGGTAGAACTCAGGCTGGCCACTGTTGTAAAGGACAAGAAAAAATGTTTTTACAAATACATCAACAACCAGAAGAGAGCCAAGGAGAGTCTCCATCCCTTATTGGATGCGAGGGGGAATATTGTCAACAAGGATGAGGAAAAGGCTGAGATACTTAATGCCTTCTTTGCCTCAGTCTTTAGTAGTCAGACTGATTATTCCCAGGGTACCCAGCCCCCAGTGCTGGAAGACAGAGAACGAGTGTGGAACAAACCTCCTATAATCCAGGAGGAAGCAGTTAACGACCTGCTCTGCCACCTGGACACTTACAATTCTACGGGGCCAGATGAGATCCACCCAATAGTGCTGAGGGAACTGGCAGAGGAGCTGGCCAAGCCACTCTCCATCATCTATTAACAGTCCTGGTTAATAGGGGAGGTCCCAGATGACTGGAGGATCACCAGTGTAACACCCATCTGCAAGAAGGGCCGGAAGGAGAATCCCAGGAGCTACAGGCCAGTCAGTCTGACCTCAGCGCTGGACAAGATTATGGAACTATTCACTGTGGTGTGCTCACTGGGCATGTGAAGGACAACCAGGGGATCAGGCCCAGCCAGCATGGGTTCATGAAAGGCAGGTCCTGATTGACCAACCTGATCTCCTTCTGTGACCAGGTGACCCAGCTAGTGGATGAGGGAAAGGCTGTGGATGTTATCTACCTGGACTTCAGCAAGGCCTTTGACACTGTTCCCCACAGCATCCTCCTGCAGAAACTAGCTGCCCGTGATTTGGATGGGTGTACTCTTCACTGAATAAAGAACTGGCTAAATGGCTGAGCCCAAGGAGTCTTGGAGTTAAATCCAGTTGGCAGCTGGCCACAAGTAGTATTGCCCAGGGCTCAGTTTTGGGTCCAGTCTTGTTTAACATCTTTATCAATGAACTGGATGAGGGGATTGAGTGCTGCCTCAGTAAGTTTGCAGATGACACCAAGTTGGGTAGGAGCATCGATCTGCTTGAGGTTAGGAAGGCTCTGCAGAGGGATCTGGACAGGCTGGATCAATTGGCTGAGGCCAACTGTATGAGGTTCAAGAAGGCCAAGTGCTGGGTCCTGCACTTTGGTCACAACAACTCCATGCAACACTACAGGCTTGGGGAGGAGTGGTGGAAAAGGACCTCGGAGTGTTGGTCTACAGCCAGCTGAACACAAGCCAGCAGTGTGCCCAGGTGGCCAAGAAGGCCAGCGGCATCCTGGCTTGTGTCAGGAATAGTGTGGCCAGCAGGAGCAGGGAGGTGATCGTGCCCCTGTACTTGGCACTGGTGAGGCCGGTCCTGGAGTACCGTGTTCAGTTTTGTGCCCCTCACTACAAGAAGGACATTGAGGTGCCAGAGCGTGTCCAGAGAAAGGCAGTGAGGCTGGTGAGGGGTCTAGAGAACAAGTCTTATGAGGAGAGGCTGAGGGAGCTGGGGCTGTTTAGTGTGGAGAAGAGGAGGCTGAGGGGGGACCTCATTGGTCTCTACAACTACCTGAAAGGAGGTTGTAATGAGGCAGGTGTTGGTCTCCCAAGTAACTAGCAATAGGATGAGGGGAAACAGCCTCAAGTTGCATCAGGGGAGGTTTAGATTGGATATTACGGAAGATTTCTTTACTGAGTGGTCAGGGATGGGAACAGGCTACCTAGGGAAGTACTGGAGTCACCATCCCCAGAGGTGTTTAAAAAACATGTAGATATGGCACTTCAGGACATGGTTTAGCAGGCATGGTGGTGTTGGGTTGACAGTTGGACTTAATGATCTTAGAGGTCTTTTCCAATCTTAATGATTCTATGATTCAAGCCTCTACTCTGAGATCAAGTAGAGCCTAAATAAAAATTTATTTATTCTGTGTTTGTTGTTCCATTTTTATGGAAGAGTAAGTGATCATAAGAGTGACACTGTTCTTGAATTTGTCAGAAACAGGGTGTTTTTTTTTTCCTGCAGTAGGAAGTGCTACTAAGGCTCAGCAACAGCCTGGCTCTGTCTGTGATGATCTAGGATTTGCCTTCCCCATTTCAGACTTCCCTCGTATGTACTGCAGCCCAGTCAGTTCTCATTTAGTTTTATGTCCATCTGCTCTGCTAGTGGGTCACTTCGATCTCCCCAGTCTTCACTTGCACCCTGCCTTTCCCCTGAATTTTTATTATTCCATTACCTTTTGTTTACAATCCACTCCTCTCTCAGCTATGGAATGATGTTATCATTCAACTTAAAACTACATGCTTATGTTTAGATCATGGCCCTATAATCAAAGCCTCAGCATTTTCTGCTTGAAAGGAAAGGTGAAAAAAGCCTGAGAAGTACTGTTGCACGCCACAACAAAAAATTTGTTAACCTCATCCTTCACTGGAGCAAAGATGCATGAACCGGAGCAAAGATGCATGAACCGGAGCAAAGTCTTTCGGTCCAGGGGACAGAGTTGGAATCTAAAGAAGTGTATGAGCATAGCACAAATGTGGTTTTAAGCAGAGGACACATGCTAACATTTCAGTAAAAAGTTAAATGGCACCACTGGAGTTACATCCATTCTACACAGCTAAGGAGACTGTCTTCAGCAGTAAAAGGCAAGGTATCTGCAGAAGCCACCTAACATTATTTATTACCTGCTATTCCTGTTTCTGTCCTTTTTTTAGTTCACCTGTTGTATTTTCATAGGGATGATCCAAGTAAAATTTCAGGAACCATTTTTGAAGTTTATGAATCATTTTTCTGGTACCAAACAGTATCTGCATAAAATCACTTTCTCTAACAGCAATTAATTCTGTCTTCATATTAGAACACATTCTTTCAGCCTCTTCATAGAATCATGAGAATCAAGGGAGCTTGATGAGAGTTGCCAGTCTTATATTAATAAAACAAAGTAAGAGTCCAGAAAAAGTAGTACTGAAAAGCTAGACTTCATCTTGAAATTTAAAATGAGCTTTCCTAATCTCTGTGGAAAATATATAATAACCAGACACAAATGGCCTTGCACAAATCATCTCACAAGATGTACATTTAAAATATTTGGTTTTGAACTGGAACAAAATAATGAATTTAAATGACCAGTACAAGAGAAGAAAGGAAAGATGAAAAATTAGGTTGCCCTAAGTGAGCTCCTTAAGTTTGAATAAATCAATCGTATCAGCATGGAAAAAATACCTCTGTACAATTCATGTCACATGTGACAAGATGTCCTGCCTATGATTCATGCCATATGCCACAGAGCCATTGTGCACATGCACAAATCAAATACAAGGCATGTATTTGATTCAAAATACTTGGTTTCACATGTGAGATTTATCCACATAGAAGTAGCTGTCACTTTTTACAGACTGGACCACCACTAACTAATAAAACAAAAACAGAAGAGCAATGTTCCATATCCTTTTCACGTGGAGCATTTAGGTACCTGGTCATACTATACATGCAGCCCTGTATGCTACTGTATGTGTACCAGAAGTCTGTCTGAAGCATCCCAAGAGATTCCCAGCCTTAACCTGGCAGTCATTTAGCCTACCTAAGGCACAACAGAAGGGTTTTGAGTTTTCCAGATGCATTGGTTGCTCCTGTGCCATCCTATGCTCTATGAAGAATTTTAATAGCTTCCAGGTGTTGGCTCATAGGGTGCTGAGAACTCTTGTACAATTACAGTATCATACAACAACATTATGAGAAGGATCAGAAACACAGAAGAATTTTACAGCATTTGGAAACCTTAGCTGACAACAAGAACAAAATACAATGCTGCTTGTAACACTTTACTTGTTCAGCATTACTGCCTGGGAGCCAGCAGGGCTTGTGTACTACTTCTTTGAAGCCTTTCAGATCAACAAACAATCAGATTGGTTCTCACATTATTAGTTTCCTCATGCACGAGGAAGCCAAAAAGGTATATAGGCTTTGGGTAACTACAAAACTACTTCTATGCATAGAGGTTACTGGAGTTCTTTAAATACCATTTGGCTACGGTGTGGCACCTCGATGAGAGATTAGATCCATGAATTTAAGTAAATCTGGGCATCGTTTATGGTTTTACTATTGTCTAGTGCCATTTTCCTACAGAAGCACTTTTCTGAATTTCTGCTGTAGATGTAAGAACATTTGACCAGATCAGATTTGTACTGCAGCACCACAATGCCATGATTGAAGCACCCCTTTTGAAAGTAATCTCTACATTTACTACATAATTTCTATCATTAGTTATTCTTTCTGAAATGCTACGTAATTACTTAAGTAATATAAAGATTAAATATTAGTAACTAGATCTTGTTGAAAATTATAAAATCATTTAATATAAACCTTGAAACTTCACTTTCTTTCATTGTACTTACCTTTCTGAAACACACAGTTTTTCATATTTGCCTTTCCTATTTGTCCTCACTTACAAAAACACAGAGAGAGGAGAAAAAAAAAATATAAGAAAACTAAAAACTGATCTTTGTTCACATAAATGAAAGACAGGCAAGAGTAAAGGTCTAATCTAGAATTTTAGAAATACACCAACAGTAGCATGTGAAGACTTGAGATAGACCTAAAGAGGATTAATTCAAGCTTCTCCTAGCATATCTGAAAGGTATTAGACCATAGAAAGCCTGCTATTTTTCAGAGATATAATTTAAAATATAAAGAAATATGTAAAAAGGAGTTCTGCATACACCCCGTTTAGAAACTATTCCTTCATCTCTGAAAGCAGAGAACAACTCTGTTCATATAAATTAGAATAAAAGCAGCCAGATGATTTGTGGGCTTATCTTGTATTTGAAAAGGTGACGGTGTAACAACCAGTAAACACACATCAAGAGAAGAGGAGGGAAGCCCAGTGATATTAACCATGAAACATCTGAAGGGCAAAACAAAGAAGGAATATATGATCTGTTTTAGTCCATCTGACATTTTCATATCCACATTTAACTAACAGGTCGTTAATATCCATGCAAATGTAAGCAAGGGAACTTTGAGCCGAGATGTCTTGTTCAAAATAATAAAACCTGTATTCACACTCAGCTTGTACATCAAATATTTCATAACTTCGCAGCCCTGAACGAATACTCAGAAAGCCACCAGTCCAGTTGCACAGGACAGAATCAGTCAGCATCTCTTCACAAAATTTTTGCACCAATATGGAAAAAAACCCCAGTTACTACTTCAGCTTTTTCCTCAGAGCAACCTGGCTACATATCAGGGGGGCAGGAATCGGAGCAAGCCGTGTGCAACAGAGGCCTTTAGTTTTCTCTTTTTGCCTTCTAAGTAGAAGATTCCTTGCAAATTAATTTCTTCTGCGGATTGTAACTTGCTAAAGAGCCACAAGAGAATTTACTCATCCAAGTTCTCTTAATTCAGTCCTGTCCTATTCTGAAACATTTTTAAATGCTAAGATGAGCAGGTAGCAAGAATGCCTGTCAAGAGACATGCTCTTTTCATTCAGAAGATACCAGATATCGCTTTTCCAAGTTAGCTATTTTCAATTTGTCAGAAATTCTCAGTTTACCACCTCATACCATGATTTCTGCTACTGAATTTCTTTGAGCAGATCGTGCATTATCATGTACCATATAAACAGCATATAATACAAAATAAAGTAGAATACTAAACAGAATAGTGTTTTTAATACATTTTTTGTCCTTTGCTTGTCAAATTTAAGAGGAAAACTTGTTTCTGAGATGACTCTTTTTAAAAAATGAATCCCAAACAGAATTATGCCTTCCCAGCTCCAGAGAAATCTGTTTGCTTCATGGCTTTAAATTTGTAAAGAATTTTTCTATAAGGTTTGATTTTAGGGATGACTGAAGTTGCCATTCTCACAATAGATCCTCGTAGGTCTAATAATGTCAGTGTGCCCAAATAAATGCTGTGATGAAATCTTCAGGAAGGGCTTAATTGACTTTGAGGTCCTCAGAGTTCTGATCTGAATAGTTTTTGATTCTGTAAACAACAGCACGGATCAGGTGTAATAGTGAGTCTCATTTTGAACTGAGCTTAAACTGAAATGATTAAGGTTTCTTACACCTTTCCCATGCTAAGGGAATGATCCTATGGTACATTCATCTCAGAATTGAATGGTTTGTTAGCAAAGTCCCAGTGTTTTCAGTGGCAAGTAGAAGGTTAACGAGTACAGCATTTTTAAAAATTAAAGTTCATTCCTGAAGGCCTCTAGCAAAACAAGCAAATACATATATTACTATAAAATATACTCTATATACACAGAATTCTTTTAATACAGTGTGAGATCAGCAATAATTCAAAGAAAAGAATATATAAGGAAGAAACTAAGAGGAGACATAACCCAGACTTCAGAATGACTAGCTGAATCCACGGTACGACTAATGGTACAAATTTCAGCTGACAGCAAATCTTTGCAAAGCACCACTATAAAGATGACTAGTCAGAGCAGGCAAACTGGTGACTTACTCTGTCAAAAGCATCTCCAAATGTAAATGCAAGCAGAGAGTATCTTCAGTGAACATGAAAATAAAATTGGTTGTCTGGGCTTAGAGTAATCACAGCCCGTGGATCAGGCTGTGGGTTGCGTGTGCTCTTTATGAGCTCATCTTTCCACAGCTCCAAAATATATTTTGTGCCGATTGCAACTGCGGTCATTTAGGTCAGCATATGTTATTCAAGGTCAAATACTTTAATGTGGAGACAGCCACAGCTATCAGAAAAGTCTGATTTTAATTACAGAACTTAACTGCTAAAAATAATTAGCATCCGCATCAGTCTGCTTTGGGTGCATGACATGTATCAATATTTAAGTGCTGTGCTGTGTTTAACAAACTGAGCTTATACACAATTTCAGTTTTACTTGCAATCACTCTTGAACTGCCACTTGTATATGCATTTTCTGTGTCAAATACTAAATAAAACCGGTTAACTTCAGACAATTCCTGGGACTAAACTTCTGGAAGGCTATTTTAGGATCTCTATTCAATTTGTTACTACCCCCACTGCCTAGGAACTGTGCTGGGTTCTAGAGCATGGGGACTTGAAAGGTAGACCCCTATGCACCCCCTTTGATTTAGGCAATTCTACAGTGCCAACTACTGTGAGTTTAATTACTGTTTCTGATGATGCACACACTGGAGCAGAATACACTCCCCCCAGACCTTTTTTGGGGAACAGAAAATAGATGATGCACAAGTTCTTGAGTCATTAAACCCAGTCCCTGCTATGACAGGTGTCATATCATCTAATCTCTCAAAGAGCTCAAACTCCACCATAGAAGTAGCTTGGTTTTTGCCATCCTTGAGTCAAATGAAGAAAACCTGCTCCAAGGTTTCCCTGCCTTAAAAATTAAAAGCCCCTTCTACTTTGCAATCTAAAATGGCTTTAAATCACCATGAATTTATTGCTGTGTCAATGTTATCACTGAGCTCAAATAATCTCTTCTCACTAGTATTTAACTTTTTACGTAATGTGTATGACATATTACCCACCTTCTATTTTGTTAGCCTAAATAAAACAACTTTCCACGTCTCTTCTTATGTCACATCAGTGATAGATTCAATCAAGCCATCTTTAATATTTTATTTTTATGTTTTTCTCCCATTGCCATTTCCTCCCAGGTATTCAGTACAAGGTCTGTAGGAAAGTTTTCTGTGGTACATGGCACAGTGTGACCAGATCACCAGTCTCACTCAGGAAGAAACAAGACCTGCACACCATCTCAAAGCACACATTCCCTATGGTTTAGGCCACAAGTCTAAGGCAAGCCATACAATAACAGGTACTAAGGTTAATACTTGTTACGCTGCTTAGCTCACATTTATTGTAGCATGCCTTGTTTACTGAAACACCACCCTGTTTGGCTGCCAATGTTCTCCATTCTCTTCGGACCACTGAAGAAACCACACATGTCCACAAACAGATAAAGACGAGGATTTTTTTTTCCCCTAGGAGAAGGAAAACTTTTGCAGTTATGTCTCCAAACGTCATTTGTCTCTCCTTACTCACTAAATAGCATCTGTTATGGTTAGTTTCGGTTTCTGCCATAAAAACATCTATTAGTCCTTCATTCGCTATCCACTTTTCCTATCCCTTCTTCTTGGCCAAATACGATTCTTTTACTGCCATGGAGCACCCAGACTTCTGGATCTAACTGAAACTCTTGAACTCAGAATAATATCACTAAATCAAAGATGAAAATAAAATTGCCCTCATCCCCTGACAGAATTTATCATTTCCTAATCTCAAAATTGTTGCCTCGTGTTTTCTACTGCTGTTCTTTGAGACACATTCCTGCAGAAGAGTATTCAGGACCAAGTGATGAGCTCATTTCAAGTGCTGCTTTTAACAAAATTTCCACATCCAGATGGCATATGAATTATAACCTTCTATCATGGACTTAACAAGCCGTGGGCTGCTGTTAATTGTCACTTCCACATTTCAGTGTTGTTTACAAGCCACTAATAAAACCTGCTGTTCTTCTTACGCACAAATTAGGAAATTCTGATTTTTAAGGACATACTTTGCACTCTACTTTCCTTCTCCCTCTTATTAAATTCCTGCTTTCCTGTGCATTTCTCACATAATCAGCAATAGGTCAAATCTTGACATTTTCCTGAGATTTTCTTCATATCTTTTTCAGGCAAAGTTCCTCAAGGGAAGAACTATAGGCCAAATACCTTCTGCTGTATCTGCTCTCATTACTGAGTAAAGAATTTTTCCCCTCCACATTTGTTATTCTGAACCAAATTCAGAGTCTCTGGTGAATAATATGGAAACAGAATGCATACAATATGAAAATGCATATAATATTTTATTATATTTTAGTTGCCTGTTAGATGCCTTACCCAAACCAGCAATTTACAATCATGCACAAGAGGCAGCTTCCTGAATTTGCAGTTTCGAAACAGCAAAGCAGAAACAACATGGTGAGGGTAATTATTTTTTTTAAACAACATTAGAGCAAAGCTTAGTGGATTAGTGCCTGCAAAGTTCTGCCCATTAGTAACTGCAAAGCCTTCAGATGAGACCCTGAAGAACATGAGCTGCATTAATTCAGCTTGTTAATTGCAGACTTGTTATTAAATTAGTTGTCAGATAATTGTAAAGCAGGCATTGGATTTGGAGCTTTCAGAGTTGCTTGAGAAAGTTTAGGGTACATAAAACAAACACGACTTGAATTACCAGAAACAAGGCCCTTGCGTCAGCACAGTTTCCAGCCTGGGACTCCTCTGCTTCCCCACGCAGTTAACAAGACCCCTCAGCACCTCACACCCAGCCGGGCACATGCTGCTTCCCAGACACAGGCACACTCAATTTTAGGTTCGCCAAACTTGTCCATACTTGTTAGCAGGGCTCCAAAGCGCAGTAAGTATGTGCAAGGAGAGGTGACAGAGTACTAAAAGCAGGAACTCAGCAGGTGAAGATGTGCAGCCCTCCCATCATCACATTCTTCCCCCCTACAGCAGGCATTCAGAAGAACAGACCAAGGTCATGCTTCATAACCGCAAAATTGCTTGGCCAGCCATCTGTAGGCAGACTCTCCAAGGAAGTTGCCTTAACCTCAAGGCTACATTCGCAGCTGTAAAACATCTACGCAGCCTGGAGAGAAGGATCCTTCCTTCAGCCTCCAAGGCACTTCCCAGCACAAAGTGCAGCTGTTTGGCGTACAAATTTGGAATTACAGCTTTTAAAATCCTCCACTTTTTATAGTTAATTGAAAACTAAATCTGATTGGAACTTACCACAGAGGTTAGATAAACCATAGAAGTGGCTTGCATGCTTCCTCTAGATACATATCAAAGGAAAACCCAAACAAAAAAGGCTATTCTTTGCACTTATGGTTGGCACCAGTCATAGGCTTTATACAACAGATTTAAATTCCCTGGACAGAGGCATGGTCTCTCATACACACCTCTGAAAGAGAAACTTGATAATGCAAGCTGAAAACAGATAATTCGATAAAAGTTATGCACCCCAAGAGTTAGACGGATGCCTGGCATTGCTAGTGATCCCTTCAAATTGATTAGAAAGTAGAGAAGAATAGCATCTTCAGAGCAAATTACATTGGCACCACCTGGCAGCTCTGGGAGGGACAAATAGACCACGTCACTTGCCTGCTCTACACTGAGAGCTGCTACATTCGCCTTAACAACCAGCTCTGCTTCAAGCCTCACTCTCCTTACCTACACATAGAAAATAAGTTATCCTGACTCCAGGGTAGACTATACACCATGGAGCTGGATCCCTAAATTCCAAGTAACTCTTTAAGCCTACAACTGCATATTAAGCCTTTTCCTTAGAACATTAATTGTGCTTAAAAGACAAATATTACATGCATGCATATCAGATTCCAACATAGTATAATCTTGTATGCAAAGTAGAAAGAAAATCCAAGTAAAGTTACTTTTCAGGCTATCTTCTTGGTTTCTGGGCTACTAAAGTAACTCCCGATTTACTTTTAGAGAGCTCTTGTCCTCTGACTCCATGTACTAATATACAAGCAAGATGGAACTATATGTATATTGCATATTAAGATGTACATACAGTACACTTGTTTAATCATTCATGAGCTTCCTGAATTCTATTTTCCTTGCCACATGAAGAACTATTATTTTTCATCTGTTTTCTTCAGTAAATAATTCAGAAAAAATGCTGTGTTCTTCCAGTGTTTTGGAATGTGTGTTCTGGGTTAAGAAGGAATTATGTTGGATTTACTGTGCTTTGGTACTTCTGTCTCAGTTACTCAAGATCAAACCCAAATTCCCCCTGACTGGAGCAGGGGAGGGGGGAATCACTGTAGCCTAAGGTTACATTGTTCAAACATTATTTGGAATCACAAAAATATTAACCACATTCAATAGTTTATGTTGATTAAATCAGCTGTCCTGACTTCTGTTTCCATACATTGGATGACATTGTATGCCTATCAGATTAGTATTGTTGGCCTTATGTTGCAGCATTTTGTTCTTAATGTGCACCTGGTCTCTAGGATATTTTGAAACCACTGCATGCAGGACTGCAGTGTAGGTTTTAGCACATTTTCCATAATAGTGATACATATATAGTGATAGAGTCACGGAGTTTCATTCCTGTAGGACATGTTATTGAGAACAAAGAGAGCTGTGAAAACACCCTAAATGGCCCTAAGTCTTCAACAAGAAGCATAACAGCTGAGTTTATTTCCACCACCAGACACAAGCATGGTAATTGATGCAATACGCTTATATAAAGTATGGATTAGCTATATTAAGGTTACAATGGGTTGAATATTCAGCGTGTTAACCATTCTATAGCATGGTTAGTAGGGTTTCTGTTTTATTGGATTTCTCTGGCATGGTGTTATTTCACTTAAGAGGAAAATCTCTGCAGCTGCTCTTCTGGCAAAGGCAACTCCTTCAGGAATCTTTTGTTTTTAGACATATTGGGGTCAGCTCCTCTCAAAGTTCAGTCTTGCAAACCCTTTTGGAGCCTGGGAAAACCAGTGTGCTCTTTTTGCTGGACAGTCGAAGCAGATACCAAAATAACTACAACTCAATTCTTGAGTTCATCTAACTTATTTTACACACTGAATTTTTTCTCAAATATTTTCCTGATGTGAACAGGCCTTCCAACATGCACCACATGGTAAGACCCATCCTTAACAGCTAGAATTTTCAAGGTTTCACCTCCCATTCAAGCCCCTCAGATTTTCATGCAAGTAGCTTCAGCAACTAGTCTGGTACCACTTACCAAAATTTGAGAAAGCCTACCAGCCAATACACAGGGGTTCCCCCAAAGTCTCATTCCTTGTCTTAGTCACTGGAGCCAGGCTCCTTCGAAAATCTGACCCTAAAATTATCATTTGCCTCCCTGTCTCAGTTGGTTTTGAATTCCTATGTAATCCAAATTGCATACAGCAGAAGTAAAGCTGCTTTCAAAGGCAAGCAGAGCTGAAAGGTCAAACAAACCAAGCTATGTTGTCTCAAACCTTTCTTCTTCCAAAGGAGTGGCTTATCACTTGTTCTTTGGGAAGACTGGAAAGATCAGATATGAAGGCATGATTAAGAGAAGAAAGATCTTCCACACTAATTGCAGTTTCCATGCTTTTGGCTAGAATCCATAACCCAGCTTCCAGGGACAGCCCAATGACTTTTCACTTGCTTTATCATGCTGTGCAGGGTCAAAAGGGAAGATGCATGCTGTTAGTTTGCTATTTTATAAGCTTGAAAAGAGACAACTTTGATGGGCAGGCTGCTTCAGAAACTCTGTTGGAACAGAGTTGGCACTAAAAGTTTTCCCAAAGAAAACAATACAGGTTTCAAAATTTTGAGACTAGGGACTGCAGGCGAACTATGTTTCTCTAGATCCCCATCACTACTGTCTCCAGTGCCATCATTTTCACAAAAACCTTCAAAATACAGAAAAGCAGAATGAAGCAACAAGTTCCACCACTCTATAAAGCACTATGCTCTGCATGGTCTCATGTGCCAAGTCTACTGTTTTCAACACTAGTTAGCACACTCTTATCTTTGTATTCGTCTACTGCTTTTTTGGCCGATAGAGGTAGAATTGCTGACATTCATCCCAACAGTGCTCAAAGTTCTTCAAAGCAAGAACCTGTGCATTTACTGATGATTGTTCAAATCCTGACAACACTTTAAGCATTATTAGGTGAAAGAAACATGTGAATCTTCGAGGGCATGAGAATTTTAGTCAGACCAAAGATATACAGGGAAAAGGGATTATGTTGTGATGCTTTCAGAGCTGCTGTAATACACACACCTCTGAATAAACACAGGAATTTGAGACAGAACCATCACACTTGCAGCTGCACATAGGAGAACCACAGGTTATGTACCACTTTTACAATAAGGTACTATCTGTCTTTCAGGGATTGTCACCAACTCAGTGGTTAAAATCCACAGCCCTCATAAGGCTCCTCTGTGTTCCTGCAGGTCTGTGGTTCTACCTCCACACCACTTGAGCACAGGAGCAGTTCAAAGGCAAGGCAGGAGGAAAGTGAACAGAAAGTACTCCAATGATCCCAGCTAGAAGAATGGCTCCTCTGATAAAACATCCATGTGGCTGCTGTAATTTGCATTAGGAAACATCTTATTCAACAAAAGTCAGAGAGATGGTCTGATCTCATTTATGTGGTAAAAAGTAAACTGGAATTGCCCATGCCTTTTTCTTCATGGATCATGAACAAAAAAAGAAGTTGGACCAAACAGTGTTTAAAGTTTGCCAGGCTCTTTCTGTTTTTTCACTTACTGGCTTATATAGCGGTAATCAGCAGCGCATTAAAGAAGAGCTGAGCCAATATGTATCTTTCCAGTTCACTAGTAGTAATTAGATCTGTGAGCATGAAATAGAAATCTCAAGATCTGAGACCCAAATGGCTGCTTCATGATGTATTTCTATTTACTGTCTCAAGAGCCCTCTTCATATCTCATGTAAAACTATGTATTGCACTCAGATTAAACACCAGGATAAATTTCTTGTCTTTCCACTTCACGCCCATTGAAATGATTTGGCTGGGTTATGCAGCAGTCCAAAGGATATGATCTACAGATGTCAGAAATGGCATTAACTTACCTAAGTGGTAAACAGCCAGCACAGCCAAGACTACACATATCTTCAACTAAGTGGCTAGGGTTGGGTTTTCCCCATTAGGTAGACAACCAAAAATGTATTTTGCCTTAAGAGAATCAAAGAGGCTTACAAATGGAATTCCCTTTTTATTTCCTGTTTCCTTACAAGAGGACCAATACATTATTTGTCAATTACATTCTGCATTTTGGCATAGTTTAACAGAGTGGGAGGACAACAAACTCATTAAAACCATAAATGGTCTTGTGAAGGAAGAGTACAGCAGGCAACAATCAGAACATGGATGTGACTGCAGCTCTTTTGTTTTGAAAGCAAAAGTTTCAGCCAAAAGTAATTGGAAAATGGGTACTGAGAGGATGAACAGCCAGCAGGAAGACACATAACTAGGATAAACAACACGATACAGTCAATAGTTGGCATGTTCCACTATTTCTTTATCCATATTAAGAATCAAGTATTGGTTACCTTAACATACAGCACGTTTTACAGTGTAGCTCCAGATTTGGTTTTTTTATTTTTCATTTCCAGCACAAGGACACCTGTAATGAAGTGGGGCCCCAGCATGAGATGACATGCTAGATGCACATAAGCAGTGCTGCATTCAACCAGCAGTCTTATCAAACCACAGACACACACCCCCCCCGTGTGCTCTTGAATAAGAAAATGGATAACAACTATTTCTACAGAACAACATCAGTGTCCCAAAACAAAACTGAAAAAATAAAGCCTTCTAAAACATCTTTAAAAAATGGTTTCCAAAATGAGGAATGTTATTGCATTTTACAAGTGAAACTTCAAGTGACAAGCAAAAATACTATCAAGTAGTATTGGAAGCTCTCACACTTAATGTTTAAAGCAAAAGGCAAAAGAAAACTTTCAAATTTAAGCCGAGATATAAATATGCTTTGTGACTTTGAGCAATATCTTGTCCTCTTTGTGCCACTACCAGCCCAGCTGGAAAGTGTAGTAATAACTTAAGAAACACAAAAACAAAAAACCTGTCCTCAATGAGATCCAGATGCTCTATTAAGCTGCTGTTCTCCTTAAACACCTTCCAAACCACAGCTAAATCGGAATACATCTGACAGCCGAATTTTAAGCCCGCATGTGAAATTGTAGTATTGTCTTTATTTTCCAACAATTGGAAGTCTCCATACCTCTTCAGGAACTGGAACCACATTAGGTTCTCCTATCCGTAGTAAAGGTAATTACAACAGAACTGCACTGATGTCACCTCAAGATTAAAGGATCATATACTTTATGATTCTCTGTTTATACAGTAACTTATTGTGTGGTTTACCTTGGCTAGGCAATATGCATGCTGAGACTGCTTCTTATTATATGAAATTCAATCTTTTCACTGTTACCATGTCCTTTTTCTGGCTTCTAACTCTTTGCCCTTTTTGAACTTTGTATGGGGTTTTCTCATCTTTACCTGGTAAGATCTCCTCACTTTACCAAATAAAATAGATTTATTGTATGTGCATGCAAAATTATGATTAGAACTGAACCAGACCATACCAGAAATTATGCTCGTGTCATTATTTCAAGGTGTTTCAGTCAGAGCTTTAGCAGAATACACTTCTGTTTCCTGCACAAAGAAACAAGCAGAAAATGGGAGAAAACAATAGGACAGATCATGTAACTGAAGACTGATACCATAGTGGACATGGAAGAAATTAAATTTACATGAACATCTACAACACTTCTGCTCTGTGTCTGTAGTGTTTGACTTTGCTGCAGCAACTACCTTTTACGTATAATTCTTGTACCAGGCATTTGCAGCACATACTACCAAACACTATACCTCATGCAGAACATGTTTGTCAGTTCTGTTGAGTTGGATTGCCCCATTAGGAACTAGAAGCAGTGAATGAAGTGAAGAACACAGCCCAGGGCTGCTTCAGAAGCAGTTTCTTCTTAGATGTTAATGAAATGCCAATAAAGACCTTATTGCTGTTGAAGTAGTAATCTACTACTAATGAACCTGCTTCAGTTTGAGTGTGACACCTACAGTGCAATAGTTACTGCAAGAAAATAAAGGGTTCACAGACCATCCATTAAAAAGATGATTTCCCAATGCCTACTTTATTGCAACTCGGGACAATTGCTGCTGAGCGCTGCTGGTGTTCTTGAGGGTTATCTTCTTGCCTCAATAGGAAAAAATACTGGTAGAATATTTTTACCCCTTTTCTTTATAAAAGTTACAACCACAGGATAGGCTGGGAGAAAATAAATTATCTCAGAACCCTTTCTTAAATTATCACTAGCTCTTTGCTAGGTAGACAGAGTGCCCTACATACTCTTATTTCTTAATGCTGGAAACAGCATACAGCAACTTGACCTCAGTATAACCACACAAGATAACTGGCAATTTCTTTAAAACACCAACGTCACTTCAATAGATGATCAGGCTCACAAATGAAATAACAAAACATGGTTGCTTGCCAAAGGACACGAAGAGTGTTAAAACATACCACAAACGTTTAACACATTTGACATTTAGTCATGGGGTGTAAATAGTTTAAGGAGGGTGTTTTTTTAATTTTCTCACTATTTTCAGATCAATCCCTTACCATAGCTTTGCATGTGAATGCAGTAAACACCCACACCAGCAACTTTAACTTTCATTGGTTTATGAACATGACTGAAAGTAATTATTCTTTTTCCCCAAAGTCAAAAAAGCTGTAAGACACAAAAACAGCAAAGCCAGAAGCTAGATTTTTATTTATTAGAAATGTCTTATGTAGCATTTTACTAAAGCAATTCCCTGGTTGGAAAACAATAGAAAATCACTGAAATAACACAGAGGGCATTACTCCTGTGAGGAAACCCCTGAAAGCACCATTCCTCACTGCAGCCAGGCAGGCTTTCAGAGACCCGAGAAAGATGTGTGGTACAGAACAATTAAAGTGCACATAGATATAAAGTTGCTACTTGCACTGATACTGGTTTTTCCTTGAGGCAAGACACTTAGTTCTTCTCTTCTGGCTACAAGACGTTTATGAGCAGAAATAGTGGAAATTAAAACAGTGAATTTTAAGTTGAGAAAAAAGCATCCTTGGTGCAGGTATAAGGATCCAACTTAAGAATGACATGTAGCTAAGCACAACCACCTGAAGATGGATCTGTATGTCAGTAGTTGTCTGATGCCTATGTTTTATCATAAAGAAAAATGCTAGAGATTATTCAAAAAAGTTTACAGGCATTTACTTTGAGACTTTCATCGCTGCTGTGCATATGGCTCAATAACTTAAAGTGCAAAAAGAAAACTGGTAGTCTGAACACCAGCTCTATTTTTATAATAGCCTGAACCTCAAACCCTAGAATCCAATGTAACTTTCTTACGGTATCATAAAAATAACTTCATACCCCTTTGCATCTTTATTTTGCAAGCGTGCCTACCCCCAAGTCATCCCATCAGAACAGGGCAGTTAAATAGCTGTGGCCAGACAATTGCCAGTTCAGATGCCAAAAAAATGTCCCTTTAAAAGACAAAACCAGCTGTGAGTACCAAGTTGTGCAAGCGCCCACTGGAAAGAGTCAACTCATAGGCTTGACCTTGCTCCACCCATTCATTTTGGGCAGAACTTGCCTAGAAAAATTGGTGGTTTTGACCTCAGTTTCAAGAGCGTGAAGCTAGATCTTGACCAGAACCTTTGATGTCAATAAAATGATGCCTAATTTACCCCAGCATAACAAAAATTAAAATCTAGCCAAAGGGTAAAATGGTCTTTTAAATTATCCAGGCTAGTCCTCCCCCTGTGCAGGTTTGTAGCTGCACCAGAGTGACGGTTCTCCTATCACCTATTCCTGTGACTTGGAGTATTTCAGTTTTTACTTCTAACCACAGTGTAAGAAGATTCTCAGGGTCATAGTTAATTATGGGACTTTGCTCAGTGAAGGAAACTTTTGTCCCAGCCTTCTCATATGATCTCATTTATCTGCATTGACTTTAATTGCATCCATCTACAGCTGGGCAGAACCAGAGAAACCCACTGGGCAGGATAACCTACATTTTCTCTGAGTCTGGAAAGTTAAAGGGTAGATCTGCAGTAAGAAAAAAAAAATATGAGAGGAGAACATACAAGTTGTATATACACTTGGTGTTCTTTAGAAACAGAATTTCTCCCCACCCTGCCCAGGCTAGAGGAACTAACATAAGTCAAACTATTCAGGGAAGGAGACACCATATCAGCGACAGAAAATGGGATGATGAAGTAGGAGAGAAGAAACTAGATCAAGCAAACAAAGCAAGTTCGTGATTTGGCTGCCAGAATATTTTCTCATACCTCTCCCTCTCCTGACCTTTAGTAAATTACACCCCATGCTGTTTTTGGTCCCTGTGGAGGCATACTGAACATTTTCTTTCCTCTGCCTTAAAACACTAGTTCAATACAGAAAAGCCAAGCAAGCTGAAAAAGGTTTTCAGAAACAGACTGGCAGATCCACAATCGCTGGTCACGGCACTAGGACCTCTACCAAGCTTTCTCTGAGGCTCCCTGGGAGCTGAACTGAGTGGCTGCACTGCACACGTTTCACCATGACTCCTGCTGAGAGGCACTGAAGAGGCTGTGAAACCTCGCGTCTCAGACATCAAGAGCCACGAGCATCCTGCTATAGTGTCAACATTATGCCTGCTTGGAGTAGAGGAATGGGACTAAATTACTTCCTGAAATCTCTTCAAACAGAAATATTCAGAGATACTACCAACATCTTTAAAATTTCACCTTTTTTTAAGCATCAGTTAAACAAAAATAGAGGAACAAAACCGCTCCAGAAATAAGCTTGGCACTGTTAAAAAACATCCTGTAATAAAACCTTTAAATGAGTCTTAAGTAACTATTAAACACATAATAATGCACCTTCCTACAGACAGCAATGAACTTGAATACTAAATGCTACAATCAGAACAAAATACTTTAGCCTATATACCTTGAAAATTCATTATTAAAATAAAAACAAAGGACATCTGTGCACCACACATAGGTTGCCCTATGAAGAACTCATTCGCACATTCCTACTATAGACTGGCTTAACTGAGCTGAAAAGAACTCTGTGCTTAGGAAAGCAGAATTAGATACAAAACTTCTTGAAAGTTGGTAGAGAGAAAGGAATGAAATCTACCCAAACTTTCACTATTTTACCAGTTCATACTAGACCAGCCTTAACTTCTTACCAGGGATTAGGCCTTTCCACAAATCTTGCTATTGTTAGAGGTCACATCTCTGCCACGTAGGGCTGGCTGCAGTAGCTCAGAAACAAAACAACCAGCACTCCCAAATGAGGCCAGCTAACCTAACCGTACCCCCACAGAACTGCTAACCTTAGAACTCCTGAGAGATCAGATCTATAGTTAATCTAAATTACAGACACCTGCTAGGTATCTTCACAGCCTGTGCTAATCCCCCTCTTAGCACCATGCCCAGGGCTGAGCCAGAGCACTTAAAGGCAGGACTGCAAATGGGCTTGTATGGAGCTGGCCGTGCTGGATCTACATGATGAGAGGACCCTTCCCTCTTTGGAGAATTTGCAAGGAGTAATTTAAGCCAGCTGGTATTTGTTGTGCATAAAGCAAAGCAGCATTAATTCATGAAATTAATCATAGACTTGCTCGCTTTCTATACCAGGCTTTATCCATTAATCTGTACTTGCAGCGGAAACTCTGTAAGTCACATCAGTGACGGAGACAGCCATTGTGAAAGCCTGATAACAGACAACTGGTAAGCGCATAAGCAATGATAAAGTAAACAAATCAAGGTTATGGTATCACAAAAGGAACTTTGCTTGGCCAGAAAACATAGTTTCTTTACAATATTACTTCCTCATTGTCTAGCAAGTGCTTTGTACTACTAATTGTCTAAGTTGCAAACAAACCATGTGAGCCCATCACTATCTTCTCTATCAAGCGTAGATCACCACTTCATACATGCAAGTACGTGGTTCAAATATATGTAAGTTAGCGATGCCCTGTACAGTGCTAGAGAACACCTCATAGAGGTGCTGCAGCACTAGGTGGAAGACGAAACCATTTTGCTACATATGCAGTACCTAGGATCAAATATTATGTTCGGACATAAAACCATTTAGATTTTATCAATACATTGCTGAAAAACAATCCACCCAAAGCCTTCCTGTGAATTTCTGCCTGAAGTTTATGCCTGCCTTGAGGCCAGCAGAGATGCTGTGCTGGTGAGAACTGTTGCTACACAGTTCTGGCTGGCTGGACAGCTTGGTTTGTTGCATCAGCCTGTTTAGTTCTGCTTTATCCTCACTGCCTACTCCACTGTACAGGCCACTCACAGTGGTTAGCTGGACATTTGTACTCCAGTAATACATTTTAATAATTATAGCAGATCACCTGCTTGAATCTACATCTGGTATCTCCATCTCTGTCCAGGACAGATGGGCACTGATAGATTTAGCTATAATGTTTTAAGGCATTTCTACTCTCAGCTGTCCACTCACCTCTTTGCCAATTTAACTGCAGCCATCCACTTCTGGAACTCCTGCAATGTGACTTATGCGGAAAGATGGCATAGATAACTGAGAGCAGGAACGTAATAAACCATATGCCTTAATCTGAGAGAACTCATCTGTCACAGACAGAAAGGCCAATATTTCAGTGACAGAGATTTCAGATATACACCCCAAACAAGAAAAAGGTCCTTCTGACATGAAGCTATGTAAATCTAAGAACAAGTTCTTCATATTTTGTCCCTGATTATTGCAGGGGAGTTTTACTAGATGACCTTTAAAGGTCCCTTCCAGCCCAAACTATTCTATGATTCTATGCTATGATTCTATTTTCTGTTTGATCAGTAGACATATGTGAGAGACTGAAAGAGTTAATGTCTCAAGCATTGTGATAAGATAGGTCGTGGTCTGCCCAGCAACAACAGACTGCAGGAGAGAAGTCAGTTAACACAGGACGGCGAGGGCGTATCAGAAGATGCGCAGTTCCACATTCTGATGTGCCTTGCCAGAGTTCACATAGAGTTCATCTGAGGAAGAGGCTCACGACCACCCAAGAGACATCTCCCCACACTGGTGCCTGCATGGAAAACCACAAACTTTCTGGAACAAGCACCATGTAAGTCATCAAGAGGTGTAACTGAGGGTGGAGACGAGACTATAAAAAGTACAACTACAAAGAGCCAGGCATGTGCTCACCACTGGAGGATTGCCCCATCCATCATTGTCATTGCAGGATGCTAGGGTAGTGATATCTTTCTCTCCTCTTCTCTTTTCTTTCCTTTTCCTCTTACAGATATTTCCAATGAGAACCCACCTTCCCAATGTTTTTTACACTTTCCAAGTTCAAGTTACCTCTAATATAAATAAAACTTTTAATTGGCTGTTTGGTGTAATTTCACCTTAATCTAGCTCAAAGGAGTTTATAGGACCTCTCTTCTATCCTCCCACTCCCCCCCCCCATAGGTGGGACACAACATATCAAACTTTTTTCCCCATGTGGTGTTTCCATTATTGGTCTACATGAAAAGTGGGTCATGTAGCCTTGCATTTCAAGCACCTTGATGTTCTTCCTACAGTACAAGTCAAACTGGCCCTAACCCAGTAAATAACTATTTCCAATGTTGCTGCTTTCTCTATATCCTGCCCAAACATAATGACATCACAGCAGCAGTTCCAGGCACTCCAGAGATGATGGGAAAGTATAAACAGTGCTCCATCTGCAGTTCATTTGCTATTGCTATTAAAAAAAAAAGAGCAAAACAAGCCTTTGACTGATGGTTGGTTTCCACAGTTCGGTGGCAACAGTTTTGCAAATGAACTATTTCAGGCGAGAGCTGGTGGCAGTTATTTGATAAAATGCAGCAGTTCTGCTAATACATGGATTTTTTAACACAGGCTTTGTAAATTATAGTATTCAAGGACAAACTTGTCAGGTCAAATTTGACCCAGGTGCTGAATGTGTGAAAGCTGAGAGGTAGAGATTACTGCAGGAAAGATTAATGACACTATTAACGTGAATATGTGCAGCTACATAGCTGCGCACAGAGGAAAAGTTTGGTTTGGAGGTGTAGTAAGTGAAGTCTGGGTATGCTCTAGGGATATTTTTGTTCCTTTTGTGTACAGAGGTGTTTTATCTCAGAGTTACTCAAACATACTTGAGTTCCTATAAGTAAGCCTTAAAAATTAATATTTTTTTAATTTTACCTGATGAATCCGTTACAAGGTAAAATCAGCACAGGTTTGCATCAAAATACTTTCTATTTAACATTATTCAGCTACCCTGTACCGAAAGCGAAACATTCCCATAATAATATGCACAGCTGCTCCCTATAATATAACATGTTTTTCATGCTGCTGCAATGCAATCAGTGTGTGATATTTTTAATTACTATCATTCCAAACATGTAAAATTGAGCTTTGATTCTCCTGAGGATGAACATTTTATAGTTCATCAGAAGTGAAGTACTAACATGTAAAGAAGACGGTTCTGGTGTCAAACAGTAGGACAACTTTAAGCAATTGGGGACTATATTCTTAGTTTGTGAAATCAGCCAAGAGTCTTCTAATATCATTACTTCACTCATTTACATCAGCTGAAGAGATGGCATCTGAGGTAGGCAGGGCCACCCAGAGAAAAGGGGCAGGAATAGCAGTTGATCTCATTGCCCCCTACACCGAATAATTAGAGGGGTCTTCCACCTCCTTCCAGTGGGACAGCTTGTAATAGACAGAGGATGGTAGTCTCTACTTGTACTCTTTTGAAGCTCTGGGCACTCCTGTCTGATGTTTAGCTTGATGTCAGAGGTTTATTTCAATATTCAAATTTGTGAAGTATCTGTAATCAAAGCCAGATGGTCTTTGCATTTATATGCACTTGCTACACAGTTGGTTAAATTCAGCACCACAGCCAAATCTTGGTATCACTTGACCAAAGTTCTCACCTCCTCAGGATACAGTAACCACCACCTCGGTGTCACTACAGGCCTCTGTGTTTTGAAGTTTCACATTAAAACTGGCCTCTCAAGAGCAAAAAGTACTTCTTGCCCTGGCTTAAATTCATCCTTCATTAGCAGGTCTGGTCCCTGCCAATGCTTCAGTAACAGGTCTGGTCCCTGCCAATACTGTTCGGTGGAATTCTGAGATCTGCTAAGAGATTTTAGTTCATCTTCCTGTCATTCAACAACTTCGGTTTTAGGCACGTTACACCCTAGAAGCAATTTTGGAGGAAACTGGATTGTGAGAACATGATTCAAATGTTCCCGAGTTCAGTGAAAAACTCACTGAATTCATCCAGTCACTCTATCTACTGAGCTCTTCTTCAGTCTTCCTTGAGTTTCCAGAGGTGGACAAATAATTCAGCCAAATATAAATATAATCCACCTTGAAATCTGCTGAATAAAGGAGCCAGTCTTTTTTCCTGATCACCCCCTGGGTCTCACTTTGTTTAAGTGGAAATGCTTTGTGATTAAAAACCGCGTATTTCCAGAGCAACACCCCATTCCCAGGCCAGCCCGGGAGGATTGCTCCTCACTCCCAGGCTCTCAGTTTGCAAAGTTCCTGAATATTTGTGGGCCCTATTCTCTTCAGATTAGGCTGGACTCTTCCACTGACTCTGAAGAGCAGGCTGTGAGGTTGCTGTATCCAGACTTCTACTCTGCAAAACGGTGTTTCTTTACGTCACAGAGGTGTGAGAAGCATGAATTCGAACACTTCCCAGGCAGTCAGAGATTTTGGAGAAAGGGGTATGTAGGGGCTACCTGCCCAAATTCACCCGGTGTGTGCAGGGGTGATTGTCCCTTTTGCCCCCACTGAAAGTCCCTGCCATGCGATGTGGCCATAAATGCATGTTGACATTTCACTTTTGATTGGAGCTGCTTCTACTCCAGAATATTATAGGTAGGTAAAGAGCCTGTTGGTGTTTAAAGTTCAGTGCTGCTTGGCCATGTATCTCTCAAGTACCTTCCAGAGCTCCTAATTGAAAGGTTGACATTCTCTACTAGTTCATTAAAATATTTATTGTCTGACTATGAACTTCTGCATAACTTCATTGTTTCTTAATCATAGCCATTCATTCCTTCTTTTTGCAATGAACAACTGGAATTACATCTTCTGTTTTTTGTCTAAACAATTCATTAATTCATACTAGCAACCAGAATATAACCTCTCCTTTCTAGCTGGGAACTGCTTGCCGCAATCCTGTTATACACACCAGAAATTTACCAGGATGAATGAAAGCAGTGACATGTATTAAGCAGCATGCCACGTTTTGTCTGTGTATGAAATGTCAGAATATCTGCTAAAATGCAAAATGGGTGTGTAACTCCATCTACCTCTCCTTTCCTCGAAATTATTTACATGGAACCACTGGGAGACAGCATGTCATAATATTCATTCATACTTGCAAAGCACAAACAAGGAGAAAGCTGAGCCAGGACTAATGCAAACAGACAGAGAAAGAGACAAGTACATCTGGCTGTGAATAAACAGCTGGTTTTTTGCTTCCTGTCCTGGAAACTTTCTTGACTTGTGTTCTACCTCAGTTCATTCTTTCAGAGATGAAATGGCCTTCTTTGGTACTTGTGTAACATTTTAAAGCATCCTCAGATTCAGGTGTCATAAAAGACTTAAAGTGTCCACGAGCAAAAGCAGAACTAATTTTTAGAGCCGACAACCCATCGCTGTATAGAGGAGTATAGGCTGAAGAATCATAATCATATGAGTTCCACAGATACAAAACCAATGATAATGAGGCTGAGAAGTCAGACACTGTGGGAGCTGAGTTAAATCCACACTATGAATATGGATTGGTGACCAGGTGACCAATGGCCAGGTGTCCCTAAGCAGAAGTTGCTTTGCCCACCCGCAGCACTGGCAGTGTTTTGGAAGGGAATGAGCAGCTAGCTTTCAGACATAGGGCCAGAACTGTGCTTTCCCACAGAGAATAGGGACACTATCAAAAGAAAATCCAAGAAAGCCCATTTCACAACAACAAAATGGCACTATGCACCAACCAGCTGAAAGGAGTCTAATCAGCATAAAATTCATGATAGGAACTGTATCACAAATCACGAGGCAGTGGAGCACTTCCCCTGAGTTAGGTGGACCTTGGATCAAGTCTACAGATTACAACATATTAGCACCAGCTACAAATGTCAAGATTTATTTGCTCTCCACCTCATAAATTTACAGAGCTGGTTTCACCATCAGCAGATGGAATCCCTCATGCTTTTTACCATTTGTCATTGTTCTTCTAATGTTTGGAGCACCCCCAGTCATAATGAAAGAGTGTTTTGGGAAATATCCATAACGAATTGAATCAAACTGAAAACGCTGTTTGCCTGTTGAACAGACTTGGTAAACTAATATTAGAAACTTTCACTTTATTTTTTCAGTCCCCGTACCACAGTAACCTGTTGTCTATTTATTTTTAAGTACAATACAAAGTTTTGTTTATTGTTCTCTGAAGTTATTCAGAATGTAGTCATTCACCCTTTTTCAACAAAATTGCCACAGAACATCACAGAAACATTAATTGGGGAGTCTGAAGAATGGTAAAGCAGAAATAAATGTGGGATTTAATAGTAATATTTGTCATAGATGAGTAGATACATTTAGTTATTTGTACTGACTCCTCTAATCCTACATCTATGACACAGTTCTCAAAGAGATTTTATTCCAAAAGAAATTAATTTTCTTGAAATTCAGTCAGTCATTGTTTAAAAACTTCATGTAGAAAAAACTGTTACAGAAAGGTAAAACAAAAACAAATGTTATCTATTTTTTTAAAGAATAAAGTTCTCTGTTTGTGGTTGTAATTGACTATTCTAAAATTAAATCACATACAGCAGAAACATGAGGGCTATTTACAAGCTAAATGCTTCCAGAAAGATAAAATCTAATTATCACCTATAACTTCCAGTGGCCTGCATGTGGCCTTTATTTATTTTGCTATTTAAAATAATTTTACATTTTCTCATAGAACTTAATTTGTAATTTTTCCTGTTATGTTTCTTAGTTATATATTGCATCTCTTTTCTAACTGAATGGACTGAGCTTTCTTAGAGAAAGGATTTCCATAGGTTGTTTACAAATCCTCCAGCAGCAGCTCTATGTCTGTTCAATTAATCTACTGTGTGAATAAAACAGCATTTCAAGAGAAGATGGAAGTTTGCTTTTAGAGATACTCTCCCTGCACATCCATTCAAACTGGAATCCAGAGGTCTTTTGCTTTTAGCATGCAAGCTTGCAAATAAAAAACTTGTTCACCAAAAGTTCACAAATAAGAGCGCTTTTCTGCAAATGGACTGGTGTGCATAGGCACTCAGAAATACATAACTTTCCCAAATTGGAAAGAGCTCTCAAATTCGTAGGTTTAGAAGCCCTTTATGTCAGGTGGCCTTCAATGAACTGGGCTTATCTGAACAAAGGGACCAAAGATAAAAGTTAACCACATTGGGAAGTTTTATATTTTTGGTGTAAGAAAACTTATCTTTCAGCTACATTTACCCACCTCGAACAATGAGATCACCACAAATCTATGTGCCTTACTATGGGAGTAAATCAGAGACTATTTATACCCAGAGCTTTGAATATTTACTGCCTAGTAACACAGGACAAAACTTAGGAGGAAGAAATGGAGAGAGCAGTTCAGAGTTATCTGATAGTTGGTGCCTTTTCCCCATCCTGGAAAGTTTTACAAACTGTTGCTTATTACTTTATGGTTTTGAGACCTCATTCTAAAATCAGTGGTTTGAAATTTGATTTTAAGAAGTTTGCCAAATCTGGTACTGAAGTTTTATTGGTGCAAAACTAATGAAAGGGTCAGATATGCATAGATTATTGTAAATAAATACTATGATATGTCAAAAAGAATGACAAAGGGAAGTAATGAAAGACAAGTATTCTACTGGGATTTATAGAGTTCTATCACAGATTGGCACAAGCACAGTGAAGTTGTCCTGTTACGAACTCAAGCAAAGCTGCAAGAAGCAAAGTTATGAGCTTTTATTTCATGCTGAAAATGTTTTGAGAAGGTACTTTTCAGGAATTTATCATAATGAAGAAAAACTACATTTTCTTATTTGCACTCGCTCATTGTGTTTTTAATGTTTTAAGGTACAGTGATTCTGATTAGATATTTTTCTTGAGAAATGTTTTCCATTAAGGGAGAAAGACACCAATGTCCTGAAAAGGATTTAGTGCAGGCATTCAGGCTCTGCTGTTGAAAAGGCTTAGCAGCAAGCTAAACAGATCTTGAATGTCAACTCATTTTCTTTGTTATGTTTCATTGCAGTTAGGTTTGGGTAAACTTCAGCAAATTGAAGTGTGTGCATACACACCTCCTTCTTTTTATGGAGAGTGTAATAACTGTGGAAGAGCTGCCATACTGTGTCAGAGAATGAATATAAAACTGTATAAACAGATGTCATTGCAATTGGTAGTCCTCAGATAAAACGTTCGTGTATCCACATAGTGCCAACGTCAGTAAAGACAGTGTTTAACAGAACTGAATGTAAAGTCCAAAACAAGGATCTAATTCCATTTTGATATATACTATATAAACCCAGGATGCAAGAGGTTCATTGCTAATCTGGGTATAGAAAGCTGAAGATCTGGCCCCCTTACATGAGTGCAAATACAAGCGTTAGTTCAGTTTTCTGCAGATCAAAGAATATGCTAAACTTTATCACTATTCTTGTTAAATGCTCTTAATTAATCTCAGAACAAGCTGTAGCTAAAAGGTCGTGATTTAAATGCTTTAGACTACAGAGATGCCGCTGCAAGGAAAAGTGTGTGTTTGTGTTGCTAGGGGAACCCTTAATGTGCTATGGCACCAGTCACATTTTGAAAAACAAGAAACGAAGCAGAAGTAGGTATTGTTGATGAAAAACACGAAAAGATTAAAACAAGATCTAGAAGACCATTAAGAATAAAAAAGAAGGTGAGACACAACATTTTAAAGAGGATTTTAAAAGAGTGATATACTGTTTATTTACAATATTTGTTTATTAAAATTACATTTAGTTATTTCAGAGGAAAGCTTTAGACCTGAACTACTGCCAGAGATTGCTTAATGAAAAGGACTAATGGTGCTCTGAAGGGACCTCAGAAGTCTGATATGAAATCAGTAGAAATGTGCGGACTGTAGACCTTCCACACTATTTTCTTACAAATCCAGAAACCAGGTGAAACTTTCTTCACTTCAGAATTTGTTAAAAATCAGATTTCAACAAATCTGTCAACCTTACATGCACAGTTGTGCCATATTTTACAGTAATCTTTTCCATTCCAAGGGTAATATGAAAATCTTTGTGAACTGCACCTAAACAGAGACTTTTTCTCTCTGCTTTGGATTGGAATCACTGTTCTAGATCAGAATCAAAAGTTATGGTTTCAGAGTCTCAGCTGAGCAATGCCCATCTATATCCACTGAACAGATAAACTATAAAAGATGTAGAAATTAATATCAAGAAAACATGTTTTTGAACATCTTGAGTAGAACTGTGTAAATAATTGAATTTTTGGCCAAGTGATCACAAGTGAATGTAGTTAAACTTAATTTCAAGTATAGTTTCAAATTCAAAGTTACACTTTCTAAGTTTTGAAACAAAACATTTTGACCAGTCTCAGAGAAGTCTACTTTCTCATGTGAAGACTGTTTGAATAAACAGCCTGAGGTTATTCAATAGTTCCACTGCCCTACACTGAGGTTTTTTGGTGCATAAGACATATATTTGAAAATATTTCCAAACATCTACTTCTGATTGCTCTAAAGCCTTAAATGTGCATCTTGTATATGCATCTACTATAGAGTAGAGAACATAAATACAGAGTTTCTTCTTCATTGTTCCTTCTTATAATTGCCCCGGTGCCTGGCAACTGAGTATTGTGATTGGTTGCAATCCAATACCTTGGATAGGCCAGAGAAAAAGCTAGTTCTACCAGTCACAAAGTAAAGAGAAGAAAGGAATGTATATAATCTTCTATTAGTTATAGGAAGTTTATTTTGTTTGCACATTTAGCAGTGCCTCATGTAAAGGCACCTAGCACAGACATTGTAGCCAATCTATGAAGAATTTTTTTTTCTTCGCTATTTCTTAGGTCCATTAAGTAGCGTAGGAAATTTTTCTTTATCTTGAACAAATTTGTCTGAAAACAGAAATCATTTCCACTGACTGAGGGAAAAGGAAGGACTAATCAGATATTATTAGCTTGATGTAGATATTTTTAATGATAGAATTACGTTCTGACAAGTTTTTTTTTAATTAATACATTTACTAAAGATACTTGGGAATCTGCCTGCCAAAATCATGAGCGTTTCTGGGAAATAAGCTTCATGAATAGGTAAAAGATATTGATTTAATACATATTTCTATTGTAGTTCTAAAAAGAAAATGCAAGGAAAGCTGGTACAGCAGGAAAATTACTAAGAATTCCCAAACCCCTGACAGAAACTATAAATTATTAACTGTAAAGTCTGAAAATGTATGAAATGTCTATAAAAGTCTTTGATGATTTGGATGTGTTTCTCTACACTGTGTCCTTCACAAGAGCTTAGTTGTCAAGCAATCCTACACTGAAACACTAACAAAATTGTGAAAATTATTACATACCCTTTAAGCCAAACAACATCTACAGTTGGATTGTCCATAGAACCCATAAAATACAAAAATACAAATTAATTTATCAGTCCTAATTGCAGATTAACATTTCTATGCACAGACCTCAGATCCAGTAGATAATTATTGCATTCACAACTTTAGCTTCTTCATCAGACAGTTAGAATATTGCAGATGTTGACAGTAACATATGAAAAGGCCTAAATTAGAAATAAAAAATAATAAAAATGGGAAATAGTAGCACTGGGAAGACTACTTGTCTTAAGGCAATAATATTAATTGTTTGACCTTTTTCTTCTTTGCATCAGACACTTAGGAAGACTATAATGTCATAAACAAACTTCCATAGGGTCAAACTTTATGACAGATCATCTTTTTTGAGAGTAGCATGCTCATGTTAATAGACATGAATTAATTTGCAATAATTTATCATATGTAAGGCTGTGACTTTAATGTTTAACTCTGCTTTCAGTTATGTAGCTCGATGCATGAGACTTTTCATTCTACTAAGTTTGACAAGTGCTAGACATTTGCAAAAAATGTATGGGTTTTAGGTGTTATAGAAGAGGGGAGAAAACAATATTCTTTATTTCTCATTATTCATGACTTGTTCCAGGTAGGAATCAGCTTCAATCTCAGTTTTCCCTCTTTTTTTGAACTGCTTGATTTCATTTGACTTGTAGATGCTTCAATGGCATCAGTAAGAGAATATTTCAAGCTCATTAAGGCATATTTTAGCTGAGCTTACTACAAAGAACAACATGTAGTACATAAAGATTGCAATTCATGACTGTATTGTTCCAATATTACATTTCTATAATTGCATTAACTTTAACAGTACTATATCAACTTGTAACTAAATAGCACATTGGTGGCTAAGTCCTGGAACAGACAAGCTTGTTATGAGCCAGTTCCCCAGCTGCTCTGTGCCAGCAAAGCTCTGTAGAAACCAATGCAATTATACTAACATCAGCCAACGATCTGTTCCACTGGATCATATTCTGACGTATTTGCATCCGTATCTATACCTCCACCAATACAGCACACATCATGAATGGCATTAAAAGTGTAGCCTGAGAAGAGTCACAAGACAGCTGGCCCAATGGCACATCCCCAACTATGGCCAGTCACGGGTACTTAGGGGAGGAGCGTAAAGAAACTGTAAATGTATCACATGAGCTTTCTCTTGTAGGGTTCCAGCTTTACAGGGAGCAATTAGTGAGTTAGTGACCTCATGAGGCACAGTTTGCATCCAGCTCATCATACTTTGTACCCACTGATAGTCCTACCCTCCTGACACTGGAGAATGCTTTATGAGCCCCTTTCTATTTTTGACTTCCACAGCAAGCAGTGGCAATGACTCCCACAGCTGTGTGAAAAACAGCTCCTTTTTGTACATTTTTAACCAGCTGCTTGATGTTTTCATTGAATCCTTGCTAGTTCTCATCTTAAACAGTAAATAGCTGGTCCCCAATTTCTTAGCCGCTTATTTGCCTTTCTAATGTCCCCTCCCCACTGAGATGCCTTTAGAGCACCCTGTGACATAGCTACCCTCTTTTTTTTTTTTTTCCTCATTCCAGCAGAGTATGTATCACTCAGGTCATACAGGCCTGACTGGTCAGTGCTTCACCCCTTCTGCAACCATTACTACATACAGGGCAAGTAAAGTGTAGAGCGATTTCAAAGCAATCCTGATTCAAAAGCATTTTATACCCAAATGCATGATGTAATAATATACGTTTAGTCATACAGGAACTGACCACTGCTTGATAGAAACCTTCCTGTCTCTTGTAGCATCAACAGAGCAGTGTTAATTTATACCAGATGCACATCTGGCCCAGCCTGTTTAAAGAAGCTGTTGAGGTGGAAATTTAATATTTAAACCAGCACAAACCTACAGAATTTTGCGACAAAATTAAATTTGGGTAAAGGATTAGTTACTACTTTGATTATCTACTAAAGAAGGCTTATTTTTACAGCAAACAGAAAATTGCAAATAAATAGAATCAACATTTTTGCTGCTAATGTAGTGTCAATTTCATGACACTTACCTGAAGTGTATTTATTATTGAAGTGGATGAGTGACATGGCTAAACATGGTGAGACAAGTGACCTAGCACCTGAGGTTTCTTTCCAGCTTTTCTACAAAAGCTAGACATAGCCACAGCCAGCCAGCCACATACATGAACTATTTACATAGAGATGAACTTTGATACATTACTATGCCCTTAGGAAGTCTTGAGCCCTGAAAATCAGGGAATGTGAGAACAGAAATAGTCACCACAAACCACACCAGGCTTTTTATGAATCAAGGCTGTCGAAGATCGTTTTGGGACCAAGGAAGTTCTTAAAGAGAAATAGCTTATGCATTAGTTTATTTTTCGCTCTAACTCCCCCAGTCCTTCTGCTGTTTTTTCTTCCCCCTTCTGCTTCCTTCCTTCTTTTTATCAGGGTATGAGAAGGGAAAATGGATAACCTGGGGATTCTGCATTTATTGATGTTTTCAGAGAGTGGGACTGGTCCTGAGGCCAGGTGACTGGTGCCCCCTTAGTGACTGAGGAGCAAGTAGGAAAGCAATATGGTTTGCTACTTGTTGTCCTGGCTTTCTGAAGCAAACCTTATTCTCACTGCCCTTAATGTGGTTTCTTTGTCTTTGCTACTGATGAGTCTGAGCGATCACTAGTTTTAAGATCTGGCAAAGAACTGAAAAAGATAAATGAAGTAACATGATAGTGAGCTGCCATGTGTTTTTTATTAACTTTTATCCGACATTCCAGAGATTTAATTAAACTTCTCCGATTTTGGCCGTTGCCAGGAAGTGTGATGGAACAGAGAGGAATCACCTGAGTTTCTGCAGTCCTTAGCTGACCTGAGGTGCAGCAACCCATTATGGCACTGGGGGAGGACATGCGGCAAAGTCCGTCAGAGAGCCAGGGAATATAACGAAGGCTGTAGTGCATCTTCACCCCCATAGCGCAGAATGCTTATCGTATTCTCCTCATGTTATTTTTCTTGGACTAGTCTGACATTTTTCTCAGCACAGTGCCTGTTGGGTAGTTGGAGCGTTTAGATAACAGCTCAAAGGAGCATTACAGCTTTTGCTTTTCTTTATAATGGAGTCCGAATGGCATTGTTTCCATACCCACCTTAAGTGTGTTCTGAAAAAAATACGTTGTGGAAGGATGGTATTGGGAGAAACAAAAGGTATTCCTCATCAACAGGAAAGTAATAATTCTTTAGGTATTTGTTTATTAATCTGTCTTAGTCTCTTTACGCACTGTGTTATTTCCTGCCCAATGGGGAACTCTGGGAGAATTAGCAACAGATTTCCCAAAGCTTAGTAATGAGGTAATCATACACTTTAAGTGTGACTAGCAAAACTGTGAGTGTTGCAGAACCGTGCAGATACTATACAACAAATTATGCATTTTTAGAAACAGCAGCATCTGGAATTTTTACAGGGATGATGAAGCACTGAAATATGAGCAGTTTGATGCCCTTTTTTTAAGAATGGGCTTGAATCAAAGATGTTGAAGCACAGACGAGGACTTCATTCTCTAGTAATACTCATTTGTTACTCTTTTTGAAATATCAGCTGTTTCTATTCCTGCTGGTTTAACAATTTTTCATTATATTTTAGGCCTAAACCAACTAATTAGGCCTAGATTTGAGAAGGGATCTTCTAAGCGTGTATTCCTGTCAGTTTGTCCTTCATCACCAGCTATCAGGGGGTATTCAGCAACCTAACTTCACAATTACAAAAAGCTATTTGTGATAGTAAAAATGATTTTATGCCCTTATTTTGTTACGATGTATTATTGTCGTGGAATGTGATTTCTGGTATTATTTTTTAAAGAAAATATGAGAAATGGTATGAAGGCAATATAGAGACAAGCTAGCATTTTCTGCATAATACATTTTTTACTACGTAATTCCAGCTAAATTGAAAGGGCTGGTTTTTTTGCTCTTTAGTGTAATTGTGCCCTGTGAAAGATTTTTCATTTAAAGAAGGTGGCAGTAGGAGTGATCTTGCAATGGTGCACTGTATATAGTCCTACTAGCAAAGACCTACACATAGGTATTTGTTTTGGTATAGTAAATTGGCAAGAGGGCCAAAGAAGCAATGTGAGGGATGAGAAAACCAGGGGAGAAAATAAGGAAGGAATATGAATTAAAGAGAAAACAACTATGTGTGAATTATAAAGTAGAGCTACTCAGCTAAAAGAGTTTGTTTCTGGAATGATGAATGATGTTGCAGACAAATTATGGAAAAGAGATCAGATCCTCTAAGTTTGGGGGGATATTTTATGACTTTGTGCATGTATGCTAAATGCTTGTCATTCTATTCACGTCACTATGACTTTCATATGTTCATGAAACCTTATAATTCTATATAACCAAAATGACCACTATTTTACTTCCTGTACATCTCAGAAGTTACAAATAATTGTAGCATGAATTAAAACATTATATTTAAATGTAATTAACTCAAAACCTATCAATGTTAAACCAATGAAAGCAGTGTAATCAAAAATAGCATAAATTCTTTACATAACCTCTAGAGAAACCTAGGCTTATATTGTGGTAATGTTTAAAAAAGAAAACCTTCTCCTCTAAAAAAACAAACAGTTGCTAGAAGTACTGAGAAAATTGTCCTCCAGTTATCGGAATGTAATCCAAGAACCAGTAGAGAACTTTGGAATTGAATGCAGTGGACTTCGGATAGTGATCTTGTGCATTATCTGCTTGATTTATTCACTCATTTCAAAGCATAGATGCTTTAGAGTAGACAATGTTGTGCCCTATTTTATTATAATATTCCTGTAAATCACAAGTGATTACTTTAAAGTAAAAAAGTCACAAATATAAACCTGGTAGAAGGACTAAGCAGTGTTTTGCCATGTATTCTACATTTAGCTAGTAGCTATTCTATAAACACAAAGTATGCAATTTCACAATCTTCAAAAGAAAAGGCAAGTGATCTGTTTTTAATTTTAGGTTTTCTACATTTATATCTGGGAACTGTATTACTTTCAGGAATTATGGGTTAAGTGGGAGGAGAAACAGGAGCAAGTTGCTTTGGCAGTTTAAAATAGAGTGCACTGATTTCAGGAACAGTTTCTTTTCCCCATACTGAGACTTCTCCAGTGGGAATAGCTCACTAATGCAGGGAGGACAAATGGAGCAAGATGTCTTCCTACAGTGTGAAGTCAGAACAGCAATGTCTAGATATAAAATCTTGTAATTTAATGCTTTGAAAGGACAAACATTTTGAAAGTATGTTTCCAAAACACATCTGCAGAATAGCTTGTCATTTTCTTTTATTCATTGCTTCCACGAGACTCAGGGCATTATGCTTTATGGTTGCTCAGCTCTATGCAGAAACATTTTCCTGCAGAAAGCATGGCACTTTTTTTTGCAAAAGCACAGGCAAAAGCCAATGTGGAAGTACACTTCCAGCATGGATCCACTAAAACAGTGCACTGTATCTTTGCAAATGGCAGCAGCAGTAAAATCTGATACAGATATATCCCCCTGATCCAACGTTGCCCCAAATGAATTAAGATTGTACATGAAGTATATGACATTCTTGATCAAAGATCAATATCATTATTATATATTTTTCAAAATCTATGATGATGTTATCAGCTGCTAAAGTCACGGCTTTTGTGTCTGAATTACACACTATACCACTTTTTGCACAACCAATACCGGTGTTTCAGTGGCAGTTCTAGCAGAAAGGAAAAGCTGTGAAAAAGATCCTCTGGCAGAAACAGACGTAGCAATAAGGTATGGAGGGATCAACTGGCTTGGAGTTTTCTGGACAATAAAAAGCAGAATGAGTTTCCATAAGAAATGGAAAAACACCTAAAGAAATATCTATTATTAGACAGCAAAGCAGGTCCATCAGTGCCTTTAGGAGACCTATGTGTAACAGCCTACCCTTGAGTTCTTAGTTATGTAGGTTGCTATTTTTGATGGGGATGACAGACAAAAGTCTGGTCATACCATACAAGTAGACTTCTATACACAAAAAGTTATCTTCTGCATTTCCTTTTCTTTTCCCCAGAAAGTTTGGAGTTTTGAGCTATGCAAGATGGATGAATGAGGATGTAGTCTTGTCTTTGGAGTTTACAGCATCCAGATTAAACTGAAGATATTTTCCAAAAGCATGTGTTGTGGATTTAAGAAAAGAAGTTCACTGTGGGGTGATAGAGATCAACGCTTTTTTTCCTGGAAGAAGCTTTGTTTAGTTTCCATTAAGTAATGAGCTGCTAAAGGATTTGCTGCTATAAGAACCCGAAAAAAGACACCTTATACACACTAAAGGAAAGCATTGTCCTGTGGGACAATTTCACAGTACAAATTGGTGCCAGTAGGCATTCCATCACTGAAATATCAACTAGAAATAGCTAAACACTGAAGACTTGTTCCAGAAACATTCTTGAGAAAATTGTTTTCCTGAAATATATAATCATGCTTATTTTTTTTACATTCCAGTGTTTTTACTGGTTTGGTAGCCTTGACAGGAGGCATGAATCACAAACTTACAAGCAGACAGCATTCTGCATTCCTTTTTGTGGAAAAGTCAGGCCCTAATGATTTTCGCAAGACAGGCGAAGGGAATATGCAACAGGAACTTTGCTTACTTGAGTTGCATTGACACAAAAGTGAGAAAATAAGTTAGAGCTAGACAGACAATGAAGAATGAAAGTAGTGACAGAATCATGTTCTTTATTCTTTACTTAGCTAGGTAGTGGTCCATTTTATAAGAACAATAAGTTTTAATGGAATACTCTGTGAAGTATAACACTAGTAAACAGGAGTGAGAAGAACAGAACAGAGAGGCAGTGGAGTCAGCTGAATTTCATATTGAGGAATTGTCGGTCAACGTCCCACCCAGCCTTTTTCATTCAAAAAGTTACTCACTGTCCATTTTGACAAGATAACTAATGTCAACCCACATGAAATATTTCTGATTGCTCAATATTCACAATTCAGTATCTGAATTGTTTGCTCAACTTAGTTCCTTGATATCATTTCCTCTTCCTGACTGCATAGCCTTCCAGACTAAATTTGTTTGAAACAAACTCTATCTCATCATTAAATTAATCTCAATTTAAAGCCCAGCATTCACTTTTTGCAAACATATTGTCACAACAAGCAAATAAAAATGAGTGCAAGCATTTGCTGGAAAAACAGTGACTATTTTCTTGTAATGTTTTTCTTGCTTTGCTCCTATCATTACAGTCTTCTGTAAAATATACTAACAGTAAAAAAGTAATAAACAATTGACCAACACATATCCATTTATTTAGAAACAGTTTGTTGGTGAAGATTTGAGACTAAGACTTTGCATATGTCCTCAGTTGTATGAGAGGATATGTTCTTTATCTAAGCCACACGAGAAGATCTCATCTTTAGTTTCTACTTGTGAAAGTAAATTTGGCAAGATATCAAGCCATTGCTCCTTACACATACACGTTTCTCTGAAACCAGATCTACGTGGACCTCAAAGCAGTGTTTTTTGGCTTAGAAGTATGTTGTAGGTCTCTTGGCCTGTAACAGCAATCACTAGAACCAATCCTAAACACCAAAATTCCACATATGCTTATCAAGAACTAAGTAAACTCCAGCCATACTGGAAGTCCACAGATTTCAGCTCATTCTAAACAAATTGCAGCTACCTGAAGGCTGATAGAAATAAGTCTTATTGGCTTCAGGATTGAATTTCACTGGAATAGCCTGGCCCTCAGTACACTCATAGGGAAGACGTATTTTCAGAGGTACCTCAGTACACGCATAGGGAAGACATGTCTTATCAGAGGTACCAGGACTCCATGCTGACAGTCTACCCTTCCACAAGTTGAACAAACAACTTCGAAAAAAATCCAGATTAAAGGAGTTCCTCCTTGCAAAGACATCAAAAGAAGGATGGTAACACATACAGTTCACCTCTGCTTGAAGTGCAAAGCACACCAGTTCAGCTTGTGAGACTGTAATGTGAACAGTGCTCCTAATCTACACATTTGCGTAAGGTTTTTCCTGGGTGAGCACCTGATTTCAACAAGTATGCAGTTCAGGTCACCTAATATCACTTCAAGATCTCTCTGTAGGACAGAAAGACCAGTATTGCTTGTAAAAGGGCTACTTGTAAAAGGGCTACAAGTATTTGTACAGTCTGAGACTCTTTCACTTCTTTGTCGTTCTAAGTGCTTGCCAACTTGTAGCATTAAATCTGATATTCATACAGGAGACAACCTGGAGCTCAAATCTGTGTTTCTAGTTTGAATTGGGGTAAGCAACTTAATCCTCAAGAGACAAAGTTACAAATTCTGTAAAAAATGGTTTGAAAGTACTGTTTTCCCCTAAAGGGAGCATTACAAAGTGAACTAACAAACACTTAGAAAGGGTTTAGGGTTTCAAGAAACTAAGTGCCATGGAAATGAAGGTTGCTGTGATCCCTTTATAGTGGAATACTTTCATTTGGCAAGTAGTTGAGAACTTTGGCTTTTAGCCTTAGCATCTCTGAAGTGTCACCATACTTATCTTACTGTTGTCTACACTCACATCTACTTACCATTTCCAGAATACAGTTACTTTTCTCATGCAAAGTGGCAATTTCCTTGCAAGTCAAACTTTGTTTCACTGGTATTCCATAATATTCTAAAAGCAGATACCATAGGTTTTTCCTGGCATTTTTTATTTCAGCTAGACAATTCTCCACTCCCTCTGCGTAGAGAAAATTTGAGTACAATAATGGTTCTGCTTTCAAACTACAGAACACTCTGAGTTTTACACTTCACACTTCGGCTACTGTTGTACAGAGATACTAACGGTGACAGAAATGAAAGGAAACAGCCTTGCAAAGTCCTAAACTCCTAGGTAATCTGCCTTTGTTTTCTGGAGTCAAAACATGGTACGAATGTTCTAAATTAAGAATCAAAGCATTCCATATTTCTGAGTACAAGTATAAATTAAAACTAAGCATTTGTAAAATACTTCAAGCCCTTGAGAAACAGCAGGATATCACTGCCCATTCCACAATCAGTTTTGGACTGATCCATTAATATTTTATATACAGCTGGGCATACATCTGACAAACACCCCTGTACAACAGCATTTCTGTTTGTTAGGGGTTTTTTTTAAACGCTTTGCATATTAAAACAAAGATGGAAGTAACACAGGGCAAATCATAACACCAAATGCAAACACCTGTAAATTTTCAGAACTCTGAGATTTTAACAAAACTTGCATCCTGGATCCAAGCATTCTTACACTGACTTTGAGTTTACTGAATGGCTGGAGACTTCAGAGCTGATGAAATCCAGTCACCAAATGCTCAAAGTTTCTGAAACTGAAATACTTCTCTGAATTTGAAATACATAATGAGTTTCTCTTTGTACAGTACAGATAATTTATGTTGCATTTGGTACACATCCATTAAATTATGCAAACTTTTAAAATATGTGGGCTTACAGTAAGTACGTCAAGAACATTCGGATTGAAAGAATATTTCTTGATATTTTAATTCTATATGTTAAAGAAGAAACTAAGAAATACAAAATATGTCATTTTTAATATGTGCTTTCAAATATTACTGTTAGCTGCATGCCAAGTCGAATTTTTCAGAATTGCGTTCTTGAGAAATTAAGATCTTGAGGAGATACATAGCCCGTAATGATGCTACACCTGCAGTGTTCAGTCTGAAAACAACCCTGAAAAATAAGTCAGAACATGTTTGAATGCTTTGCAGAAGATTTTCTTTATCCCTGAAAAGAGGAAAGTAAAAGTATAAATCTTAAATATTTAGCATTCATTAGTGTTATCTCTGTAATACTGTCTCATGTAGCCACATGACTCTTCATAAGCCAATTAGGGAAAAGGATCTCAAATGTGAGTGCAAAGCTGAACAGTTAGTTCCTTATCAAAATGGAAGGATCTATCAAATGGATTTTCCACTGGGGTCTGTCCTGGGTCCAGTGCCTTTCCATATTTTCACTACTGATCCAAATGGCAGATCAGAGAATAAGCTCATTACACTTAGAGACAAATGACGTCTGGAGCATTGTAAGTACTTTAGAGGACAAGAACAGGATTCAATATGGTTGTGATAAACTGCAGATATGAATGGAAAACTTCAGATATTTTTCAACTTATTTTTCAACTTACAGAAGTGCAAGCACCACACTAAGGAATAATAACCTGCACAGAGACAAAATGGGGAAGAGCTGAGGAAGAAGAAAGTCAGATAGAGAAGGGTATAGAAATTATAGTTGACCACAGACTGGACATGAGTTAACAACATGCTGCTGCTAACACAGAAATGTCATTCTGGAATGCAGATAGTATGCAAGTTTGTGGAGTAACCCTTTTGCTCTGCTCAGCACTGATAAGACTTTAACTGGATTGCTGTGCCTAGGTCAGGGACCACACTTCAAGAAATTTATGAACCAGTCAGAGACAGTCCCAAAGATAGCAACAAGAATGATAAATGGTCTGTAAAATATTAATTATCATAAAATACTGGAAAAGTGGGATTTTTAGCCTAAAAGACTGAGAGAAGACATGATAGTCTTTCAGACACGTAGAAGGCTACTTCATGTGTCTACAGAAGTACAGGCTAAAATTCAAGCAAGAAGATTCAGATTGCATCTTCAGAAATATTGTATGATGAAAGGGCCACGAACAGTAGAAGAGTTTGACTGAGGTTTTGTGTATCCCTACTGAAGATTTCAAGGCAGGCTAACAATTGTCTGTCGTGAAGAACTCAAAGGTTGTTGCTTTTGCCTTGGATTAGGTGACTTCATGTTCCTTCTAGCCCTATGATCCTATAGTTTCCGTTTGCTCTTTATCCTGCTTAATTCAGAGCACTAAAGGTCATGACATACACCACACGGCGAAATACATTTTGTTTCAATGAGCGCAGTGCAAGTTTCTGCTTCTCTACCTTCTTTCACTTTCTACTGAAGGCAAAAGATAAATTATTATTGTTCTCATTCGAACCTATTGTTTTACTGAAACGCCAGCTTCTCAGTCACAAGCTAGAAACTTCAAGGCTCAAGGCTATGAGACATGAACATTGTAGTCCTTATTCAGATAAATAATGAAGGGCAAGCAGAGCCAAACACACACTTGCTGTTTAAGGAAGTGTGTCAGTATCTGGCCGCTTGTTCAGCAGGCTCATTATCTGGTAGGACTGAGCCATCAATGTTGTTCAGGAGACTGAGCTGTGTATATTTCATTCAGGCAGAGAGAAAACAGAAAATTAAATCTTGAATTCTGCCATAAATATCTCCATAACATTGTTTGTTATTTAATCTACAACTCCAAACAATTGGTGCAGCTCAAACCTAAAGGACAGAAAGTCCAGAAAGAAAGTGATCACAGGAACTAGGAACGAAATTTTCTTTTATTACCAACAATGGCATTAATCCTTCTATCTAAATTACTAGAAAAGTTAGAGTATAGGGAAAAATGTATTCATTTTCTAAAAAGCAGCCCAAGTGTTATATCAAATTTCCACCCACAGCTCATTTGGGGGTATTGTAGACAGTAGCTGAAAGGCATAAACTGCAATTACAAGTCAAACCATGCGAAGCCAACATGGGCATTGTTCAAGAAGTCAGGCCAAATGATATCTCAAGCACACAATGTGGAAAGAGGGTTTGCCAACAATTTTAATTTGTGAAAAATTATCTCAGTATTTTGTTTCACTTCAATATTAGCATTGTTTTAAAAAACGTCACCCAGTTACACAGGACCTGGCTGCAGTCCAGGTGTGAAACAGTGATGAAGAGGGCCATTAATGAAATATACCAAGCCCTGAGTTTTATGTCATTAATATTTATGACATTGTGTGAAGAGTCTTATTTAAATGCCACTTTGTGTGTGGGTTGGGGTGGATGAAAAGAGGGATAGTAGGGCAGGAGTATTACGGTATTTATGCTAAAGTGTTAAGGCGTCTTGACAGGGAACAAAGACCGTTACAGACACAGGGTAGTAATAATTAGTCTAATGTTTGGATAGTTACAATTTATGTGACCTCTGATTTTAATGGCATATAATTGTAAAAACTGGCTAGTCTGTCAAGCTGCCAAGGGGAATGCATTTGGATGGGTATTTGGAAACCAAATACAATTTTAAACCATCATCTATTATTTTGGGCAAATTGCCTAAAGTGAACTGAACCTCAAATATTTATTTCATGCTGACCTGCTCCTCCTGAAATTATGTTGTAATTTCAGGCAGACAATATGTTTTGTTTAACATGATGCTATAACTCCTACCAGTGCCTGCTGAAGTCCTGAAGGAACAGATTTCCTCCCTTTGCAGACAGTGGGCAAGAAACTGTGTGCTGCCAGTGAGTACCGCTCTAGACTTTTCCCAGGTCACAGGAGGCGATCAGGCATTTGGACGTCCACGACTTTCATGAGCAATGGGTTTTGTACACTTACTAGATTTAGTATTTAGATGCCTACATAATGAAACACTACTCCGTGACAGTACTGTTAGTGTAATCTGTCCTGAAGCGACAACGCTCTGCACTTTGTCACATGGATGCAGCGAGTCACTTTCATACTTCTATACAATTCACATAAGATTTGCATGAACTATGTAGCCAGTCCTCATCCCTCTGTTTTTAATTGCAAATTGTCTCCTCTTGACATAAATACTCTGGTTTGTGTCATAACTTCATTCCTACAAACTGCTGTGTTTTTTCAACTTATGTTGTTATGTCAAGAAATAAATGAAATGCACTGTACACAGCATATTTTTCATGCAAGTGTCTGGCATGTGTATTGCTTACATAAAAATACAGCATTATTCAAAAAGAGAAAAATTTAGAGGGAGCTGTTATAAGTTATCTACTTTTTTAAAATAAGCAATTCCATGGAGACTGATTTCTTCAAATGAGAGTATTTCGTACACTACTAAGAAAAATCTGCTTTTCAAGATGCAGAGAAATGTCAAGTGAAATAAAATTTACAATTTTATATGAAGGAATCCTCATGTTTGTAGCACTAAAATATAAAATGAAATAATGTTGGAATTAACTGTTGAAAAATTGTTTTGTTATGTGCTAATATAAACTTGGTAGCATACTCTGTTACCCAGGAAATGTATTAACTTTGAAGTCACTGTCTCCTGTTTCTATTCAGAGAAGGTCATAGCTGAGGCTCAGCAGGAATCTAGAAACTTTTAGGGCAAGGATGAATGAACTCCCGGGGCATGATTTCTTAATTTATATTAGAGGTGCTCTCTAACTATATTCATCTAGAGTATGCACTAACATCCAGAAGTTAAGAATGGGTGATTGTACTTTGGACTACACAAAATAACAAAAAGAGGTTAGTTTCCTACTGACTTCAAACTGAGAATTGATGACCACGGAGAAACTCCTCCTAATGAATGCTAATAAAATTTTCATTAGTAGGGAATTTTTTCCATGGAGCTTGGTGTGCAGTGCTTGGATGCTGTGACAGTGGGGATCAGGATTACTCAGTGCTAGGTAAGGGGATCGCAAGGGCGTTGGCAGTTGGAGAAGGCGCTGAAGCGTCACGTTACGTGTCACAGTTCTGCTGGCACTTCAGAGCAGTGACCTCCCTCTGGTCCCAGTGTCTGTAATACGAATGGCATGGGACGAAACTCTACAATATGAGCAGCAGTGGAGGTGTCAGTTCCTCGTGGTACAAGCCATGCACTACAGAGAAACAGTGCCTGGAAATGACAGGGTGGCAACAGGTAACCAAGACACAGAATATTTTCTGTCTCTGAGATGACATCTACTTATATGTGTGCTGAAGTCACTATATATGCCATTAACAATAGTCAGAAGCCAGTCTAGACATATTCCTGATTCTAGACGTCACTTTTTGACATACATTATTTACAGTAATCAATAAATTAATATAATCTTCAGTTGCATTATCCACCTACTGAGTTTTGTTAGATGTCCCTGATACTCCTCATCGTTCTCTTTAGTCCTGAATAACCTAAATAGGTTACTAGATTCCATGATATGATAATTTTGGGGGGTTGCTACTTCATTTACAACTATTGTTTCATCCAATTTATCACAAATAAATTTAAGATTCACTCGCTCCTACGTTACCTCCAAAACATTTTACGTACATTGGCCCAAACCAGTATTTAGCTCATCAGATTATCTTTCTTGCTAAAAAACCCACCTGAACTATTCCATAACTCTGGAAAGTGCCTTTGTGCTTTAATACAATACAAAAGAACCAGCACCTTCAGCAGCATTCACTAAAACTGTGTGCCTCCCTTTGGACTACTCAACTCGAATTAGAATAATCAATACCCAGATTGTCAAAGCCATCAAAACTCTATATCCCCACCATTCCTGAAAGCAAACCATTCACCTCAAACTGAGATCAGAAAATCTGGGAACAGTAACTTTAACAGATGCTTCTCACAATGTGATCCTGATTTTCAGTGCCTGTGTTTAATAAATGCAGATCACCAGAGCCCCACTTTGCAAGGTGCCTTTATTTGTGCACTATGTATAAAGGGTATATTTATATGCGCACTCAATGTTTGTATTTCCCTTTTGTAAACTTGTGTGGTGGCTCTTTAAATCTGACTGACTTTTATACATTTGCCACCTCATCTCAGGGTCCACATTAATAAATTCAAAAACACTGGTTGCCATTTCAAAAGAAATCTCCTTTGAAGAAGAAAAAAATCTCTTTGATAATTCTAGAATCGCCATGTTCAAGATGCACTTAGGATCCAGGCTGGCTAGAGGGCTCACCCAATACTTCATGCTACAGCAGTCTTCAGTTTAAGGGGAGGTTGTCCAGCATCTGAAACTTTTTAGTTTTTACTAAGCACTTTCTACTCTCTTTATTACCTCTGTGCAATGTATGTATGTGTGATTCAATAAGGTTATCATTTAGTGTGATTACTACATTCACATAATTGCATTAATCAGGTGACCATTTTAGCCACAGTTCCTCACCAGTTGATCAGTTTCCTGAAAAGAGGGGAAGGTCTTTGATTTCAGGCCTAAAGAGGGTCACTGGAGAGTGATCCCAAAGATGCTGAACACTGATCAGGACATCTCAAAAGCGAGTGTTTAGGTGAAGAGTTCAGCTAATAAGGTCCTGGATGCCTAAGTGATATGCACCTCCTGGGAGGTACTGAGACCCTGCAGCTACCCTTGCAGCTAATGGGAGCTGAGGATGCTCAGTATTTTGCATAACCCAGCTATAAATGCATTACACTTAACTGCATAATCTCAAGGATAAGAGAACATCTGTCATCCAATAACAGCAAACACCATCTGGTCTTGTATCACTATATTCTTACTTGAACAAATGAAGCTCAAGTGACACCGGGCATTGCTTCAAAGAAAAAACAAAACGTATTTACACTTGTTACTTTGCCCTTTTGCACATTTTGAACAGCCATAATGAAAGGCTTTGCCTACAAAAGCTTTCATTAGAATAATTTTCTATTTGTGCTTTCTCTGCTATCATTTCAGAATGATATCATTTTTCTCTAACCAGCTTGTGGAAGATATCCAAACTAGTTATGAAATAACTCATGTCCCATTACTCCTGACCTTAGCCAGTAGCCTATTTCTTTTTTAAAGATAATATCGAGAGTCTTTCTTGATCTTTTCAGCTTCTACTCTGAAGAAGAATGGCTGTTCTAGCTTTCTGCTTCTCTTTGCTGATACTAAAACAAAGGAACTACAAAAGCAGCACAGTATCAAGCCAAAAATCTTTTCTGTAAGACTAAATTAGACCTCTGGAATTTCACCAGAGGAAATTTACAGCTGATTTGGTTTGAATACTTTGTACTGTTTGTAATTCATAGTGATTTCTTACTAATATTTTTAATGTCTGGATGAAAATGAAATTATACTTTACTGCACTGTCGAGTCAATTTTTAAAGATGTTCAAAGTATCTGACTGATAATTGTTCCTCTTCTGGCTTTTGACTACGGCTATTCCTTCTGTCACTTGATTAAACAGATAGCAGAGCTTGTGCCCTGGTCTAAAGTAGGAAATCGTTCTTTAGGAAGCTTTGGGAAATCCATCATTTAACTCACTACTACAAAGTACTCTAGAGGCAGTTAATCATAACCACTGATGCTATGCTTTCCAAATTTAGCCCTCAAGGGACTGATGTGCTGAGCACCCCCAGAAGAGTACTTGACTCAAAAATCAAACTTAGGGACGAGCAGTAGAGAAGGGTGATCCAGCAGGCCAAATGAACTAAATACAAACACAGCTTTGAGAACTAAGAGGAAACTAGTGGAGAACTAGAACAGTTTATATAAATCTAGAGAGGGAAAAATATGTTTATTTGGAAACTTGGAATTCAAAGTCAATTTGTATCTAGTGCTTGGCTGAACTTTTCAGTCAACATTTTACAATGTTTGCCATTTTCTATACTGTTTGTACATTTCAATATTATTGATAGAAACAATCTCTCTGTTTCCATAAATACATCCAGAGGTAAGTTCTGTAGGGAGATTTTTGTGCATACTTGACCAATTATATCCATGCACACACACCTTCAAAGAATAAAGCATTTGATGTGAAATGCCTGCAAGCTCACAGGTGAAGTTACAGCTTTAAAATGACTAGCATTTCTAAGCCCCAAAAGTCCTCATCCACACAGCTGAATTCCACACTTGCATCTGTTCTCACCAGAACAGTGCAAAGTGACCTCTCAAGGTAATGTTTAATATTATTTGTTATATGTCTTACAATAGCACTTGAGAACTTGAATGACGTGTTCCCACTGTACCGAGAACTGTGCAATACCTGTAATACAAGGCTGTCTTGTAGGTTTAGATTGTTAGCTCCTAACAGAAATCAGCTCCGAGAGATGAAATGTCAGAAACCAGCTCTATTGAGTTCCCATCTAGCATATTATACAACAGAATATGGCAACTCTTAAATTATCATTAAAACTGTAGCAGCTTTGAGGTGAGACTCGTGTACTTGTGTATCATTCTTTAAAACTCTCTTCTAAGTCACTAAAAGAAAGCTTTGTATCTCCTTGCAAGTTGAAAATAAGAATTTGTGAAAATTTCCCATGAGCACATCTGGAACAGTCTCAAGTATTTTGCTGCCATGAGAGCTAGCCTCCAAACACAGACACTGCAATGTTTTTCTGGTTTTATCTGCACTGCACGCTGTAGTAGAGCACAGACATAATTGAGCTAGTTCTGACCACACTACCTCAGCTGCTGGAAACAGGATGCTTATTAGTACTGACATTAGTGCAAGCTTATTTATCTCACTCTCCCTCAACTATATTACTACCATGCTTCTCAGAATGCCTTCTCAGCATTAAATTAAATTGTAAATTATATTGTAAATTAAATTGTTCTTTTTTTTGCCTATCTTTGGTTTCAGAGAAGCCTTACTTCTCAAACAAACAGTACCATCAGGCCTTGGAAAAGAAGACATAGGGAGAAGACACTTGTGTTCTTTCAGCTGCAAATCAACTGGATGAAAAGGTTTCTGTTATGATCACACTTCTAGATTACCATCTCTTTACATTTGTTGACATAATTCACAGGTAGTTAATCCTTAAAACAGATATTTCAAAATAATCCAGGTTAGTTTAAGTGTTACTAATAGTAGTTTGAGTTGCTTTTTTTTTTCTCTGAATGAATGGTGTTTAGCACAAATTTCATGAATAGTTGTGGTACTAAATTTTAGGGATCAGTAACCTCTGCTGGAGGAAGGGCAAGTCTTGACGAGAAACTTTAACTAATCTGCACTGAGGGGCATTGACCTTATCAGTCCGGTTAGCTGGAGCCTGAACAGGACCCGGCTCGGCAGCCTCGCTAAACGACTGGCTGACAGAAACAAGTCTTGCATCTGGGGTGTGACACGGGTCAGGAAAGTGTCCTTCTCTACAACACTGCACGTAATAAGACCTATTCCCCTGAATAATTTCAGATCATTAACCATTTTGTTAGTATTGAACGCTTCAGTTCAACCCACCACTTTCTGCTGTGAATTATCTACCCTTTTTTCAGGGGAAATCATTTTAATGTAAAGTCACTGCCCAGGACAATGAAAGGCTTGTGACAAGCAAAGACATAACAAGTCTTCTTTTCCACTAGGAAATATGACCTGCCATGCTAGAGAAAGCCCTTAGGACACTGAAGGAAGGAGTACTAAGGCACTCTGATCCATTTTGTTCCCTGATAAGGTATTAGTGGAGTTTACCATCTCCCCTTTTAAAGGGCAGAAATGTAGTTGACATACAAGGTGGCCGTAATTTGTCCCAAGAGACTACCGTTTGGCAAAATGCCTGACCACTGTAGTTATTTCCCAGCAATTCCCCACAATCTTAATCACAGATTAAGATTATTAGATAACGGCAACTATTTTATTGGCTAGAGTTTACATAACCAAAGCTAAACACTGTCTGCTTTACCTTGCCAGACAATGTACCTGTGAGCATCCGCCAGCACTCTCCACTTCTGCACAGCCACTGCTATGCAATTGAATGAATCTGTAACTGGCTGAATCTGTGCTATGTGGAGCTTTTAAGTGGGTGACTTCTCCTAAAAAGAACATTTTTTCCTGAAAACTTTTTCTGATTAAGTTCTTGGAAAGAATTATAGGGTTTTTTTCCTTTTAATGGAAGACAAATTCCAAAGTGACAATTTTATTCTTGCAGTGGCAAAAGGAATTTGAAGTTTCCCTAATAACCGAGTACTTTATGGTAGTGTGCGAAAATTTTAAATACATATATATGTATGAGTTTTTCTAGTCTGGTTGGATAAAAGACTTAAGGAGTCTTTCAGGGATCACATGCAACAGTACCCACTCGCTAGCAGAGTCGTTGATGTTGAAAAAACAGCCTCTCTTCTCCTGCTGTTTATACCTGATACAGACCAAACCCCTTTCTTTCTTTCTCTGATCTCCCTTACACTCTTTTACACTGGTCAGCTCAGAGCGTTGCCTGGTGTCACCTGCAGCACAGGAAATTTCAAAAGGAGACAAAGTTCTTTTCTGTAGAAGCCATAGGTGGAGGGTAGACTTTTAATTGTCCTGGCAAGCCTTCTGACTTCAGCAACAGGAATAAACCTTTGTCTGACAGTTTGATGACTCCTAGATGATCTCTTAGAAAAGATAAATTGGTAATTTTCTCCACTTCACTACACTACCATACTTTCATATATCAAATGACTTGATACATGGAAAAATAATGATTCAAAATCAGATCAATGCTCTCATGTAGAAGGCAATCGAAATGTAATCTATGACAAAGTAGATCCTGTGTATTTATAGTGTACCTTCTGCCCAAATTCAGTTAGATGAAAATGGCAGGCTGGTGTGTCAAGCCTATGTTCAGTGCACTTCTCCATATGGGACACTGAATATTTGTTATGAATTGACGTCTTTCTCCTCTCCTCAGCAATACTTTGACATGATACAGCACCTCTTATTTCTCTTCTGTAAACATTATTATAAGTATTAATGAAGGAAAGCTCACAATGCCTTTGAAAATTAAAATATTTTATACCTAGTTTGCAGCTGAAGTAATCTGAGACAAAGATAATTAAATAACGTAAATTATCACTCATGTTAAATTATTAACTATTTTGGTCAGGGACTGGTTTTTATTTATTTATATCCAGAAATAAATTAATAATTAGTTATAATAAATAATCAGTTATAACAAAAATAATTCTAGATCATGACAGTGGTGGAAACGGAGATAAGGAATTCTGACTCTTTGTTATATCAAGCCACTAAAAATTAGCCAATTAGACAAACATGGCAAAAAACACTGTTGGAAGCCCTGCTCATGAAACTGAAAACTTGAACTCCTAAGGTACTCAGTGTCTTTCTCTGATTCATAGCTCCAGCTTTCCACCCATCTTTCTACAGGTATTTTATTGCTGCTCTCTGCACCGCCACTATAGATTAGTTTGTGAGATGGAAATTCTTCTTTTCCATGAAGAAGCCAATTCAGACAGAAGAGCAGGTTGGTGTGCTCCAGGCCCCCCACATCGCATATCTCTGGCTGTGCCTGAGCATCGCCTTCTACTATCCCGGCAGCACAACTGTGGGGACAGAGCTGACGGACAGGTCCCAGCCTGCCCACGCCCGCCGCACACTCCCTCCATCCCACACGTGCATGGCAGAGCACACTCTGACTCTAAGACCAGCCCTGGGAGCTGTGGAGGTTCAGGGTGAAGCACTTGGTGGGGCTATCCAGCTCTCCCTGTTATGGCAGGGCTGACTGCATGTGCATGCCTCTATCAAAAAGTAACAGCCACAAAATATCAAAGACTGTTTTTCCTCTCCAAACTGACTGCCTGTTGTTTTTTCTCAAAACACAAGTCCATCTGCGTCTTCCCAAGCTATGGACGTGCAGAGACATCTGCGTCATTTTGAAAAAAGCATGTGTGTTTGCTTCTAACGGGAAGCTGGAATTGCCAAGATATAATTGTCAAGACCCTTTGTTGTTTTCCTTTTTATATCTGTTATTCCTGAGAAAAAGTGACCTGAATATCCTCTCCTTACCTATGTAAATCTGAATTAAGCTCACAGAGTTATGGAGGATAAGGTCCTTTAAGCATCAGTACAAATATTCTTGAATCTAGCAGATACCTATTCATTTCATTTGATCATACAGATAACCTATATCTACACTGAGCTCTTACTGAACATCACTGTACTTCCTGTGTGGTAGCAAAGTTCATAGGGCTGATCTGGCTTATCCACTGTATTAGTCACTCAGAGATATTCGGACTGATAGACAGTACTAAATATCCTCATGACAGCACTGGGGCCACAGACAAGACCATTTCTGTAAACTGCTGTGGTACACAAGCAGTAAAAATGTTATTTTAGAAAAAGCTGAATCTGGTAGTGTAAAGAAAAATAGTAACATCTTTTAAAGCAAAATTATCAAGGTGAAATAAACACATTACCATCATCCAGATTTGGCACTTCTTTACAGTTCTAATAAAAATACCACTTTGGGTTCAAATGTCCCAAAGAGGAAAAAATGTCATTTTGAATAAGCTTCTACTTTTCACAACATTGGCATAAATTTAGATAAACCCTAGTGAAATGAGCCACTCAAAACATACAGTACAGGGTAAAGAAAAGGATTTGACCCACTGCATAAAGAGTGACTGTGCTTTTCAAATTTATTTAGATTTGCAGTAGTAATGAGAATATGAAGGTGGACAGCAAAGATGAATCCAGGTATCACTGCAGCCGTTTCTCATCCTAAGCCTGTGATGTTTCTACTGCGTTACTGCACTTGGCGAGGTTAATGATGGGCACGAATCTATGCATCGTATCCTGTTGTTATCACAGAAATATGAAACAATGAGCCACTCCTTGCCATAAAATACCTGTCTTTTACAATTCCTCCCTTTTTCATTATTACAACTAATTTTATTTATTTCAAGGCAGCTAATAAGTAAAAGCAAAACTTTTTGTTTCAACTCCACAAAAGATATGGGACTTTCCTGAGGAAAACCAAGCCACACAATGACAACACTGCTCATTGAAAAGACATGATCTGCTATTTAATGCAGTTTATGACTTCTCCTTTCCGTGGCAGGAGGGCCACTATTTTGATAATTGGAATGAAAACAAAATAACTGGATAATTGGAAAGAAAACAAAATCTTTTATCCAAATCTTTCAGAAGTATTCTTAAAATACAACAATAGTTCTTCATTATTTTTCCTTTGTCCTTGGAGATTGCATTTGGAAGCTGCAGCTGATCCTTAACTAGTGATAATTTACTTACACATAAGGGAACTGTAGCATGAAATGTTCAAAATGAATGAGATGAGAATAAAAAGTAAACAAAATCTAAATAGTTTTGCTTCTCAAGACCAAATTATCTTTTCAATTACATATTTCAAATCTGATTTACATTTCCCAAAGTAAGAACTTCTGGCATGATACCTGAAAATACAGACTTTTGGGAATAGACTACAACTTCATAAATATTGGTGTTTATCTTCAGAAGCTTCCAGATTAGTAAATGAAATCACAGGTTTACCCATCAAATGCAAATCTGTAAAACCTTAGCTAGTGGTAGCATTATGTAGTGATTTGGAATTAATGTAAGACAACTATCTTGTTGAAAGAAATCGTCTTCCTACAGGAGTATCCTTGGTGTCTATAAGACCTCTGTCTTAAAATCGCACTGCTAGAAAGTTAGGGGAAGTGATACATTTCCCCAGAGGGAGTTGTATCTCTGGACAGTACTAGCTTTTTTCTCCCAGGCATGATTACTCTGTGGGAGTCGTATGAACTTTCTTTGAAGGCCACAATTTTTGCTTCAGAATGGCTCAGACTGTTCTGAGCTGCAGGTATTTTGAAAACAAAATTAAGTTTCCATACAAGGTTAAAAATTTTCACATCAGACTGCAGAAACTGAATACTACTGTGCTATCAATACAGTCAGTATATTTTTCAGGAACAAAATATAAACATTGAGTTAGAACACTTAATATAAGTTTGCTAAGTACTTTTGCTTCCTTTCTTGGTCATGGTTATAAGAAAGTGTTTGTTTAAACATGGAGGAAAATGAATAGATTCCCCAGACTTCCCTCCTTTGCCAGCAAATACAGCGCTCACCATACATTGCATAACGTGTGGTGAAAAGGGAAAAATTAGATTCTCTTGTTAAAATACATGTTGTCTGTCACTCGTTTGTTTTTCTCTTTTCCTATAAATGTACATTTAGGGCCACCTCAGTTTGCACTAGTTTCTATAAGGACAGGTTTATTCCTTAGGAATAATGAGAAAGGTCTTTGGTCTAAATTCTGCGCTCTCGTGTACAGGCATTAATCCCAAGCAACTTTCCTACCACTGCGACAGCAATCCCGAGGAGGACTGGGGACATGGCAGTATTCTGTGGAACTGCCCTGAGGGTGCAAGCTCTTGATGCAGAGGTTCAGTCGACCACAGCAAACGTGCGGCACTGAGCAGAGAAGGATGTTACTCCAGCCTCACACCTCTGCGAGGCTGCTGAGATGCCCAGCAGCAGCAACGCATTAGAGAATCAGAGGTTGCACAGCAGCCAGGCATAGTGAATGAGTTAAGCCACAACTAGAAGCAGAACACGCACTTAAGTAAATAGCATGTATGTGCTGCCTCAAGCTTTCTTCTTTCAATGAAATCTTCTAGTTAGTAGGAACTAAGCCCACCACCCATGTGGATGCTGTTTGGCAGTGTGCGAGAAGTGACGTTTTTTATTCCAGTCACTTTCCAGTAGACTGTGCTAACATAAGAAAGTCATTACTACTTTCATTATTGGCAAAACTGCAGTGACCTAAGGGAGCCAAGGGACGTGAGCAGGCAGAGACTTGTCTAGGACAAGGAAATCTAAGTCACTGGTCAGGCACATGAAGAGGCTCTTTGAAGAGCGAGCCATGCACCATGCTCTGTGGATAAGGACCATGGCCCTAGCAGTGACAGATCAGTGTCTTTCACAAGCACATCAAAACTCTTACATATAAATAAATCAGAAAGGTCTTCTTTCCTTAATTTCTGGTATATATAAATTTCAGGAAGGAATTTTAGTGCAACGTGTATATATCATTTCCTACCAGATCCACAGAGATGGACTTCACAGAGTCTGACAAAGACAACGCTAAGACAAGTCTATGTATTAACTTCATATCCCTTTTCAATGAATTTCTGTCTCATCTCTGTGTGTCAAACATCTGTGAATGATTCTGCCAAAACTCTGGAAGCTGGCTAGGCAGTACCAAGTGCAAGTGAAAGCATCTGTGCTTCAGCTAGCCCAGCTGTATGAATGACGCTGCTCGTCTGCCTGTGGAGCACACACCATGCCAGCTGTTTGACAGGGTGAACTGGAAGGGAGATCGACGGGAGGCTCTCTGAGAGAGGCCATGGCATGCTTCAAAAGCATTTTTTCCTTTCAGTCCCCTGCTTTTATGCGCTGCTCATATTGCTTCAGTTTTTTCGCTTCTTTCATCCAATAGACATTAATAAAACTTCAAGTTCTCTTCCCAGCACTGATTTTTTTAACAATTTCTTTAGGCAGTGAGTTTACAGTCGGCTACTTTGCCAAGGTCAGACAGCTCAGATTGCACAGCCACCTTCCTGCATTAGCACCCAAGGATTTATGTAGAAAGTTTCTATTCTACTTTGTAGTCATTCAAAATCAACAGGGCCTGCAGCACAACCAGCTTTCTTGTATGTCCTGTACTGAAGGGAACATTGTTGTTGATTACACAAATGTTTTTACCTTTAATGACTTTCTTTAATTGTTTCGTTTTGTTGTGTTGTGCTTAGCTCACTGACTAATCTGCTCTGCTGAGGAATAAAATATCGGTTATATTTTTCTCATTTTTGGAATAAAACCAGATTAACCCGAAGCCAAATTGCCCGTTTTGTCAACAAGAAAGTAAATATTAAGAAAAGCTTTCCTTGTCCTTTTGAAGGCTTTTTCTTCTATGTTTACAGCTCTTTTTAATTGAGCTTCACGAACATTTGTGTGGGCAAAGTTGGGTTGGCATGAACAGTACGCAGAAAGAATTTCAGGCCTGTAAGAGAGAAGTGCTATCTCTGAATTAGATTCTTGATTAAATAAAACACATTTTGACAGGCTCAGAGATGCCTTTTAAAGGTCAAGACATTCATCCAGAGAACAGAAACAACACTATGTACAAAACACAAAGGCCTGGTCCATGTCCCAAGGACCTTTACTAAGCAGCACAGATCTGTGAGCAGTGTACAGCGAGATCAAAAAGACAGCAATAAACCAGAACCACCAGTGTGCATGGTCAGATAATGATGGCTCTCTAGTGCTATTAATTTGTGTTTCTAAATGCTACAAAAGAAGAGTTTTCTGCAGCAGATTTGAGTAGGAGAGGACATTGTGCTCCTGCAGTAGTGTCAGGTATTTTCCAGCACTGGTGATAATAAGAGTGCAAATGAAAAGGAATATGGTGAAATGTGGTGAGAACACTAGAGATACCAGAAGAGAATTTCACTCTTGACTTGGAAGCTGGGAAAGTATTTGTAGGGTGATGGGCAATATGCAGAGGGGCATTTCTCTGATTACTTCCAAAAAGAAACTGAAAACAGAGGGCAAGTGAAAGTTGGGCTGTCTCCACAATGTTTTTTGAAGTAGTGGATAAGAAATGTTTAATCTCAACCTTAGCAAAGGGAAAAAAGCAAGAGAGCAGGTACGTTCCAGCCTGAAGCAGGAAAGCCATTTGTTCTGGGAACATCAGAATAAATCCAGCTGCGTTTTTTCTATTTGTATTTTTTGACTGACAGATTTTTAATTGAATTATACTAACACTGCAGGCAGCGAAGTACCCACGCAGGAGAGACCTCACTAACACTCATCTGGGCCCGTACAGAGCCCCAGCTGAAGCTCCAGTGCCGGCAGGCTGCAAAGCGCTCTGCTGTGTGCGCAGTGTCCTCTCCTGTGAGGCTCAGTGATACCCTGACTCTCAACGAGGGCCTTAACGCTGTGTCTCTTTTCAATGGGGCTCTTCTTTTTTCGAGATGTTCACACTATTTTGTTACTTTTATCCTTCCACCAGATTTGCCTGATGCTGGCCAGTGATTTGAAGCATCCTGGAGTTAAAGCAACTGACAGATATTCAAAGACACAGATAAGCACACAAACTGAAAGACATTTTACTCTATTCTTTTTATTAACTTGTAGTAAGAGCTTCAGAAATTATTTTATATTACTACTCATGAGCATAGCTCTTCAGAAACAGCAAGAATCCTGGGGGAAAAGATAAAAAAAGAAAGAACACTATGTTTGAATGAGGAAGATTGTTTCAGTCTGAAACTTTCCTATAGAGATGTAAAGTGACCAAACTGTCCTAATGCTTTGAGTCACTCTGAATGAAAAACAGCCTGAACCTTCAGGGACCCCCGCAGCAAGTGAGGACTGTTAGCAAATGAAAACAATAGTACTATGCATGTTTCAGCCAATGCTCAACGGGGTTGTATCTGTGTTAAAATCTACATTCTACAAGTTTTTATGGCTGGAAAGCACTTGGGAGAATTTGCACCATTCGCTTTCAACTTTACTGACTAGTTTAAGAACAACTTATATTTCTTTATTTTCTTCCCTTATTAGTGACTATACTCATTACAGAATTCCACTTCCTGTTCCTTTTGTTTATATATATATTTATAGCCCTTTTATTACAATTTTCCATTCTAAATACTTCATACTACAGCAAGCAATAGAATTACAAGATTACAGCAATGGCAAAATTTACTTTTCCTAGTTGTAATATTAAACTCCATGAATCAGTTAAACTGAATATTAGACTATATAAAATTAACATTTTTCAACCTCACTAAAAATTCAAAACCATCAAGAAGACTGATTTGGGTTTTTTTTCCTTTTGCTAGTTTTCCTTCCATACAACTCTGAATTCTTTTATCTCTCCAAACTACTTTTAATTAGCAAAACAAGGTCATATTTTTATTCACACACAGACAGAGATCAAGAAATTAAGTCAGCCACTGAGTAACTAAAGGGAATATCTGTGATTTATCTCCTATAAACTAACAAAAGATTTTGCTAAAACAGAAGTGCTGAACGGATAAATCAATCCACATCTGAAAGACACTTAAACAGCAGATTTATAGAAAACATAAATTTATCAAAAGAACTATTCTCGTCAATTATCAGTAACGTGTTGGGTTTACTTTACACTGAAAGAACATACAATGGCAAATGTTTCCTGATTTATCCTGGGTTTTCAGGACCTTAAAGTGAGAACAGAGGAAGAGATGTGATTCAGGGGGGCCTGCAGTAGCTGTTTTCCTGCAAATACAGAATCCAATTCTGTCAATACATATTTAATCAGCAGTGGGTTTTCCTCACAAAACCCACAAAGTCAGCTGTCAAAGACAAAACAGATTTTGGCAGTTATTATCAAAATGCATACACTGAAAATTCAGATCACACAGTCTGTATAAATGTATTGAAGTCCAGTACTGCAATACTATTCTGCATATGTTTTTATCTGTTAATATCACTGTATTGGCAGTGTCTACCATGCTGTCTAGGTAGCATAAAATTCTTGTAAAACACAGAAAGTCCCTCTTCTAGATCACTAACAAAGGAAAGCAAAATGACAGATGAAGGCCATGTACCACACACACAAAAATCCCGCCTTTCAGTCCACTTTGCACCCCTGCCATCTGGTCTCATACGGAAAGGACGAAAATAGCAGGGGATATGTATGTGTTTGGTGCTGGATGAACTGAGAAGCCAGGCCATAGCCTGCAAGCGCTCAGCTGTCCTCCCAGGCTGGTCCATGCTGCGTCACATTTCATTTCCTCAGGGGTGCTCGTGTTATTATTCAAGCTGTGAGAACACCACACGAACTTCTGTTTCCACATAACCATTTTACTTGGAGAATAAATAAAATTCAAATAAATTCAATAAGCTCCAATAAAAATTAAATGTTTTTTCTTCAGGTTTCTAAAAAGAGACCAGACTTTGCAGGCGGAAAGCAGGAATGCCAGGCACAGCCGGTAGCTCGCAAGCAGCTGGAAGGAGTTTTAGGCTCATCAAGACTCTCCTTAATATTGTTGTTCTGAACTGGAATAGTTTAGCAAAATTATGTGCTTATTTCCGTATCACTGTCCCTATGTACCTAGCTTTTTCTGGCAGCTTTGTTCTCACACAGTTTGATTCTCTCCTGGTCTAAAATCTACACTGCAGTCCTTAAAAGCAGGGTGCCACAACAGCTAACATGCAGGTACTTGCCTCCTTTATTGGATATGAGACTTTTTGCTTTAGAAAGATGAAAGCCACAGTTCACCTTTTCATATTCTACCCAAATCAATTTATGCCTAAATTTTTAAAGTGAAAAATCCCAGGTAGCTGGTCACTGATGCTTGGCTGTGGCTTCCAGGAGTACTTACGTACGGCACTGCTGGCATTTTAAATCCCAAGGTATCTAACCGACTGCTTAAACACATGAACAGAGCCGCTTACATCTATACCAGTGTCCCATTCAGGCACTAAATCCCTGCTGTACTCCAGAACTGCCTATTGCCGAGCTCCCTCAGAGTACTCCTATGAGCTTGGCTGTACTCAGGGGTGAACCAGCTACCCGTGTTTCATGGCTGAGTAGCCGAGTTTCTCCCTCACCAGGAGCCCACAGGCCAGCAGATCAGGCAGTCACCCGTGAGGTATGTGCTGTTTTCAGATGCTGACATTATCCATTTGGGAGCAAAGACACCAAATCAGGTCTGCCACTTTTGAGAATCAGGCGGTGTCACTTGCAGCCTGCAACACGCTGTTGACATAACTCTTTCTGTCTCTCCTAGGACATGGTATGAGCTGCCAGAATTAGCTGTGTGACCCCCATGGCTACAGAAAGCACAGATAGATTAAAAATCATCTCCCCGGTGGTTTAGAAGACTAAACGCAATACTAAAACCAAGTGATTCATCTGATGTAATTTTAGCTAAGACAGAAACATTTTCTATAGCCTAAATCAAATCACGTAATCTTTCCACTTTGTTATAGCCTTCTGTAGTATAAGACCAGCGACAACTATTGCTGTCTTCACTGACCTAATGGGGGGACACCAATTAATAGAAAAGCTTTTAAGAGATGCAAATGGTATCTGGGTTCCAACAAAAATTGTTTTACTTTATTGTTTGTACTGGTTTTACAGCAGCATGTGAAGTACCAACCATGCTAAACGCTGCAGAAAGACATGGCCATGGACAACCCCCACCTCAGAAACCTAGCAGCGTGCAACCTGCCAGTGATGAAATATAAGTAGCCATTTCAGAAATGGAGCACCAAGTGTGAAAACATATGTAGCCATGACAATTTGGACCTGGTAGCTTTTGGATCACTCACTATTTTCCTGAGAAATACAGCTTCATTTCTTCAGAGAGGCAGGGAGGTGCCGACCCCAAGCTATTTGAATGGAGAGTGTAAAGATCCATTTCACTGATTTGCTTTAACAGTTTTCTTTTTTCACTTACCAGACAGAAACTAGTTACCTAGTATAAAAAAGTTTTGAAGGCTCCAGGTCCTCAGGTCAGCCAAAGCTTAAAGAAAAAGAGATGAGGCAGCATGAACAGCCACCGTGGGGAACAGCTCTTCATCAGATTGCAGCTGATTTGGGATCAGCAATAGTACGTTATGAATACACGCATTCAGACTCCCTTGGCTGAACAAATGTCTACACCACAGATGTCTTGAGAGATAGGCATGAACACTGAAGGAGAAAATGGAAGGATCCTGAGCATGCCATACCACTGCAAAAAATAAAAACAAATGGGATCCAGAAATAGACACACACTCATGTATAAGAACCTCCCTTCAATCTGACTGTTCTCATGGGTTTTGTTCTTGAGTGTAACTAAAATGCCATACAAGCCAAATGTGTTCATTTAGAAGTGCTGCAGTTAGCCTTAGTTATGAACTAATCTCTTACACATTTTCCTTGCTTGTTCAGCGCAGTGAAGATTTTGTCGTTACACCTTCAGGTTATAATGTCAATGTTATACATAAGTAATCTCTTTATTCACCTTATTTATTGCTTAATTTTTTGTTGATCTTTCACAGTCACCGATCAATGCTTTACTTAATTTCCGGTATATGCCTGTGTATTACTAACATGCCCTGAAAACAATTTTTATGCCCACTGCATAATACTCCAGTGATATATTCTGTGTTTATTTGTAGGCTCTGTATTGGACTGGGTACAAACCTCCATTCCCCCTTCTCCTTCCACAAATTAAAAAAAATACGTGAAGATTTGATGACACACCCGCCCAAACAAGAGATGTATTTGTGGTACAGCTTCCCATACAAAGACGTCCTGACTCCATTTGTGGTCTTTAGAAAGTTTAGCGATGATTTTCATTCATAGTTATTTTTCCAGAACCAGTGATGCATGTAGAATACTAACGATGTTTGTTCTTATGAGTAAATCAGATCACAGTTTCACTAAAATAGGTTTCCTCCTAATGGGTCAGAAAGAGTTAATTCATTCAGTTAAGTACAATGCAAGCTGGCTCAAAGGAACACCTCATCTTTCAAAAATGTCTTCAACATAGATCAATAGGAAATGTTCAACAGTTTAATTACTTTGAGGTCTGGACAAGATCAAGTCTTCTACTCCTCTAAGGAAATAATGTCAGTGAGAGAGCATAATTTTAGATTCATAAAATGCTTTAAAACTTCGGCACTAGACAAATTTATTACTTTTATCTAGTTGTAGCAGGACTGCATTGTGATACAAATTTTCTGGGCACATTAGACAGTGTACAATAGATGCTTCACAGAGTTTCCAGGGCAATGACTAAACAGCAGTTTTACTTATTATGGTAAGACAGAAAACAGTGAAATTAATTGCATATATGCTTTTGTGAATGTTATATCCTGGGTTATGAAGATTTCATAGTGATAGGAACAAACAGTACTAGAAAGATTAAACAGCTCTGTGCCACTAAAATATTCCTCATGTGATCTATCGAAGCAGAAATTAACGTTTACGACTAAGATTCCAAAATATCAGAAAGTAAAATAATACCTGTTTAACACGTATTAACCCTAAGCCTCAGTAAGATAAAATTATAAAGAACCAAACTAAGAAAAACATGTATTGAATTCCCATGCGAGTTCCCAAAGACAGGGGAAAAGCAAGCATTGTTCCATTATTTAATAAGGAAATTGCAGATCATTTTGCCTGACATCAATGTCAGGAAAACTGATGGAAAGGCTGGTACAGGAAGCAATCAGTGTACAATTAAAGGATGATAGTACAATCAATGCCAGTCAACAGAGAAAATGAGTTTTGTCAGAAAAAAAAACCTTTCTATTTTCCCATGAGATTAAGAATTACTTTGATAAAGGAAACTTCTGTAAGATTTCTGTAGGGATTTGGCTCACCCCTTCACAGCATTTTTGGTAAAAATGCCAGCAATGTATAATATCAGTGTGGTCCATAGTAAATGGACCCAAACCATACTGAATGATCTAACAAAAATATAAAATTGCTGCTGGAAAAAGCTGCAAATTACAAAAAGTTACAGAGTGATAAAAGCAGGCCTTTAATATAAACCAACTAAGATCACTTCGTAAAGTCTGGACTACATTTTAACACAGAGAAGACAAAGTTGTCCATTAAAAGAACAAAGAAAACTGGTCTCGTGTCCAAGATGTAAAATGATTTTGTGAAAAGCGGTGACTCTGAAACGAAAGAAACAGTAACAGCAGACCCAAGCAGACACGCATTCTCAAAGCAAAGTGTAGACAAAAGTTACTGTTATTGTACAAGATGGGGGATAGCAGGTAGGTGTTGTTGATGCTTTTACACCTCTCTGTGGTTTCAGAGAGATCATTACTGCGAAAATGTGCTGAAAAAAAAATCTCCAGGAAACCAAGGGCTTTACTGAGAGAAAGACTAATAATCTATGATGATAGAGAGCCTTTAGAAACTACAATTGTTAGGTTAGTATGTGAGAAGTTTAACAGAGAAATATGGGCTATAAATATAGAAATGGGAGAGTAGAAGGCTTTCTAATATATTGGAAAAAACCATAATAGGCTCCATATATGCTACTGAAGACAGATAAATGCAAAGGAAACCCAGTAGAAATGTTCAGCAGCAAGGAAAACTAACTGTGTGAACAACATATTTGGGGATGTGTTGGATTCAAATCCCTATATAAAAATTATTGTCTTTCTAAAACCTTGCATTAATGCTGAATGGCTGGATGAGGTTCCATGACCTTTTATTAGGAAAACTTGAGTTCATCATAAGAGTAATGTATTTCAAACTCCTGTGAATTTACTTCTTATTTTCCCCCACGAGAGTGTTCCCCCCATGTTCCATTTCTGGCATGCTATGTTATGCAAATACTCACAGCAGAAAACATTGAGCTGTACATCCTGCTGCCCACTGTGACAATGGTCATATCCTCAACAGATTTTGAAACATATCTTGCTCTCTTCTGCAGATACAGAATTTATCATCTGCAAAGCCTCAAGTGAGGTAGCATTAACAAGCAGAAGTTTAAGAAACGTGAAAAAAAGAACAGCATAGAGCTGCATGGTGGTGGGAAATATGCCTTTAGCTACTGGGCACTGGGGCAGCTCTTTATAACTGTCAGTTGAGAATGCAGAGAGAGATTGAAGCTGTGAATTGAATTAAATTCCAGGTCCATCGACATGGGTGAAAGCTATTGCACTACTCCACTACAAACAGGGTTCTCGTCCTCACACATGCTTAAGCAGCCCATACAATCCTAAATGGCATGGTCCAAATTGCAAGGATATGTACTTGAAAAACATCTGACTAGTCTTCGATTTACACAGTTCATCACTGAGTCTCAATTCAAAATCACAATTACTAGCAAAAGTACTAATAAGAGCAACTGCTAATTAAAAAATAACTAACTATCCAGCAGTTGCTAAAAAGCTCTTCAAAAACAAGCTATGTATCAAGTAAATAAAAAAAGGGTTTGTTATGCACTTGAGAAGGGCCTGGAATGAAATCTGGCCTACACAAGTTTCCTACTTTCCCGCTACCTCCTATTTAAGCTCTGCCAAACTCTGCATATGCATTAAAAGACAGGTTGATCACAGCATCAATATTCAACGTGTCAGAAGCCCAGAAGGGTCTGCTGAATGCAACTGGAAATAGACTACGTGGTTACACAGTTACCAGGGATTGAAACCCGTCTGAACCAGACAAAGCCTTGCATTTGTTGTTATCCCACAATACAACCACAGCATAATCTCCCTACTTCGATCAGGACTCTGCATGTTCACTGAAGATGTGCTTCTAGCAAGTAGGCAGCAGAAGCTCTAGCTAGCTAAACCAGTAATGATACTGAGAAGTCCACTTACAATTTCACCTATCTGCATCACACCCAATCATTGCCCAGACCTGCGCCCTTTAGCAGATTTGCACTAAGCTTGGTGAGGCCAAGTACACATTGGAGAACACACATAGAGTTCAAAATAATCTTGACAAATTGGAGAAATGGATTGCAAGCACAGGATGAAATTAAAAGGTTCTAGAGCAAGAAAATACAGTTAGGCAGAAGTAAGTAGGTACACAGGCAATGTCTGACTACATGGCAAGTATTTAGAGAAAGGGAACAGAGAGTACAGTCAGACCGTGAGTCAACAATATCAGGCTGTTGCCAAGAGGGCATATTAGCAGGAATATAGCCTACATGGTAGCCAAAATATCCCTTCCACTTCATTTAGTATTGATATGCACTCAAATAGATTACTTGATCCTAGCTCGGAGACACTGCAGGAATGGTAGAGACAATCTGAGAAATGTCCAAAGTGAAAAAGAATGATCAGAGGGTTGGAAAACACGATGTTCAATGATGAACTGAAAGACGTGGCACCACTTAGCTTAAAGGAGAGAAGGCTTGGTAACAGCCTTCAAATTTATTCCAGCAGAAAGCAGAGAAGGTTAAAATTTGAGCATACTGGTTTAGCATATTAAATGCTAATATGCTAAACTCAAATTCTAAATTGCATTTTTCAAGAGATAAAGTTAGACAGTATTTTCCAGACAAACGTCTGTGTATTACTAACAACTTTGAGACGCTGCTGCTTTCCCAAGGTTAAGAATAATTTCGCATGGTACTTTGATTGATGCAAATGCTCAATCACATTGAAATCAAAATAGGAGGAAGCTACTATTTTACATGGCTTCCTGCAGGACATATGCAATGTTATCCCAGAGGAGAAGGCAGGTTATGCAAGGAGTGAGCAGCTCTGCATAGCTATGTTTATTTCAGAAGCATTTCCAGCAATTATTTGGAAAGGACTGAGAGAATAAACTGATAAGACATTCTCATGATTTAGTATTTCCATCACTAAAGTAACAACTAGATTTCAGTTGAATCGGATTTTGGTTGCTATTTCAGTCGCCTTATGCAACTTCAATAATTGGAGGGAAATGGAAACTTGCTTTACTAATGTTAGAATTCTTCCACTGCGTGTGTGTTTGCATGTGTGTGTGAAAGTGTTGGCTGTAAAGAAGCGGAATAGTTTCCTCTACCTTATCATATTCTAGCCTCACTGGCAATATAGTACAGACCTAAACTTGTTTTAGCAGCCAAAATGGACCAACTGTTTTCCAGATTTAAGGGATGGTAGTAAGACAGCCAGTTCCCACTCCTTAGCAAAGCTAAATGCTGCTCCAATTCGTCTAATGAGTAAGTCAGACAAATAAGTCAACTATGGTAACATTAGGAACCTTACTTTCTTCTCTTTTAAAATGAAACAATATAAAAATAAATTACTTGCAAATAAGTTTAAATAAATATAGAGTTCTTTGAGCATAAAATATCACAAATTCTTCTATGATTACACACTTCCATATTTGTTCTAATTATCATGAGTTAGCAGAATTTCTAATTTATGTGCCTTGGACATACAAAAAAAACCCCACCTTTCTTATCTCCTTACATAACAACATTTGCAAAACATACAAATGAAAGCCTTCAGCTAAACAGCTTTTCCATCAACCAGTCCTGCTATAGAATGGCCTTACTGCTGGAAAAGCATCCTGGCTTCTACGCTGAGCTCAGAAGCATATTGCTTTGCCACAAGCAGCGTTTAAACTTGAACCGGACATATTTATTTGTCTGCCACTACTACAAATCCTTTTCAGGTTTATAGCTACTGCACATCAATTCTGTCATCTGAGTTCTGGAAATAAACTGGAAAGCTGGGCGTGAGCTAAGATACACGGAGCTTTTTCAGAGCACTTTGGAAGCCAAAATTATTGAAGACGTTTTCCACTTTTACCATTCACTTTTTTGTTATGTTTGGCCTTCACCCCCTCCTGTCACCTTAAAAATGAAAACAGCGTGTTCATTATTATTCATGGAAATTCATCGGATATGGAGAAAGTATCCCTTTTCCCCAAAAAAACTGTTCCATTTTTATTTCTTTTGGGAAAGACTATGCTATTCTTTCCTTGGGTAGCAATCTTTTGAACTGCTGCTTTGCCATTGAGTTCACCGGAACATAATCATTTGCATTGGCTTTACTGATTGTTATCTGTAGGCTAAATAATGGTGTGGCTGTCAGCCCCGCTGTAGCCCCCAGCTTCCCCCTCCTGTGGTACACTGCCCTACGTACACTGGCACAGCCTGGGCAGCTGTCCACAGCAGAGGCAGCCTCACCCAAGAGTCTCAGTACCTTGTGGCATGAAGTACAGGGATGCTGCTGGCTTCTCAGCGAGCCTACTATTTAATATGACATGTTTACAGTGCTCAGTATGATATCTGTTCTTGACTGAGGCTTACTGATGGTACTACAGTATAAATGCTTATTTCTATTAGTGCTACTCCTAATTACATGAAATGAGACGCTATGTATTGCAGCTGACATAATTTCATTGACCATTACCTTGTTATTCTCCTATGAGACAGAGAGAAAATCCTATCTTACTTTTTAAATACCAGTAATTAAATTATATATTTGTATGCATCCTTTTGTAAACAAACTCTTTCTCCCTCTTTACAGAAAAGACATTTCCATGTGTTTGGTCATTCTTGTTTTTCCTGTCTAGATCACCGCTGATAACTCTGCAACTGCTTTTTGAGATGGGATGAGCACTACTATGATCAATATTGCACATGAGACCATTCAGGGAATGGCATTTCAGGTATTTATAAAATCTGCATTTTGTAATTGTATGTTTTACATTTCTGCTATACTTCTTAAGCATTCTAACATAGTGTTATTTTCCAACAGCTTTGCCTAGCTTAGAAGCTTCTATTTCCATGTCTATTGTAGCCTCAAAACCCTTCTCCTGAAATGAAATGGTTAATTTAGAAATCTGTGAGTTATATGACAGGTTTATTTTCTTTTTTTTCTAACATACCACACTTTCCAGGTTTTGACACTAAACATTGGCTTCATTTGTTGCCATGTTGTCTGTTTACACTGTTTGCTTGGTAATTCTGTATTTCCCTGCAGAAAGATTTCTCTTTGCCTTGAACAGCAGCTTGACTCTTGCAGCATGTCTCAACCAGTTTATACTTCATCTTCACAGTTGCTCTTTGATCACCATGCACATTTCTCCTGAGGTTCCTTTTGTAACAGATAATGTTCATCTAAAACTTCCCTTTGTGTGTGCCTCATGCTACACACAAGCTCTTATAGCCAAAAGACAAACATGTGCAAGTGAGTGTTATGCACAGATGTGACACAAAGACGCAGAAATCTTTTCCCCCAAGTTCATGGATAGGCTCTTAATCCTTTTGCTGATGAAGTTCCTGCTGCTGCACCTTCTCAGGCTGCAGAATCCTACCTCTTTGTAAGTCAAGTCTCTCTAAGTCGAGTCTCGATAGGCACTGCAAAAAATTGCTAAGGTGCGCAGGGATGTCTGCTTCATCTGCAGCACACACTGAATGGAGTCTAAGAGTAACAGAAAGCATTTTATGTGACATTTCTCAACTGATTACACGGCAGCAGTATAACTCTTTCACCAGAAACATGCTGCTGTTTGTTATTCGTATCTTACCTTCCAAGACGACACGGGAAACCATACATGTGTATCAGACTTTGTGCAAGGTCTTTTGCAAATGCAAATTATGAGTTATTACAACTGTGTGCACATGCACATCTTAGAATGGAACCACAATACGTGAAAGGACGCTCAGCATTAACCAGAATTTCAGTCCTAGCTGTCTAATATAAGAGAAAGCAGGAGCTGTGAGTCTGGAGCATCTTCAAAGCTAGGCTGTTCTGCTTAGATGTCTGAAACGGATCTAAAAGCCTCACATGAGGGATTGAAAAGCCAGGGCTTTAGTACTTGTATGCAGGCTGAGGTCTGTCAAAGACCACGTATTGACACCCAGCAGTCAAATACTCCGAAGTGACACCCGCTTTACCACTTGGTCGAAGCAGGCTGAAACAGGCCGTACCCCCCCTTTGCCAGACTGCGGGAGAGCAATTTACTTTTTCACGGCTTTTCTTTCCTTCCACAGCCCCGCGGGGTCTGGCCGGGCCGGCCCCTCCAGGGCAGCCCCGGGCCGCTCGCACCGGCGTCTCCTTCTGCCGCCTGCCCGGCCCCGCCGCCGCG
>Ga0065711_1026308_pt1 | contig 79584 bp, 48 predicted proteins | sample Hoacrofraction12_FD_59098 | JGI IMG/M metagenome (GOLD analysis project Ga0065711, IMG submission 59098) | Hoatzin crop microbial communities from Cojedes, Venezuela - Epithelial fraction 12 v2 (version 2) | ecosystem: Host-associated > Birds > Digestive system > Esophagus > Crop | place...
GTGTAACAGTCTTCCTCGTAAGCTTTTGAACTACAGGACACCGGATGAAATCTTTGAGGAAGAGTTAGATAAAATCTATCAGTTAGATGCAGCTTGATGGGGTGTCCAACTTATTATTGCAATTTACGTATCAGAAAAAAGATGATTTATCTAAAACTGTCTTAACTTAAAGACATTGCCAACGGCACCCCAAAAATAATTTGTGGCAGAAATGTGGCAAGCGTTTTACAAACCCTTATGCCACAAGGCTTTTCCGGGCTTTCGGAACTATTCAAGTTCAATAGTTCCGGGCGGCTTAGAGGTAAGATCATACATCACCCTGTTAACACCCTTTACCTCATTAATAATTCTGTTCATTACCTTCTGAAGCACTGCAAAGGGTATCTCAGTGCAGTCTGCAGTCATGAAGTCCGAGGTATTTACTGCTCTCAACACTACCGCATAGTCATAGGTTCTGAAGTCTCCCATTACGCCGACTGACTGCATGTTTGAGAGTGCCGCGAAGTACTGGTTGGGCTTCATCTCCATCAGTCCGGCATCATACGCCTTATCTATCTCCTCACGGTAGATAGCGTCAGCATCCTGAACTATACGAACCTTCTCGGCTGTTACATCTCCGATGATTCTGATGCCGAGTCCGGGGCCGGGGAAGGGCTGTCTGAATACAAGGTACTCGGGAATTCCAAGCTCGAGTCCCGCGCGACGCACCTCATCCTTGAAGAGCATCCTAAGGGGCTCTACTATCTCCTTAAAGTCAACATAGTTGGGAAGTCCGCCGACATTATGATGTGACTTGATAACTGCGGACTTACCGAGTCCCGACTCTATAACGTCCGGGTAGATGGTTCCCTGTGCGAGGAATTCAACGGCTCCGATCTTCTTAGCTTCCTCCTCAAATACACGGATGAACTCCTCTCCGATTATCTTTCTCTTCCTCTCAGGCTCCGTCACACCTGCAAGCTTTGAGTAGAATCTCTCCGATGCATCAACTCTGATGAAGTTAAGATCATACGGTCCGTCAGGTCCAAATACAGCCTCTACCTCATCCCCCTCATTCTTACGAAGAAGTCCGTGGTCTACAAATACACATGTTAGCTGCTTACCGACAGCCTTCGACAGAAGCACTGCTGCAACAGACGAGTCAACTCCGCCGGAAAGTGCACAAAGCACACGTCCGTCTCCTATCTTCTCTCTAAGTGCAGCAACTGTTGTCTCTACAAATGATGACATTTCCCAGTCACCGCGACATCCGCAGACTTTATATACGAAGTTACGAAGTATATCCGTACCCTGCTCTGTATGCATAACCTCAGGATGGAACTGTACTGCATACAGTCCTCTCTCCTCGCACTCCATGGCAGCCGCAGGGCAGTTTGCCGTATGTGCAGTGATGCGGAAGCCATCCGGAACTGCTGCTATGTAGTCAGTGTGGCTCATCCATGTGGTGATACCCGACTTCACCCCCTCAAAAATCTTAGATGCGCTTCCGTCTGCAGCCACTGCCTCTCCGTCCTGTATCGAGCCACTGCCTGCCGCATCTATTACAGTCTCCGTCCTACCGTACTCGCTAACAGGTGCAGTTTCCACGCGCCCCCCCAGCAGATGTGCCATCAGCTGTGAGCCGTAGCATATACCGAGAATGGGAATACCGAGGTCAAATATCTCCTTGCTGTATGACGGTGAAGTCTCATCATACACAGAGTTCGGTCCTCCCGTAAATATAATTCCCTTCGGTGCCAGAGCCTTTATCTCCTCTATCGGCATAGTATACGGACGCACCTCCGCATACACGCTGCACTCCCTGACACGTCTTGCAATCAGCTGATTATACTGACCGCCGAAATCCAGAACTATAACTAATTCCTTATCCATAAACTGTCCTCTTCTTCCATATCTTTTCGTGAAGCCTCTATAAGCTTTATATGAGCTTCTATAGGATTCCTATTTTATATTCTCTCTCGAGGCATGTACATAAGTCTTTTTATCCACCCGGAACTATTGAGCTTTAATAGTACTGTATCTGCAAATGCTTACAAATCACAAACCCTACTCCTCACTCGCATCAGTTGCCGTGCTCTCCGGCACCGTCAGCGGCTCTGCACCGAGTATCTCAAGTGCCTCGGCAAGCTGATTATCCTCGTAGTGCTCTGACGTATATATCGAAACACCTGAGTCAAGCTCCACCTCTACATCCGGCTCGATACCGGTACCGTGGATATTCTCGCCCGAAGGCAGGAAGTACTTCGCTATCGTAAGCTTTATCGCCGAGCCGTCCGACAGCTCTATGATACTCTGCACTATACCCTTGCCAAATGTTGTCGTTCCGACAAACTCAGCCACACCGTAGTCCTTAAGTGCTCCGATAAATATCTCAGACGCCGATGCGCTACCTCCGTTACCAAGCACAACCATCGGTATATCCACCGAATGACCGTCATCACACTCATACTTCTCTATCACTTCACCGTTCTTATCCTCTGAGGTAACTATAAGACCGGCTGCGCTTGCTCCCTCAGCCACTGCATCATCATCCACCAGATAATCGACCATATCAACAACCGACACGAGTCTTCCTCCCGGATTATATCTGAGATCGATTACCAGGCCATCAGCCCCCTGGGACACAAGGTCATCCACTGCCTCCTCGAACTGCTCCGGAGTATTAAGTACGAACTGCTCTATCCTTATAAATCCGATATTATCCTCAAGCATCTCATACTCGACCGACGGACTCTCTATGATGCCTCTGGTAACAGTGATTTCAAGGTAGTCAGTCTCACCCTCTCTGTAGATGGTAAGCACAACCTCCGTACCAACCTCACCTCTGATATAGCTCACCGCATCCGATGTATCCATATCATCGGTCATATATGTACCGTCGACGGCTACTACAACATCGCCGCCCTTCAGACCTGCAGACTCGGCCGGACTATCCTCAAATATCTTCACAAGATATATATTTCCTGTATCCTTATCCTTAGACACGGTAGCACCGATACCACCAAACTCGCCGCTGTCCTCCTCCTGCATCTCCTCGTACTCTTCCTTAGTATAGTACACAGAGTACGGATCATCGAGACCGGCCATGATACCGTCGTAGTATCCCTCCTCACGGCTCTCCTCATCCTCATCAAAGTAGAAGTACTTATCTATGAGTCCCTCTATCTCCGAGGTTTTCTTCCTCACATCCGTTGACTCTTCATCAAACTCTCCGGACGAACTGCCCTCCGATGTACCGGTTGCAACGCTGCCACAGCCTGTCAGTGCAATCATCACAGCCAGGGCTCCGGCAAATACTCTTCTTCTTATCTTCCTCATGCTTCTCTTCTCCTATAGCATTATAGTAGCTATATTCAATTAATCCTCACCCGAGTCTTCGACAGGTTCGCTCTTTTCAGTCGTACCCTCCTCGATCGTACCTTCTTCAGTAACAGTTTCCTCGGTGGTACTCTCCTCAGTTATAGTCTCCTCGGTAGTTACTTCCTCAGTTGTAACCTCCTCAGTTGTAACCTCCTCGGTTGTAACCTCCTCGGTTGTACTCTCTTCAGTAGTACTTTCCTCCGTAGTAGCCTCCTCCTTATATATATCATCATCTGTGAGTGCCGTAACAGTACCTATATAGTTCAGAGGATTTACATACGAACCATTTATCCTCACGGCAAAGTGCAGGTGCGGTCCGGTAGATACTCCCGTGTTGCCTGAGTAGGCTATCGTCTGTCCGGTAGTAACAGACTGTCCAACAGTGCAGTTAAATGCTGACAGATGGAAGTACAGCGTATATAAACCATCTCCATGAGCAAGGATGACAGCATTTCCACCACTGCCCATGTATCCGGTATATGCCACCATACCATCAGCCGCTGCTATTACACTGCTGCCGGTGGGACAGCCTATATCTATACCCTTATGATACGTTGTCGCACCCGCGGTAGGAGCGTTTCTGTATCCAAAGTATGAGGTTATCCTCGTACTTGCCGGCATAGGCCACAGAAGCGGTCCGCCGCTATATGTCAGTGACTTATACAGTTCAGCATCAAAGTATGCACCGCTTGACGACGAGCTCGATGACACAGTACCGGTACTTTTCAGGCTTGCCTCTATAGCCGCTATCTGAGCCGTCTGCTGCTGCTCTAACTCCTCAAGGGACTTAAGCTCGCTTTCCTTCGAATCTATTTCTTCCTGGTACTGCTCTATTTTCTTTTCCTTAGCATTTGATATGCTTTCAAGTATCTCCTGCTCATCAGCATATGCCTGCTGCAGAACCTCTATATCCTCAACTAAAGTCGAAAGAAGCAGCTGCTTGTTGGCAAGAGTCTGTCTCCTCTCGGAGTACTCGGCAAGCTCCTTCTCATCATAATCCTGTACTGCTCTGACATACTCCGCCTTATTTACAATGTCTGCAAAATCCACAGCATTAAATATAGCGTCATATATAGAAAAGTTGTTGTTCTCGTATTCATTCTGTATATGAGACTTTATAAGCTCATACTCTGCCCGCTCCTCCTCCTCGGCCTGTTCAAGCTGAGCGTTAAGATCTATCAAGGTACTGTTAGCTATTGTTATCTTCTCCTCCAGACTCTCTATCTTATCCTGATAATCAATTATAGCATCATCAAGCTCCTGCAGGGTTTCTATAAAGTCATTCTGATTATTCATCAGACTGTTAAGTATCTCCTGCACCTCTGTCTTTTCAGCCTGTGTGTTGTTGTACTCCTCCATCAACTTATTTATAGCATCTGCAGTATACACGGTTGAGCCGTTCGACGCGGTTGTCGTTGTGTATGTCTGAGTCGAGCCCTGATTTGCCAGGTTTGACAGTGACTGTGTCGTAGTTGCCTCAGTTGTCGCCTCCGTCGTACTTTCTGTTTCCGATGCTTCCTCGGAGGTTTCCTCTGTATCCTCATCAGTACTCTCTTCAGAGGTCTGCTCTGACGTTTCTTCGGAGGTCTGTTCCGACGTTTGCTCAGAGGTTTGCTCCGATGTCTCCTCAGATGCATCTGTTGACGTCGCAACAACAACATCCGGATAACTTACCGGATGTTCTCCTGAAAAATATACGGCTGCTGCAGTAATAAGCAGCAGCCCCATAATTAACGTAATGATTTCATTTCTCATACACTAAGCCTTCAGATGCTTCCTCGTTGTAAATATGGATCCAAAGAAGCCTATGCCTATACCTATGATTAGTGTTGCAGGTATAAGATTCTTAAATATATCCTCAGTCTGAACAAACTCAAACAGGCTCTGAAGTATAGAGAATCTGCCTGCTATATAGTCCATAACCATGTTATACAGATAGTACAGCAGTACAAGAGGTATAACAGAACCGATTAGACCTATGATTATACCCTCTACTATAAACGGCGCCCTGACAAATGCATTCGTAGCACCTATAACCTTCATGATCTTTATCTCTTCCTTACGCACCGTTATACCGATGGTGATGGTGTTGTTAATAAGGAATATAGATACGAGGAACAGTATCAGTATGATACCTATCGAAGCATATCCCACAAATGCATTTATGGCCGATATGCTGTCGGCGGTATATGCGGAGCTCTTTACACTTCTTACACCCTCGATACTCTCCAGGAACTGCACAAAGTCAGCCTGCTTACTTACATCATTCAGTGTTATGGTATAGGATGATGAATTTGCCAGCGGATTATCATCACCGAATGCTGCACGTGCTGCCTCGGGGTCATCATATGTCTGCTCCGAGAACTCCTGCCACGCCGTATCGGCATCGATGTAGTCCATCGTATTCACTTCGGATCTGGTTCTTATCTGATCACCTATCAGGTCTATCTCATCCTGCGTCAGTCCCTCATCAAAGAACACTGAGATTGATATACCACTCTCTATCTTATGTATAGCCTCACGGAAGTTTACTATAACACAGTAGAACAGTCCAAATATGAACAGACATGCTATGATAGTTCCGACAGATGCAAGAGAGAACAGCAGATTACGTCGGATATTTTTTATACCCTGTCTGAAGCTATACCAAAGCGAACTAATCCTCATCTATATAACCACCCTTCTCAACATCACTGACTATCACACCATTCTTAAGTGTGATAACTCTCTTCTTCATGACGTTGACGATTTCTTTGTTATGCGTAACAACCACAACAGTCGTTCCCTTCGCATTTATCTCATCAAGGAGATTCATGATATCCCATGAGTTCTTGGGATCCAGGTTACCGGTAGGCTCGTCGGCCAGTATGATATCCGGCTTGTTAACTATGGCTCTGGCTATGGCAACTCTCTGCTGCTCACCACCCGAGAGCTGTCTGGGATACGACTTATACTTATCAGCAAGTCCGACCATTGAAAGCACAGCAGGCACCTGCCTCCTTATATATCTACCCGGAGTCTCTATAACTCTCTGTGCAAATGCTACATTTTCATAGACAGTCCTGTCCTTCAGCAGTCTGAAGTTCTGGAATACGACACCTATCTTCCTGCGAAGCTTCGGTATCTGTCTTTTCTTCATCTTGTTATAGTTAAATCCTGCAACCTGTATCTTGCCCTTTGTCGGAGTAAGCTCCTTCATAAGCAGCTCTATAAATGTAGTCTTACCGGAGCCTGACGAACCTACAACGAATACGAACTCGCCCTTCTCGATGTTCAGACTAACATCCTTAAGTGCGACAGTACCCGTCGGATACTTCATAGTTACATGTTCCATCTTTATCATAACAACAGTTACCTCACAATCATTCCGGACCACCGACTAGAAGTCATGGTCCTCCATGTATTTCATATATTTAACAACCATAAGTGCGATGTTAAATGTTATCGCATCCTCGAATACTCTGAGGTCGAGCCCGGTTGTCTTCTCTATTTTATCAAGCCTGTAAACCAGTGTATTTCTGTGTATGTACAGCTGACGTGAAGTCTCTGATACATTCAGGCTATTCTCAAAGAACTTGTTGATGGTAGAGAGTGTCTCCTCATCGAAGTCATCGATGGTCTTACCGTCGAAGATTTCCTTAATAAACATCCTGCACAGAGGTATGGGAAGCTGGTATATCAGTCGACCTATGCCGAGATTGCTATAGGCTATGATATTCCTGTCGTTGTAGAATATCTTGCCTACGTCCAGTGCCATCTTCGCTTCCTTATAGGAACGCGAAACCTCCTTGATTTCATTTACTATAGTACCGAAGGCCACATGCACAGAGATCATCGCTTCAGTACTGAGCATGTCTACAATCACGCTTGCTGTCTTATACAGGTCATCGTAGGTGTCAGTGCTCTTAACCTCCTTAACAAGAATTATATTCTTCTCATCAACAGCAGTTATGAAGTCCTTCGTCTTAACGGAGAAGATATTTCTGACTGTTTCAAGAGCATTTGTGTCCTTCTCAGTTTTCGTTTCAATAATATATACACATCGCTTAGCCTCTGTATCTATATGAAGCTTCTTCGCTCTGTTATAAATATCTACCAGAAGTAAATTATCAAGCAGAAGGTTCTTTATGAAGTTATCCTTATCGGATCTCTCCTTATAAGCAACGAGAAGATTCTGTATCTGAAATGCCGTCATCCTGCCGACCATATATGTACTATCTGTATCTCCTCTGGCCATGACAACATACTCTATCTGCTTATCATCATATACCTTGAAGAACTGATACCCCAGTAGTGACTGACTCTCAGCCTGTGACTCCACAAAAGCTACAATAGCGTCCTGAAATCCGGCAGGTCCCTCATCAGAGGTTTTTACCATGAGTCTTCCGTCCGAATCCGTCACTATCAGATCAGTCTTGGTTATGGCCTTTATGCCTTCAAGTGTTTCCTGTAATATCTGATTTGATATCATACTCTACCTTCCTTTTCTTACAGTAACCCCAACCCTCACATGAATTGTCTCCACAATCCATACCTTATCATTCTAACAGAAAACATATCATCAAGCAAGTAAGACACAGTCACGACCTAAATCAAAGCAAAAAAGGGGAAAGCGTTCTTCACGCTTCCCCCTCTTATAATCATTATAAGTACGCGGATAACTAGTTTACAATTATCTCCTCTGACTCCTTGTCGAAGATGTGAATCTTTGAAAGGTCAAATGCGAACTGTACTGTATCTCCGGGTCTTGCAGTTGTACGAGCATTTACTCTTGCTGTGATATCGAACTGATCGATTGAGAAGTACAGATAAACCTCAGCACCAAGCATTTCGTAAATGTTAATTCTTGCATCGATAACTGACTCAGGTGATGACTCGATGAACAGCTGCTCATCATGTATATCCTCAGGTCTGATACCAAGGATAACGTCCTTATCAACGAATCCGCCGGCGATAAGCTTATTAGCCTTTGCCTCGGGTACCTTGATTGAGTGAGAACCGAACATAAGAAGTATGTCAGCTCCTGACTTAACAACCTTGCAGTCGATGAAGTTCATAGGAGGCATACCCATGAATCCTGCAACAAACAGGTTGCAAGGATGATCGTAAAGCTCCTGAGGTGTATCAACCTGCTGGATGATACCGTCCTTCATAACTACGATACGGGTACCAAGTGTCATAGCCTCTGTCTGGTCATGTGTAACGTAGATGATGGTTGTCTGAAGTCTCTGATGAAGCTTTGAGATCTCAACACGCATCTGAACACGAAGCTTAGCATCCAGGTTTGAAAGAGGCTCATCCATGAGGAATACCTTAGGCTCACGAACTATAGCACGTCCCATGGCAACTCTCTGTCTCTGACCACCGGAAAGAGCCTTCGGCTTACGGTCAAGCAGGTGCTCTATCTCGAGGATCTTAGCTGCCTCATGAACCTGCTTATCAATCTTCTCCTTAGGAACCTTTCTCAGCTTAAGACCAAATGCCATGTTATCATAAACAGACATATGAGGATACAGAGCGTAGTTCTGGAAAACCATCGCGATATCTCTGTCCTTGGGCTCTACATCGTTAACCATCTTGTCACCGATCCAAAGCTCACCTGAGCTGATGTCCTCAAGACCTGCAATCATTCTCAGTGTTGTTGACTTACCACAACCTGAAGGTCCAACGAAGATTATGAACTCCTTATCCTGAATGTCAAGGTTGAAGTCCTTAACAGCGTTGAAGCCATTGGGATAAATCTTGTAAATGTTTTTAAGTTGTAATCCGGCCATTTTATAACCCTCCTATTATTTAACGCACGTCGCGCTTATTTCGTAACAACTTCGACCATGATATACCTTTTTATCGAAATAAACCATATCTTTGTTGCATAAATTATCTCAGAAACTTTTGGTTAATTTGCACATTGCAAATGACGTTCTATCACTTTTTAACAAATTTCACCAACGTTACGTACGCTTTACTCGGATAAAATGTCGTTGTCGTAGCCTATAACCACGATAACCTCTATACCTGTAGTATCCGCATCGGTAGCCACATCCGTGGCAACTCCCTGCTTTATCTCGGTATCAGGAAGATACTCGCTTATATCCTGTGCCGCATCTTCCGCAAGCTCATATATCGTAGAGGTTTCCAGCTCTCCGTATAGATAGTTTCCTACCGTAACACAGGTGAAGCCCTCTGCCTCAAGCTTTTCTTTCCAAGCTGCGGCAAGTCCCTTGGTTCCCGTGGCATTTACCACAAGCACGGGCACAGAGTATCTGGCCTCTCTCTCTGCAGTTTCCTCCTTGGTCTCAGGGATAGCATCCGTTTCGGTACCTCCGCTCACCAGGTACTCACTCTCAGAGTAGTCCGACAGCATATCCTCGCTCACAACAGTCTGCGATTCCCCCTGCTGCTTCATGATAAGAAGCTCCCTCACAAGTATGACCGCCAGCAGCACTATAATCAGAGCGAACAGTGCCACCATAGCCTTCAGAAATCCGCCAAGAAACGCTCCGAGAGCAGTTTTCTTACGAGGCTTTACCTGTCGTACCTCTCTCTTTATCCTACCGGTGTACCACTCGAACTCGTCCTCTTCATCGTCGTCGTCCTCACGGTAGCTGTCAGCCTCATCAGAGTCTTCGTCCTCATCAGAGTCATCATCCTCATCAGAGTCTTCATCCTCCTTATCCTCCTCAGAGTCAGTCTCTTCATCAGAGGCAGTCTTATCAGAGGCATCGATTTCATCGTCCGGCTCAGAAGCCGAGTCCTCATCATCATCTTCATGCTGACCGGCAGGCTCATCCTCTTCTACAGCCTTGTCACCGGTCTCACTCTCTGACTCTTCGGCTGTCACACCATCTCCTGCTTCAACTACGCTCTCTGTGTCAGCGACATTGTCTTTTATCTTCTTCTTGCTTATTTTCTTTTCTTTATCCTTCTTCATCACCCATACTCCCGAGCGGTTTATCCGTAAGCGTCCCGCTCTAAGTCGTCCCCTTATGTCTATCCGTTCAACTATATCAAAATCGCCCTGTCTTTTCAACCTCGCAAATAGCCTGTCTGTTGTGATACAATACAGTATAAATATACTTTCGGGGGATTACACCATGGGTAAAACAGCACTTGTTACGGGTGCATCCAGAGGTATAGGACGTGCCATAGTCCTGAACCTCATCACACACGGCATCGCAGACAGACTTATACTTGTAAGCAGACACGGTGACTTCACCGGCTTCGATGCTGCACTTACAGTAGCACTCGATTCCGTAGCCGATTCTGAAAACAGCATAGCCTTATGCACTCAATCTTCGACTATTTCTAACCCAACTATACACAGGATAGCCGGCGATGTCAGTGATATAGACTTCGTCCGCAGCCTCCGTGCTGACTACGGTCCCGCAGATATAGTCATAAACAACGCCGCTATATCAGTGGTCGAGCCGTTTATCGACACGACGCCGGAGCTATGGCACGCAGTCATCGACACCAATCTGACGGCAGTCTATAACACCTGTTATATTTACTCACGGGACATGATACACAACAAGGACGGCTGTATCATAAACATTTCCTCGGTATGGGGTGCGGTCGGTGCCTCATGTGAGGTCGCCTACAGTGCGGCCAAGGGTGGTGTGGATGCTTTCACGAGGGCACTTGCCAAGGAGCTTGCACCCAGCCATATCCGGGTAAATGCTGTCGCTCCCGGAGTTGTAGCTACAGACATGAACTCACATCTGTCCGAGGAGGAGGCTGCCGGTCTTGCAGATGAGATACCCCTGGGACGCTACGCCACTCCGGAGGAGATAGCCGATGTGGTTACGCGACTTATTGATATGCCCGACTATCTGACAGGACAGATAATCCGCGTCGACGGCGGATGGATATAAACTATCGCCGCATATAAGAGAAGGAGTAAACTATATGGGAGATGTATTTGTAGAGTTTTTCTCGGATGAGGCACTCGAAAATGTTATGTGTATGCTGCAGTATAAGCCCGAGCGACTGATATTTCTCGGACATCCGCATACCATGCTCACGAGGAAGAAGGAGAGTCTCAGCAGATTTTCTGCGAGGCGATCACCTGAGACCGTACTTGAGTTTATAGAGGTGCCGCGAGACGATATCAACCAATGTATAGACGCCCTGAGCAGCATATCAGAGCGATATCCGGATGCACGGTATGAGCTTACCGGAGGCGGAGAAATGCTGCTGATAGCCTTCGGCTATATAAGTGCCGGTCGGCCACTCAAAACTCTCAGAATCGACCCCTTCACCGGAACAGAGATAATCCTTGAGCCGAAGGCAAAGCCGGTGCAGCGTAAGGATGATATCCGCATGACTGTCGCCGATAATATCGTACTTCACGGCGGTATGCTCACGGGTGCCACCGGCAGCTTCAGTACATGGAAGATGAACGATGACCTAAAGCATGTCATCAGAACTGTATGGGAGATATCGAAGAAGCTGAAGTCCAGCTGGAACCACTATTGTGCCATCATAGAGACTGTCATGAAGGACTATCCCGGTGACGACTCAGGAATATATCGTCTACCCAAGGCGGCTCTTCGCGAGGCTGTGGACGTATTCTATAAGCTGAACCAGGCAGAGCTTCTTACTGACTTCAGAGTTCAGAAGAAGTTTATCGAGTTTAAGTTCAGGAACCGTTATGTTAAAAATATCATCATTAAGACCGGCAATATCCTTGAGCTGCACGTATATGAGGTAGCCTCCAGACGTCCCGATATCTTCACTGACGAGGTAATCGGTGCCATGATAGACTGGAACGCATCCAAGCCCAATGCACAAGGTGGCGCAGCAGCCACTGACTCCGGATATCAGACTAACTTCCGGACAAACTATGACACCATAAATGAAATAGACGTCATACTTATGAACGGCTGTATACCGACCTTTATATCCTGTAAGAGTGGTCGTGCCGGCAGCAGTGCCCTGCACGAGCTCCAGACAGTAACGCACCGCTTCGGCGGTATGTATGCGAAGAAGGCTCTTGTGATGGCAGGATCTGCCGACTCCTCACAGAGCGGTGTATCCTTCTTCAAGCAGCGTGCCAAGGAGATGAAAATTTGGCTTATAGATAATGTATACAACATGTCCGATGAGGATTTGCTTAAGAAGCTTATACGTATACAAGGCAACTAACCGGTTTCTTCGTATGGCATGCCCTCGCAAACAACAAAAACAGCAGCGACACCGCTGCTGTTTTTGTTGTTACTAATCTAATGTGAGTACTATCCAACACTATACATATCAATCAGACACATTCTCATCCTTTGAGGTCCTGATAAGATTTGCAAATCTTGTAAGCTCTCCGTTCCATGCCAGGTCCACTGAACCTGTGGAGCCGCTTCGTTGCTTAGCCACTATTATCTCAGCTATACCGGGCTTGGAAGAGTTCTCCTTATTGTAGTAGTCATCTCTGTATATGAACATAACCACATCGGCATCCTGCTCGATGGAGCCCGACTCTCTCAGGTCGGCAAGCACAGGCTTCTTGTCCTGTCTCGAGTCAACTGCACGTGACAGCTGTGACAGTGCCACTACAGGCACATCCAACTCCTTGGCTATAGACTTCAGAGTCCTTGAAACCTCCTGTATAAATATACGCGTTGACTCTACATTTCCGACGGGAGATATAAGCTGCAGGTAATCTATACATATGAGGCCGATGTTATGTGTCCTCTTCATCTTCCTGCACTTCGCTCTGAGATCCGGAAGTGTCAGCTGTGATGTATCATCTATATAGATATCGAGACCGGCAACTCTGTCAGTGGTCTCCATAAATCTCATCCACTCTGAATCATCCATATCACCCTGCTGGAGCTTTCTGGAGGATATACGTGAATCTATGGCAGCAATACGATGTGCCAGCTGCTTCTTATCCATCTCCAGGGAGAATATGCCCACGGGTACATTTTCCTTTGCAGCCACATGGTATGCCATATTAAGTACCAGTGCAGTCTTACCCATGGCAGGTCTTGCCGCAACTATTATCAACTCACCGCCATGCAGACCGTTCAGCAGCTTATCCAGATCTATGAATCCGCAGCGTATACCGTTTACCTGCCCCTGAGTTCTTGCCGCCTTCTCGACATCATTTATAACATCAAGCATTACTGACTTTATAGGTACTATATCGGATATGCCGTTTCTGCTCTGTATCAGCTTGAATATCTGCTCATCAGCATCGCCCAGAATGTCTCCAACATCCCCTGTCTGCTCATATGCCTTCACGGATATGTTCTCCGCTATATCTATAACCCTCCTGAGATATGCCTTATCTCTTATGGTTCTCGCATACTGCTCTGCATGGATAGACACACCGGCCTCGGCTATCATATCGCCGATATAGGACAGTGAGCATATATCCTCAGGCAGCCCCATCTCGCGAAGCCTTGCTCCGAGCACCAGGTCATCGAAGTCCACACCTTCATCATGCAGATGAACCATAGCATCATATATGCTGCCGCGATGAGGATTATAGAAGTCCTCTCTCGATACAAGCGGACTCACCTTCGGTATCACGCCGTGATTCATAAACATAGCACCGATCAGACGCCTCTCAGAGCTGTCGTCATGCGGTCGTATTCTCTTTATCGCATTTTCGTTATCAGTCATACCTACTGCTCCTCGGTAACTCTGAGGGTAACCTCAGCAGTTACACTGGGGTGAAGCTTCAGTCCTATCTTATAGTTGCCCAGCGCCTTAACCGGGTCCTTAAGTGCTATCTTCTTCTTATCTACATCAAGTCCCAGCTGATCCTTTATCAGCTCAGATATCTCCTTCGAGGATACGGAGCCGAATACCTTGCCGCCTGCACCAACCTTCATAGAGGTTGTGATAACCTTATCCTTCAGCTCCTCCTTCAGCTTCTCGGCTGCCGCAAGCTTCTCAGCCGCAACCTTCTCATCATTCTTCTTCTGAAGCTTGAGAGTATTCAGGTTCTCGGGAGTTGCCTCCACTCCCTTACCCTTAGGTATCACGAAGTTACGCGCATAGCCCTGATTTACCTCTACTATCTCGCCCTTCTTACCGAGCGACTTAACATCCTCTAAAAGTATAACCTTCATATTATATTTCTCCCTCCGAATGCATTTTTGCGAGAGTCTCTCTCAGTTCCTTGAAAAACTCCTCCTTGCTCTTACCCTTCAGCTGTACACCGGCGACGTTTGCGTGTCCTCCGCCGCCCCACTTCTCCATAACCAGCTGTACGTTTACATCACCTACCGACCTTGCCGACACATACAGTATGCCGTCATCAGCCTCGGTCACTACAAATGAAGCCTTGACATTTACCACGTTCAGCAGTTCGTTTGCAACCTTCGCCACCGGCACTGTAGGTGCATCCTGAGACTCGGGATTTGCATCCACATAGCTCAGTGCAAATGTATCCATATATATCTCTGCGTTGCTGATACCCTCAGCACGCTCCTTCATCTCAGTCATGGTACTTCTGAACATCTTCCTCACACGAGTCACGTCTGCACCGCATTTTCTGAGATACGATGCTGCTTCAAAGGTTCTGACGCCTGTCTTGGTCAGGAAGTTATCTGTATCTATAAGTATACCGGCATACATGGCATCCGCCTCCTGAGTCTTAAGCTTGGGAGGCTTTCTCATATACTGATACATCTCGGCTATCATTTCACATGCCGATGATGCAAAGGGCTCTATATACGAGAGTGTCGCACCGGTTATTGCTTCGTTTGTCTGCCTGTGATGGTCAAATACAACCACTGCCGGTGCAAGTGACAGAAGCTCCTCACACTCAGTCATGCTGGGACGATTTACATCACACACTACAAGCAGCGTGCTCTGATCCACCTTCGCCACAGCCTCATCACTCTTTATGAAAACGTCGTCGTAGGTATTTCCGACCTTAAAGGTTGCATATATAGGCTTTATGGCATCTGTTACCTCGTTCAGCACTATATATGCCTTCTTACCGAGAGTTGTGACCATCCTGTATATACCTATAGCCGAGCCGAATGCATCTGAGTCCGGTCTCTTATGAGCCATGATGATGACCTTATCCTTGTTCTGCAGCAGCTCTTCAAAGGCCTGTGCCTTAACCCTGGCCTTAACCCTTGTAGCCTTTTCCGTACCGGCACTCTTACCACCATAGTATGTCACCTGATCTCCGACCTTTACCGCCGCCTGATCGCCGCCGCGTCCGAGAGCCATACCGATGGCCATTCTTGCATTCTCGTAGGCCTGCATGAAGCTGTTGCCCTCTATATCCGAGTCAGTTCCGACGCCGATACTTAGTGTCATCGAGATATCATTTCCTATGTTTATGTTCTTCACATCGTCAAGCAGTGAGAACTTGTCCTCTCTGAGTGTCTGCATAAACTTCTGTTTGAATACGAAGAAGTACTTGTCGTTTTCTATATGCTTCACTATGGCGTCTATGTTAGACAGGTACATAGTTATCTTCCTGTCAACAAGTGCCGTGAGGATGGAGTGTTTGATGTCCTCAACCGAGTCCATAACCTCATCATAGTTATCTATATACACAAGCCCGGCATACAGCTTTTGGTCAACAGCCTGCTGCTGGTAGCTCCTGAGCTCCGTGATATCGAAAAGATATATAGCTATAACCATATCCTCAGCGCTGTCCTCAGTATCAGTATCCGAGAAGGCTCCTGCCATATCTATGTGTATAATTTCAGCATTATACAGACGTGAATCGAACTCAAGTTCAACCGATACATCATCCGTATTCTCTATAACCTCCTTCGTGAGCTCCGGAAAGTAAGCATCTACTGTATGTTTGAGTTTCCTGCGTCTATCCACGCCCACCGTGTCATGAAAACGGTCATTTGCCCACATAACATGTCCGGACCTGTCAAGCAGTGCATACGGTACATCCATGTGCTGCAGCAGTTCCTTCTGTATCTTGCCCTGCTCATGTGCATACTCGACAAATGCCTCATCAAGCTTCGGTCCCGTCTTCAGATATACCAGTATCACAACTATGACAAATACAGCTATCAGTGATATAGACACCAGTCCCTCTGTCGACTCCACACCGAGGAAGCCTATGCTTATGGTCATAAGCACCAGTGCCAGAACTATCGGCATAAAGGTTATGAGCTTTATTCGATTTTTTATCTTCTTGGTCTCGTTCATAGCACAGGCTCCTCCATAGCGCCTATACACACCAAAGACATAACCGGTCTGCAGCACACCGACGCCGCAGACTCATCTACTTTGACAGCTGCTGTATTCTCTCAAGCACCTGCTCGTAGGTCTCTCTATACTTAGCAAGCTTCTCCTTCTCGGCGTTTACCTTTGCCTCGGGAGCCTTGTTTACGAAGTTCGGATTGCCAAGCATACCCTCTCCACGCTTTATCTCTCCCTCAAGACGTGCTTTCTCCTTACCGAGTCTCTCAAGCTCCTTGTCGACATCCACAAGCTCTGCAAGAGGTATATAGATAACCGCATTATGTATAACCACTGATACGGCATCCTCAAGCTCAGCCTCTGACTTGTCTGCGAGAACATTTACATCACTTGCGTAGCCCAGTCCTCCGAAGAAGCTCTTACTGTCATTAAATATACTTCTTATACCCTCGTTATCTGATACGACATATACGCTTGCCTTCCTTGAAGGAGGTACGTTCATATCCGAGCGAGTGTTACGGATGGCTCTTACGGCATCCTTTATAACATCAACTGCCTTCTCCTCAGCCTCATATACCCTGTCCTCATGATATACAGGCCAGTCAGATATCATGATAGACTCATCGTCTGTCAGTGTGCAGTATATCTCCTCTGTTACAAATGGCATATACGGATGCAGGAGCTTAAGCCCTGTCACGAGAACCTCTCTCAGAGTCCACAGTGCAGCCGCCTTAGTAGTGTCCTCCTCAGCCCACAGCCTCGGCTTAACCATCTCTATATACCAGTCACAGAACTCCTCCCACATGAAGCTGTATATCTTGTCAGCTGCGATTCCCAGCTCATACTTCTCCATGTTATCGGTTACGTCACGTGTCAGCTGATTTGCCTTCGACAGTATCCATTTATCCGCAAGCGTAAGGTCAGCCGGTGTAACTGCATCCATGTCAGCAGCTGCCACCTTATCCATATTCATCATGATGAAACGCGATGCGTTCCACAGCTTATTTGCGAAGTTACGGCTTGCCTCAACTCTCTCCCAGTAGAAACGCATATCGTTACCGGGTGCATTTCCGGTGATAAGCGTGAAGCGAAGCGCATCCGCACCGTACTTATCTATAACCTCCAGCGGGTCGATACCATTTCCGAGAGACTTACTCATCTTCCTACCCTGGTCATCACGTACCAGTCCATGGAACAGTACCGTATGGAAGGGTACCTCACCCGTCTGCTCAAGTGATGAGAAGACCATCCTTATAACCCAGAAGAATATGATATCGTAGCCCGTTACAAGCACGTCTGTCGGGAAGAAGTACTTATAGTCCTCACACTCGGTGTCGGGCCAGCCTACTGTCGAGAAGGGCCACAGTGCCGATGAGAACCATGTATCCAGTGTATCCTCGTCCTGTACGAAGTGAGTGCCTCCGCACTTAGGACACGTACACGGCATCTTGAAGTCTACAACCGTCTCGCCGCAGTCCTGACAGTAGTATGCAGGGATTCTGTGTCCCCACCACAGCTGCCTCGATATACACCAGTCACGTATATTATCAAGCCAGTTATAGTAAATCTTGTTCATCCTCTCGGGTACAAGCTGTATACGACCATCCTCTACAGCATGTCTTGCCTCGAGTGCCATATCAGACATCTTCACAAACCACTGAGGCTTGATGAGTGGCTCTACCGTAGTCTTGCAGCGGTCGTGAGTACCAACCATATGTGTATGAGGAACAGTCTTCACGAGAAGTCCGAGCTCTGTCAGGTCATCAAGAACAGCCTGTCTTGCCTCATATCTGTCCATACCGTCATATCTGGTACCGGGACAGTTTATAGTGGCATCGTCATTCATAATATTTATCTCTTCGAGATTATGACGCTTGCCTACCTCGAAGTCGTTGGGGTCATGAGCCGGAGTAATCTTCACGCATCCGGTTCCGAACTCCTTATCTACATAGCTGTCTGCTATAACAGGTATCTCTCTGTTTACAAGAGGCAGCATCAGAGTCTTGCCTACGATATCCTGATATCTCTCGTCATCGGGATTAACAGCAACTGCCGTATCACCGAGCAGTGTCTCGGGACGTGTGGTTGCTATCTCTACGAAGCGTCCCTCCTCACCTACCACAGGGTAGTTGATATGCCAGAAGTGTCCCTCCTGCTCCTCATGTATAACCTCTGCGTCCGAGATAGAGGTCTGACATACAGGGCACCAGTTAACGATTCTCGAACCCTTATATATCCACCCCTTATCATAGAGCTTCTTAAATACCGTATTAACAGCGAGGTTGTTTCCCTCGTCCATGGTGAATCGCTCTCTGTCCCAGTCGGCAGATGAGCCAAGTCTCTTCAGCTGGTTTATGATCTTACCACCGTACTCTGCTCTCCACTCCCATGCCTTCTCCAGGAAGCCCTCACGACCGAGATCAGCCTTATCTATACCCTGGTCCTTCAGTGCATTTGTAATCTTGACCTCCGTAGCTATAGCCGCATGGTCTGTACCCGGCTGCCACAGAGCGTTATACCCCTGCATTCTCTTCATACGAATCAGGATATCCTGCATCGTATTATCAAGTGCATGTCCCATATGCAGCTGTCCCGTGATGTTGGGAGGCGGCATAACTATAGTAAATGGCTTCTTATCACGGTCTACCTCTGCGTGAAAGTATCCGTTACTAACCCACTTCTGATAGAGGCGCTCCTCTATATCCTTCGGATCATATGTCTTTTCCAGTTCCTTACTCATAACAATTCCTCACTTGTGTAATTTATATAGCCTGGCTCCTGAAGTCATCCTTCAGGTCGCTCAGTATTATGTCCATTCTCTTGTCAAAGTCGGTCATATCCTTATTCATCTTGTTGTATGCCGCCCTCTCGACCATGTTAAATATCGTCATCTCCCGGACATCATCCTTGGAATCTCCTATCTCGGACATTATATCCTCGAAGTAGTCCTCTGACAGTCCGCGCGTACGCACCTCCTCACGAAGGGTTGCGATATCAGATGTTATAGCCACCACATAAAAGTAGCTTCTCAGTGACTCAGGATTACGATTGAGCTCGTATGCCTTCAGGAAGCACTCCTTCGCCTTATCGGTTTCCAGATTATTTGCCGCCGCAACACCTCTGTTATGATAGAGATTTCCGAGAAATGTCGAATCGGTGTTCTCATCAGCTTCTTCTATTATATCATCGTAAAATGTAGCCGCCTTGATATACCTCTTATAAGCGAGATATCCGTCAGCCTTAAGCTTCTCCTTCTGAAGCTTGCCAAGCTTACGGTACTTCGACCATACAGACGCATAGGTCTTTATCTCCTCCTGCGTATAGTAGTCGCCCTCGCCCAGTATTTCCATCAGGAGGTCCTGTGCATAGCTGGTCTTGTTGGCAAGTGCCACCAGCTTATCGGCAAGAGCCGGCATATCAAGCTCATCCCTTATCCAGTTAAAGAGCTTGTCCGATATTGCCGTCTTGCTTATAAGCACTGTATTGTTGTATATATAGAAGCAAAGCTCCTCATATGTATATATCTCTACCTTCGTATTCAGAAATGTAAACGGAGTCTCTGCCTGCTTCGGTGTACACAGTATTATCCTTGACATTAAAGTGTAAACTCCTTTCTGTATATCTTGTTGGTAGTGGGAAACAGCTTACCGAAGCCCATATCCCTGATGACCACAGCTCCCTCGGTCGGACTGTCGAACTCTACCGACAGCGACAGCCTCGTGGTCTTGTTGGGTCTCTTCGGAAGTCCGTGAATCCTTACTGACTCACGCCTCTCATCTCCATCCTTATGATTTCTGTATATAATCGTCAGCGTATCTGTGTCATCAAGTATGATACTGAGATCCCCGTGTGTATTATACCACTGACCGCCGCCGCTGATGATTGGCATAAATGTATCCTTCTCATCCTCCATGGATATGCCTATATCGTAGAACACGGTTTCCTTCGTCTCCACGAAGTAGTTCTCAGTGAAGCCGGCGTACTCACCGCCAACAGCCTTATAGCAGGCACCCTTCGTGTATATATTCTGTCCCAGAAACACTCTTCTTCCCTGACAGAGTACATTTGTGGTCTTCTTCATCCACTTGTTTGAGAAGCCGACTCCCGTCAGGAATACAGACGATATATACGCCTTCTTCAGCTCTCTCTCGCAGATTTTTGCGAAGTCCAGATCCATCTGATAGGTATCGTTACGATACTTACCGAGTGACATTTCATCAGTGTAGTCCTCATGATGTACAGTGATAGTCATGGGGCTGTGGCCCTTGGACACGTCGATACGATAGTAGTTCAGACCGTCTGCGCTGTAGTCGTAGAGTGCCACGCTGTTGTTCCACAGATCCTGTGCCTGATTAAATATATAGTACAGACCGCTGTCTATATGGCTGGTTATCTCTATACACTCCTTCGCAAGTCCCATATCCTTATGCAGCTCGCTAAGCAGCTTAAATATAACCGGACTGTACTCATCTATGGATATGACAAGCTTCCTGACCTCTGCGAACTCATATCTGTACAGAAATGACTCTATGTGCAGCCTTACCATCATCATAAAGAGCTGGCGGTAGGTATATGAGTGTCCCGCAACCTCTATCTCATCGTTACTCTCCAGATTATCGAATATATCATCTATCACGATTCCATTCTCATTAAACCTGGTTTCTGACGCCTCACCGCCCACATACCAGCGCTCTGTATCCGTGCTGTAGAACAGGATGTTGGGCATGAGATAGGTTTCCTTGTTATTCAGCTGGCTGACCGACTCCGGCTCACGCTTTATATCGTTGTAGTACGAAAGCTGCGTGAAGTCTGAGCACAGATCCATACCTATGTAAAAAACTTCCGACATATTAACCTTCCTATATTAACCTATATTAACTATTAGCCTTCATTCGCGGCTTGCCGCCGCATAACCGCTCTGACCTACATACTCTCTATAAAATGTTCAGATTCTCCTCAAACAGATGCACTGTATTGATATATACATCCAGATCCTCGAGGAGGCTCTTATCATCTCTCATCTCCTGCTTGATAAGCATAGAGTTTATGGTCTCGAAGCGTCCTGCGTTCTTACTGAGCGTCTTCTTCTTCAGGACATCACTCTCAACTATCTTGGCATTTCCGTTGGGATCGTCCTCTATGGTATACACAAGTCTCTCTCCGTGGAATACCACGAACTCCTTTACATACACACCGCTCACGACCTCCTCCAGTCTGTGATGCTCTGTCTTCTGCTTGCCTCGAGTACCCATATCGAAGCTGTACTTCACGTATACCTGACGGATATTCTCCGTCTTGTATATAAGGTACGTCTTCAGGAATACATCCTGCGGCAGCGGTGTAAATGATGCGAAGTTCTTGAAGAACGGCAATATCTTACCGGCATCCACGAACCTCTCGACATTATCCGTTATCCACTGTCTCTCGGCATCATTGAAGCGCTCCAGCTTGCTAAAGTACAGGAGAAGCGCCATAGCCGACACCTCATCATCGATGTTGTCCTTTATAATCTCGTTAAACATAGCGTCGAAGATAACGCTCGGCACCTGCATATCCTTAACCAGATAGTTATGCGCCGACATCCTGAGAAATGCCTTCACGACCAGTCCTCTGTTTCTGCCGCCGTAGTAGGTGGTGAACACATCGTATATGTACTCGATATATGTATTCGAGAACATCATCTGTGCCAGAGTATTCTCCGCAAGGGATGAGATATCATTTATCCTGTCCTTTGCAAGCTTGAAGAGGCTCGAGAGTTCCTCCAGACTTCCCTTGAAGTTTGCCGCCATGTAGCCGAGGATGTTTGCATTTACCGTACCCGTCTTATACAGGTTGATGCATATCGACATCAGGTTCTCGTTCATGAAGCCGTCTGAGTCACTGACACCGTAGTCAGCCAGACGGTAGAGTTCGTTAACATCCAGCTCGTTGAAGCCGTACAGCGTAACCGCCTGAAATGCCTTGTCAAACATATTCATATCGATAAGATACGTGATGATGGTTCTGGCATTTGCATGTGTCAGGTACTCTATATCCAGCTTCGACAGATACTTCACAAGTACATCGACATCCAGATTCTCATGATAGTACTCTATGATATTCAGGATGGCCTGCTGCTTATACTCATAGGATATTTCCTCGCAATTAACTATATCTCTTGCGGCATTTACCTCTCTTGCGTTCTTGTAGGTGAACTGTCCGAGACTCTCATAGTTGAAGAGGAGTACTCTGTAATCTCTGGGGCTGTACTCCTTACATATAGGCATATACGCCTTCTCATCGACTATTCTCTCGAAGTGATAGGGTATCGATCCCGCATATCTGTTACCGGCATTATCCTCGAAGAGTATCGAGGCGTTATCCGACAGTATCTCCACGTATGCTTCTCCATTTACGAGAGGCACCTTCTGTACATTCTGCAGCTCCTCGTGATTTACAATAACCGCGCGGACATTTCTGTTATAGCACACTATCTTACGTCTGAAGATTATATTTACAAGCTTGCTTGCATATACCGAACTCACGCTCTCGGGCTCCAGAAACTCGTCATATATAACGGTCAGGTCATCGTTTACCTTGCCCTGTATTATCATCTTCTCCATGAAGTCCTCCATGGTCGGAGCATACTCATGGAATATCTTCACATGCGAGGTCTTGTTAAATATAACGTTAGCATAGAGATATGCCAGCTCGTCCTCGGTAAGTGTGTTCTTATAGTTCAGGTACATAAGCACCGATGCCGGTATCATATCGTATCTGCTGTGGTTCATACTTCTGATGTAGCACTCGTTAAGTCCTATAAACTTAAGCGAGCGAAGCACCGCAGCCTTATAGAATCTGTGATACTTGTTATCAAGTATATTTGCGGAGATAAGCATCGAGCATATACTCGAGAGCACCTCGAGATTCTCGCTTTCCTTACGCGTAAGCTTCTCGGTCTCCTCCGCACGCAGCGTATCGTCTATCCTTCTGTCGAGCTTGTCAGCGTTCTCTCTCTTCAGCTTCGTACCGCTGTGCATACTCTGACGTCTCTCACTCTTCTTCGAGAGCAGCTCGGCATACTTATCATAGCTTCCGAACTCCGCATCCTCCTTACCGAAGTCAAATGTCATGGCATCATCGCCATACTCATATATGGATGCAGAGGTCTTGCCCTCGAGCTCCTCCTCGTCACTCGGCAGGTCATAGAGCTCTCTGTAGTCAGGATCCTCTATACCCATCCTTCGTCTCTCGGCACGAAGCTCCGTTTCGTTCTTATCATATATCTGTCTCAGCACGTCAAATATCTGCTTATTGAAGTCGCGGTTCTTACCTGCCAGCTTCACAAACTCCAGCAGTACATCGTCTGATATGTACTTATGGCTCAGTCCCCACTTAATGCTGGTAATCTCAAATGATGTCAGCTTCTTCAGCATCATGGGATTAGAGTTCAGCAGGTCGCACATCTCGAAGTACATAATCGGGCTGTTCTCACCCTCGTCATACATCTGTGACAGCTCTCTGTACACCAAAGCCTTATCCTCGGTAAATGCTCTGTCTACGAACATCAGCAGCCAGAAGTAGAACATCCTCGGTTCCTCAGTGTTCATGGTCCTCCTGATAAGCCTTGCCGCACTGTCGATGGACTCGTTGTCCTTCTTCATCATAGCCCTGAGGTAGCTGAGGTAGCACAGCTGCTGAGGACTCATCTTATCCTTGTCCACATCGGCATCTATACGCAGGAACTCCTGCTCTACCTTAGAGTAGTCCTCCTTCAGTATACTCATATGCATGAGTCCGAGTCTGAAGAGATCCTCCTCGGGGTTTGCCTCACACAGGACATTCAGGTTGCTGATGGTTCTCGATACATACTCCTCGAAGTCCAGTCTGTCCATCCTGAAGTCGATATAGTCTCTGGTTATATCTATTCTCTTACGCTTATACTCCTGCGCCTTTACATGTCTGTCGCGGTTCTTCCTTGCCACAAGCGGCTTCGTAAGATGTATCTCAACCTCTATCCTCTGATATATATTCTCTATAATCAGGTGTCCTGTATTCTCACCGTCAGGCACGTGTTCCGGAGATATATACACCGGAAGTGAGCAGACATTTGCCACGAAGTCCTTAGAGCTTATGGTCTTCTTGGACGGGATGATGAACTCTGAGTCACTGTGTATCTCTGAGTATGTATAGCCCCATGTATTCTTAGATATATCTATATTTACGCTCTGCGTCTCAGAGGGCATATTTATCTCAAGCCTCGCCCTGTCAACAGACAGAGTAACCGTCCTCTTCTTGGAAACGAGCACGAGGAACTCCTCCATAGCCTGATTTACGGACCGGCTCTCGAGCAGGCTCTCGTATATCTTCTTGATGGAGGTCTCACCGTTTATAAATGTTCTCCTGAAGTCGTCGCTTACAAAGAATCTGGCAGCATCGCTCCAGTTCTTCTCTGCAAGGTTGGCAAACTTGAAGAGGTCGTCTATCTTGGTATCGTGATACTTGATGCAAGGCTGAACTATATTTATGTCATAGGGCAGGATAAACTCTCCGCCGTCTGTGATGACATTTATATGACCGCTGAAGCTCTGACCGGCCTCAAGACATGATGCATCGAAGCTGTACTTAACTACAAACTTCTTGCTCACGAAGTTATGATCCTCGAATCTGAGCAGGTATCTCGAATCATATACCATACCCTTGATTCTGTAATTGTTCTTACTCTCTATGGTAAACGAGCCCTCATATACTACGCCCGCTTCTATATTTATCTTAAAATACTTCTCTGATATAGCCACCTCGGGGCGCTCTACTATATGACGTCCCTTTGCGTACTGTTCAACTATTGCCTTCATAGTTCCCCTCAATATCTTCTTGATAAAAGCCGTTAATCTGTTGTAAAATGTTGACAGTTGCATTTTCGCAAAGTCAATCACCCTATTATATCAAAAGAAGTCGACAAAATAAATAGTAAATAACCATACGAATAAGAGGTATCATATACCCGGAAATGCAGAGATAAGTGTGAGGGGGAAGCTTGGGATATGAATAAAAATCAACTACGAATTGAACAGTACGAAACGGTGCTTTTTAACGCCAATCTTAATCCGCTCGGTATCCCCAAGACCGTGCGTCGTTCACTCGAGCAAAACATCGACTCCATAATCAAGTACCCCGATGCATACTATAACAACCTCAAGAAGTCAGTTGCCGCATATGCGGGCGTTACTACTGATGAGGTCATCATGGGAAACGGCTCTGTGGATCTCCTCAAGCTGTTCTCCGCTCTTGTACAACCGAGGAAGGTACTCGTACTCTCCCCCGGTCCTTCGGATCACTCTATCATATCCAAGGCATACGGCGCGGAGATAGTCTACTATGATCTGAAGGAGGAGGATGATTTCGTACTGAATGTACCGGAGTTTATAGACTCACTCTCCGATGATATAGACCTGCTGTACATCTCCAACCCCAACAATCCTACATCCAGGAAGCTCACACGCTCATCCGTGCTTGCCATAGCCGAGAGATGCCGTGAACTGGATATATTCTTCATAATAGATGAGATGTATATCGAGTTTCTTGATAACTATCTCGACTATACCGCCGTCCCGCTCATCAAGAGCTACGAGAACATGGCTGTTATCCGCAGCGTATCGAAGTTCTTCGCCGTGCCGGGACTCAGGTTTGCATATGCTGTCATGAACAATCCCGACCTGATGCTGATTATCGACCTGACAACCACCAAGAACAACGTGGCATCACTGACAGCCATAGCTATCACAAATATGTTTAAGGACACGGATTATATCGAGGAGTCATCATCGATAGTTCATACCGAGAGATCTCTCGTATATCTTGCTATGTCTACGTCTACAAGCATCAAGCTTTATAAACCGGACGCAAACTTCATGCTGATTCGACTTCTGAACCCGGAGGTTACATCCGGCACAGTAGCCGAGCACTGTAATCTGCGCGGCATCATCATCAGGAAGTGCGATGATATCCGTGGTCTCGGCAACGACTACATACGTGTCTGCTTCATGAATCCGAAGCAGAACGACCTCATGGTCAACACCATTCTCGAAATCATGTAGATTCATCCAATATTGTATACTTTATCGGATTTATCGAAGAAAACGGGGTCCTAAGGCCCCGTTTTCTGTATATAAACATATAGATCGATTACTCGGAAAGCTTCTCGATTGCCGCATCGATACGCACAAGCGTCTCCTCCTTACCGAGAAGCGACATAAGTTCAGTCGCGCCTCCGGGTGTTGCAGCCTTGCCTGACATGGCAGTTCTGATCGGCCACATAACATATCCGGTCTTATACTCATGCTCCGCTGCAAAGGCCTTCAGTATCTCGAACAGACTGTCATTATCGAATGCCTCCGCAGCCGCAATCACCGGTCTAACCTCAGTCAGCAGCTTCAGTGAACTCTCGGGACTCGTCTTCATCTTCTTATGAGTGTAGAGCACGCTGTCATAGTCGGGAACAGCCTCGATGAAGTCTATCTGCTCCGGTATATCATTAAATACCTCAACTCTCGACTGCACCATAGCAGCCACCTTATGGAAATCCATATCTCGGCTGACAGTTTTCTTCATGATAGGCAGCGCCCTCTCATAGAACTCCTCCGGATTCATCCTCTTCAGATACTCGCTGTTCATCCATCTGAGCTTAGTCATATCCAGCACTGCTGGTGATTTCGATATCTTATGATAGTCGAACTCCCTTACCAGCTCCTCGAGTGAGAATATCTCCTCGTTACCCTCCGGACTCCAGCCAAGCAGTGCCACGAAGTTTATGATAGCCTCGGTTACGAAGCCTTGCTCCAGCAGGTCCTCAAAGGACGAGTGACCGCTTCTCTTGCTGAGCTTTGTATGGCTCTCATCTGTTATAAGCGGACAGTGAATATATACGGGAACCTCCCATCCGAATGCGGAGTAGAGTCTGTTATACTTAGGTGCTGATGACAGGTACTCATTTCCTCTTACCACATGGGTTATACCCATGAGGTGGTCATCGACAACATTTGCAAAGTTATAGGTGGGATAGCCATCTGACTTGATAAGTATCATGTCATCGAGCTCGGCGTTCGGTACTGTTATCCTGCCGTAGAGCTCGTCATCGAAGTATGTCTCTCCCTCTGTGGGATTGTTCTGTCTTATGACATACTTCTCACCGGCAGCCAGACGTCTCTCTATCTCCTCCTTCGTAAGATGCATGCAGTGCTTATCATATCTAAATACCATCTTCTTTACACCATCGACCTCTATCTCGGTCTCGAGTGTCTTCAGACGCTCCTCATCACAGAAGCAGTAGTATGCCTCGCCCTTCTCTATCAGCTTCTTTGCATACTCGAGATATATACCCTTAGCCATTCTCTCTGACTGTATGTACGGTCCGACGCCTCCGTCCTTATCGGGTCCTTCGTCCCAGTTTAGACCTGTCTCCTTCAGGGTTCTGTATATAATATCCACCGCACCCTCGACCTCACGGTTCTGATCGGTATCCTCTATTCTGAGTATGAAGTCTCCGTCTTCATGCTTAGCTATAAGGTATGCATAGAGCGCAGTTCTCAGATTACCCACATGCATTCTGCCCGTAGGACTCGGTGCAAATCTTGTTCTTATCTTCATGATTACTTCCTCACTGTTATATATTTTAAATTGATTATAAATTGATTATAAATCTATTACAAACCTACTTATATTACATCGATGTGACGTCTGAGTCAAAGGCTTATACACCTATCAGCAGTACCACAGAGCATGCTGCCATATCACTCGAACTCATCCAGGAAGTGTATTAACTCAGCCCTCTCCTTATCTATGAGGCGTTTATCACCTGATGCGAGTGCCGCATCAAACTTCTCGGCTGCTCTCTCCAGCATAATCCTCGCAGCACCGAGGCTCTCTCTGTAAAGTCTCTCAACTCTCAGCAGCACGAGCTTGTTCTCCTCCTGCTCTCTGGGCGATACCTTGAGATATGACAGCTCCTTAAACCGCTTATCTATCTCCTCGTCCGTCATATCCACATCCTTGTCCTTTACTATCATACGGTACTGCTTGCCATTTGACAGTACCTTGGCCTCTACCTCCAGTATAGAGTTTATGTCGTAGGTATATGTAACCTCAACACTCTCCTGTCCGGCAGGTCCGGACGGAACCTCCACATGAAGGCTTCCGAGCTCCAGATTATTATCAGCAAATCTGCTCTCTCCCTGCAGTATCCTGATATTCATCGCAGTCTGATTATCTACTACCGTACTAAATGTATCAGTCTTACTGGTAGGTATGACGGTATTTCGCTCTATAATCGGGCAGTAGTGTCCGTGTTCTCTCCTTCCGTCTCCTAAATCTACCGAAACTGCAGTGCCCAGTGTAAATGGACAAACATCCGTAAGTACAACCTCCTTCACTGAGTCATCACGGCTCTTAAGTGCACCCTGTATAGCTGCACCGAGTGCCACTGCCTCATCAGGATTTATAGTTATATCCGGAAATGTATGCAGCAGGTTTCGCACAAAGTCTCTGACTCCCGGGAATCTGGTGGCACCGCCGACCAGTACAACCTTACTCAGATCTGACGCCTTAAGCCCGGAGTCTGACAGAGCACGACGTATCGGAACACGCATTCTCTCATAGAGAGGCTCACACTCTCTGTTATACTCCTTATAGGTTATGGTTGCCTTATACTCTGTCCCGTCTATAGTTACGGACATTTCAACCGATGCTTCATCCGACAGTTCCTTCTTCGCAGCCTCTGCAGCATTATACAGCATATCAGTATCTCTGAGTGACAGCTCCTCCCTGTTTAGTCCGGGATTTCTGCTGAGAAACATCCTTATAAGAGTTTCCGTGAAGTCCTCACCGCCCAGATAGTTATCACCTGCGACAGCACGTACCTCTATAATCGGTTCGAAGAAGTCCAGTATAGACACGTCAAACGTTCCGCCGCCCAGATCGAATATCAGATCCTTTACCGGACCTGTCTCGTTGTAGAGTCCATATGCAATCGCTGCTGCGGTAGGCTCACTTATGATACGTTCCACCTTAAGTCCCGCAAGGGCACCGGCACGCTTCGTTGCCTTACGTCTCATATCATTGAAGTACGCAGGCACGCTTATAACAGCCTCGGTTATCTCCTGACCGAGATACACCTCCGCATCCTCTTTAAGAGACCTCAGTATAAGTGCCGACAGGTCCTCAGGGCTGAACTCCTTATCACCCAGCCTCCTCTTTGTGTCCGTACCCATATCGCGCTTAAATAGTGATGCCGACTGTTCAGGGTATATCCTCATTCTCTCTCTTGCAGTCTTACCGACATATACCGTACCCTCATCATCTATACTGACAACCGACGGTGTGAGCTTCTCACCCAGTCTGTTCGGTATGATGACCGGTCCATCCTCAGTATAGTATGCCACCAAACTGTTTGTTGTGCCTAAGTCTATTCCTACTATCATATATCCCTCTCTATCTCCTGTCATCCAGGTCAAGCAGTGCACCGACAAGCTCAGGATCCGCACAGCCGAGCCTCTCAGCCTCCCTATACCTTGCAAGTGCCTCATCTGTTCTGCCGTCGTCCTCGAGTACTCTGGCAGTAAGCAGGTACCAGTCGAAGCAGGTATCCTCCTTACAGAACTCACAGAACACACAGCTTTTCACCATATCGAAGTATCTCTCAGACTCCTCACGCCTTCCTGCATGGTAGCAGAGTATACCTGCCTTTGAACATCTGAGTGCTCTATCCTCCGGTCCGGCAGCATACTCTCCGAGGCCTCCATACTGCTCATCAAGTAGTCTGATTGCCTTCTCAGCCGCAAGCCTGGCAGCGGGCTTATTTCCCAACCTACAGTACACCTCAGCCAGATCCTCACATATATCCACGATTTCATCCCTATACTTTGCTAATTCAAGGGCTTTTTCCAAAAATGCTCTCGCAGCCTTATAATCTCTCTCAAGATCCAGCATACAGTGACCCACTGTCTTGTAAAGTACTGCATTATAAGCATCACTGAGTCTCTCGTCACCACACTTCAGATATCTCTTCAGTTCCTTCCTCAGCTTCCTTGCTCCGGATTTATCACCCATCTGAACAAGCAGTCTCAGCATGACGGTCTGATTTTGCACATACATCACCATGCTTCGTGATTTAAGCCCATTACCGCCCCTCTCCGACATCAACAGCTCCGCTATCTTTGTCCTTAACTCATAGGCTTCTCGATACTCATGCATTTTTATATACACCTCTGACCTTAGTCCCAGTGTCCTCTCACTACTGCCGAATATATCCTCGAAGCTGTCCAGTGCCTTCAACTCCTCATCAAACATATGAGCAGCCTCATATGTCTTTATGAGGCCCATATATGGTGTCTCTAACTTACCTTTATTATCGTCAATACATGACAGAGCCTTCTTATACAGCTCTATAGCTCTATTATACTGCTTCTTCATTCTGTATACATTTGCCATACAGCTATATGCGTAGTAGTTCCTCGGCTCTGTTTCAAGTGCCTTCTCACAGTCATGTATAGCCTCATCCAGCTGACATGTCCTTATATACAGAAGTGCCCTCTCTATCCTGAAGTACGGATTATCCATGTTACCCAGCTGCTTAGTGGCATACTCGACAGCACTAAGCAGGTCCTCACGGTGTTCATTTCTGTTATAGAGGTCAAGATATGCCTCCTTTATGTCGTTATATATCACAGATAGAGTGCTGTCAGCCTCAAGAACAGACATATAGTATTTTATAGCCCTTTCATACTCCCCACGCCTTGCCAGATAATCAGCATAGTCATACTTATAACGGTAGCCATCAGCATCCAGCTCTATAAGCCTGTTATAAAACTCATCAGCAGGTTTATTCTCCTTCTCGGCCACCTCCGACGCAACCTTGAGTGCAACCATATTATCACTATCTATACTAAGCACAATATCCAGATATTTCCTGGCCTCACTCAGGCAGTTTTCACTTTCATAGCCATCCTCATCTGACAGCTTCACCCAGTCTGATGCAAGGGCAGTGTTCACTTCATTTGCATCCTCTATATCACTGTCGCCTGATGCTATATTCTCCCTTATGCTTATCAGTACATCTATAGCATCCCTAAACTTCTCCTGTTCGTGCATAAGTCTGGCATATATCATACGGAGCCTGTCACTCTGTATACCCGCCTCCTCAGCCGTATTCAGCACATCCATAGCCTCATCGGGCATTCCATAATCAATCAGTATCGATGCCGCGAGGCAGTATGAGTCCAGGTACTCCGGTTCATACTTACTCAGCACACTGTAATCCGACATGACAGCATTTCCATCGAAGAGCTTGTAAGCTGCCTCCTGTCTTTCCTTCAGTACAGATATTATGTTGTGATGCTTCAGCATATCGGTCCATATGTCATATGCCTGCTGATAGTCTCCTGACTCAAAGTATGCCTGAGCCAGCCTGTCCGTCAGATACAGCTTATCCACCGTTTCCTCTGTAAGAGCCTTCTTTATAAATGTTATGGCATCCTCATATTCTCCGGTTTCCATACATGCTTCACCCATCACATAGCATGCAATACCTAACTTATCCATACGGTGCCTATCCTTCTCCGGTATTTCCTCCTCCGGAACCTCGGCATAGCTATCCTGTAAACTGTATATACGTGTAACCGTACGACTCAGATACACCTTTGCCTCATCATATCTGTTAAGACCGAAGCAGCATCTGCCATATAGGCTATCATAGCTAAACTCATCATCTATAGCATCCTTCATACCCTCCAGGATTTCCATAGCCTTGTCAGGTCTGTCCGTCTGGAGGTATGCCCATCCGAGTGATATACCTGTTTCAAAGTTATGACTTGCTTCATACTCCTCGACCTGCCTGTCTATAAATCTCCGGTTAACCATATTGAGACAGTCATCTGCTATCTTGCTGCCGGAGTTTGTCTCCAGGACATCCTCCAGAATTCTTATAGCCTTTTCGTCCTCACCATCATACATCTTAACCAGTGCCATGGAAACTCTTGTCATATATGACTCGGTCCAATCCATGTCACCGAGACTCTGCTTTACTATCGGAAAGGTATCACCTACCTCATTTATCAGAAGCACATACGCAGCACGTCCGATTATCGGTGCCACATAAAGCAGCTCCGGCTTCTCCATGATGACTCTTCTTGCCATCCTTACAGCCTTATCTACTTCACCGGAGCTATTATAGTAGAGCATTAGCGCCGAGTACTCAAACGGACACCATACCTCTGAATCCTTAACACACGACAAGATACATCCCGCTCGTTCGGGATTAATGTCTGAAAGCATGTTGATATTATTCATAGCATTTATATAAGTATCAAACTCACAGTCATAGGTATACGGCTCATAGTCCGAGGTATCCACGTCCGGATACTCAGGGATATCCTCAGGATTTGCGAAGCTGTCCAGATATTCATCACGGTATATAACTCCGCCGTCATCGAAGATGCTTGTTCCCTCAGTACAGCCTATGATGAATTCGATAAAGTCCTCAGGGAATTTTTCCTGAAGCTCCTGCCTTTCCTCCCTTACCCTGAGCACTGATACTATCATCGTCATAATGGTCGTCGGAAGGTAGATATGTGCCATAAGAAATACAAGCATAACCTCTCTTGCGTCCTCGAAGGTATCAATGCTTCTGAACTCATCAGAATCCATAAGATCTCTCCAGAGTGACTCATCCTGTCTGGTATCCAGCTGCATGTATATCTCGCGCGTCCTGTCATACAGGGGCTGCAGATACGCCAGCCTCGGACCCAGGATGTCGCTTATACCACCGGTGCTCTCACCGGCATCGGCCAGGCGCACAGCCTCCTCATAGGCTGCTCTGAGCACCTTAAAGCCCTCGGGATCATCCTCGGGATTTGTCGACACAAGCTTACTCCTGTATGCTGCCAGGATAGCATCCTTGTCCTTTGTATATTCTATTCCGAGCACTTCCCATATGTCACTCATACCTGTCCTCCTAAGCGCTATCTTATATCATCAAGCATTCTCTGATGCCTGATCAATTCGTTATATACTCGCTCTCTGTTCCCAAAATCATCATACTCATAGAAGTCATCGGCTCTCTGCCTATACTCCCCCTTCATTACACAGCCGGACTTCATGTAGTCGATAAGCAGGTCCACCAGCTCATCCTTCCTCTTAACTATCTCCCCAAATGCCATAGTGTCATACTTGAAGACTCCCTCCTCATAGTGAGCCTCCAGCTCCTCGGGATGATAGTACACAACCGGCTTCCTCATATATGCAAAGTCAAACTGTATGCCGCTGTAGTCAGTAACCATGAGGCTCGACTCACAGAAGTACTTCTCGTAGCTCATATCACCTACAGACGGAACTATATCCACGTAGTCATTTCTGTCGAAGTCATCCTTCTGAGGACTGACTATGGGATGAAGGATATAGGCTATCCTGTAGCCGTACTCCTTAGCTGCATCTATTAACCTCTCGTCATTTATGAGACTGTTATATACCTTGAAATAGTCCGTTTCCCTGAACTCAGGATTGTAGTCACGCTCCACTCCCTCATTCTTCTTCACAAGCACCGCCGCCTGCATCCTCCATGTCGGTGAAATGATAATCTGCCTATACTCCATCTCTCCCGATACGTCGTGTAGTCCGTCATACCTCGGTATACCCGTAAGTCTAAGCGCATCATAGCCCTCATAGTCATATACCGGGCGCGACAGATTCTCTATTTCATACTTAGATGCACAGCAGTAGAGTCTCGTATTATCTCTCAGTCTGTTCTGCGCTATAGCTATATTCTGCACCGACAGACCATGCTGCAGACACACTACATGGAAGTCCGTTATACCACGCACATACCGCGAGTTCTCCATATAGTAGTCATTAAATGCAAATACGGTAGAGTTAGTAACCATCATCATATCTGCATTTAGGAAGAGAAGTCTGTGCTTAAAGCTGCCTCTCTTCACCGGCTTATACCCCTCCGCTCGCAGTCTCTTATAGTCAGCTGCATTCCTATCTATAAGATAGTACTTATGTATGCCATCATCCTGCTCGAGCGAGTACTTATACATATACTCCGCGGAGTCACCGCCCTTATATATTTTGTCATAGAAAAACCATATAGTACGATTCTTAAAGTACGGAGATGTCACTACCCATGCCATCCTCTGAAGCAAAAACTTCAGCTTGTGCAGCTTCAGAGAGCTGAGCAGCTCCCACTGAAGTCCCAGCTCGTACCTCGCCATCCTTGTGAATGTATACGGATATATCCTTATCGCCGTCGGAAGGTTTGTACCATCCTCCTGCTCCTCGAATTCATTTACCAGCAGTATGTCCTCCGCATGCCAGTAGCTGTTATGCGGATAGGCTGCGAGTCGGCTTGTGTGTGACAGATACTGATACGGTATCATATACTTCACATCACCGTGCTGCATCACAAATATAAGTCTGCTCTCCTGACCTGCAGCAGCTATATTTACACTCGCATGAAACGGACGTCTCTTATATGCGGACACGCCGAAGTACTTCGTTATGGTATATCTATCGCAGTAGCTAAGCTCATACCTCACGCCGTTCAGCTCGAAGTAGTACTCCACGTCGTTAAATATTCCGGGTACAGAGCCGTCTATCTCAAGCATACCCGTCCTTCGATTATAATCAATCAACTGCAGGTTGCATCTTATCCTGCTGCCTGAGAACACATGCTGTCCGTTTAGTGTCAGTATGACACACGGACGTCCGTCGCTGATTTCCTCCTCACCTGTCAGGTCGTCTATCAGCTCCACTCCCTCTGTCACCTTCGGTACACCATACTTAAGTCTGAGCAGCATTCGTCTCACAAAGAAGTCCTTACTATATACCGGATAGCAGTCGCGGTTCATGATTATACTGTCATCTATATATCCCAGAGCCATGCTTACCAGCTGCTTATAGCACTCTATATCATCTTCACTGAGCACGTGTCTGTTACGGTTATCCTTATTAGCCTCAAGTCTGCACTTGATGCTGTACAGGGCATAGCACTGCATGATATACGGAGGCTTATCCTCATCACTCGAGAACTCTCTCAGCAGCGGTATCAGAAAATGCTCCATATCATCTATATACCAGTCCCTGTCATATATCGAAATAAGACTTCGATAGCTGCCGTCACCGGGCTCCGACTGCTTATATCTCTGTCCCGTCTGAATCATAAAGCCTGCTGACGCACACAGCCTGAGCAGGAAGTCAGCCTCATAGCTGTACTTTAGCTCTGCATTCATCCGAAGGGTGTCCGGCACCGCAGACAGTCTGATCATGACACCTGTTATACGATTTGGAAACTTATAGAAGCCCTTTGGCGTTGCGACCGCAGTCTCCGAATTCTCTACCATGAAGCTTCTGAGCTCCTCCGCAAAGGTCTCTACGGTGTCTCCTCCGAAATTATCCTCCTCTGATACGCAAATAAGATATCCTGAACTATAGCTGTTCAGGATATCATTAAACTCGGCTATAAACTCATCTCTGTCGGCCTTATATACGATATGTACATCATCGCTCAGACAGCTATGCTTTTTCCCCGGATTAAAAAGTACCAAAACTATGCCTCCGCAACAGTCTCCATCTCTATCAGTACATCCTTGGGAAGTCTTGCTACCTCTACGCAGCTTCTTGCAGGACAGTCAGTCTTGAAGTAACGAGCATAGATTTCATTAACCTTGCCGAAATCGTTCATGTCCTTGATAAACACAACAGTCTTTACTACCTTATCGAGGCTTGTACCCGATGCCTCAAGGAGCGCCTTTACATTTTCCATGACACGCTCTGTCTGTACCTCTATGCCACCCTCTACAATGGTGTTTGTAGCGGGGTCGATGGGAATCTGTCCCGACGTAAATATAAGATTGCCTGCCTTAACTGCCTGTGAGTAAGGTCCGATAGCTGCCGGTGCCTTATCTGTTGATATAATCTCTGCCATTTCTGTTTCCTCCGTTTATTATATTATTATATTAGTTACAAATCCTATGCGGATATGTGTTGCTGTGGTCCGGATGCCGGGTTATTATCCATAACCTGAAACATCTGTTATATGCAAACTATGGCCGGTGCAGCGTCTATCCGATTATTGACGTCTCTGTGTCGCCGACCTCGATACGTCCTTCCTTCAGCAGATGTCCGAGTGCCCTCTTAAATGCATTCTTGCTGATGCCGAACTCCTTACGTATCACATCCGAGGAGCTCTTGTCACCGAAGGGTGCCTTACTTCCGTAGCTTCTCAGTATATCATAGACCATCTCGCTGTCCTTAAGCATCTGTGTAGGTATCTCCTCACGCATAGAGAGATCCGTCTTACCGTCAGGTCTGACATTTGAAACCCTGCACTCCACCGTGTCACCTATACACAGCTTCTGATATATCTCGCTTGTTCTGATAAGTCCCTTATACTTATCATCTATCGCTACAAAAGCACCGAAGTCATGCTTGATATTATATATCGTACCCGTGACCCTGTCACCCTTTACATACTTATCGTTATCCTGCAGCACGTCACTTATCTTCATAGAGGCTGCAAGGCGTCCCGTCTTATCAACATAGAGCTTCACGAGATATGTTCTCCCCGTCTCAGCCTTCACCGTCTGCTGACCGAACGGCATGAAGAGATCCCTCTCGAGTCCCCAGTCCATAAATGCACCTATGTCCGTCACGGACTTAACCCTGAGGTGCTTTAGCTCACCGATAGTTATCAGCGGCGTATGTACCGTAGCAATCATCCTGTCCTCCGAATCCCTGTACAGGAAAACCTCCAGATTATCGCCGACCTCAACATCTGCCGGCACCTGCTTTGCCGGAAGCAGTACGTCCTCATGCCCATCCGTAAGGTACGCACCCACATCCTTTATTCTGTCTATTCTGAGTATATTCCATTCTCCAAGCTTCATATTTCCTTACACCTTTTCTATTAAAAATCTAAATTTAAAAATTTTGCAAATTAACTCTTGCATTTTATAAACTGTTTGTATATAATACCATTTGTTGCTGAAAAAACAACAGAACATTTTGGGGTATCGCCAAATGGTAAGGCAACGGACTCTGACTCCGTCATTTCTAGGTTCGAATCCTAGTACCCCAGATTAGTCCCCCGATTCGCGAAGCGAATTGGGGGATATTTTTCGTTGCACGGCAACGAAAAATACGCGTTCTACAAAAATCCCCACTCCATCGGAGTGGGGACATATTCCACATCTTATCTTACTTCTCCGCCGCCTCTATCGCAGCCTTCGTAAATCCCTTAAACAGCGGATGCGGCTTATTCGGTCTCGACTTAAACTCAGGATGAGCCTGTGTTCCCACAAACCAGGGATGATCAGGAATCTCTATCATCTCCACTATTCTGCCGTCAGGCGACAGACCCGACAGCTTGATGCCATTCTCTGTCAGCGCATCCCTGAAGTCATTGTTGACCTCATATCTGTGTCTGTGACGCTCATGTATATCAGTCGTGCCATAGAGCTCAGCTGCCAGCGAGTCCTCAGCCAGTTTACAGGGATATGAGCCAAGTCTCAGTGTACCTCCGAGATCCGTCACACCATTCTGATCCGGCATGATATGTATAACGGGATGTGTAGTACTTGAGTCAAACTCAGCACTGTTAGCATCCACATATCTTACCACATGTCTTGCAAACTCAACTATCGAGAGCTGCATGCCGAGACAAAGTCCGAGATACGGTACCTTGTGCTCTCTCGCATACTGTATAGCAGTAATCATGCCCTCGATACCTCTGTCACCGAAGCCTCCCGGAACTATAACTCCTGTCACATCCCCAAGTATCTCGGCTACATTTTCGGGCGTTACCGTTTCAGAGTCTACCCACTTTATATCTACCTCGGCGCCGTTTGCGATAGCACCGTGCTTAAGCGACTCAACCACTGATATGTATGAGTCATGCAGCGACACATACTTACCTACAAGTGCTATCCTTACAGTCTTAGTCGTATGCTTACATGCATAGACCATCTCCTCCCACTCGGTAAGATCCGGTGTGGGATTGTCTATACCCAAACACTCACAGACTACATCTGCCAGATGCTCCTGCTCCATAGCAAGAGGTACCTCGTAGAGTACATCCACATCCAGGTTCTGTATAACGCACTTCATCGGTACATTACAGAAGCCGGATATCTTATTCTTGATGCTGTCATCGAGAGGATAGTCCGAACGGCACACCAGTATATCGGGCTGAAGTCCCATACCCTGCAGTGCCTTAACCGATGCCTGTGTAGGCTTGGTCTTAAGCTCTCCCGACGCTCTGAGATAGGGTATAAGTGTAACGTGAATCATGATGGCGTTCTTATGACCGATATCATGCTGGAACTGTCTGATAGCCTCAAGGAAGGGCTGGCTCTCGATATCTCCGACAGTACCGCCTATCTCTATGATGCATATCTCTGTCTCCGAATTATCGGGATTTCTGTAAATCCTGCTCTTGATTTCATTTGTCACATGAGGGATAACCTGCACAGTGCTTCCTCCGAAGTCTCCGCGTCTCTCACCGTTGAGGACATTCCAGTAAACCTTACCGCTCGTGACATTTGACCCCTTATTCAGGTTCTCATCTATAAATCTCTCGTAGTGACCGAGGTCGAGATCCGTCTCTGCACCGTCATCGGTTACGAAAACCTCGCCGTGCTGAATAGGATTCATGGTTCCCGGGTCTATATTAAGATACGGGTCAAACTTCTGACTCGTAACCTTGTATCCTCTGCACTTCAGTAGTCTGCCGAGGGATGCTGCCGTGATACCCTTACCAAGTCCCGATACAACTCCTCCGGTTACAAATACATATTTAACTGCCATTGTGATTCACCTCATATTTATTTCAATTATTGCTTATTATTTACGTCCCTAATTATAGATTTTTAAACATACACCGTCAACGTCAAAAGCTCTCCTCATACTTCACACCGAGGAACTTAGCTCTCAAAAATGCTGTCCCCTTCTTCAACCAGTTGACTCCGCCCACATATACATACGGCAGCTCAACTATGTCGCTCCTCCTGATGACTCCTGTCTCGAGCCTGTGGTATAGCCATACATTAAACAGCCTTTCACTCACACGTCCTATGTACCGCTTCTCGAAGTCGGTCATCCCGGTCGTATCATATCGCTTCTCCAGTTCACCCAGCACATCAAACAGCCAGCTGCAGTAGTCACTGAGCAGTCTCCTGTTCATCACAAACATATTGAAGATATATATCCTGCGACCGCTCATAACTCTGTCGAAGCCTCGTAGATACCCGGGATACCTCTCACTCAGTATCTCCCTCACTATATCCAGCTGCCTACCGTCAAATGTATGCGAGTAGTGACTATATACGCTCTCTATATAGTAGTCACGCATCCTCGGAACGACTACGGCATCCGGATTCATATCAAATATCGCCTCTATCTCGTCACAGCCTATCGCATCCTCTACACTGCTCTTGCCACCAAGACTGCTCCTGAAGTATCTCCTGTAGTGTGACAGACCTACATATTCATAGTCAGTGTTCCTCCACATCCAGTAGAGTCCCGTCAGCTCACAGTACATGGGATTGAGACTGCTTATATTGTCTCCCGTATCATCCCTCGTATATGCCTCAAATGTCTCGTCACCGCTGCTCTCATGACACGCAGCACCCACATGCAAAGGGAGATACAGCTCGTCCTCCGGCAGCTCACAGGGCTTGTGACATGCTATCATAACCTTAACCATCACTGTGCCCCCTCTCCGCTTATAACTGTTGCCACTGTCTTAAAGAGTATCCTTATATCCAGCCACATGGACTGATTATCCACGTAGTACATTTCCATAAGCTGTCTGTCGCCTGTCTCGTAGGTTGCGTTGTTTCTGGCATATGCCTGCCAGTAGCCTGTAAGTCCCGGCTTTATACTGAGCAGCTTTGCCACATCATCGCCGTACAGCTCAGTTTCATCCTCCACCACAGGTCTCGGACCGATAAGCGACAGCGATCCTCCGAGTATGTTGAAGAGCTGCGGCAGCTCATCGAGAGATGTTCTCCTCAGAAATCGCCCGACCGTTGTAATCCTGGGGTCATCATCTATCTTAAACTCCATACGATACTGCTCGAGCTGCTCCGGTGTCAGAAGCTTTCTGATATCACCCACGCTGTTGCCCATGGTTCTGAACTTATATACCCTGATCCTGCGACCGTTCTTACCGACTCTCAGATGCGCATAGAACGGGCTGCCTCCGTCATCCGCCATAACTACAACTATAAGTATCAGGAATAGCGGCGACAGCACAACGATTCCGACAAGAGAGACCACTATATCAAACACTCTCTTTATAAACAGATATATATAGTACAGTACACTTCTCTTCGGTATGTATGCCGTCCTGTTGTACACAAGCGGCTCCTTCTCAGCCTTATACTCCTCAACTATCCGGAGCTCCTCATCTATATACGTATCCTCATACCTCATATTCAGCTTACGCAAGAGATATCTTATGATGAACTCTATGATTATGTGGATGTCCTTAATCAGATTCCACTTCTCGATGTAGCTTCTCTCCTCCTCGATGATTCTGTTCTCATCGTTGCTGAAGCCCCATCTTCCCATACAGCCCGGTCGTATAGACAGATTCTTCCTTCTCTCTGCACCATACTCAAGATATCTGGCCAGTCGCGGAGCGTGCGGTCCGACGAAGGACATATCTCCGAAGATAACATTTAACAGCATGGGCATACGGTCGATTCTCAGTGTGTAAATGATACTTCCCCAGACAGTTCTCGGATTCTTACCCGCCTGTATCCTCTCCTCTGCATCCATCCTAAGCGTACGGAAGCGGTACTGATTGAAGCGGCGTCCGTTCTTACCTACACGGATGCGTCTGATAAGTATAGGTCCCGGCGATTCAAGACATGTAAATATAACCGTCGGCACAGCAACCACCACCAACACCGGCAGGAACAGCAATCCAAATATCAAATCAAGCAGCCTTTTGATGAAGAGGTTTCTCTTCGATATCATATTTACGGGATGATAGCTCATGACAGAGCAGCCGCCGACGGAGTCCATGTAGTAGCCGGCAGCCTCTATAACCTTATACTTCTCTATATCCATATAGACAGTTTTGCCCAGGTCATGTGCCTTGATAGCTATACTTCTCAGCTCGTCACCCACATTCTCAGGTACGATATATACTGAGTCCGCTCCTGTGGCAAGGATGGTCTCCTCGATGGAGCCGTCTATATCCAGGATTTCGATACCGTCTATACTCTTATCGCTGCACTCCTCACCAACGATTATGATACCGCAGATGCGAACTCTCCAGTCACCGCTCTGTGATATTACAGGAAGCTTCGCACGGACGTCCTCCTCGCTGCCGATCAGTATCAGCTTCTCTGAGTTTCTGCTGCCCTGAAGCATGTGGAGTATTATCTTTGCAAAGAGCATCCTCATGATAAGGTCAATAATCCAGAAGGACACACAGAACACAAATGTAAACTCTCGGGAATACAGTGCCGATATCTTAGCGAAGAAGACATAGAGCATAATAATAGAGATAACGGCAATCACTGTTGCCGTCACCGATTCAAGCTCCCGGGTCAGAGAGCCTGTAAGGCTTCTCCGACTCGCAAGCAGGAAATATGCAGTTATGATATATGCTGCTATAAACGCCGGCAGTATCGTCATATACGTGCCGCTGGTGTAGGTTCCGCTGCTGAACGGAGCGTTGAACTTCCACCAGAATGCAAACGTATATGCCACAAGCATCGATATAAGGTCTGCCAGTGTCTGCAGATAAAAGTTGTATCTGTTCAGATTATTCATAGATATATGCCTTATTCATCAAAAATCTTAACACAATTTATTGATTTTACCATATATCCTGTCAACATTACAACTACGTTTACTCTGCACCCGTCTGAATGTTTAGCTTGGAGCCTGTGGGTGTCATCTCAACCATTATCTTGTTTCCGAAGGCATCATTCAGCTCATCTATATGACTTATAAGTCCTATCAGCTTGTTGTCGAGTGCAAGTGTCTTGAGAACCTCCACAACCTTGTCTATGGTTCCCGAGTCAAGCGTTCCGAAGCCCTCATCTATGAAGAGTGCATCAACCTGTACACCGCCGCTTCTTGCAGATATATTATCTGCAAGTCCCAGCGCCAGACTAAGCGTTGCCATGAAGCCCTCTCCTCCTGAGAGCGTTGCTACCGGTCTCGCCTTGCCGCCTGTATTCCGATCCTTTACATCAAGGTTCAGATTATTGTTATAGCTCCTGGAGTTCGGATCCACATGTCGTATAAGCTCAAATCTGCCCTTACTCAGCTTCATCAGTCGTCTGTTCGCCGCACCTATGATACTGTTAAAGCCCGACAGCTGAACATAGGTTTCAAACTTAACCTTTCCGACACCGCCAAGATTGCCCGAGAATATTCCATCCAGATTACTCATAAGGATATACTCATCATACAGCGCAGATGCCCTGACAGACTGACTCTTAAGCTTCTCGTATATCCTGCTGTTCGTTTCGTTGTTAAGGTTAAGTCTGGTAACCTCCTGTGTCAGAGCTCTCGTGCGGTCAGCCGCCTCGTCTCTCTTCACCTGCAGAGGAGCAAGCGAGACTCTGCTCTTACCTCTCAGCTTGCCCTCAAAGAGTTCCATAGAGCTGCGGTTTCCGCTGTCAGCTGTTCTGAACCTGTTCAGCTTATCCGCCAGCTCTCTTAGGCTGTTCTCATCCATAAGTGCGGTCTTATACTCCTCTTCATCTGTAAAACCGCAGGTTCTGATAGCTTCTATATACTTCGCACGTTCAGCCTCAAATGCAGCTTTATCATCCTTCACCATCTTATCAAGATTATCCTGCTTACCCTTCATGCCGGCAGCCTTTGCACTAAGCTCCTCAAGCTGCCTAATCTGTGTGCCAAGCTCCGACGCCCTCCGGTTATCACTCGCCACGCCCTCTCTCGTACTACTTATCTTTTGCTCTATCACAGGAACAGCACCGTATATATCATCTCCTGCAACAGTCACACCCCTGTCAGTAACCAGCTTGATAACCGTACTCATATTTGTGCTATGCTTTCCCTCGAGAGTGCTTACCTCAGCCATAAGCTGCTGCCTTGCAGAATCTATGTTATCTCTCTGCCGCTTCAGTTCCTCCAGTTTCTTCTCATCCATCTCACCGTAGATATCAGAGTGAGCAGCTACAGCAGGTCTCGGATGCTCAGTTGATCCGCACACCGGACACGCCTCTCCCTGCTTCAGATTACGTGCTATAATGCCGGCTATGTTTCCATAGTAGTAGTCTGATGCATCGTCATAGCTTTTACTCGCAGCATTATACTGTGTATTTACAGAGCTTAGCTTTCCCTTCAAACCATTAAGCTTGTCCTCCTCAGCCCTAAGTCCATCTATCTGGTGCAGTGTTGCGCGCTCAAACGCATCGCACTCACTGTTCCTTCGCTGAGCAGCACTGAGCAGTTCATCTCTCTCCCTCTTGAGCTTCTCGATGTCCACTCCACTAAGCTGCTGCTGAAGTTGACCAAGTTCCTCAGTGATTTGCCTAAGCTGTCCCAGATTCCTATTATGCCTATCAGCAAGATTTTTACAGTTTACTGCTATCGGTCTTACGGTATAGCACGCCGCATGCCCTCTCTCATAGTGCTTCGCATCCTTCTCTACAAAGGGGCGATCTTTTTCTATAATCTCCCTTTCCTGCTTCAGCTTATCCAGCTGGTCAAAGTCCTGATTATCTCTCTCTGCATTACTATACTCAGTAAGCAGCTGCTTATATAAAGCATCAGCCTCGCTCCTCTGCTTTTCCTTTGTATCTGCCTCGGCCGTACCCTCACTGATTATCCTGCCGAGTACACCGAGCCATCTATCCATCGACTGCTTTGATCCTACCTCATCGTCAGCCTTCACTCGCTCGTACTCATCGCTCAGCTCGCCCGCTCCGGGTGTTATCACTCCGGCAAATGCACTCCTAAGCTCCGTACCTATAGCCTTGTAATCCCTCTCGGACTGCTTGCTTCTCTCTCCCAGTACACTGCACAGTCTCTCATACTTCTCCGTCATAAATATCTTCCGGAGTATATCCTCCCGCACAGTTTCCCCCGCGGTAAGCACACTTCTGAACTGTCCCTGCGGGAGCATAAACATTTGCCTGAACTGGTTAGAGTCTATCTGCAGTATGCCCTTTATATAGTTGTTCACATTATCTATACCGGAGGCTATGAGACTGCTTCCCTCGTACAGATTTACATCTCCCTTGGCGCTCGATATCACGCCGGTGGTTCTGTTCTGTGTACCTTTCAGCTCTCTATATGCAGTATAGGTCTTACCCAGATGTTCAAATGTAAACTCAACCTCAGTCCTATCCGACTTATCCTTGAGATACTCACTTCTAAGTGTCAGGGCACCCTTCTCTGCACCACTGGCCTCGCCATAGAGTGCAAAGGTTATGGCATCAAATATAGTGGTCTTACCGGCACCGGTCTCACCACCTATTACAAATACACCGTCACTGCCGAACTTAGAAAAGTCTATAACGGTGTCATCAACATATGATACAAATCCCTTCATTCTAAGTTTTACAGGTCTCATTCTGTCAGTCCGACCTCCTTTGCTATATCCATAATTACCTTCAGCTGCTTCTCCGTAGGTTCGCCCTTTCCGGAGTAGTTAAAGTACTCTCTTACCAGCTCCTCGATGCTGAGGTTCGCCACATTTTCGATAACTGCATCCGTATTCATCTCACCACTCGTTCGTGAATTGTCATACTCCATGCCCATGATTCGCGGATACTGTTCTCTGAGACGGGCATACGCACTGTCAGTCATATCCTCGTCAGTGAGTGTGACATATACATAGTCCTCAAGAGCCTTCTTCTCACTCTCATCCTCTGCACCTATAGCTCCTGTGATTATATCCTCAAGCTTTCCCCGTACCCTTCTTACACATCTCAGAGGTTTAAGCTCTACAAGCTCCACAGAGGTATCACTCTCTCCTACATCTACTATAGGCACCGTCTTAACCGCAGGAGCTGTGCCGCGCACATCCGTTACTGCATAGCTGAGCAAAGAGCCCGCATATCTGCAGGTATCACGTCCCACCCTCTGAGGTCTGTGTACATGTCCCATAGCCACGTAGTCAAACCTGTCAAACAGTGACGCAGGCAGCTTCTCTATGGTTCCGAGCATATCATCCATCGCCTTATCATCTATGCAGCCGGTAACCAGATTCTCCGAGCCTGACAGCTCAAGCTTCTCTCCCTCTGCTGTCACATACTGATGGAGGAGGATAACATTTCTCTCATCTGTATTTATCTCTCTGCTGTCGAGGAGTACGCGAAACGCATCGGTGTAGCTGCCTATTTCTGCATCCGGGAACATATTCTGTATCTCTGCCTGCTTATAGAAGGGCAGCATCCAGATATGTATCGGGCCATACTCATCAGTCTTGTCGATGACCTTGTAATCCTTCGCGATATATACGCCGCTTTCCTCGAATATACTACTTCCGAACGCCACTCTCTCGGCTGAGTCATGGTTGCCGCTTATGATATACACTTCCTTGCCACGGCGCCTTAGCTCTGTCAGGAACCTGTCTACCAGCTCCACAGCCTTCTCCGGCGGCTGTGATCTGTCATACAGGTCGCCCGCTATCATTACGGCATCCACTGCCTTCTCATCGGCTATATTAATAATCTGACTTAGGATATACTTCTGATCCTCAAGCATGCTATATCCTGCCACTATCTTACCTATATGCAGGTCTGCCAGGTGCATCAGTTTCATATGTCGTTAACCCCCTTTATTCTTATAATGCATCCTCCTAAATATATCATTTCTCAATACGAAAATAAATAAATCAGTAGTTTAAAAAAGGGACGAGGCAGTTGCCTCGTCCCTATTGCGACAGCCCCATAGCTTAATTACAGAAATTATCTGCTTCGTGGATCCGTGCATGAGCCACGGACTATCGTGCCTGCAGTACTTCGTACTGCAGCTTCTGCCTTTCTATTCTCCCAGGTTTTCCGTCTCAGGAACAGAAACTGTTCTGTCATAGCAGGTAAATATCTCGTCTATCCTCTCCTTATCGGGCTTCGGTGTAATCGCACTTACAACCGGCACGATTATAAGACCGATAAGCATCGTGGCAGCACCTGCATTTACGGGCGACTTGATGATGGAGAACATCATGTTGACCACTGTGAAACCGACACCGAATATATACGATGCCCATACCGCAGCCTTAGTAACCTTCTTGCTGTAGAGTCCGTACATGAAGGGTGCGAGGAATGCTCCCGCAAGCGCTCCCCATGACACACCCATGAGCTGTGCTATGAATGTGGGCGGGTTAAATGCAAGTGTGACCGACAGTATGATAAATGCCACGACGAAAACTCTCATAAGTATAAGCTGCTTCTTCTCGCTCATATCCTTATCTATCGTCATCTTCAGTACATCGAGTGTGAGCGTCGAACTCGATGTAAGTACAAGCGATGACAGTGTCGACATTGATGCCGAGAAGACAAGCACTATAACTATACCGATCAGTACGTCCGGCAGTGTCGAGAGCATCGTCGGAACTATCATATCGTATGCAAGCGAGCCGTCCTCCTTATATATCTCCGGATGATCCGAGAAGAGACGCCCAAAGCCTCCGAGGAAGTAGCAGCCTCCGGATATGATAATTGCAAAAAATGTAGATACAACCGTACCTGTCTTAACCGCCTTCTCATCCTTGATGGTATAGAACTTATGAACCATCTGAGGCAGTCCCCATGTACCGAGTGATGTGAGCACAACTACGCCGACAAGGTTCAGCGGGTCAGGTCCGAAGAAGCTCGTGAAGAGACCCTCACTTCCCTGAAGTGCCTCAACAGCCACATCATCAGCACTGATAAGTGACAGCTTCTTAACTGCTGCAAGGAACCCTCCCTGACCATTCAGCACGGCAACTATAACAGCACAGATACCTATCAGCATGATGATACCCTGTATGAAGTCATTCAGAGCCGTAGCCATATATCCTCCGACTACAACATACACGCCCGTAAGCAGTGCCATAAGTATGATGCATATATGATAATCTATCGAGAAGGCCATACCGAAGAGGTTCGACAGTCCGTTATATACGGCAGCCGTATACGGTACCAGGAATATAAATGCTATGATGGAGCCCACGACTCTCAGAGCATCCGAGTCGTATCTCTTACCGAAGTACTCCGGCATGGTTCTGGCGTCGAGCTTCTGTGTCATAACCCTCGTCCTTCTTCCGAGCACGAGCCATGCAAGAAGTGACCCGATAAATGCATTTCCGAGTCCTACCCATGTGGTCGAAAGTCCGTACTTCCATCCGAACTGTCCAGCGTAACCTACAAATACAACCGATGAAAAGTACGATGTACCAAATGCGAAGGCCGTAATCCACGGTCCTACACCACGTCCTCCGAGGACATAGTCATTTACACTCTTTGCCTTGTTGCGTGAGTAGAAGCCCACACCGATCATTACTGCAAAGAATATGACGAGCATGATAATTTTGATAGCCATTTTGTTACACTCCCTAAGCTTGATTTACGCCTCTCATAGCCGAGCACGAAGAAACACCGCAGTACATTTCAGTTTGCTTTGTTGCTTTACCGCTGTGCCGATTTAGCGTACTAAAGCATCATACTCCCGGGAGTGTACTATGTCAAGCTATAATCATGACACCGGTAGAGGCAGTAGGATAGCTACCGAGCACAGTCCAAAAGGGAGACTCCTAAGAGTCTCCCATCATAATTCTATATATTATTATAAAGTACTATTAAATCATAGCTACTGATGCACCAGCTCCCTCACAGCATTCTTCAACACCTCTATATCAAGTGGCTTAGGAACATGTGCATTCATGCCTGCTGCCAGACAGTTCTGCACATCCTCCGAAAATGCATTCGCCGTCATCGCAATAATCGGTATGCTGCCTGCCTCACGTGCCTTATCATCTGAGATATCTTCACCTCCGCCTGCATAGCCTCTGATGGTACGTGTTGCCTCGTAGCCATCCATAACAGGCATCCTGATATCCATAAGTATCAGCGCATACTCACCGGTCCTTGATCTCAGAAACTCTGCCGCCACCGCCTTACCGTTCGGCATAATCGTAACCTCCGCGCCGTTTACCTTAAGTATCTCACGAAGTATCTCAGCGTTAAGGTCGTTATCCTCCGCAGCCAGTATCCGAAGTCCCGTCAGAGGATTATCCACCGCTATAGTACCGCCCGACTTATACTCACCGCTGAAGCTGTCACCGCGAAGCTCACCCTTCTCGCTGTCACCGTCTGCAAGCTGCATCGGTATAACTATGGTGAATTTACTGCCCTCACCGAGACGGCTCACCACATTTATCGTGCCGCCCATCATATTTACCAGGTTCTTGGTTATCGCCATACCGAGTCCCGTACCCTGAGCTGTCTCCTGACTCTCGAGCTGCTCTCTGCTGAACGGCTCAAATATCACCTTCTGATACTCCTCAGTCATGCCGCGACCGTTATCCTCTATCTCAAATGATATGTTCTCGTACTTTTCCGATATCATACCCAGGCTCCGTATCCTAAGTGAGATATGACCACCCTCCTGAGTATACTTCGTTGCGTTGCCGAGTACATTTATCAGTATCTGCTGAAGTCTCTGTGAATCCGCCTCGAAGCTGTCGGAGTCTATATCAGCTACAGTTACCTCGAAGCTCTGGGAACGCTTCTCCATCTGCGGTCTCATGATGCTGTCCACCATGGTGATACACTCAGACAGGCTGAACTCATGTGTACTGAGCTGTATCTTACCTGACTCTATCTTACTCATGTCGAGGACATCATTTATGAGACCAAGCAGGTGATTACTCGAGTAGAGTATCTTCTTTGCCTGGTTTGTAACCTTCTCAGGGTTATCCGCATTCCCGAGCAGGAGTGTCGAGAAGCCGATGATTGCATTCATCGGTGTTCTGATATCGTGCGACATCCTCGAGAGGAACTCGCTCTTCGCTGCATTTGCCGCCTCTGCTGCGGTAAGTGCCTCCTGCATATGTGCATTTACACTCTTCTCCTTCTCCATGGCAACCGTCACATCAGACCTTGTTATAAGGATACGCATGCGTGTGTCGTCCAGCCATGTGAAGCGGAACTGCTTATACTTGGTGCTGTTTCTGTCAGACGCTCCGCGGAAGGAAAGCAGAACATAGTGTACTCCATGCTTATCTATAGACTCTGTAATCGAGTCCATAGCCAACTTCTCGAGTATCTGCTTGGCGCTTTCTCCATCCGTAGCGAACTTCTCAGCTGCCACACTAACGAAGTAGTCGTAAGGCATCTCGTACTTATCCTCGGGTGTCGGCACCTCACGGTTATACCAGGAGCCGCCTCTCAGACATATCCTCTCACTCTCCGTGTCAAGCACCGCTATAAAGTCATATGCATCAAGCGATGACTTCTGTATGATTGCAGAGTCGCTCTCTATTCTCCTATGAAGTGCCTCCTCACGTCTCTTCTCCATGTCTATATCCTGCACTGCAAATATAAGGCTGGTAATATGTCCGGTCTCATCTCTGTCTACGGGAATCATATATGCCCTGTACCACCTGCCATCCCGTCCGAGACACTCGTCCACATCTATGTTTATATCTGCGAACCGTGCATCTATATCACTTATATCCATAAACCTCATGATTCTGCCATGATATGACTCCTCCATAATCTCCCTGGCTACAAACTCTGCAGATTTCGTCATATCGTAGTCCATCTGACGCATGAGACTGTTATACTCCTCCGGAGCCTCTATCACCTCCACGCGATTTGTTGCAACATCCACATAAAGAGCCTGACTGTAAATGTTACGGAAGGAGCGAAGCATCGACATCTCCCTCTCAAGACTCTTATTCGTCTCACGCAGCTCCTCCTGCAGTCGAAGCTCTGTCTCCATGACAGTCGTTACATCTGTCGTGGTTATCATGACATATCTTATATGTCCTCCCTCCTGCAGCATGACAGCACTCATATGGTATCTGAACCACTTATATGTACCGTCCGGCAGATCACGTCTGTAGTCGGTTTCATACATGCCGCCATCCTTCAGAAGCTCGCGCATATTCTCAGGTCTGCAAACCATATCAAATCTCTCGTGGTAGGGGCTGTCCTCACTGAAGCTGTCCACAAACATACTTCTCAGCTCATCATAGTCGCCCTCCCTGTCCGGTCTGAAGGTCTTCGACAGCTTAAACACATAGAACTTCATCTTATCCAGATCAACAAGCAGCTCCGCATCATGAACTCTGTTCAAACCCTCCACAAAGGCACTGTGCAGATGCCTCAGCTCCTCGTTCTGCTGCTCCTCCATGACAGATGCCGTAACATCCATACGGCATACCAGCAGCATGCTGTGGGTATCATCAAGCCATGAGTACTGTCTCATCTTATGCCTTGATGCACCGTCCGGCTGCAGCTCCTCATTCGTCACCGTATATGTATTATGGCTGCTTAGCTCCGAGAGTACCCTCTCATGACTCAGCTGCTGCTCGACATTTTCACGTTCATTTATAGGAGAACGAACCTCCAGAACATTCCTTATATGCTCGAAGTAGTCCTCATCCACCGTCTCCATACTTCCGGACATACGCTGCCTCATATACGTTCTGCCATTTATATCTATGATAGCCATAACCTCGTATACCGTGGATATGAGACATCCTGCCATGAGTGACTGCATCTTCTCACGCGATATATCAGTGGAATACATGAAGGCCTCGATACCCATATCATCGGGATTCTGCAGCAGCAGCACCTCGACTCTCCGCCACGCCCACGGCTCGGTACCCGGACGCCTGTAGTCTATATCGAAGTGTCTGTCCGTCTTGTCAAATCTGGCAAGCAGCACCTCCCTGTTAAATGCTGTCGCTATACTCTCACCGTTTTCAAGTGTGGCAGTTCTGAAGAAGCTGCTCTGCATCATTTTCTCGTAGGTTGCACCAACCTCCACACCATAGTCGGCGTTGATGATTTCGAGTACTCTATCTCTCGTAAGTGCCACATGGAGACGTGATATGATATCAGGATCCTTGCCGGACCTGAAGAAATAGAGCTCACGTGCATAGTCATCCGTCATGGTCTTCATGGCTTCTGCCATCCTGCCTCTGTTCTTCTCGGCTGTTATATCCGCCATCGTAAGCAGGAAATGCTTTGCATGACCTCTCTCATCGAGATCATTCGGAATAACGGTTGCTCTGCACCAGCTTATATCGGCTCCTATATCATTCCTTCTGTACTCTATGAAGTACAGGTTCTCCTCAGCAGAAACCCTGTCCCTGATATTTTCAAAGGACATAGCTGACCTGAAGAATTCTCTATCCTCATCATGTACGGCTCTCTCAGAGTACTGCTTCACGAGATCATCCCACTGACCTCTGTCCTCCAGATATCCGCAGTATACCGGGTGCCTCAGTATAGACCTGTAGGTCCCCTTTGCCATATCGACAGAAAAAATAGACGAGAATGCCGCAGAAATTCTAACGGTGCTTGTCTCGTCCGCTGTGTCCTGATTTAATTTATTTAACTGATTTAAGCCGTAATCTATATCCATAAGCTACCCCCAACTTAGATTTTACCAAATATAACCGCCTGTGCCAAACATAATTTGGTATATACGGTCGGTTTTCTGCACACCTCTGCTTCGATGCAGGAGCCTGTCCATTTTTAAGTTAATCAGTTGATAAATCATTGCTTTTTCATTATACTTTGATGTGTTTCAGATAACAGCTTATATGAAAGGTAAAGCATATGAATATAAAAGAAGAAGTAAGGAAGATGAAGGAGGTATCGCCGGAGCTTGCAGCCTCAGGAGAAGCCCTCAGGAACTGGGCTCTCGAGTCTATAGCCAAGGCTCTCGAGGAGTCGGCAGAGGAGATATTTGCAGCAAATGCTGTGGATCTCAGAAATGCCGAGGAAACCGGTGTGTCTCCTGCAGTTATCAAGCGACTCAGATTTAACGAGGATAAGCTCCGCGATGTAATCGCCGGTATCAATCAGCTGATAAGCCTGCCTGATCCGATAGGTCGTGTGACACTCGACAGAGAGCTTGACGAGGGACTGAGACTCAGACGTATCACCTGTCCCATAGGAGTCATCGGTGTCATATTCGAGGCGCGTCCCGACGCCCTGGTTCAGATATCCTCCCTCTGTATCAAGAGCGGTAACTGTGCTGTACTTAAGGGTGGTAAGGAGACCGCAAATACAAACCGCGTGCTCTTCGGTATAATCTATAAGGCTGCCACAGAGGCAGGACTCCCCGAGGGATGTCTGCTGCAGGCAGAGCTTCATAACGAGATAGATGAGCTGCTCGAGTGCGACGGTCTCGTGGACCTGCTGATACCCAGGGGCTCAAATGCATTCGTAAGATATATCATGGATCATACCCGTATTCCCGTTATGGGACATGCTGACGGTATATGTCATATCTATGTGGATAAGGACGCCGATCCCGAGAAGATAGTTCCGATTATTATAGACGCAAAGACTCAGTACACGGCAGCATGCAACGCTGTTGAAACACTGCTGGTGGACAGGAGCATCGCTCCGTCGGTTATACCGGTGCTGGCGAAAGCATTTAAGACAGAGGGCATCGCACTTCGCGGTACCTCAGAAGTGACGCAGCTCATACAGGATACTGTCGATGCTGACAGTACACCCGTGTACGAAACCACTGAAGAGAGTGACTTCCGTGAGTACCTGTCACTTACCGCATCGGTCAAGCTTGTAGACGGCGTCGATGAGGCAATCTCACACATCAACCGCTATGGCTCACATCACACAGATGCTATCATAACAGAGAACACATCTACTGCGGAGCACTTCACTGATATGGTTGACTCAGCCGGTGTATATGTAAACTGTTCGACCAGATTTGCAGACGGCTTCCGATATGGCTTCGGTGCAGAGGTCGGCATCAGCACGAGCAAGCTGCATGCCAGAGGCCCCGTGGGACTCGATGGTCTCGTAACCTACAAGTATAAGCTCTACGGCCACGGACAGATAGTAGGTGACTACGCCTCTGGTAAGAGCACATTCCACTTTAAGGATTTGATGTAATAGGTGCCTTACTATACAACGATTATAACCCGGAAAGGACTATGCTATGATATTTGAAAGATTAGAGGAAATAATAACCGATAAGTTCTCAGTGGAGTCACAGGATGTATCCAGAGATATGTCCTTCAAGGAGGACCTGGCTGTTGACTCGCTGGATTTGTGTGACCTCGTGATGGCTCTCGAGGAGGAGTTCAATATAGAAATCCCCGAGGAGCGAATAGTGGAGATATATACTGTCGAGGATTTAATCAAGCTACTGAAGGAGCTGGGAGTTGAGGAGTAATGTACCGCACCGATATTTGCCCTCAGTATCTGTGAATCTGAGCTTCGTGGATCCGCGCCTGCCTTTGGCAGCCAAAAATACCGCAGCTACAACAGCTGCGGTATTTCCATGTTCCGGTATATAAAACCAATACACTAACCCACCATATCCACCGGCTCATACTTGATATGAAGCCTCGGAAGCGCGTGAAGAACAGTTCTGTAGTTTACATCCCAGTCCTCCGCATCCGTCTCGGGGTTGATACCATCCTCAGGTGTTGCGAATAACCTGAGCATCGGCTTATCACCGGGTTCCACCGGCTCGAAGCGGTCATTCCAGAAGGCAGGCATAAGGTCTATGGTTCTGACACCGGGTGCCTTATGGAACCACCTTCCCTCAAGGCAGAGCATCAGACTCTTGTCCACGTCCTCCTTATCAAAGGTTACATCAAAGAATACAGGAAGTCTCTCCAGTGAAAGCTCCAGCTCCACACCATCAGCGTCCTCGGAGCCTCCCCATCTCATCGGTATGTCTGTCTTCTGAGTCTGCTCATCACCTGCATCAAAGCCCGCACTGAAGTAGGGTCTGTCTATAATCTCCTTAACCACACTCATAAGAGGCTGAGGGATGCCGTTAGTCTTATCATTCGGATCCTCTACCTCAAGTCCAAGACGTCCTCTGTCTCTGAACTGGTATATGGAGAAGCCACCGAACCATGAGTTCTCCTCCTTCTCAACCGTATCGGCAAATCTCTTAACAGCCTCACCCTGTACGGCAGGTCCCGTGATATCACCGTCTGTATTTATCTCAGAAGCAACCAGCTTCTTATCTGTCTGGCCGGTTATAGCAACCATTCGCTCATAGCCGCGTCTCAGCTCACCGAAGTATCTGCTGACATTTGACACGGTGTAGGTTGTACCACCCTTGTCACAGACATCAAACGGCCAACCGTAGTGAAGTCCGAGGTAGCTGTCATTTGACCATATATCAGCCTCCTTGTATGCATCCTTGAACTCATCCTCATACTCGAGCTTCTCAGAGTCAGCCAGACACAGTCCTGCACACAGTATCTTCTTTACGTTTGGTGCATGCTCAGACAGAATCCTCGCAAACCTTGCGAAGAAGGCTCCGACCTCCGCATAGCTGTAGCGCCTGTTGTGAGTGAACCAGTCACCGGTACACTCGTGATTTATACGGATATTGATGCGACCGTAGTGTCTCAGGTCCTCGGCAATCTTGATAAGATGCTCATCACCGACCTTACAGTCCACCGTAAGTGTAAGCGTAACATCCGAGCCGTGACGCCTGATATCCTGCATCTGCTTAAATGTTTCACTGTCCGCACTGCCTCCGATGCCGCCTCCGTATGTGAAGTAGTCATCATAGGGATAGTCCCACTGACCATGCACCTCCATATCAGGATGTGCCTCACTCGCACGTGACGGCCACTCCGGATCCAGCGGGTAGTAGGTGTACATGATATTTATACGTCTCATGGGTCGTCCCATACGACCGAGTATATAGTCCTGTCCCACATACTCTCCTCGCTCACTGCCGTCACCCATATCTACTCCGCACTGAGCAGGTATAAGCCTTACACTCCTCACAGCCTTCACGCTGTCCAGATTAAACTCCGAAAAGTCAACATCAACTGTTTGTATATCCATAGCTCCTTCTCCTTTACCATATATTCTCACACATCTGTCTTCGACCGCCAAACACAAAGCAAAGCACCTCTCACGAAACCGAGCCATGTCTTCAGCAGCCACGCCCCATTAACAGAAATCCGGCAAGCCCTGCAGCCTACCGGACACCTGTCCTAATGTGTGGTTTTTACATAAATATACCGACCAGGCATCCGCCCAGCACACCGAGTATATACAGTGTGCAGATAATCAGCAGATTCTCCTTCGGATTCTTGTTGCTTCTCACAAGCACCAGCACACCGACGCCTGCTCCCACCAGCAGACCGCTTATCATATCCGCAAATGTTATGACTCCGCTGAGATACATCTCTGTGATGGCAATCGATGCTGCACAGTTAGGGATAAGACCTATCAAGCCGGCTATCATTTCTCCGATTACGGGAATATCCGTTATCAGACTGCTAAGTCTGTCAGTACCGACTCCCTCGACTATCAGTGTTATCACAAATGATATCAGGAATATGTAAATCGTTGTCTCGAGCGTATGCTTGAGCGTGGATACGACTACTCCATCCTCCTCCTCACAGTGATGATGCTCATGTGTTTCCTTCTTGTAGTCATGCGCTATGCTGTGTCTTCTGTTGTACCGGGTTACTACAAGATCAACTGCAAAGCCAAAGACTATACCTATAACTATCTTTGTAATCAGGACCTTGACTATAAGGCCGACTCCGACTCTCTCAGATATAAATATAGGCAGCATCTCATCCGATGTGGATAGGAATATCGCAAGCAGTGTACCTACCGTGATAACACGTCCTGAGTAGAGGCTTGCTGCTGCAGCCGAGAAGCCGCACTGCGGTACTGCTCCGAGAAGTCCTCCGATAAGGGGGCCGGCGTGACCGGCACGCTCGATCTTATCCTTCGTCTTCTCACTCATCTTGTGTTCAAAAAGCTCCATCAGCCAGTATGTAACCAGCAGGAAGGGTATGAGCTTCAGGGTGTCTATTGCTGCATCCTTCAGTGCATCTATAAGTATTTCTGACATTTCACGTTACCTCTCTTTATTAAATGGGGTGTGAAATTCCGAGGTATACGGTCGTCACCGTATCTAAAGTAGCGTGTTGATTGTAACTAATTTATTTGAAGTTGACAACCGGAAATGTATGCTCGGCGGGAGTATCGTCCGAATTTGTATACCTTTACGGATAACCCACGCGTGTAAAAACTCCCGGCGGGTTGTCCGCCGGGAGCAAATAATTCACTTATAAATCAGTTACAATCCGGGATGTGGTCCCGATAGTGATTAGCCGAGCTCAACAGTTACGCTGTGGGTCTTGCCGTCTGAGAATACGGGAAGTACGCATCCCTCAACTGCCTCGCCGTCAACCGTTACGGCCTTTACACCCTTACATACATGACTCGGATTCTTAACCTCGATCTCGTAGGTTGCACCTCTGAACTGACGTGTAGCCTTGAAGCCATCCCAGTGTGCGGGAATAGAAGGATCTACCTTCAGTCCGTCATAATCGGGTGTGATACCGAGGATATACTGGCTGATAGCTACGAAGTTCCATGCAGCCGTACCTGTAAGCCATGAGTTCTTAGCCTCACCCTGACGACCTGCATCCTTACCTGCTATCATCTGAGCGTATACATACGGCTCTGTCCTGTGAAGATCTGATATATCCTCAAGGAATGCAGGTGCTATACGTGAGTACCAGTCATATGCCAGGTCTCCCTTTCCTGCGTATGCTGCAGCTGCTATCATCCATGCGTTGTTGTGGCAGAATACACCGGCATTCTCCTTATAGCCTGCAGGATATGTCGATATCTCGCCGTACTGGATGTAGTACTTGGTAAATGCAGGATTGTTGAGTACAAGTCCGTACTTGCAGCCGAGTTTCTCCTCAACTGCAGCAAGTATCTTCTCGGGATAGCCCTCTTCCTTGCCGATATCAGACATGATACCGAAGCCCTGAGGCTCGATGAAGATCTTACCCTCTTCGCACTCCTTGGAGCCCATCTTCTTACCGAAGTCATCATATGCTCTGATGAACCAGTCACCGTCCCATCCGTACTCCTTGATGATGTCCTTCATCTTATCTATCTCAGCCTGAGCCTTGTCAGCCTCAGCTGTATCTCCCTTGTACCTGCAGAGTGCCACATACTCGGGACCTGCGTATGTGAAGAGTGTTGCTACGAAGAGTGACTCTGCTACCTTCGAGTACTTATCATCTCCGTACTTAGGTGATGTCCATGTCTGGAAGGACTCACCGGGTGTATCTGAGAAGCATGACAGGTTTATACAGTCATTCCAGTCAGCTCTCATCGAGAGAGGAAGTCCGTGAGGACCTACATTGTTAACTATACGATAGAACGACTGATGCAGGTGATGCATCATAGGCTGTGCAAGTGACTCATCGTTACGATAAGGCACTGACTCATCAAGGATTGAGTAGTCTCCCGTCTCCTTGATATATGCAGCCGTCGAGAGAATCATCCACAGAGGATCATCCGAGAAGTCACCGCCGACAGCATCATTTCCCTTCTTGGTAAGGGGCTGATACTGATGGAAGCAGCCGCCGTCCTCAAACTGCGTAGCAGCAAGGTCAAGAATTCTCTCACGCGCTCTGTCGGGTATCTGATGTACAAAGCCGAGCAGATCCTGATTGGAATCACGGAAGCCCATGCCTCGTCCGATACCGGACTCGAAGTATGAAGCCGATCTCGACATGTTAAATGTAACCATACACTGATACTGATTCCAGATATTAACCATACGGTTAACCTTCTCATCAGGTGTGTCTACGTTGTACTTAGAGAGGAGGTCGTTCCACATCTTCTGGTTCTCAGCAAATGCCTTGTCAACCTTCTCTGCAGTGTTAAACTGCTCTATCATCGCATATGCCTTGGACTTATTCATGGAACCGTCCTCGTTCCACTTATCAGCGCCATTCTCCACATATCCAAGGATGAACACGAGAGCCTTCTCCTCACCCGGAGCAAGCTTCAGCTTCAGCGAGTGTGAAGCGATGGGTGACCATCCGTCAGCCTTAGAGTTCTTCGACTCGTCGGCAAAGACAACATCAGGCTTATCGAAACCGTTATAGAGTCCGAGGAAGCTCTCTCTGTCACAGTCGTATCCGTCGATATCTGCATTTACAGTATAGAATGCGAAGTGATCGCGACGCTCCTTATACTCTGTCTTATGGAAGAGTGTTGAACCCTCAACCTCTACCTCGCCTGTATTAAAGTTTCTCTGGAAATTAGTTGAGTCGTCCTCAGCGTTCCACAGGCACCACTCGAGGAACGAGAAGAGTGTGAACTCCTTCGGTGATGTACCCTCGTTCTTCAGAACAACCTTCTGAAGCTCGCCGTTATAGCCCTGAGGTACGAAGAAGGTAACCTCAGCCTTCAGCTCGTTCTTCTTACCTGTGATAATCGTATATCCCATACCATGACGGCACTGATAGAAGTCAAGCTCTGTCTTAACAGGTGACCATCCGGGGTTCCAAACTACACCGTCATCGTTGATATAGAAGTAGCGTCCGCCTACATCCACGGGCACGTTATTGTATCTGTAACGTGTAATACGTCTGAGACGTGCATCCTTATAGAAATGATAACCCCCCGCAGTGTTTGAAATGAGTGAGAAGAAGCTCTCTGTTCCGAGATAGTTAATCCAAGGATACGGAGTTCTCGGAGAGGTGATGACATACTCCTTCTGCTCATCGTCAAAGTAACCGAATTTCATAGCATATACCTTCCCTTCTTAAAAAATTAAATTATAAAAATTTACATTTTTAAATGTTATAAAATGTCTTGAAGTAAATGTAAGAACAATCACAGAACGACTGCCCCACACAGCGCAGGTTGAAAACCCCTGTACCCCCGCCCATTATCGTATACGTTTTGAAACGCACGTCATAATTATATGATAATGCCCCGGAAAATACAAGGTAAATCGACGTAACGGCGCGGCTTCTCGGGGTGCAACCGTTTCCGCAATCTGCAGAAATTATCAGCTCCGCATATTGCATCTATGAAGCTGTGCTTCGTGGAGCCGTGCCATGTCTTTGGCAGCCACGGACTTATCAGGTGCCTGTAGCTATAGAAGGGGCACCGTCACCGGTGCCCTAATTAAAACAATCTATATTACTATGACTGAAGCTCATCATCCCTGATATATATAGCATGTCCTCTGCCGACAGCCTCACTATCTACTACAATCTCCTTTATAGTGTCGTCATCCGGCACATCATATACGGCATCCCTGAGCAGCAGCTCGAGTTCTCCCTGCATAGCTCTCGCCCCTGTACATCTCTCATGTGCTCTCGCAGCTATCTCTCTCAGACCATCCTCCTTAAATGTTATCTTAACACCCTGCTTCTCGAAGAACCTCGTATAGCCCTCGGTTACACTGTCCCTCGGCTCGGCAAGTATTCTGTAGAAATCTTCCTCAGTCAGCTCATTTAACCTTGCAATTATCGGAAATCTACCGATAAACTCCGGCATCATACCATAATTCACCAGCGTTTCCTCCGTAACCTCAACAGCCTCGACCTTATCCTCAAGCTCATTGTTGAAGCCAAGTCCTCCGGACACCTTCTCCGTGAGCATACCCTCGAATGCTCCACCGCAGATAAACAGTATATTTCTCGTATCCATAAAGAGCGGTGACGCTACCCTTTTAGAGTTATTAAGGTCAACCCGACTGCCCTCTATCATTTTAAGAAGTGACTGCTGCACACCCTCACCCACCGGGTCTCTGTTGGTTGTTGTACTTGCGAATCTCCTCGCGAGCTTATCCACCTCATCTATATACACAACACCCTGCTCGGCCTTCTTCATATCACCGTCTGCACTTGCGAGAAGGCTCTTCAGCACTGTTTCCACATCCTGTCCCACGTAGCCGGTCTGAGTAACCGCCGTTGCATCCATTATAGCAAATGGCAGGTCCAGCATCTTTGCTACGGTCTCAGCTATAAGTGTCTTACCGGTGCCTGACGGTCCGACCAGCATGATGTTGTTCTTCTTCATATTTATGTCACTGTTCGTAAGACGCATCTTATGCATGTAGATTGCACTTGCAATAATCCTCTTCGCTGTATCCTGTCCCACTACATACTCGGACAGAAGGCTGAAGTAGTCCGACGGCTTCTTATCTACAGTTACTGCTTTCTCCGGTTCACTATCCTCCGGTGCATCGTCCGGCATCTCATCGAACTGATTCATCATATGATTCGAACTTAAATCCCTGCTCCTGTCGAACGGGTCTCTCCTGTCAAGCCCACCGCTGCTTTCACCCATCCTTTCGTTTCGTTCACGCTTTCTTATCACCCTGCTCTCAAATGATGTATATCTGAAAACACGTGTCGCACAGTTATCACATACGCATATCTTATGCTTATCTATATTATCAAATGTAAACAGGTACGGTCCGGTTTCTTCCTTAGTCTTTCCGCAAAATACACACGCTGACGCATACTTCCTTATACCCATGCTTCTTTTCTTCTTCTCCGGTGTAGCATCTGCCTTCGTGCTCTCACCTGCTGCACTCGTAAATGCTTTGTCACCCTCTGCCTTAGCCGCTATCTTCTTATCTGCCGACTTCGCAGCATTCTCTGTCTTAGCCGCAGCCTTCTTATCTGCCGGCTTCGCAGCATTCTCTGTCTTAGCCGCAGCCTTCTTATCTGCCGGCTTCGCAGCATTCTCTGTCTTAGCGTTACTCCTACCCCTTGTTGCCATATAATCTCCCTCCTGAATTATTCTCTTATATAGATAATATCGATTTTTGAGATTTTGCTACAGCAACCTGCGGTTTAATCACATTCTTATCACATAGAAGGGCCGCAGTGCCAACCGGAGAGATTCTCACCTCCGCTCAACACTGCGGCTTACCATATATACTTTACTCTCCCAGCAGCACCTGTCTGTTCGTTCCATAGAATATATCATCGTGTCCCGACAGTATCTGCAGGATATTCTCGAAGTAGTCCCATGTGCCGTCCACCTCGAACTCATAGCTGTGTCCCCAGATGTACAGCATCACAGGTTCGTCCGGTTCCATCAGCACAAACTCCTTCGCCTTCTCTGTAAGCGTCTCACAGCTGTGATGGAAGCCCGGTCTCAGCCTCAGCAAATCCTCCGGCACAGTCATGAGGTTGTCCATGTTCCATACAGTTCTGGCATACTTGATACCACACTCACGCAGCACCTCGACTGCCTCATCATTATAGGTTCCGAAGGGATACGCGAAGCCCACAACCTCCTGTCCGTATATCCTCTCCAAATTCATCTTATCCTCATGTATCTCGTTATACATGGTAGCCCTGTCAAGCTTCGTCAGATCCTCATGTGTCAGACAGTGACTCGCTATCTCATGCCCCCTGTACAGCTCCGGCAGTCCCGCCACATTCATCCTGTGCACTGATACACCGCTGTTATTCCATGCATTTGCATAGGTCTGTATGCCACTGTTCAGATTAAATGTGCACTTCATACCATATTTATTGAAAAGCCCCACGAGCCTCTCATCAAAGATTACTCCGTCATCGTAGCTGAAGGTTACAGCCTTCCTCCTGCCATTCCATTTATTCCACATATTTACATCTCCTTATAAATGTATCTCTTCTCACCCGGCTCTATAGCATACAGTCTCTTGAAGCGAGTCATCACCTTACATCCAAGCTCCTCAGAATACTCAAACTCGATATGCACATAGTCCGACCTTACACTGCCGGTGTTTATCACATAGCGTCCCGTATCTATATCCGCTGCTTCCCCCGGGTCGCTTCCCTCTTCAAATGTTGTATAGCTGAGTCCGTATCCGAAGCTAAAAAGCGGCTCTCCGTCATAGTATCTATAGGTTCTGGGATGATTTATGATGTCATAATCATTTATGTCGTAAAGGTCTTCCTCGGATTTATACCAGGTCATACAGAGACGCCCTGCAGGTGACACATCACCACTGATTATGTCTGCGATAGCATTTCCAAGCTCCTCACTTCCGAAGGAGGTGTGGAGAATTGCTCCGATTGCTTCACTATCGTACTCCTCCTTTATACCTACAGGTGCCCCCGACAGAAGCAGCAGCGTCATCCGAAGCTCCGGGAACTCTTCCGCTATCCTTCTGATATTTGCACGCATAAATGGTGGCAGCTCGTAGCCGTCTCTGTCATGCTCCTCGCGCGCATTTACCATAGGATGAAGTCCTGCTGTATATATGACATCCCCGCCGGCCTCCTCCATGAAACGCCTGAACTCGCCGAGGCCGTCGTCAACCAACACGGCACACATACCGATAAGATCACATGACGTATCAAAAATATTGCGAATTATATCCTCTTTATCTGACGCAATTAAGTTTCCTTCGGTGTCAGTGATTATCTCACCGCCATGGGATATGAAACCTGCCTTCTCAAGCTTAACCGGTTTTTCCGGCATATATATATTTGAAATATACGCATCAATATCCATACTAAATGCTTCATCCGAGAACCATCCGTACACATCCTTCGACATAGCATACAGATACCTCGGACCGTCATCTATGCTAAGAGGTGACACCAGCAGTCCTGTCGTCATGCTCCTGAGTGTAATATGTGACTTATCCCACAGCATCAGTTTGAAGTGCTCAGCCTTATCTATACTGTCGACAACAACAAGGCGGTGAACCTCCATACTGTCGCCATCCGTGAGCTGTACATTCTGTGAGAGATTATGCTCATACACGTCATAGGTTTCCTCTGACAACCCCGCAAACCTAACCTCGCGTGCTTTAAAATCATAAAATGTAAGTATAACCTCCGGCATCATGTCGAACACTTCCACATGACCGAAGCGTTTTTCCATACCTTCCCTAAGTGTTATCGTATGGTCAGACACTCCGCTGTACCAGTCAAGCGGTGTTCTGTCTGCAAATGCACCGAGCAGAGCGACTCTTCTGCTGCCTGCAGCAGCTGTTTTCCTCTCCCCGGCATTCGTCGTATCATCGATTCCCGCGTTCACTGCCTCACCGGCTACTGCATTCGTTACTACCCCCGCATTTTCACCATTACTGTCACATCTCAGCGGCAATAGTCCGTCGTTCTTCAGCAGTACCACACTCTCCGTAGCAGCACGTCTCGACAGCGTCCGCGACTCTGCAGTATTTACCTTTGATAGATTATATTTCGCTATACCATACGGGACACTCTCCTCCTCAGTATAGTAATCCGTCATCACTCCGAGCTGCATCATCGTCCTGATACGGCTGCACACAGCCACGTCTATATCCGCTTTGCTTATAAGACCTTCGGTAAGCGCACCGCGCACAGCCTCTGCTACCGCATCCCTGTCATCAGCGAACATGCTCATGCCATGCTTCAGAGCCGGTGCCACCGTTTCCTTATCATTTGCGGTATAGCCTCTGTCTGCCGCAACCTGCACCATGGCACCGGCATCACATACCACATGCTCCGCGCCCCACTTCCTGAGATACTGTATATCAGGCGATACCGTCTGCGGCACACCGTTTACAGCATTATACGATGTCATAACCGCAGCACCGCCACGGCGAAGTATGAGTTCAAAGGGCTTCATGTAGTAGCTGTGCTTCAGCTCCTCACTTATCTCAGAGGATATGGTCGTCCTGCCTTGCTCCACGTTATTTCCATAGAAATGCTTCAGTGTCGGACAAACCCTGATGAAATCACTGTATCCGCCTTGCTTACCCTCATCACCATGCATTCCGTCTATATATGCACCTGCCATAGCCGCCGTGAGCTCCGGACTTTCACCATAGGCCTCCTCATTTCTGCCCCATCTGGGGTCGCGGCACATTTCAACCGTAGGTGCCCATGGTACGAGACAGCTATGCAGTCCCTCATTATAGAGACTGCGAAGCTCCGTACCAACCACGTCTCCTATTTTCCGCATAAGTTCAGGATCAAAGCTCATGGCCATGGCATACGGATTCGGAAAGCCTGTCGTGTACACCTGCCCGTTGATAGTTCCAAGGCGTTTCTTTACCTCGTCACGTCCTCTGTCAAATGACTGGTCATGTCTTGCCTGTACACCATGAGCCGCCTCGCCGCCCATACCAAGAGCAGGGATACCGAGTCGCTTAACCTCGTAGCCTCCTGTTGAGAGAAGCATGACCTTTTCTTCGAGTGTCAGCTTTGACACTATATCCTTTACTCTCTTGTCAAGATTTTCCAGCATTTGCTCCTCCTATATCGCTACTGCAATGCCATACTGCCCATCTGTTTCTTCTCTCCTGATAAACATACATATACTGCACCGTTACAGCAGATAGAGTGCGCGTAACATACATCATCCCTCAATCTGTGTTGCCAGTGCCTTCTCTATAGCCTGTGCCAGCTGATCTGCACAGCTTGTTCCCTTATCTCTGCACTGATTGCCTCTCAGTACCTCAGCGATTTCTCTGGCATCCTTACCCTCGACAAGTCTTCCGATAGCCTTCAGGTTACCGTTACAGCCTCCGACGAAGCTTACATCCCTGAGCTTTCCGTCCTCTATGCTGAAGCTTATATTCTGTGAGCAAACCCCACTCGGTGTGTAGTCATAATCCATGCTCTGTGTCCTCCTTACTAAATATTTCCCGACGGCTCTTACCGTCACACTCCTTCGTTCATTTTACAAAAAATCCCTTAAAATGTCTTTAACATCTTGAAATATATCAGCTAATACTTTATAATTCGCGTATATTTAGATTGTCTGTGATTCAAGAAATTATATAAAGGAAGGTACATATCGATGGAAAGAATAACTACTATTGAGACAAGAGACCTCTGCGAGAGCGCTAAGACAGGCGGATGCGGCGAGTGCCAGACATCATGCCAGAGCGCATGCAAGACAAGCTGCGGCGTTGCAAATCAGCAGTGTGAGAAGAAGGGTGAGTAATCACTTGGTACTTCTCTTATGGGAGAGAGCCGTCTGTGTGACGGCTTTTTTTCTTGACTACATGCATGTTCAAAATTCATGACTTTTGAACATAAGCAATAATTTAAAAGAGGAATGTAAAATGGTACACATGTATAAACTAAATGGCTACAATATCGTCCTGGACACATGCTCCGGCGCAGTACACTCGGTAGACGAGGTAGCCTACGATATAATAGAGCTCTTCCCGGATAAGACCGAGGATGAGATAGTAAGTATAATACTGGATAGGTATAAGGACCGCGAGGATGTAACAGAGGAGGATGTGCGTCTCTGTATAGATGATGTGAGGACTCTAAGGGACAGCGGTAAGCTGTATACTGAAGATACATATGAGCCTCTCGCCGGTGAGTTCAAGCGCCGCAGCGGTGATGTCATCAAGGCTCTGTGTCTGCATGTCAGTCACACCTGTAATCTCAACTGTGAGTACTGCTTTGCAAGCCAGGGTAAGTATAACGGCGAACGTGCGCTGATGAGTCTTGAGGTGGGCAAGCGTGCCATCGACTTCCTGATAGAGCACTCAGGCACAAGACACAATCTCGAGGTGGACTTCTTCGGCGGTGAGCCTCTCATGAACTGGGATGTATGTAAGGATATAGTGCGCTACGCCCGTTCTATCGAGAAGGAGCATAACAAGAACTTCCGCTTCACACTTACCACAAACGGCATGCTTATCGACGATGATGTCATAGACTTCTGTAATAAGGAGATGAGCAACGTGGTGCTGTCTCTCGACGGACGCCGTGAGGTGCATGACAGGACTCGTAAGGACTACGCCGGTAACGGAAGCTTCGACCGTATAGTACCGAAGTTTCAGAGGCTGGTAGAGGCACGAGGCGGCAAGGGCTACTACATGCGCGGAACATTTACGCACCTCAACACCGACTTCACAAATGATATCTTCGAGATGAACCGTCTCGGCTTCCGCGAGCTCTCCATGGAGCCCGTTGTATCGAAGTCCGGCGACCCGCTCGCTCTGACAGCCGAGGATCTGCCGGTACTCTTTGACCAGTACGAGCTTCTGGCAAAGGAAATGCTCGACCGAGACAGACGTGGTGAAGGCTTTACATTTTACCACTATATGATAGACCTGAAGGGTGGTCCCTGTATCTATAAGAGGATCTCGGGCTGTGGCTCAGGTACCGAGTATATGGCAGTTACCCCCTGGGGTGATCTCTATCCCTGTCACCAGTTTGTAGGTGATGAGAAGTTTAAGCTCGGCGATATATGGACAGGAGTGACGGCGACGGATGTTCAGGATGATTTCCGCTACTGTAATGCCTACGCACGTCCCGACTGTAAGGACTGCTGGGCTAAGCTCTACTGCTCCGGTGGCTGCGCCGCAAATGCATATCACGCAACAGGTGATGTCCGCGGCATATATGAGTACGGCTGTGAGCTGTTCCGTAAGAGAATCGAGTGTGCCATCATGATTCAGGTTGCTCACGAGGTAGAGGGCATCAAGTCATACAAGGATGCTGAGGCAGATGCTGCGGTCGCCCGGGACGGAAGCGGTGCATGTGACACACCCGAGGGCTGCGAGTCATGCGAAACCGACGAGCCGCTCAGATGCTGATTCTACCCTGTGAAGATACTGGGATTCAACGGTGCAGATTTTACCTGGCAAAGAGGAGTACGGTGCTCCTCCCACCGTCTAAAGACGAGTGGGTTTCCGCACCTGATAATATTTATGAATAACGAAAAGACTTTTACACCCATATCAGATTTTATAGAGGCGTACACGGATAAGCATCCGGTACGCCTTCATATGCCGGGGCACAAGGGCATAGACAGTAACTCCAAGCCCGGCTGCAGAGCTCTGTCAGAAGCATATTCTCATGACATAACTGAGATACGCGGTGCCGACTCACTCTATGAGTCGGACATAACACACGGCATCATATATGAGAGTGAGTTAATCGCCACACGTCACTTCGGCTCGGCTCACACCTTCTACTCTACGGAGGGCTCCTCACAGTGTATCAAGGCTATGTGCAGTCTTGCGATAACACACTACCTTCAAGCTCACACCGATTCAACACATACAGCCGATTCCCACCCGACCGGTGCTTTAGCAAACAGCGAGAGCGAGCATGTCACACCAACTATAATCGCCGGTCGTAATGCTCATAAGTCCTTCATCTACGCAAGTCAGCTGCTGAGATTTAATATCGATTGGCTTACTGATGAGGCAGGCGACTCATCCCTTCTCAGCTGCAGGATTACTCCTGCCGGGCTGAGGACACATCTGGATTCCTTAATATCTGACAGTCCAAGTAACGAAACCGGTTCTCACACTCTATCCGCCGGATACTGCGCGGTATACATAACAAGTCCGGACTATCTCGGAAACATCCTTGATATACAAGGTCTTGCTGAGGTGTGTCACGAGTACGGTCTTCAGCTTCTTGTAGATAATGCACACGGTGCATATCTCAGTTTATTTCCGCAGGAAGCTTGCTCCGGTTTAGCTTCGTCCAATCATAAGACTAAGCATCCTATAGCTCTCGGTGCGGATATAGTTACAGATTCTGCTCACAAGACACTTCCTGTACTGACAGGCGGTGCCTATCTCCATATATCCAAGGGATGTGATGAGTCGATACTGCACAGCGTGCATAAATCCATGGAGCTCTTCGGCTCCACGAGTCCGTCATACCTTATACTCGAGTCTCTCGACCTTGCAAATAGATATATATATCAGACCTGCTATGTCGATGAGACCATCTCCGGCGATAATCCATACATCAGAGCTGCCCGTCAGGTACAGTCACTGAAGGAGTCTCTCCGGAACTATGGTTTCAAGCTTGCCGGTAACGAACCACTCAAGCTGTCAGTTATGCTCTCCGGCTATGGCGGCAGCTACATCACACTTATATCGGACACTATGACCAAGCATCATATAGAGTATGAGTATCTGGATTCGGATGTACTGATTCTGATGTTTTCACCGCAGAACAGTGCTGCAGATTTTGAGAGGCTGCACGTGGTCATGAATGAGCTTGCACCACACATGTATTCAGAGAAGGGACAGGATACTGATACTTATAACTCATCTGCCGACTGTGACATATTGTCTGCGGAGAGCATAGATGACACATCGCGACTCAAGCCACGCAGTATACGTATGGATTATATGCTCCCTGCCGCAGCAAAACACACCTACGACATGCTGAGCATCACCGGCACAGAGCTGTCAACAGCTACAGACGAACCCGTCGGCCGAATACTTGTAAACGCCGATATTCCGTGCCCTCCCGCCGTACTGCCGATAGTCCCGGGAGAGGTTATAGACAGTGATGCACTTATGCTGCTGAGACGATATAATATAACAACCGTACATGTATTATAAGAGAGGTTTGAGTATATGAATGTAAAGCTCCTGAAGATATTTATCATAACTGTATTTGCTGTAATCGCAGTCTTCTTCGTTGTGGTTCCTGCCATTAAAAACTCATCAGACGACCATGAGACTGTCGATAATACCGGTTCTGCATATGATACCGGTACCGAAGATATATCGAATACCTCTATGAGATATGATAGTACTGAAATTAGCACTGAGGATATCGCCGAGGATTCTGTGACAAATCTCACAGACAACGACAACGAAGCAACTACCGAGTCACTTAGAAGATCCCACGCGGAAAGCTCTGATTCTGACGAAGATACGGATGATGAGGATGTGGATGACGAAGATGTGGTCGACGAAGCTAATGATACATCTGATAAAGATGAGAATGAAACCGGCGATGCCTCCTGTAGCGATTATCCGCTGTATCCCGCAACTCCCGAGGAGGCCGGTGTGTCAGATACCACACCACCCTTCTTCGTAAGCTCATCTAATCCGAAGTATATAACCGTCGGCGAGACATTTAACCTTGATGACTGCGTAGGCTATATAGATGATTTCGACAGAAATGTTACTCTCACCCAATCCGGAAGTGTAGACACCTCAACTCCCGGCAGCTATCCGGTGACTGCAATCATAACCGACAGTGCCGGCAACTCCTCAAGCATGAGTATAACGGTCAAGGTTGTGAGCTCCTCAAGTGAGATACCTGCCGCCGAGCCTGCATCACATATGAACTACTCAGACTTCATAGCCACATATAAGGTAGCCGGAACCTCTGTGGGCATCGACGTATCCAAGTGGCAGGGTGACGTGGACTTCGAGAAGGTGCGCGACGCAGGCTGTCAGTTCGTCATCATGCGTATGGGTGTAACCGGCTCATCCTACGAGCTTGACTCATATTTCCTGCAAAATTATAAGAGAGCCCGGGAGGCCGGACTAAAGGTAGGCGTATATATGTCTACAAAGGACTACGATGCTGACCTCCTGAGAGAGCACCTCATACAAATGATAGAGGATCTCGGAGGTGACAGTCTCGACTTCCCCATAGTATTCGACTGGGAGAGCTGGGGCAAGTTCCAGCAGTATCACATGAACCTCTATGACATAAATAATCTCCTCAGGATATTTATGAATACCGCTCATGAGTATGGCTACGAGGGCATGCTCTACAGCAGCAGGAATAAGCTCGGTACCGTATGGCTGGATCCCGGTCAGTACACTCTCTGGTATGCGCGCTATAATGCGACACCGGACTACAGTGACTCGCCATATATCATGTGGCAGAAGGGACAAGGCTATATCGACGGTATCGCAGGTGAGGTAGACCTCAATATCTACTACGACACATTTGACTGATATCCGTATAGTTTTGTAGATAGAACAAGCGCTGCATCCGCAGCGCTTGTTCTTTGATAACATATATTTATTTAACTTACGTAGAAGCCGTACAGTGTCCGCCGCAGGTTTTCGATGTCGATAGGCTTCGCCACATGTGCATTCATGCCGGCATCAAGAGCGTTCTGTATATCGTCAGTGAAAGCATTTGCAGTCATGGCTATGATGGGGATTCTGGTCGCCTCCTCACGCTTCGTCTGTATGATATTCGCATCGTCAGCCACAGCTCTGATAGCACGCGCCGCCTCCATACCATCCATCACAGGCATCTGTATATCCGTCAATATGATGTCGTAAGCACCGCACGGACACTTTATATACCTATCAACCAGCTCACGACCGTTACTGCAAACATCCACCTCGCAGTCACTCAGCAGTTCTATCAGTATCTCCTTGTTGAGCTCGTTATCCTCCGCAGCAAGAATCCTCATGCCTGATATATCACCATCTGACGCACCGGTCACCTCTACCCTCTTATCATCAGACTCAGTATTCGATATCATCAGCGGTATCGCTATCTTAAATGTACTTCCCTTACCGAGGCGACTCACAACTGAAATGGTACCGCCCATCAGTGACACCAGGTTCTTAGTGATAGCCATACCAAGTCCTGTTCCCTGTGCTGCATCCTGATAGTCCAGCTTTTCACGGCTGAAGGGTTCAAACAGGATCTTCACATACTCCTCGGACATACCGCGTCCGTTATCACTCACCGTAAATGTCACATTTTCGTACAGTCCTGTCCGGTCCGGTTCACCTTCTACAAGCATCGAGATACTGCCGTCCTCACCGGTATACTTTGACGCATTCGAGAGGACATTCAGAAGTATCTGCTGCAGTCTCTGTGAATCAGCCATGTAGCGATTATGCCCGATATGCTCCACTCTTACCTCGAAGCTCTGCCCACGCACATTCATCTGTGGTCTCATGATTTCATCGACTACCTCTATCGTGTCTGACAGATTGAAGCTCTGCTCACTCAGCTCCACCTTTCCGGATTCAATCTTGCTCATGTCGAGGACATCATTTATCAGTCCCAGCAGGTGATTGCTGGAGGCCAGTATCTTTACGGCATTATCGTGCACCTTCTCAGCATCGTCCGGATTGTCACGAAGGAGTGTCGAGAAGCCTATGATGGCATTCATGGGTGTCCTGATATCGTGGCTCATCCTCGAGAGGAACTCTGTCTTGGCGCTGTTGGCGGCATTTGCCGCCTCGAGGGCACTCCTAAGCAGACTCATCGTCTCCTCCTGCATCGCCACAGTCTCCGTTATATCCTTAATCATGAATGATATATAGTCGTGTGTACTGTCGAGATATCTGTAGGTTATCTCCATCCTTCTATGATCCATGGTGAAGCTGTAGCGGTACTCAGATGCCTCCTTCAGTCTGTCTGTGATATATCCGACTGATGTATGAAACTCAAAGTCATCAGCCTCACCGGGGGTCTCGATACGCTGCTTCAGTATATCTACATTATCTTCTATAGTTCCCTCAAATACAGGGTTTCGAACCTCTGTATCCTTCAGATAAAAGTGTTCATAGTGATGCGTCTCCACATCCACGATACCATAGCCGAAGAACTCCTCCTCTGAGAGCTGAGTGAAGAGCGTTTCCTCCTTCATCTTCCAGTCCTCATCAACGGTATATGCTATCGCCTCTATGTCACCGGTCGTCGGGTTCTTCATAAGCTGATAGAAGGTTTCCACCCACAGATACTTACTGTTTACAGTCTTCCTGCGATATGTAACCGAAAACTTCGTGTCACCCTTCTTATAGCGCTCTACCAGCTTCGCAGGGGTGTACTCCGTAAGAAACATTTCTCTGATATCCGCATCCAGAGCCAGAAAGGCCGCACGCTGCAGCATCTCCTCCGCTGTCTCGGCATCGAAAATATGACGGATATACTCATCCGCACCATGACAGTCCAGACAAAGATTTCGTGTAAGATTCAGATGATATGCGCATCTGGAGTGCGGATTCGTAACCAGAAGCTCCTGGATTACTCTGTTAAACTCAGCCTTCTGCTCCTGCAGACCCGTTGCGTCTGTATATACCGAGTAAACCACATATGAGCCGTCGTCCTGAAGTATGGTACGGCTCATACAGTTAAAGTACTGCCCTGCGGGAACATTTACAGTCTTTATACGAAATACTGCCTCACCCTCACTGCCGTTTCCTACGCAGAGTGAACCGAAGTACTTCTTCACATCCTCTATGTCATCCGGATGTATAGCCTCCAGAAGTCCCGGTACCGTCCTGCTGTCATTCAGGTCGCCTGACTCCTTCCTTCCGAGCACCTCATCCTCGGTAAGTCCAAGTATATTGCAGAAATACTGATTGACCGACGTAAACTGGCCTGCCACCCCCACAAACCTTCCGGACACCAAGCCGGCATTTACGGAGTTCAGCATCTCGGCAAATCCCCTGTCTCTCAGCCTCTCTTCGTTTTGTCTGATTTCTGTTTCTGACATATTCACTCCCAATTAATACCCCATTTACTGCTACATCTGAAATTATAATTTATTTTTTTACATCGCACCACCATAATTTACAATAAGATAAAAATGACAAACCTCTGCGCACTATGATAGAATGAGCGTGGTAATGTTTGATTATAAATTTCGTAAATATAAAGAAAGGACGATACTATGTGGAGAGAAAGAAAAAGAAATGCCATAGGGCTGCCGTGGACATTTACAGTATATAGTTTTGATGATGAGAGATTTTTCCTTGATAGGGGATTCTTTACAAAGACACAGGACGAGGTAAGACTCTACAGAATCCTTGATATGTCTGTTGAAAGAACCTTATGGCAGCGTATCTTCGGTATGGGAACGATACATCTTCATACCTCGGATAAGACGCTTGGCGACTTTGATGTAAAGAACATCAGGAACGTCATGGAGGTGAAGGAGCAGCTGTCGAAGGCCGTAGAGGCTATGCGTGATAAGAAGCGTGTTGTAAGCCGCGAGTACATGTCAGACTCACATGACGATCACGACTTTGCAGATGATGATCACATGTTCGATGACGACCACTTCGACGAGCACCACTAAGACATGTAAAAACGATAATTCAAACCAATAATGCCGGACTGCAAGCAGTCCGGCATTATTTATTTGTCTATTTCTTTTTCCACGATAAAAAACGACGCAACAATACATGTGAGCGAGGAGGGCTTTATACGTCAACCTCAACCTTCCTCAGCTTCCATATATCCTTCACATACTCCTCGATGGTTCTGTCTGATGAGAACTTACCTGAGCAAGCCGTGTTCATCATAGCCATCCTTGCCCATCCATTAGTGTCGCGGTAAGCCGCATCCACCTTAGCCTGAGCCTCTACGTATGAGTCAAAGTCCTTCAGGATGAAGTATACATCCTCCTTGGTAAGTGCATCATACAGCTCGCGGAAGAGCTCCGTATCCTCGCTGTAGGTACCGTTGATAAGCTGTGTCAGTACGCGGCGTACATTCTGGTTATTGTTGAAGATATCCCAGGGATTATATGTGCCGTCCTTCTCGTACTGCATAACCTCATCAGCCGAGAGTCCGAATATAAATGCATTCTCCTCGCCAACCTCTTCAACTATCTCTACATTTGCTCCGTCCATAGTACCGATTGTAGGAGCACCGTTAATCATGAACTTCATGCAGCCTGTACCCGAAGCCTCACGTGAAGCCGTTGATATCTGCTCGGATACATCAGCAGCAGCAAAGATAATCTCTGCATTTGACACTCTGTAATCCTCGATAAATACAACCTTAATCTTGCCGCCTATCGAAGCGTCGTTGTTGATGACATCTGCAACCGAGTTGATAAGCTTGATTGTAAGCTTAGCTCTCTTATAGCCTGCAGCAGCCTTCGCACCGAAGATAAATGTCCTCGGATACATATCGAACTGAGGATTCTCCTTCAGCTCACTGTAGAGATGCATAACATGCAGGATGTTCAGCAGCTGTCTCTTATACTCATGCAGTCTCTTAACCTGTATATCGAAGATGGAGTTTGGATCTACATCGATACCGTTATGCTCCTTGATATACTTAGCAAGGCGAACCTTATTCTGATACTTGATATTCATGAACTCCTGCTGATACTTCTTATCATCCACATATGTCTTCAGCTTAGACATCTGTGAGAAGTCCGTAATCCAGCCGTCACCTATCTTCTCGATAAGCCACTGTGACAGAAGCGGGTTTGCATGAAGCAGGAAACGTCTCTGCGTTACACCGTTAGTCTTGTTATTGAACTGCTTAGGATTCATTTCATAGAAGTCCTTCAGTTCTCTCTTCTTCAGTATCTCTGTGTGAAGTCTTGCGACACCATTTACAGAGTAGCTGCCGCAGATAGCAAGGTGAGCCATCTTAACCTGTCCGTCATAGAGGATAGCCATCGACTTAACCTTCTCAGGCTGGTCCGGATACTTCTCCTGAATCTCGATGACATAGCGACGGTTTATCTCCTCAACTATCTGATAGATTCTCGGAAGCAGTCTCGAGAACAGCTCGATGGGCCACTTCTCAAGTGCCTCAGCCATGATGGTGTGGTTGGTATAAGCACAGGTCTTCTTCGTGATAGCCCATGCCTCATCCCACTCGAGTCCCTCATCATCCATGAGGATACGCATCAGCTCAGCAACCGTAAGCGTCGGATGCGTGTCATTCATCTGAAATGTTACCTTCTTCGGAAGGTCTGTGATCTTCTTGTTTCTCTCCTTAAACTTAGTTATAGCTGTCTGAATCGAAGCAGACACGAAGAAGTACTGCTGCTTCAGACGAAGCTCCTTACCGGAGTAGTGATTATCGTTGGGATAGAGCACCTCTGTTATCGTCTTAGCAAGGTTCTGCTGCTCTACAGCCTTGTCATACTCACCTCTGTCAAATGAGTTGAGGTTGAACTCCTGTATAGCCTCTGCATCCCAGATTCTAAGTGTATTTACTACATTGTTGCCGTAACCTACGATAGGCATATCATAGGGCACCGCACGTACCGACTGGTACCCCTCTTGTATGAAGCGGTTACGTCCGTCCTTGTTCTCAACTCTTACATAACCGCCAAACTTAATCTCAACAGCGTACTCGGGACGCTTAACCTCGAAGGGATAGCCGTTCTTAAGCCAGTCATCCGGCTCCTCGAGCTGATAGCCATCCTTGATAGCCTGCTTAAACATACCATAGTGATAGCGGATACCGCAGCCATATGCGGGATATCCGAGTGTTGACAGTGAATCAAGGAAGCATGCTGCCAGTCTTCCGAGACCACCGTTACCAAGTGCCGGATCTCTCTCCTGATCCTCGATGAAGTTAATATCGAGTCCCATCTCCTCAAGTGCCTGCTTTATCTCGCCGTAGTAGCCGAGATTCAGCATGTTGTTGCCGAGAGCTCTACCCATCAGAAACTCCATGGACAGATAGTAAACCTTCTTTACGTTCTTGTCCTTGTAGACCTTGTGAGTAGCTATCCATCTGTCGATGATGTCATCCTTTACAGCATAGCTTACAGCCTGAAATACCTGCTGCGGTGTTGCCTCATCGAGATTCCTGCGGTAGAGAGTACGTATATTCTTCTCTACCTCCTTCTTGAAGCTCTCCTTGTCAAACTCTGCGATTTTGTTCATAGTTCCCCTCCCTTATCTCTCTCTTGTTTCGGGTCCGTCTATGCAGGTCGCGTGCAGCCGCAGCCGCACATTTATATGTGCGGGATTTCTCCCGATACATATCAGATTATTACAGTTTTAAGCCACATACAGTTACAGGTCCGTTTTCCCGAAAATCCTCCGGAACTTCTCAATTACTCTTCCGGTATTTTTCTGATAATTCCCGGAGCTTTCCCATAAGCCCGAATACCTGTTTCTTACTGCTTCTCAACCCCGAGTGTAACAGCCTCACCGTTGATATCCCAGTCCTTAGAGTAGCCGCCTGCCTCACCGACCTTTACAGCCTCGGCAAGCACTGCAGTCTTAAGTGTATTCTCATTTCTTGCGACAACCTCTGCCAGCTTGTCATTTCCACTGACATAGAATGCTATCTTATCCATAACCTCGAAGCCTGCCTCCTTACGCATGGACTGTACCTTCGAGATAATCTCTCTTACGTAGCCCTCCTCGATAAGCTCGGGAGTAAGGTTCGTATCAATAACAACCGTTACATAGTTATCACCCTCAGTCACATACTCTGTGCTCTGAACCGTCTCGATAAGCAGGTCATCTGCTGTAAGGCTTACAGTCTGTCCGTCTATCTCAAATGTTACGCTGCCCTTCTCATCCAGCTCCGCCTTGGTGTCGCGTCCGTTTACCTCAGCGAGGTAGTTCTTTATAGCGCCGCCAAGCTTACCATACTTCGGTCCGACAACCTTAAGATTCGGCTTAAAGCTGTAGTCTGCAAAGTCTGATACATCATCTCTGAACTCAACACTCTTCATATTAAGCTCATCCTTGATGATATCCACGAAGTAGCCGTCCAGCTTCTTCTCAGCCTTGATATACATATTAGCGATGGGCTGACGATTCTTGATGTTAGCAGTGTTACGAGCAGCACGTCCGTAAACCACGCACTTCAGAACCTCATCCATATTCTCCTCGAGCTCCTTATCTATCTGAGCCTTGTTAACCTCAGGATAGCTGCAGAGATGTATACTCTCCGGAGCTGACTTGTCAACCTTTCTCACAAGGTTCTGATAGATAGACTCTGTGATGAACGGTACCATAGGAGCCGCACACTTGCATATATTCACAAGAGCCGTGTAGAGCGTCATGTACGCATTTATCTTATCTTGCTCCATGCCCTTTGCCCAGTATCTCTCGCGGCAGCGTCTTACGTACCAGTTGCTGAGCTCATCCACAAAGCTGCTGAGTACATTTGCCGACTCGGGTATCTTGTATGCGCCGAGGTTCTCATCGAACTCCTTTATGGCTGTGTTGAGTCTGCTGAGCAGCCACTTGTCCATAACCGACAGCTTGTCGTAATCAAGCGTGTACTTCGTCGGGTCAAACTGGTCTATCTCGGCATAAAGTATGTAGAATGCATAGGTGTTCCAGAGAGTTCCCATGAACTTCCTCTGTCCCTCCTTGACCGCATCCTCATGGAAGCGGTTCGGAAGCCAGGGCTGAGAATTCGTGTAGAAGTACCAGCGGATTGCGTCTGCTCCGTACTCGCCGAGAGCCTCCATCGGGTCGACTGCATTTCCCTTGGACTTACTCATCTTCTGTCCGTCCTTATCCTGCACGTGACCGAGCACGATTACATTCTTGTAGGGTGCGCAGTCGAAGAGAAGTGTGGACTCAGCCATCAGCGAGTAGAACCAGCCTCTGGTCTGGTCAACTGCCTCTGATATGAAGTCGGCAGGGAAGTTATCCTTGAATATATCCTCGTTCTCGAAGGGATAGTGCCACTGTGCGAAGGGCATAGCTCCCGAGTCGAACCAGCAGTCGATAACCTCGGGCACACGATGTGTGTCAGCACCGCAATCAGGACAAGGGATTATAACCTCATCAACATACGGGCGATGAAGCTCTATCTCATCAGGACAGTTCGTGCTCAGCTCCTTCAGCTCAGCGATAGAGCCGACAGAGATTCTCTTGCCGCAGTCGGGACACTCCCAGATGTTGAGAGGTGTACCCCAGTAGCGGTCACGTGAAAGTCCCCAGTCCTGAACGTTCTTCAGCCACTCACCGAAGCGTCCCTTACCGATACCCTCGGGTATCCAGTTAACCGTGTCGTTGTTGGCAACCATTTTATCTGAAACCGCAGTCATCTTGATGAACCACGACTCTCTTGCATAGTAGATAAGCGGAGTATCACATCTCCAGCAGAACGGATAGTCATGCTCGAACTTCGGAGCCGAGAAGAGAAGGCCTCTCTTGTCGAGGTCCTTAAGCACCTCGGGATCTGCATCCTTTACGAACATGCCTGCGAAGGGTGTGTCCTCTGTCATGTTACCTGCGGCATCAACGAACTGTACAAACGGAAGGTCGTAATTCCTTCCGACGCGTCCGTCGTCCTCACCGAAGGCAGGAGCTATATGAACGATACCGGTACCGTCTGACATGGTTACGTATCCGTCACATACTACGAAGTGAGCTGCCTTATGCTGCTGCTCTGCTCTCTTCGATGCTCCGTCGAAGAGAGGTACATACTCGATATACTCAAGGTCTCTGCCCTTGTAGGTTTCGAGAACCTCATATGCCTTACCATCAGCAAGAGCAGTGAACTTAGCGTTACCCTCGCCATCCTTCATCTCGAGAAGTGAGCCGAGAACTGTGTCTGCAAGTGCCTCAGCAAGGATGTAGGTATATCCGTCACAGGACTTAACCTTTACATATGTATCCTCAGGGTTTACGCAGAGTGCCACGTTTGAAGGAAGTGTCCAGGGTGTGGTCGTCCATGCAAGGAAGTAAGCATCCTCTGCAGCCGCCTTCTCAGCGATAGCTCTTGCACCTGCAGCCTTATCGTCTGAGAAGCTGTAGGTACTGGTACCCGTAACGTCTTCGATGACATTTCCGGTGACTTTACCTGTTATCTTGAAGCGAGCGATAGCCGAGCGTTCCTTAACAGCCTTGTAGCCCTGAGCTACCTCGTGGCTCGAAAGAGGAGTGCCGCAGCGAGGGCAGTAGGGTACAACCTTGAAGCCCTTGTAGAGAAGACCCATATCCCAGATCTTCTTAAGTGCCCACCACTCTGACTCTATATAATCGTTATGATATGTAACATAGGGGTTGTCCATGTCAGCCCAGAAGCCGACCTTGCCGGAGAACTCCTCCCACATACCCTTGTACTGCCATACGGACTCCTTACACTTCTTGATGAAGGGCTCGATGCCGTACTCCTCTATCTGCTCCTTGCCGTCGATACCGATTTCCTTCTCGACCTCGAGCTCAACAGGAAGACCGTGCGTATCCCAGCCGGCCTTACGGATTATCTTATGTCCCTTCATGGTCTGATATCTCGGTATCATATCCTTGATAACACGAGTCAGGACGTGACCTATATGCGGCTTACCGTTAGCAGTAGGCGGGCCGTCATAGAAGGTGTATGTCGGAAGCTCCTGCTTCTCATCTATACTCTTCCGGAAGATATCCTCATCATTCCAGAACTTAAGGACCTTGTCCTCATTCTCCACAAAGTTTAGTTTAGTTGAAACCTTATCGTACATATCATAAAACCTCACTGATTTCTTTATGTGCACAAACACTCTGCTATCTTACCACAGTAGGCGTCTGTTCGCAAGATTTAGGCAATCTAAGGACAGCGTAAATTTACCTTCGGAAAAAAGGTGCGATAATGCACCAAAGAAATCTCGATAAAGATATTTAAGACTCCTTGATTTTACACTCTATTTTCCTTTTCTTCAACCTACAACCCGGCGATGTGAT